>CEAC01007721.1_pt1 | contig 47241 bp, 38 predicted proteins | sample 557411 | NCBI WGS metagenome assembly CEAC01 (sample SAMEA3182094, study PRJEB8094) | gut metagenome | biome: human; feature: gut; material: Stool; isolation source: human stools | place: Canada | collected 2012-02-21
CATTTCAACAATCCTTTTATTCGTCTTACGATTTCGCACAAGTCGCAATTCGACAAATCATAATACAGCGGCAATGAAATGCAATGGTTATAATAATTTTCCGCATTCGGGAAATCGCCCCATTTATAACCGAATTGCTGATAATAAGGTTGCGTATGAACAGGAATATAATGCACCTGCAAATTCAAGCCGACTTTTTTCGCGTTATGATAAAATTCTTCTCTGTTTTCTACCAAAATCGGGTACAAATGGAAGCAAGCGTTGGAAAAATCCTGCTCTATCAAATGTTTTACACCCAAATTTTTATTGTAGTAATCGACGATTTCTCTGCGACGTTTTTTAAACTTATCCAACTTTTTAAGTTGAGTAATGCCAAGTGCCGCTTGAACATCCGTCATACGATAATTCAAACCGAGTTCAATCATATCGTATTTCCAATCTTCGGTATGATGCATACCGTGTGAACGATAAGCCAACAATTTTTTATAAAGTTCTTCGTCATTCGTTGTAACGGCACCGCCCTCGCAAGTCGTAACAGTTTTTACGGGATGGAACGAAAAGACCGTCATATCGGAATACTTACACGAGCCGACCTTAACTCCGTTATATTCCGAGCCGATTGCGTGTGCTGCATCTTCAATGATATAAATTTTTCTGTGAGTTTCATAAAGAACATCATTGATTGCTTTCATATCGCAGGATTGCCCCGCAAAATGAACAGGAACAACGGCTTTTGTCTTTTCGGAAATATGTTTTCTGATTTCTTCGGGGTCAATATTTGCAGTTTCGGGAATAACATCCGCAAACTTAACATCCGCCCCGACAAATCTTGCACAATTTGCGCTGGATAAAAATGTAATCGGTGTTGTAATAACTTCATCGCCATAGCCCACACCTGCCGCGAGCATTGCAATATGAAGCCCCGACGTTGCAGAGTTTACCGCAACACAATATTTTGCCCCCGTATAATCACAAATCGCTTGTTCAAATTCTTTAACTTTCGGTCCGCAAGTCAAAAACGGAGATTTCAATGTGCTTACAACAGACAAGTAATCGTCGAGTTCCAAATGTTGTTTTCCGTAATTATATGTTTTCATTTTATATCTCGCTTATTAATTTTTTCATATCTTCAACTGTAAGCCATCTGTCGTTGTTACCTGAATGGTATTCAAAATCGGGTGCAACGGGTTTTGAGTCAGGATAATCATATTTAATGCCCGCAAAACTCATTTGAGGAAGAATAATATAAAAATCTTTGAACTCAATCGTGTTCGGAGCATCTTCTTTTGTAATCATTTGTTCGTGAATCTTTTCACCGGGGCGAATGCCGACTTCAACAATTTTCAAATCGGGAGCAATCGCTTTTGCCAAGTCAGGCATTTTCATTGACGGAATTTTCTTAACGTACAATTCTCCGCCGTGCATGTGTTCAATTGCCTCTAACACCATCTCAACAGCCTGTTCGAGTTTTAACCAAAATCTTGTCATTCTCATATCGGTAATAGGCAATTCTTTTGCGCCTTCCGCAACAAGTTTTTGGAAAAACGGGATTACAGAACCTCTTGAACCTGCTACGTTTCCGTATCTTACAACGGAAAATCTCGTATCTTTTGAGCCTGCGTAAGAGTTGCCCGCTATGAATAATTTATCCGAACATAATTTTGTTGCGCCATAGAGGTTAATAGGAGCGCAAGCCTTATCCGTCGAAAGTGCAACAACTTTCTTTACCCCTTTGTCAATCGCGCAATCGATTACGTTTTGTGCGCCGTGAACATTTGTTTTAACCGCTTCAAAAGGATTGTATTCGCAAGCGGGAACTTGTTTTAATGCTGCTGCGTGAACAACAATATCAACACCTTCAAATGCTCTCATCATTCTTTCTTTGTCACGAACATCGCCGATGAAAAATCTTAATTTATCCAAATAAGGTTTAAATTCGGGCATATTGGACATCATAAATTGTTTAAATTCATCTCTTGAATACACGATAACTTTCTTTACGTCGGGATATTTTTCAAAAACCGTTTTTATGAACTTCTTTCCGAAACTGCCCGTTCCGCCTGTTACTAATATTGTTTTGTTATTCAGCATTACTATTCTCACTTTCAATAATTTTTACATTTTCTTTCAATAATTCGGGATGTTCGTCCACGTAAGACTTTGTATAAACATCTGTAAATAAGCCTTTTAAGCCTACGGGGTTTACTGAAATAATTTCAATATCGGGATAATACAATTGTGCAAAGTTTTTGAACGCACGATAGCCGTTCATCATTGATTTTACTTCGTAAGAGCCTGTTATATCAAAGAAATGACCGCTGCTCGTATCCAAACCGACGAAGTATATTCGTCTCGGGTGGGTATAAAATGCAAAATGAAGTGCGGGGAACGCAACAGATTCAAAATTTGCAAGCGGATGATTTTCCAAGTTCGGATAAAGAATTTTCCCGAAATCGCGAGAGGGCATTGCTTCTCTGCCTGCCTCATAAAATCTGTAACATTGGCTGTCTTCAGCGAAATTAGTTTCGGGGAACTGTTTACGTTCGGGATGAAGAGGTTTACCGACAAAACTTATACAATTTTTCTTTTCTTGAATTATTTCAAGATAATTCGGACAAGTTTTCAACAAGTTTGCATCAATACAAAAACTGTATTGAAAATCAACGTTATCCAACAAAATAGCCTTGTTTAATGCTATTTTTTCACCGCTTATTTCATTGTTATAATATTTTAAAGTTGGTCCGCAACCATAAATTACTACGTCTTTATCTTTATTGATGTTTTTAAATTGAGGAAAAACTCTATTGTGTAAATATTGAACTTCCATTACACTATAAACTTCTCTTGCAACTTGTTTTGCAATAACATCGGCAACAGGTGTTTGGTCAGGATTCCATCTGATTTTTAATCCGAATAAGTGAGTAACTCCAAACGGAACACCTGAAACTTTTTCTACATAAAAAAGTTTTTTTAAAAAATTTTTGATACTATTCATTAATTATGTCCTTTTTAATATTTTCAATAATCTGCGGATACTTTTCCGCCACCGAGTTAAAACCGTCTTGCGGGTGAAGCCCCGTATTCCCTTTGTTATTTATCTTGCATAAACCGTATTGTTGAGTGTTTTCTACCGTTATAAGTTGCATATCAAAAGAAGAAACAACACAAATCGGAGTTTCACTCACAACTGCCATTGCCCAAAACCAAACATCATCTTGTGTCGGAACAACAGACATAAATTTTGACTCATCCAAAGTCTCTTCTACCAAACAATGAGGAGGATACAAAACCCCACCGCAACCGATAATTGTATTTTTATAAGATTCATCGGTATATCTTACCCAATATTCATGAGCCGTACTTAATATTTTTATTTTATTTCCATCTAATTTCAGACGGCTTGCTCTGTTTGTACTGATGCATTTCGGATGCTTTAAATAAGAATTATAAAGCATTTCAACAACATTGTTGTCATAATAATAATCATCATCAAAAGTGATTATTATATCATTCGGATATTCCTTCAATGCAGGAATTAACTTCTTATACGAACGAATATCTTTGCACCATTTAATTGTCAAACCGAATTCTTTCAGCGCCAACAAATCCTGAGGCAAAGACTGTTCACCCTCGGGAAATTGTTCGTTTGCAAGCCATAATACCAACTCATCAGGCTTACAAGTCTGTAACAAAAGAGCCTTTATTGTTTCTTTAACAGACGTAATTCTTTCGGGGAAAGTCGTCAAAGATGCAATTACGCGGACATCTCTTTTCTCGGTATTCAATCCCCATTCAGTAACAACATTATTAATCGGTTGTTTTTTGATTTTCGCACGAATGTGAAATCCGCAGAAATAAAAAACTCTGTGTCCGTCAAATACATTTATCGAAAAAAGTTGTTTAAGGAATATTTTGAGACTTTCTTTGATATCAGATAAACATTTTTTCATCAACACTTATTCCTTTTCAAACAGTAAAAAATTCTATGTAAATACTACTAAAAACACTCGATTTTTGCAATTAATATTACAGCCAAAACAAAAACGGCAGTTTTATCTCTGCCGTTTTATTTGTATTTGTTTCAAGAATTAGTTTGCAGCTACCGTATGCATTTTGATAAAGTTTGTCGTTTGACCTGCGACATAAGGAACAACGCCTGTCAAGATAACCTTATCGCCGTCTTTCATACCAAGTTTTTCAACTACGAATTTGTTGAAATCAGCCAACGAACTTTTTGAAATTTCCTGTTTCCAATTGTAATTCAAAGGAATTACGTCACGGCACAAGTTCAACTGATTACATCTCGATTTATCGCTGCAAAGTGCGTAAATCGGAACGCTCGGTTTTGCCTTACTCAAAAGTGCGGGAGTGTAACCATTTGTCGTAAATGCGACAATCGCTTTAACAGGAATGTTTTCGAGCATTGAAATCATTGCCTGACACATTGCAAATGCTTCGTGATTATCAAATTCAAGCATTTTTCTTGAATAATAATCGTGTCTTATAAGTCCGTTCTCTTCAAGGTTTTCAGAGATTTTACTCATCATCTTAACCGCTTCGACAGGATATTTTCCGACGGAAGTTTCACCTGAAAGCATTATCGCATCTGCACCGTCCAAAATTGCATTCGCAACATCCGAGGCTTCTGCTCTTGTCGGAATAGGTTGTTCCATCATCGTTTCAAGCATTTGAGTTGCAATAATAACAACCTTATTGTTCAAGTTACATTCTCTAACCAAACGTTTTTGAACGGCAGGAACTTTTTCCGCGGAAATTTCGATACCCAAGTCGCCGCGAGCCACCATTACGCCGTCTGCAAGATGAACGATATCATCAAAATTATCCAAAGCCTCAGGCTTTTCAATCTTTGCGATAATCGGAATATATCCGCCGTACATTTCCATACAATGCTTTGCTTTCAAAACATCTTCACCTGTTCTTACAAAAGAAAGTGCGATATAATCGACATTCCATTCCAAAGCACGTTGGATGTATTCAATATCTTTTTTTGTAATCGCGGACAAACTTGCCGTTCTTCCAGGGAGATTTAAGCCTTTTCTGGGCTTCAAAATACCACCGCGAACAACTTTTGCAACAACTACTTCTCCGTCGGTTGAAACTACTTTCAATTCCAATTTACCGTCATCAAGGTATATTTTATCTCCTGATTTAACGTCTCTTGCAATACCTTCATAATCAACAGGAATAATGTCTTTAGCCTGTTTAGAATGAGAAAGTTTAATTTCGGAGTCAACAACGATTTCCAAAGGCTCAATCTGTCCCACTCTGATTTTAGGACCTTGCAAGTCCAAAAGCACCGCCGTATGAGTTCCGAGTTTTTCAGAGACTCGTCTTACCATATCAATACTCGCTTTATGTTCTTCAGGTGTTGAGTGAGAAGAATTTACACGGAACATACTTGCGCCCGATTTGATTAATTCTTCAATAGTTTCTTCATTATTTATAGATGGTCCAAGAGTTGCTACAATTTTAACGCCGCTTGAATTTAACATAATTATTTTCCTTTATTTTTTTATTCACGGAAATTCTACCACAAATATTTACTAACACCACAATTTTAAGTTATTATAAATACCAAGAAAGAGGTTTTTATGGATTATTGTAATAACGATTTTATGCCCCAAAACAACTACGGTGCGGAACAAATTACCGTTTTTTACATCAACGATACACACGGTGACGTTACAAAAGTAACAAAACTAAAATCCGCTCACGACGAATTCAAAAAGAAAAACAAAAAATCAGCACTAACTTTTGGTGCGGGCGATTTGTACTTAGGCGGTGACAAAGCAAGAAATTCGTCTATGACTAAAATTTACAACTCCATAAAAATGAATTACACCACGGCAGGAAACCACGAATACGACGCAGGCTCCGAGTTTTATGCAAACAACATTAAAAATGCGAAGTTCAAGACCGTCGTAACGAATATCAATATCCCCAAAAACAACCCTCTTTCAAAAAGATTAAAAGATAAAAAACTCGTAAAATCCGACATTTTCACTAAAAACGGAACAAAATTCGCCGTAATCGGAACAAGCCCCTCTGACAAAGATATCGGTACAAAAGACAAAAACGACAAAGTTTCCGTAATGACGATTGACGAAACGGTTGCAATTTTGAACAAAGAAGTCGAAAAACTGGAAGCGAAAGGTGTAAATAAAATCATTCTTTTGAGCCACAGCGGCTACGGCGAAAGCGGTGATTTAAAAATCGCAACGGAAACAGGCGGTATCGACATCATAATCGGCGGACACACCCACGATGAATTAAACGGTGCTATAAAAGGCAAAAACCTCGTTAAATCCTTGCGCTGCGAGCCTGTAATCATAACTCAAGCGGGCAGCGACAACACAAATGTCGGTTATCTCGACGTACTTTTCGACAAAAACGGTGTAATTATTGAAGATAAAATTCAAAACAACCTTGTAAAACTCAAAAATTATCCGTCTTCAAAAAACACCGAAAAAATATTAAATAAAGCATTAGGTAAAAACGAAGTTATTGCAAAAGTTACAATACCTTTCAAGCCGACATGTGAAGATGACGAGAGAAAAGCGGAAAACCCCGTTGCATCAATCCTTGCAGACGGTATGTTAAGACGCGCCGCTACACAAAAAGCGGAAGTTGCCTTCTTAAACGCTCCGAGTATGAAGTCCTCCGCGATTGACAACGAAATTACCACTTACGACATAAAATACAGAATGCTTCCCTACGATGATGATGTAGTCACAATTACCCTCACAGAAAAGCAGTTCATCGACTTATTGAACAGAGAGGCAAAAACTATTATCACGAAAGACTTGTCGCAAGTTTTGCATTGTGCGGGAATAAAATACACAATTAACAAAACAGATGCAAAAAACAACGCAATATGCGTTAGCAATGTCCAATTTTTAGACAAAGACAAAAACGTGACAAGAACAATTGACGTGCAAAATCCGAGCGAAACAAAAACCGTCAAATGTGCAATCACAAAATTCTTGTTGCAAGACAGTTCTTTGACAGACATTTTGAAAGATGTTTCCCCCGAACAAAAAGTCGGCAATCAACAAGAAATCTTTATTGAGCAAATCAAACTCAACGGCGAACTCAGAGCCGAAAAAGACGGAAGATTAACAATTATTGAATAACTAACACAACTTTTTACGAATAAAGAGTTTGAGTTCTTTCGTGCGCAATTCCTCATGAGAGTAGCGTTTATTTGCCATACGATAGAAGTCGTTTTCTTCCGAATAGTGAAGAATTTTCTTTGAACCGTAATAAATTCCGTCGATTTCGTTAAGCATATCAACAAAATCCACATAAGATTTTCTGTTAATCTCGTCAGAGTTTATAACAAATTCCGAAACGATTTCCGCATCATGTTCGGTAAAACCCTTTGCAATCATAGCAGATTTCATTTCTTCTTTTGTCTCATAAGCCAAATGTTCCCACGGTTCGAGACAAGGTGAACCCTCACCTGTTTTCAACTCACCGCAATCCAACGGCAACATACAGTTGTGACCGTTATCACTCGGCCAAAGCGGAGAGCCTTGCAAGCAAATAACACCGTTATCGCTAATTAAACGTTTTAAATTCAAATAAAATTTCTTCAAATCTTTTACGTGCTCAAGAACGTCAAGACCGTAAATAATATCGAATTTTTCATCGAAATTATCCAAATCTTCGACCCCTTGATTTACCCTGCGGGTATTTTTGCCGCCTTGAAGTTCAAAGCCCGAATAGTAAGAGTTTAAAGACACAACCTCACTTGCGCGCAAAGCCTCAATACCTTCCGTTAACATAAGATTGATATAAGGCGAAATATTCAAAACCTTTTTGCCCTCAAATTTGTACTTCAAATTGATATCGGACAAACTTGATTTCAAATAAGAGTCCAAATCGACCTCGTCAAACCAATGCAAAGTCGGGAAATCCGAGGAAATTATAACTCTTTCGGTATTCAAATCATCTTCCGAATATTTTTGTTTTGCCTGTTCGTAAAACTCATTTTTCGGGAAATATTGATAAATTCTGCACAAATTAACTCTCAAAAACTCGTTAAGTTTGCTAGAAAGTTCCGTAGGCGACATTTTGAGCAATGTGCCTTTTTCGTTGTATTTTTGGATAATATATCTTGCTTCCCCCTCGGGAACACCGTTTTCCATAAGCGCAGACAAGAATTGTTCATCATTTTCAAAAGATAAATGCTGCCAATATTTGAGGGGATTTGTCTCATCAATAAACTTGTAATTTTGAGTGTAAATCAAATGTCCCAACGGAGAGGTAAACGGCATAAAACCATTCATATACAAAGCCGTATCAGGATTTACAACCGCTTTTAAATTTTCTAAAAATTTATCAATATCGACAATGTTGTTTATAACATCCAAACCGAATACGACGTCGAACTTCAACCCGATAGTTTCAAAATCTTCAAAACGCACGGTGTAATTATTAATTCCGAGTTCTTTTTCGGGTTTTTCGGACTGAATTGTCGGAGACACCGCAAACACGGTCTTTGCCCCCATTGCGGTAAAAGTTTTTGAAATCAGTTCGTTTTCGTAAAACGACAGGTTCAAAACTTTTAAACCCTGACAATCGTGTTTTTTGTTAAACGGAATTATAATATCCGACACCGCATGTGGAAGTTCGGGAAGTTCTCTGACCGTAACGGAATCATCGAATTTTTGTTCGTACAATCTTTTCATCTTCAAAACAACACGGGTTGTATTCAAATCAGTTTCGGAATACTTTTCGGCAGCCTGTTCAAAGCAATCATTTTTATCAAATTTGTGATAAAAACGCTTGAAACTGTATTCCCAGCCTGTTGTTCTGTATGTTTCAAAAATCGCGGATGCACTTGAAGAACGACAAGCGGATTTTGAACTTATGCCTGTTGCAGCCTCAATAATTTCCGTCGGAGTATGGCGGCTGATTTCAATCGGGTCAAATACCCATCTCGCAATTTCTTTGCAATCTTCTTCGGGCAAGCCTTTTTTAACGAGAGCTTGAGCCATTTCGTCTTGGGTATCATAAAGCAAGTGTTCCCAAGGTTCAAAGGGATTTGACTCATCATAAAAAATGTATTTGTTTTCAATCCACAAATGGTGACCGTAATGACAAGTCCACATCGGATTACCTTGCAACTCGATATCTCCCGTATTTTTGACGATACGTTTGACTTCCGAAAAGAAAGTATTCAAATCGTTAATATGTTCAAGAATTTCCAAACCGATTATTAAATCGACAGAAGCATCAGGCAATTCCGAAAACTTGTCATCTTTTCCGGAGAGAAGAACAATTCTTCCGCCATCCTTTTCCTCATATTCGTAATCGGGATTAACAAAATAAACCTTATTTGCCCCCAATTTTAGCACGGCACGCGCGTTATCCAAATTGGGCTCATAAAACATAAAAACTACGTCTTTATTGGCTAAAGAATACAAATCGTCCATTTCGCGAAGGAAATGATATACGTAATTTTGAATTTGAATACCGTCTAAATCCATAGTTCTGCCTTTTTCTCATTGTAATATCAAACGGGCAAAAAGGTCAACAAAAGTTTAATCCGTAAATCTGAACTTTATCAAAGCCATAACCGCATGGATACCGTCTTTCCACGTAATTTTTTTGCCCTCTTCAAAAGTTCTTCCGTGATAAGAAATCGGAAATTCTTTAAGTCTCGCATGTTTTTTCAAAACTTTTGCAGTAATTTCAGGCTCAAAATCAAATCTGTCAGAGCGTATTTGAATATTTTGAATAAACTCGGTCTTAAAAGCCTTGTAGCAGGTTTCCATATCCGTAAGTTTGGCACCGAAAAGAATATTTGTCATCAAAGTAAGGACTTTATTTGCAAGGAAATTAACCTTAACAACGGTTTTACTGTCCGTTAAATCCAAAAATCTTGAACCGTAAGCAACATCAGCCTCTCCGTTCAAAATTAGTTTTAAAACTCCCGTGTAATCTTTCGGATCATATTCCAAATCAGCATCCTGAATAACGGCAATATCACCTGTTACGGCAGAAAACCCAGTTCTCAAAGCGGCACCTTTACCCTGATTAACATTGTGATATAAAACTTTATATTTCGACTCCATAGATTTTAAAAGTTCACGAGTTCCGTCCGTCGAATAATCGTCAATCAAAATAATTTCTTTTTCCAGCCCCGCAAAATCAGCCTCTTCAACCTTTTCGAGAAGTTTTTCGAGATGATTAATTTCGTTATAAACAGGAATTAAAATGCTGACTTTTTTCATAAATATCCTTTCGGTGTAACATTGTTGTTGTAATAGTTGTAGAGTTCTTGCAAAATATTGTATAATTAAAAGGTATTAATTTTAAGGTCTAATCGTATGACAATTTTGGAAGAATCAACTGATTTATCTGAACAAATTCGACTCGCGGACGGATTGTTTGAAGAAGCACTTGAAGCCTATGAAAACGGGCAATACAAAGATTGCGCGGAAAAAATCAGCACGGCTCATAAAATTTATCTTAAAGCCGAAAAGACCGAAAAAGTCTCAGTCTGTCTGACCTTTATGGGACTTATGAAATATTTATGCGACCCTGAAACCTACAAAAGCAGTCTTTTGTTGCTTGAAGATGCAAGATTTCTTGCACAAGACACACAGGGCGAAAATGCTTGGGGCATAAGCAAATGGGCATTTGCCCAAATCGCAATAAGCGAAAAAAATTATCAGGAAGCCTTGCTCTACCTTAACCGTGCAGCCTCAATGGTTACCGAATATCCGTATATTTTAATGAGAATATACGAATCGTTGGCATTTTTAAATCTTCAAACCAAAAACTATGAAAGAGCATACGAATGCACGGCAAAAGCAACCGAATTGGCTAAAAACGGCGGTTATGACAACGCATACAAAAGAATTACAGGCATTCAAAAAGATTTGAACGACTCCAGCCAAGCGGTTTTGAACGACACTTTAACAAAGTTCAAACGCCCTGATGATGCGGAAATCCCGAGTGATCCTTTGATTGCGCTATTGAAAATCGCAAGAACAATCAGCGCGGAAATCGACCTTAAACAACTTTTAAAAACCATTGCAGAACAAACAAAATTTGCCTTAAATGCAGACAGATGCACGGTTTTCCTCATCGACAGAGAGAAAAACGAACTTTGGTCAAAAGTCGCACTCGGCTTGGAAGGGGACAAAGAAATCAGATTTCCCATAGACAAAGGTTTAGCGGGACACGTTGCCACGACAGGAGAAACGGTCAATATTAAAAACGCATACAGCGATGATCGTTTCAACAGAGAAATCGACGTTCAAACAGGCTACAAAACTTCAACAATACTTTGTATGCCTATCAGAAACCTTAAATATGAAGTTATCGGGGTTTTTCAGGTAATTAACAAATTTGGCGGAAACTTTACGGAAGCGGACGAAGATTTGCTCGTTACAATCGGCGCAAGCGCAGGTATTGCACTTGAAAACAACAGATTGTTTGAAACACAACAAAAAATGTTGTTAGAGCAAAAAAGATTGTTCAACGGCTTTATTGATACTTTGTCAGCCTCAATTGATGCGAGAGACAAGATAACCGCAGGTCACTCAATGAGAGTAACGCAATATTCGGTATTGCTTTGCCAAAAACTGGGAATAGACAAAGAAACAACCGAAACAATCTCGCAAGCCGCAATGCTTCACGATATCGGCAAAATCGGTATCAGAGATTCTGTTTTGCAGAAAAAAGGTAAACTCACTCCCGAAGAATATCAACACATTCAGGAGCACGTAAAAATTACCCACGACATTTTAAGTAAAATCGCGGACAAATCAGAATCCTTCAAAAGTGTTGTGGAAATTGCATCTTCGCACCACGAAAAATTCAACGGACAAGGTTATTTCAGACACAAAGACGGCAGCCATATTCCGCTTGGCGGAAGAATTTTGGCGGTTGCAGACGTATTTGACGCAATTACCTCAATAAGACATTACAGAGACAGAATGCCGATTGAAGAAGCAATCAAAATCATTAAAGACGGTGCAAACACTCACTTTGATGCAAGAGTTACGGATATGTTTCTTTCCTTGCCCTGTGACAAAATCATAGATGTAACGTTGTCGGACGGTGATGTGATTTTGGATGTGGAATCGAGAAAAATCCTCGAACAACACGACTTGTTTGAACTTGAAGCCATAATTAACAAAGAAGAAAAAACTCCCGAAGAAATCAAACTTATAAATACGTTCAACGATTTTTACATCAGAAAACCCCGAAAGGCAGAAGATTGATAAAAAAGGCGGCAATACTTTTTACGGCAATATTTTCGCTGATATTTTTTTCTGCAACAGCGAGTTTTTCGGCTGATGAAAATTATGTAAAATCCGAACAGGCAAGACTTGCGCCTTATTTAAGCAAAACAGACTTGTCGGAACTTGTTCACTATTCCGATTACAATATTTATTATGACGAAAAGTTGTTGTACAATCCGACCGCAAAACAACTCATAGAAAAAATTAACGCGGCACAAGAACACGCAAAGCAGTCTAACGTCGCGGTGTCATATTACGAATACAGAAACATCCTAAAGACAATGACGCCGAACGATTTTTACTATATGTTTTTGGCGTACAGACTTTCTGAAACAGGCTTTTTCTCTCTGGCAGAAAAAGCAATGAGCAACGTCAAAGACAGAGAAATTTGGGAACATCATATAAGTTCAATCAAAAAGTACGAATTTCCGATTTTGTCGTTAAAAACCCCTGAAGAAGTATTCTTTGCGGAGCTTATGGCTGATATTATTTACAATAATATGACGGACGAAAGTCTGAAAAGAATTGACAAGGCTGATAAAGCGCTTGTGAATTCCGATTACGCTTCTTACATCAGAGCAAAAGCGTACTTTGCGGAAAAGAAACATAAAAAAGCCCTCAATGAAATTAACAGAGCGATTTCCAAAAATGAAAACAAGGCAGATTATATAAAATTTAAAGCCGAAATTCAAAATGACATCGGCAACCAAAAAGATGCCTTAAAAACTTTGAAAAAGATTAATGAAAGAGAAATTATTCTCGCAGAAACACACAAAGACATTGATATAATCAAATATTATGCGCTATCAAATTCCAGCAAAAAAGAAAGCGAAAGCAAATACTATCTTGCATACTATTTTTACTTAAACAAAGACTACCAAAGAGCAATAAACGAACTTAACGGGCTTATGTTGAAAGGTGAAAACAAACAAGCGCCCGAACTTTTGGGCTACTTATACATCTTAACGGGTAAAATGCAAGAAGCACAAAAATTATACGAAAAATGCCTTCTTAAAAATACAAAAGCAGCCTTTGCACATAAAGGGCTGGGGGATATTTTCCTGTATCAAAAGAATTATGAAAAAGCGCTCGACGAGTACAAACTTGCTTACAAATACAACAAGAAAGATATTGAAACCCTTGTTGCGCTAACGGTTACAAACTATATTATTAAAGACGAAAAAGAAACCGCGAAATATTTGAAGAAAGCCCAAAAGAAAGACCCTAAAAATTTCAAGGTACTGTATCTTACATCTCAGATTGCAAAAGACCCCAAAACGGTTAAAGAATCCATCAAATACAATCCGTTCTATCCCGAAGGCTGGTTAGATTTGGCTCAAACTTCATTGCAAAATAACGACTTAAAAAATGCCGAACAATACATAAACGCTGCGGCTTTTATCACAAAGAGAAGCCCCAGATATTTTTATTATAAAAGCATATTAAATACCAAAAAGGGTAATATAGAAACAGCCCAAACAGATATTGAACGGGCGGCGGCATTGGCAGTTGAAAAAGGCAAGGTACCACATGAGCAAATTTAACGTTCTGATAACCGAAGACCACACACTTATCAGGTTTGGACTAAAAGCAGCACTTCAAACGAAAGACTACATCGGCAAAATCTTTGAAGCTGCGGATGCGCCTACGGCATTGGATATCGTTCAAAAAGAACGAATTGATGCGGTCATCATGGACCTTGGACTTCCTGGAATGAACGGTATTGAGGCTACCGAAAAAATCAAAAAAATTAACCCGAATATTTCCATAATTATTTTGACTTCTCATAAAACACAAGAAGAAGTCATTAACTCGGTCAAAGCGGGCGCGAGCGCTTATTGTTCAAAAGAAATCGAACCTGATAACCTCGCTCTGATTTTGTATTCGGTATTGAACGGTGCAATTTGGTTTGACCCGTCCGTATCACAATATATCTTGGATATTATTAAGAGTGGTAAACAAAAATCAGCAATCCAAAAAGATACGGATTACAATTTAACCAAACGCGAACATCAAGTGTTGACCTATTTGACAGAAGGATTTAACAACACCGAGATAGCGAAAAAGCTACACCTGAGCATAAATACGGTAAAAGCACACGTAAGCAGTATTATGCAAAAACTTGAAGTGGATGACAGAACTCAGGCAGCCGTAAAAGCAATTAGTAACAATATTATTTAGAAAGTGTTTGAAAATACAATAAAATCATGTAAAATAACAATGAACATGTAAATAGGAGAACAAAAGCATGTATACAAAAGACCAACTCGCAGAAATGATTTTACACGACTACGAAGCCTTTAATTCTTATCGTTCAAAATCGGACGAAGAAATAGACTTAACGGAAATGGATTTTGCGAATTCGACTTTGGAAAATATTGATTTTACAAACTGTGACTTGTCAGGCAGCACTTTTGCCGACACGACACTATCACTTATAAATTTTACGGATGCAAACTTGGAATCCGTTGACTTCACAAGAAGTAATGTCGTCGAATGCGACTTCTCGGGTTCTTTGTTAAACGGAACAAACTTCAACTTTGCAGTTTTAAATTACTGCAACTTCACGGAAGCAGATATGGTCGGCTGCGTTCTTACAGAAGCAGATTTGACAGATTCCGACTTATCGGCAGCAGAAAATCTTTCCGCATCAAGATATGACGACACAACGATTTGGCCCGACGATGATATGCTTCCCGAAGAATTCGATACATCTACAACACGTGATTTGTCAGCACTTGAAGATGATGAAGAAGCAACAAATCAAGATTACTAATAAAAACTTATAAAATAAAAAACACCCTTGTTAAAAGGGTGTTTTTTTGTGCAAATTTTGTCTGATGTATGTTTATACTGCAGGCTAGGTGACGACACAACAAAAAGATACTTCGCTGCGCTCAGTATGACGATTTATGGCTTCACATTATATCAATCTGAGGGATTTATCACGAATAATCTGTTTCGACAATATTTGTTCAAAAGTTTCCGAAATGAATTCGGAATGACATTATACTGTCACTCTAAACTTGTTTCAGAGTCTGATTATTTGTAAATATTACGAAAGATACTTCGGCTAAAGCAATTCGCAAGGTACGCAATAAACGTGCCTAGGTTTGCCGATTTAAAGATTTCATCTTCTTATCGCCAAAACTTTCGCACTCTGCGCTTACTCCTTAGAATGACGACAGATATTTTTCGTCATTCTGAGCGCAGCGAAGAATCTGTATCAACAGTTTCAGAATCTAATTCAAAAAAATAAGGCGGTTTTTTCAAACCGCCTTACCTTATTATCTTTTAAGCAATCGCCGATTATTTGTTAGTCGGGATTCTCATTCCGTAGAATGAACGAATTACAAAGAACAATGCGATGATTAAGAGAACAACACCGATTTTCGGAGCGATGGCTCTGAATGATTCGCTCAAAGCAATTTCCATTGCCAACAAGCCGAACAATGTTGTAAATTTAATAATCGGGTTCATTGCTACTGAAGATGTATCTTTGAACGGGTCACCGACTGTATCGCCGACAACTGTTGCTTCGTGAAGAGGTGTTCCCTTTTCAGCGAGGTCAACTTCAACAATCTTCTTAGCGTTATCCCAGCATCCGCCTGCGTTAGCCATAAATACAGCTTGGAACAAACCGAATGTTGCGATTGCGATTAAGTAAGATACGAAGAATGATACAGGCAACGGGCTGGCTTCTGACGGAGCAGACAAGCAAGCGAGTGCAAGTGCAAATGCGAACAATGCGATGAAGATATTTACCATACCTTTTTGAGCATATTCTGTACAAATTCTTACAACTTCTTTAGAATTTGCAACGTCTGCACGTTTTTCTGCATTTTCATCGAGTTTAATGTTTCTCTTGATGTATTCAACTGCTCTGTATGCACCGGTTGTTACTGCTTGCATTGAAGCACCTGAGAACCAGTAAATAACAGCGCCGCCTGCGAGCAATCCGAGCAATGTGAACGGATTGAGTAAGTTCAAGATTTCTGTCGGGTTAATTCCCAATGTATTTTGGATAACCAAAATCAATGAGAAAATCATTGTTGTAGCACCAACAACCGCAGTACCGATAAGTACGGGTTTTGATGTTGCTTTGAATGTGTTACCTGCACCGTCGTTTGCTTCAAGGTATTTCTTAGCAACGTCGAAGTTAGGTTTGAAGCCGAATTCTTTTTCAACTTCTTCTGATACATTCGGAACTTCTTCAATCAAAGAAAGTTCGTAAACTGATTGTGCGTTGTCGGTAACAGGTCCGTATGAGTCAACTGCGATTGTAACAGGTCCCATACCCAAGAAACCGAATGCTACCAAACCGAATGCGAATACTGATGAGTATGACATAATTTCAGCAGGAATGTATGTGCTTGCGAAATATGCAATAGCCATCAAGAATACGATTACTGCGCCAATCCAGAAGCCTGAGAAGTTACCTGCAACCAAACCTGAAAGGATTGTCAATGAAGCACCGCCTTCTCTTGATGCAGTAACAACTTCTTCTGTGTGTTTTGCTTTAGGACTTGTAAATACTTTTGTTGCTTCAGGAATTAATGCTGCGCCCAAAGTACCGCAAGAAATGATGATTGCGAGAATCAACCACAAATTGCCAAATCCTTCAACGTTAGCCAACATATAGTAGCTTACACCGAATGTCATTACCATTGAAAGGATTGATGTAATCCAAACAAGGTTTGTCAAAGGTGCTTCAAAGTCTAAATCAGCTTTACCTTTGTATAATACGTTTGTCAAAACGTTGTTAACACCGTATGCGATAACTGATGTAACAATCATCAAGAATCTCATAACGAAAATCCAAGTCAACAATGTAACTTGATTTAACGGATTTGCAGTTCCGTCAGGATTTACAACTGCCAACAAGATAAATGAAACGAGAGCAACACCTGTTACACCGTAAGTTTCAAAACCGTCAGCAGTAGGTCCGATTGAGTCGCCTGCGTTGTCGCCTGTACAGTCAGCGATAACACCGGGGTTTCTCGGATCGTCTTCTTTAATAGTGAAGTGAATCTTCATAAGGTCAGAACCGATGTCTGCAATCTTAGTGAAGATACCGCCGGCTACACGAAGTGCTGAAGCACCGAGTGATTCACCGATTGCAAAACCGATGAAGCAAGCGCCTGCAATTTCGCCGGGGATGAATAACAAGATTAAGAGCATCATGATAAGTTCTACAGAAACGAGAACAACACCGATACTCATACCTGCTTTTAACGGAATGCTCAAAATGTTGAGCGGGTCACCTTTTAATGATGCAAATGCAGTTCTTGCGTTTGCCAAAGTGTTCATTCTGATACCGAACCATGCAACACCGTATGAACCGAGAATACCAACAACTGACATTCCCAAAATGATTAATACGTTCTTGAGCGGCATAGCTTGCAAGTAACCAAAATAGAATGCAATACAAAGTGCGATTAACACTTCGAGTGCAACTAAGAACTTACCTTGTTGAATCAAGTAAGTTTTGCAGGTTTCAAAAATAACGTTTCCGATTTCGGCCATACATTTGTGTGTATCAAATTTCTTGATGTCACAGAAGGCTTTTAAGCCCCATAACAAGCCGAGAACAGAAACGATAATGCCTGCTACCAAGTAGTTAAAATACTCGGGGTGCACTTCGCTAATGTTAGGAACAACCAAGTCCGCTTCACTTGCGAGTGCAGGTGCTGAAACAAACAACAATGACAAAACAGCCATAAACGTTGTCTTTGCAGCCGTTAGGATCTTATTTGACATTTTCGTTCTCCTTTTTTTCACACTACATAATAATAAAATGTCTACTTTATGAAGAAGATTGTAATGCGAAATACAAATAAAATCAAGCAAAATAGTTATACCGAATGGATGATTTTACACAAATTTTTATACAAAATCACTAATTAAAAATTTATAGTTATTCGGCAGAACTTTTTGCTTTCAAATTATCGATTTTTTGCAAAAGTTCCGTTTCCGCATTCAATTTAACCGCAAAATCGACAGACTCAACATCTCTGGCAATTGCTTCTTTCAAAGCAAAAATATCTCCCGCCGTGAGGCTGTTAAAGTTTTTGGTATTGGGATTTCTGTATATTTTTTTGAATTTTTCCTGAACAGAATACTCAAACCCCGGAAGTTTTTTTCTGTACGCAACAAAACGATAAACCTGCGAAGCCAAAAAGTATTTATCAATCGGGGTTCCCGAAAAAACGAACATAGACGGAGTATTCATTTTAAAAGATAATTTTTTGTCACATAACAAAGATATAAAGAAATTAAGATAAAAAGCCTTAAAGCCTTTTAACGGTGTTAAAAATCCTTGTTTTTCATTTATATTTTTCAGAATTTTAACCGCAAATCTTGTTCTGTAAACTTTTATTCCTCTTTTTTCCAAAATAGCAATGGTTTTGTCTATATCGCCAAAATATTTTTTTACAATTTTGGTAGAAATTCTTTCAACTTCTTTTTTCACATCTTCATTTTTTGAGTTAATCTGAATGGTTGCCGCGGAGTTAACGGAAGAGTTTCCGCCACCTGCAGCATTAGCGGAATTTGAACGTTTTTTCTTGAACAAATTTTGCAAAATTAACAGAAAATTTAAAAATGATTTTTTAATATAATACATACTTCTACCTGATTTACAAATATAATATACTATAATTATAAATTTGTCTTTAATATAAACGGACTGTTTGTAATAAAATAAAATTATGACAAAAGAAATATTAACACTCGAAATCGAAAAACTCATATACGGCGGCAGAAGTTTAGCCAAAACAAAAGACAGCTATCCGATATTTATAGAAGGCGGCTGTCCGTCTGACATTGCAAAAATAGAAGTCGTAAAAAGAAATAAATCTTACGGAATCGGAAAAATCCTCGAAATCGAAGATGCCTCCGTCCACAGAGTTAAGCCGTTTTGCCCGCTTCACAACGTATGCGGCGGTTGCGGACTTCAACATATTACTTACGAAGAACAACTCGTTCAAAAGGAAAATATAGTAAGAGAAACAATCTCTAAAATCGCAGGCGAAGAAATTGAAATTCGTCCCGTAAAATCACCCGACAATATCCTGCATTACAGATACAAAGTTCAATATCCGATTTCGCAAACAAAAGTTTCTAAAAAAATCATCGCAGGCTATTATAAAAAAGGTACTCACGAAGCCGTAAACATTCGTTATTGCCCTGTTCAGCCCAAAATCATAGACGAAATTATTGAATTTATCAGACTTAAAGCCTTTGAGTTAAACATTTCGGGCTACGACGAAAAGTCGCACACGGGCTTATTAAGACACGTAATTTTCAGAATGTCGCGAAGCAACAAAAAAATTCTGATAATATTAGTTTTAAACGACAAAACAGTATCAAAAAAAATAAAATTATTGGCGGAAGCCTTATCAGAAAACCAATCTGTAACAGGTGTTTTGGCTAATTTCAACGATAAAAAAACGAACGTTATTACAGGAGAAAACTCAGAACTTCTGACAGGTGAAAACTTCATCACGGAAGAAATCAACGGAATAAAGTACCACGTAAGCGCAATGAGTTTCTTTCAAGTCAACCCCGAATCCGCAGAGATTATTTTCAACACGGCAAAAGAAATGATTTCCGCAAACACGGAAAATCCGACAATTCTTGATGCTTATTCGGGAGTTTCGGCGTTCGGATTGCAAATGAAAGACATCTCAAAAGAAATCGTTTGCGTAGAAGAAAACAAATCCTCAACCGACGATGCGAAAATCAACGTCAAAATTAACAATGCGCCGAATGTCAGAGTTATTCATGACGACGCGTCAAAAACTTTTGAAAGATTTGTAAGAGAAGGAAAAACCTTTGATGTTGTGCTTCTTGACCCGCCAAGAAAAGGATGCTCAAAAGAATCATTGGACTTTGCGTCTCAATTGTCTACAAACATAATAGTATATGTAAGTTGCAACCCGTCAACTTTAGCATCAGACATAAAATATTTAAAAGAAAAAGGATTTTCCGCAAAGTACATTCAGCCCGTAGATATGTTCTGTCACACACCCCACATTGAGAATGTCGCACTACTTAAAAAGGAAGCATAATGATTATAGTCATAGCGAAAGCAACAAAAGAAGATTTGCCGAAGATTTTGGAATTGCAAAAGGCTGCATTTCATAACGGAGTATGGGACTCAAAGACCTCGCCGTTAAAACAAACTTTGTCCGACATAACTTTTGACTATCAAAAAGGTGTTATTTTGAAAGTTCTCGGCGCAAAAGACGAAATAACGGGTTCTATTCGCGCTTACAACAACGAGGGAACCGTACATATAGAAAAATTATTCGTAAAATCCGAGTTCAGAAACAGAAGAATCGGTTCGGAACTTTTGAGAAAAATAGAATCATTTTTCCACGCAAGAAGGTTTGAAGTTTGCACAAGCGAAAAAGAAATGTCAAAAATGTTTGAACCGCAAGGCTATAAACCATTTAAAACAGACAAAACCGCCGACGGAAAAACATTATTTTATTTTGAAAAATGGAGATAAAAATGAAATATACAACTGCCGTAATTTTTGATATGGACGGAACATTGCTGAATACGCTCTGCGATTTGGCGGATGCGACAAATTACGCACTTGAAGAATGCGGCTTTCCGACAAGAACTGACAATGAAGTCAGAAACTTTATCGGAAACGGGGTTGAAATGCTTATAAGACGCGCAGTTCCAAAAGACACCCCCGAAGATAAAATTCAGGAATGCTTGGGTATTTTCAAAATTTATTACACCCATAATTCCCATAACAAAACCAAACCTTACGACGGAATTATCGAACTTTTAACCAAATTAAAAAGAAAAGGCTTTAAACTCGGCGTTGTTTCAAACAAGTTCGACAGAGCCGTGAAGAAACTCTGCGACGAATATTTCTGCGGTTTAATAGATATAGCAACAGGAGAGAGCGAAACGACTCCGAAAAAACCCGACCCGACAGGAGTTTTAAAAACGATTGAAGAATTAGGTGCAAAGCCCGAACAAACCGTATTGGTCGGTGATTCCGATGTCGATATTGAAACCGCAAAAAACGCTGGAATATCTTCAATAGGTGTACTTTGGGGTTACAGAGACGAAAAAGTTTTGACGGATGCAGGCGCTGATGAACTCGTTGATTCGCCTCAAAAATTAGAGTTTATTTTGTAATAAAAAAAGGAAGTCAGAGACTTCCTTTTTCTTTGGTTATTAAAATCTTATTTTTTGTCTGCTTCTTTAGCGGGTGCTTTTGCTTCAGCAGGTTTTTGTTCAGCAGCTTGAGGCTTAATCAATTTTGCTCTGACCGTAATAACTTTCGGGCCGTCTTGCCAATATCTCAAGTTAACCGCAATATCGTCTCTTTCCATATTGAAGTTTTCCCAAGAATTGTTATCTGTGAACTTAAAGCCTTCAGCAGCCAATGTTTCAAAATATTTACGGAAATCTTCTTCAGTTGTGTTACCAACGTATGCTACAAAACTGTCCGCAGTATTAACAACTTCCAACAATGAGCCGTTCGGGAACGGAGGAAGATTTGAACCGAAATTATCTTTTACCCATTCGGTTTTGCCTTGCGGAGCAGCAGGGATATCTGCAGCCGTAAAGTGAGGATTAATTTTAATAAAACCTGTTGTTTCATCTTTTACATTCGGTGCTGCTTGAGTCGGAACTTCAGTAGTTACAATGTAACTTACTTTCGGTTGTTCTGCTTGTTTTTCTGCATTACAACCCGTCAAAACGACAGCCGCGCAGAGAAAAGATGCTGTTAATAAATATTTTTTCAACATTAGACATACTCCTTATTTCAATAACCGTAACAAAATATAACATTATTCGCAGGAAAAAACAAGAAAATTTTTTGCCGTTGTATAATTTTATAAAGAAGAAAAAGGAATGTTTTATGAATAAGAATATTTGTGTGTATTGTTCTTCAAGCAACTATTTAAGCGATGAATTTTACAAAGTTGCATACGACCTCGGAGAGAGAATTGCGAAAAACGGCGATACTCTCGTATACGGCGGTTCTACCTGCGGTTGCATGGGCAAGGTTGCTGAAGGAGTTATCAACAACAACGGAAAAGTCGTCGGGATTATTCCGAAGGCAATTATGGAGCACGGCATCAGCAATCCTCAGGCTTCCGAAATCATCATTTCCGAAGATATGAACGACAGAAAACAAATGATGGAAGAAAAAGCCGACATCTTTATTGCTCTCCCCGGAAGTTTCGGAACTATGGATGAAATTTTTCAGGTTATTGTGACGAAACAACTTTCTTACCACAAGAAAGGTATTATTTTTATAGATGTGGATAATTATTACAAACCGCTTTTTGAAATGTTTGAAAACTTCTACAAATACGGGTTTGCAAGAGAATTTAACAGAGAATTATATTTCATTGCAAAATCCTCCGAAGAAGCAATAAACTACTGCAATAACTACACGGAAAAAGAATTTGTATTCAAATACTAGGAGATAAAAATGAAAAACAATATCATTAAAGGATTAATAGTTGCAACAATCATTGCGATTACGTCCGTTACAATCCAAAGCAGTTATGCTTACAATCTCGACAAGTCATACAAAGAAGCACTCGTCAGAGATAGCGGTAACGCTAGTTACACGGTAAAAAATATGGCGCCGATTTTGGGCGAAAAAGAATTAACCAAAATCATAAAAAAATATGACAATCACCCCGAATACTTTATCGCGGACGTTAATGAAAAAGGCGACCAAATCGGGGTAAAAGAACTTACTTACAGAGGCGGATTTCACTCTCATACAACCGCATCTGACGGAAAAATGGAACCGATAGATGCACTTGAACAAGCAAGAGATTATGCTCAAAAAGTAAAATCAAAACACCCGTTCAGAAAATATCCCGTTATTTTGGCATATACAGACCACTATAACACAAATGGTTGCAAGGAAGTTATTGATATAATTCAAAAAAATCCCGAAAAATACAAGAACGTGAAAATCATCCTCGGTATGGAAACAACCGCCGCAACACACCTTTCTTCCGACCCGAAAGAAGGTACAAGAATTCACATTCTTCTCTGGGCTATTAATCCCTACGCTCCCGAATACGAAAACATCAATTACTATGAAAACTTCGATATCGCAATGAAAGATGCAAGAGTTCACGAAGATTGGCCCGATTACAGATTGGTTATCAAATATACTCAATCATTAAAATACGGTATGGTCGGAATTGCGCACCCTTTGAGATATTACGTTCGCGACAGAAAATACGACGATGCTAAATTAAAAGAAGTTATGAACGAATTGTTCAAGGAATATTCTCAATTAAAAGGTGATTCGATTTTGTTCACGGAAGGCTACTACCAACCTTACAAATTCGATGTTTCACAAGATATTTACAACTACACGGCTGATTTGGCGAAACAATACGGAATATACAGAACAGGTTCGCACGACTCGCACGGAAACAGCATTTTCAGTAATCAATAACAAAAAATTTCAAACAAAAATAAAACCGCTTGAATATTCAGGCGGTTTTTTTATTTAAAACTGTTCAAAAATGTGTTATTATAACAACGGTTATGGATATTCACATTCTAAACGCATTGGCATTAATATTTTTAGGCTTGTTGGTCTTGTTGGTGATTTTCAACACCGCAAGCAATACGATTGCAAAACTTTCGGACTATAAAAAAGTCGGTGAAGAAGAAAAATCCGAGGAAAAACCGCTTGATAAAAGTTGCCTTTGCAGGCACAAAAATCCGCTTGATACAATTTTAAAAGACTAAAAAGCCGACATTAAAGTCGGCTTTAATAATATTTATATTGTTTTAATTCTTACGAAAATCTCGGTTGACCTTTTTCAACATTGCCATTGCCGTCAACTTTTTCCAAAACGACAAATCCGTTTGCAGGAATGTTCAATCTGACCTCGCCATTGTTTGCACAATAAGTTCCGTCATTTTGGTAAGCACCGGTTCCGTCGAACTGAGTATCGTTCGAGTTAATCGTTTCTTTCCATTGACCGCCGTTATTTAAAACAGCCATAGGATTATTCAAACCGTAATTTTCAAGCGGTCTGTCACCAAAGTTGTAAAGCGCAACGACTTCATTGCCGTTAAGGTCAAATCTCTTAATCGCCATAACTTTGTTTTGCTCATCTACAAGCGGAGTCATTGCATCAAGATATTCCATACCTTGAACATCTTGAAGTGCAGGGTTACGTTTTACCAAGTCACTCATTGCTTGTGAAAGTTTAAAGATACCGCCGACCGTGTGATTTTCAGGGTCGATTTTCGATTTTTGGAACGATTCGTCAAAATTGTAACCTTTTTCTCTTTCGATATTCGGTTCATCCGTCGCTTGTTCTCTTGTAAATCTGAACGGATTAATTTCGCCGTAAGCATCCCCTTGGAAAATCATTTTTGAGCCGGGAACCATAAACAACAAGCCTAACGCTTCTTTGTGTTTATTTTTAGCGTGTTCGATTTCATCAGCCATTTGGTCTTTTGAAATTCCGTGCAAACCGTTCTTTTCTGCAATTTTTGCAAAATCAGAATCCCAATTTTCACGGTCAAATTCGTACGCTGAGAACATTTCCATAACCGTATCAACACTTCTGATGTGTTTTGCGGCAGGAGTTTCACCCGCTCTGTCATCCAAATGATTTGTAACTTGTAAATCTTTGTGAATAACCTTTGTCATAAGTCTTGAACCCGAATCGTTTCCGATTTCATCGTGGCTCATAAAATACTTAGTTCCGCCGATATCCTTGATATTATTAGCCAAAGTTTGCATTGACGGATAGTAGCCCATAACTTCTCTGTCAAGCATTACCGCCTCAACCGCGTGAGAGAATGCGAAGTCCCAATGCTCGTTGCCGCCGATGTTTTCCAAGGAAGTATTGTTTGCCTCAGTTCTTGCAATTGCATCCAAATGCTTTGCAACATCGCCGTAAGGCAATTCTTGTCTTGTCAAATCACGGGTTAAGCCGTCTTGAGTTCTGTGGTCTTCCCAATGGATTACCGTGTGCGGGAAGTGGAAACGAACTTCCTGAGCGACTTGTTTCATTGAGAAATTCGAGCCCATTTCGGGAGTTTGGTCTGCTCTCAAAAAGTCGATATGATAATTATCAACCCAGTTCATAGGCATATTAACAACATAATCTCTTACGTTTGAACGGATTGATGCGTCCGAATCTTCCAAATTGAATTGGCTGCCGCCCCATTTACCAGGTTTTTCATACGGTGCCAAATCGGATAAGTTATTACCCGAAAGTTTTTCACCGTTTGTAATACCAAATTCTTTTGCATCAGCATCTGACGGACCCGATTTAAAAATGTGACTCGGAACCCAGTCCATACCTACGTTAATATTCTTTGAGTGAGCGTAGTTAATCAAATCTTTTAAAGAATCGTTTCTGACAGTAGCATCCTCTTTGCCTTCTTCAGATGCAACCCCTCTTGAAACGGCATATTTATCTACGCCGTCATAGCCCCAGTTTTCGCCGTAAGTACCTTCCATCGGCATCAAAAGAATACCGTTATAAATACCGTCTTTTGCGATTTGGTCAATTTCTTTCTTCGCTGCTTCTAAAGAACCTTCCTTTGTAAAGGTCGGAATGTTAACCTGTCTTACGATTAAGTTTGACGGTTTTTGAAGTGATTTTCCGTCAGCACCTGTCGCCGAAAGTCCTGATGCTCTAAGCAAATCTTGAGGTTGTCTTGCCAAGTCAGAAACTCTTGCGGAATTTTTACCCGCAACCCAATCCTGGTCCGTCCATTGGTATTGTGAATTGTCATAAATTTGTGACCAACTGAAAATGTGAGGTTGCGCCTTTGCAACAGGGTCTTTTGTCTGTGAAATTGTGTTTCCGTTTTTATCTTGCAAAACATAGCGGTACATACCGTTTGAAAAAGGAAGTTTTGCTTCGGAAGAATAAACCCCGTCTTTACCTTTTTTAAGTTCTACAAAAGTAGATTTCCCGTCATTTGAATTTGCATTAATATGCCAATCGCCCGCCCATTTGTCTTTCAAATGTTCAGACTTAAATTGTTCATCAGTAAGCGAAACTTTATCTTTCGGATTTCTGATTTCAACCAAAACTTTATCTGCCTTTGGCGCCCAAACCTTAAAGTCAACCGTTTGAGAACCGTCTTTTGCGGTTTCTTTTACGGTTGCACCCCAACTTCTGTGTTCTTCGATTCGTTTACCGAACGAAACTTGTGAAGAAACATAAGCGCGAATACTCGACGAGGCTTGTTTACCTGCGACTTCTTTATCTTGTTCTCTCGTTGCAACATTTGATTTTTCCGTTGCTTTTGGTTGTATTGTATTAAAATTATTTATTTTAGACGCTTCAATTTTCAAAATAACACCCACAAATTAATTACAATTTCACAGAGAAAACAAATCTCGTAAACAAAATTTTTTGTCACTTAAAATCGGCATGTTAAGTGATTGTTACAGAGATCTTTATACTTTTTGAATAAGTTCGATTTCGTTGCCGTCAGGGTCTTTCAAAAAAGCAATTCTTGAACTGATTGACGCTAATTCATAGGGTTCATACAACCAATCAATGTTCATTGATTTCATTTTTTCATAAGTCTCATCAAGATTGTCCGCCTTAAAAGCAAAGTGTCCGAACGCGTTTCCGTTTTCGTAGTTATCGACTTTTTCATCGTTATAAGTCAACTCGATTTGGAATTCGCCGCTTTCTTTGTTACCCAAATAATAAAGCGTACAATCGTCAAGACGAAGTTCTTTAACAACGTCAAAACCCAAAATGTTTTTATAAAAATCGAGTGATTTTTTCAAATTGCTTACTCTAATCATAGCGTGCAAAAATTGCATATTGTCTCTCCTTCGATTAAGTCAATAAAATCGTTAATATTATAACAAAGATTTCAAATTTATGCGATAATAAACTTATGAAAAATATTATTGACAAAGCAGCAGAAACTCACTCATTAACATACGAAGAAATCGTGTCATTGCTAAAAGACAACACTTGCGACGAGTACCTTTTCAAAAAAGCCGACCAAGTCAGAATGCAATATGTCGGAAATGCCGTCCATTTGAGAGGTCTTATAGAATTTTCAAACGTATGCGGAAGAAATTGTCTTTACTGCGGATTAAGAAAAGATAACTCAAAACTTGAACGATACATGATGAGTGAAGATGAAATTTTTGAAACTGCCAAAAACGCAGCCGAAATGGGTTACAAAACTGTCGTGTTGCAATCGGGCGAATCGGAATGTTATTCAATAGAAAAACTCTGCAATATTATCAAAAGAATTAAAACTTTGGACTTAGCAGTAACGCTTTCCATCGGCGAAAAAAACGAAGAAGAATACAGAGCGTTAAAAGAAGCGGGCGCAGACCGATTTTTATTAAGAATAGAAACCACAAGTTTCAAATTATACGGCAAATTACACCCCGAAATGGCACTTACAAACAGACGTGCCTGCATAAATTTTCTCAAAAAATGCGGTTTTGAACTCGGAACGGGAGATTTAATCGGACTTCCCGACCAAACCGACGAAATGATTGCGGAAGACATTTTATTTTTCAAAGAAATAAATGCAGACATGGTTGGTTTGGGTCCGTTTATACCCAATCCCGATACTCCGTTAAAAGATGCACCGTCAGGCACTTTTGAAAAAGCATTAAAAGTTATGGCAATAACAAGATTGCTTTTGCCTGATGCAAACATACCCGCAACAACCGCAATGGAAACCTTAAATCCGAACGGCAGAATTATCGCACTTCAATCGGGCGCAAACGTAGTAATGCCGAATGTTAACGAAACATCATACAGAACAAAATACCAACTTTACCCGGGAAAAATCTGCCTCGATGAGGGGGCTGAAAAATGCAGAAAATGTATTGAAGCAAAAATTCTCTCAATCGGAAGAACCATCGCGACATCAAAAGGTTTCAGAGGTCAGTTATAATGCCGGAACAAACTTGGTGTGATTGGTTACAAAACACCGACAAAGAACATAAAGAAGAATTGGATAATATTGCCAAAAGTTTGATATTTTTGGCAAATTTAAAAGAACATATTACAGTTTTAGACCTCGGAACAGGTCTTGGAAGAATGCCCTTTGAAATTTCAAAGAAAAAGAAAAATGTAAAATCCATCGGAATTGACCAAGATGAAAACTGCATAAAAGAGTGTTTAAAAAAGCAAAAACAAGAATATCTTGAAGATTGTACAGAGTTTATTCACGCAGATTTAGATAATGGTATCCCCATGCCCGATAACTCCGTAGATGTTGTGTTTTCACGTTCTGTAATTTTACATATAAAGAACAAAACCGAGTTGATAAAAGACATCAAAAGAGTTTTAAAACCGCATGGAAAAGTTGTTATTTTTGAACTTAATATGCACATTCAAAATAACAATTTTTATAGATATTTAGATAAAAAATCACCAAGGTATGAATTTTTCAAACAAAAAGAGCTATTAGCTCGCAATGATTTAGAAAATCCTATTACCAATTTTTCTTTAAATTCACTAATAAATAATTTTGAAAACAACAAAATTGAATGTATATCAAAAAAGTTTCTCTACAATTCTGTGTACAATTACTGCACGCAAAAATGCAACATATTACAAGGAGAAGAAACTGATCTGCCAATAAAATTCTCGCTTAGAGATTTATTTCTAAAATACCTGACAGAAGAAGAACTTGATGAATATTTGCATCTTTTGGAAGAAAAAACTCTAAATAAAATTACAAATATCCAAAATAACATTTTAATAGCATCTTTTCAGAATGAACCTTCTTTTATTGACAAAATATCTGCTAAAGTCAGAAATTTTTTGCTGGATTTTATGAACTTCAATATTTTTCATAAATCCGAAATGCTAATAAACACAATTGAAAAGATAAAATGTAAAGTCAACATCATCGAACTTTATATCAAATATGATTATACCGAATTGATTAAAGAATATGGAAAAATCAGGACTTATTGTTATATATTCGGTCAAATCGGAAAGACAATCTTTACAGATAAATTCAAATAAAAAGGCGGTATAAAAAACGCCTTTAAATTTTTATTATGAAAGTTTCAAGTATTGAAGACCTTTGATGTAACCTTCAAATTCCGAACGATTTACGGTTACTTCTTTTTCGGAATCCCAAGGATTGATAATCGTAATCGTATCATCAGTAACTGCAGTAACAGTCAAAGCGTGACCGCCCGTTGAATTTGTCGTAAGGTCGATTTTTTCGTCTTTATCGGCACCAACACCGTTGAGGGTGATACAAGTATTGTTTGAACCGCCGCCGATGAAGTTATATCTTTGAACACCCGAGGGAGTTTTGCCGTCAACTTTTTTGTAATATCCGCTTGAATCTTTGTAATAAGCACCGTCAGCGCTTTCTGCATAACCGTTATCGGCATAAACGCTTGCATACATTGCATACGGAGAATTGCCGTCATTTTTAATTTCATCCAATGTGCCGTGAACTTTTTCGTTACCGCTCACATAGCCTGTTTTTTGTCCTGTAAGCAAGTACATTACCTGCGACATATTTCCGCTGGTAAGTGCGCTTTTTCCTGCGTTATAAGATTCTTCGCTGACAGTTGTCGTAACGTAAGACGGCCAATCTGCCTGAGGTTGAATTTCACCTTTATAAACTTGTTCACGGAATTGTTCCAATGCCAATTCAATCAACATTGCATCGTCATCACCTTCCGAATAACGACCCATGCCCGAGCCGACAATTCCGCCCAAAGAACTTACGGTCGCAGAGTCTGCGGCTCTCAATTCTTCCGTATTAAACGTATATGCTCTGCCGACACCTGCAAAGTTAACGGTGTAAGAACCGTCATTGTTATTTGTTATCGCATTTTTGATAATTTCTTGTCCTTGCGGAGTTTTGGAAAGCGAATTTAACGTTGCCAAAAGGTAACAATCACCGGTACCCTGTTGTGCAACTTTTTCATCAATTTCTCTGTTAATATTTACTGTCGCATCGCTTGCGAGACCGACACTTACGTCTGCTTGATTTTCGTAAGTTTTTACGATTTTATCGATTTTAGCCTTAACCGTATCTGGGCATTCGGGAGTATTTGCAAACGCTCTCATTGAGTCGATTGCGGCTCTTGCGTTATTACTGTACGCATTGTTATAATTTGCATCCATATTGAATGCACCGTCTGCCTGCGAACCGTTGTAAAGTTGTTCAAAAGTTACATCCGTGCCGTTAATGGTGTTTTGCAACATTTGAGGCAAGTTATCGGACATTAATTTGTAAATGTCTTCAAACTCATTTTTTGTATTAATTTTATAGGTATAATCGTTGTAAGCCTGCGTCAACTGAGTATTCGTAACGTTTTTCAAGTTAATGCCGTTAATCGCTGCATATTCAACGAAACTGTCCTGCCCGTTAACGTGGTTAATTGCTTGAGATTTTCTCAAATAATTATCGGGATTTGCAGTAACTTCATCCGTCGGAATGTCGTTTTCAGCTTCTTTCAATGCGGATTGAACGAGTTCCTCAACATACTCGTCCGAAATTGCTTCATCTAAATAATCTTCAGTAATTGTTTCATTATCGCTGCCGAACGTGATTTCTTTTTCGGCAGGTTTTTCAACATCTTGCGAAACAAAAGAATTAACAATATTTTGTGCATTTGTATTCAATTTGGTCGTCAAATCATCCGCAATTTGACCTAAAAGATTATCATTTGAAAAAATGCTGGCAGACTTTGAAGATGCCGAATTATTAGCAACTTCCGCCAACTGTGATTTATCAATTTTTAATTTATTTGTTAGTTTTCCAAATTGAATCGTCATGCCAGATTTCACCTTACCATAATTTCTTTATCGTAATAAAGCGAAAAAACTTTAGAACAAATTAAAAATTTTTAACAAATTATTGAATTTATCTTTTATAGTCGAGGTTCTTATCGGCTTGAACATAACCTTGCAAAAATTTTTCAAACTTATGGAAATCCTGAAACAGAGTAACCGTCGGAACCGTTCGCTTTTGCAAGACATAAGACAAAAAACTGTACGATTTAAGGTCAAAATTATATTTTCCGACCAAATATTTAAAGTAATCAATCAAAAAATAAATATGGGGCGAAAGATTTTCGTTGTTATATTTTCTCGCATAATTACATTCAATATCGAGCGCAACGGTTTCAACACCCAAAGATTTCATCAAATCGAAAAAGCCCTTTATCTCTGCGGGATTATCATTGTATCCGGGAATAATTATGTATTTTATTATAAGATTTTGAGAATTTTCTGCCGCAAGAGCGTACTTTTTGATGTTTTCACAAACCAAATCGAAGCAATCGACCTGCTTAATTTTCAGATAAGTCGAACGGCTTGAAGAATCAATCGAAACAACCAATTTGCCGACGTTGTTTTTCAATGTTTTTTCAATCGAGGGGCTGAATTTTATTCCGCTTGAATGTATTCTCAAACTCGTACCGTTTGAGGCTAACAAATCTACCAATTCTTCAAAATGAATCATCAAAGTCGGCTCGCCGCCTTGCATAGTGGCTTCTCCCCCCGATTTATAATAACCTTTTTCGATTAAATCTTTTATAACGGGAAGAACATCATATCTGACCCCGTGATTTCCTTGCTTATCAGAGCAATAAACGCATTTTGCGTTGCAACTTCTGCAATGAGAAAAGTGAAACTCGGAGATTTTCTTATCCTGCTTAAATTCGTAATTCGTTAAATGGTAGCAATTTTCGCATTCGTAAATGGTCTTAATTTTTTGGGCAGCAATTCTTTTTGCTTTTATCTCAAATAGATTTTCCCAATCAATCGGCTCTCCGTTATAATTATCAATCAATAGAGGAAGACCCCGTCCGTCATTGTGCGAAATACAACAATCACAGACTTTGTCATCTTCAAAATTTATACCCGCATCTATAAAACTGCAGCCTTTTGTATTCATAAAAATCCTTAGCAGAAAATCTCTGATTACAAAACTACTCGTTTATTGCAATCATTCTTTCAATTGCCTGTTTTGCCTTTGCGGCAATTTCTTCTTCAACAAAGATTTCGTTTTCTTCAGTTTCCAATACGTGCAAAATGTCATCAAGAGTGTTCTTTTTCATATTCGGACAAACCGCCTTGTTAGAAACCAAATAGAATTTCTTATCTTTATAATCCCTTGAAAGTCTGTCTACGACACCTTTTTCCGTAACGATAATAAATTCTTTTGCATCAGATTCTTTTGCATATTTCATAATACCTGTTGTAGAACCGATGTAATCAGCAAGTTTTGTAACCGCTTGATGGCATTCGGGGTGAGCAAGAACTTTTGCATTAGGATATTTTTGTTTCATTGCTTCAACATCTTCAACAAGAATTGCAAGGTGAGTCGGGCAATATCCAGGATATGTAACAACTTCAACATTACCAAGTTGATTTGCCACATAAGTACCTAAATATTTATCGGGAGCAAAAAGAATCTTCGGAACCTTCATTGACTCAACTACGTGAACCGCATTCGCACTCGTACAACAAATATCAGCCTCTGCCTTAACATCAGCGGAAGAATTTACGTAACACACAACAGGAACATTCGGATACATTGACTTGAACTCTCTGATTTGTTGCAAGTCAACCATGTCAGACATTCTGCAACCCGCATCCATTTTAGGAAGAAGAACTTTTTTGTCGGGAGACAAAATCTTGGCTGTTTCCGCCATGAAATATACACCACCGAAAACGATAATATCAGCATCAGTTTGAGCCGCCAATCTGCTTAATTGCAAAGAATCACCGACATAATCGGCAACTTCGTCAATTTCAACGTTCTGATAACAATGCGCCAAAACTATCGCATTTTTCTCTTTTTTAAGTTCTTTTATTCTTTCAACTAATTTTTTCGTGTCACGCATAAATCATACTTCTTCTTTAAATAATATTGGTATTGTACTCTAAAAAGTATGTTTGACAAAAGAAATGTAAACAAATGTTAACACTTCCGAAAACATGCTAAAGTTTTGCTATAACTGGGTCGACATGGTAAATGTGTAGGTGACATGTAGGACAATATGGATTTTTCAACATTCTTAAAAAATACCATAACAAGACAAGGACTTAACAAGTACGCGTTCGGTTCGTTATCACAAAGTGCAACGGACAGATTGAACAACTTGTCAATGTTCTCAAGCGCGTCTGCACAAGATATCGCAGGAGTTGACTTAAAGGCATTGCTCGCAGCGGCAGAAGCAGCGGATGTTAATGCAGAAGGCGCAACAGGTCAACAAAAAGCATTAAACGACATTTTAAAAACATTTTTGGAACTCGAAGATGTCCAAAAAGCGGCAGATGCTGACGGCGACGGCAAACTTACCGAAGCGGAAGCACAAGCATTTTTGGCAAGCATAATGGGCAACGACGGAGATGCCTCGACTATTACGATGGCAGATATCGACAAAGCCATTGAAAAAATGGGTATCGACTTAAACGAAATCGCAAATAAAGCAGCGGAAGAAGTTTTAGAAGATAAGAAAGCGGAAGAAGCAGAACAAACGAACTCTGCAAGCCCGTCAAGTTCAGGCGGTTCCGTAAGCAGCGGCGGAGTTTCAGGCTCAAGCGGCTCATCAGGCATCAGCAAACAAGATACACAAAAAACAACTGCGGAAACAGTTGAAGAATTAGAAACACAACTTGCTGATGAAGAATCAACTAAAGCAAGTGTTCAAGATCTTATTCAAGAAAAAATTCAAGAACAAGACAAAATCATTTCCGATGCAATGAACGAAGAAAATTCAGGATTTACACCGGAAGCTAAAAAAGAATACGAAGAAGAAAAAACAAAAATTGATGAAGACATAAAAACAAAAGACACAGGCATCGAAGATCAAAAATCAAAAATCCAAGAAAACGAAGCCACAATGTCTTCAACAAAAGAAGCAATCGGTTCTTTGAAAGAACAAAAATCTTCACTTGAATCACAACTCGGCTCAATCGGCGATGACGACGAAAAAGCAGCCGATAAAAGAGCAGATATCAATTCTAAAATTTCAAACATTCAAGGTGAAATTGACGCAAAACAAAAAGAATACGATAGCGCAGAACAAGCAAAGAAAGAAGCTGAAGAAGAAAAAGCAAACTTAGAAAAAGAAAAGAAAGAACTTGAAGCAGACCGCGACGGTTTGATGGATAAAATCATCGAAAAACACAAACTTGATGTAAATCCCGAAGTTAAGGAAAAAATCCAAAAGGCTCAATCGGAAATCCAACAAATTCGTTCAGACGGACAAGAAGCAATTACGGAATGCGACAACAACATTCAAGACCTTAAAACAAAGATTGCACAAGCAAAAGAAGTTGAAAAAACTCAAGCAACAATAAAAGATAATGAGTTTAAGCAAGGCTTAGGTTTGACAGGTGAAGAACTTGTTGATGTTGCAAAACAAATGTTGAACAGATACGGTTCAAGTTCAGGTTACTGTGCAACAGGTGTAAGCAGAACATTCCAAATGGCTTACGGTTTAAGTTTAAGCGGAAACGGATGCGACTGGGATTCAAACATGGATAAACTTGTTGAACAAGGTGCATTTACAGAAGTTACAAGCGACTATAAAACATCTGACGAATTATCAAATCTTCCCGCAGGCGCGGTTGTATGTTGGGAAGCATCAGGTAACGGTTCATCAGGCGGTGCTAAATACGGTCACGTTACAATTGCAGACGGTAAAGGCGGAGAAATCTCCGACCACTATGCGGCAAACATCTACAAGAGCATCGGCGGAAGAAACGACTTGTACAGAGTTTACTTACCTGTCACATAAAAAAATATTTGGAAAAAAGAGTTTGAAATATTCAAACTCTTTTTTTGTTAACAAACGTTAACAAAAAACGTCTTTTTTCTAAAGAAACCCATAAAAACAGCCGAAAACATGATTGTAAGTGAAATAGGAACAATCATGAATTTTACAACGTACTTAAAAAACGCAATAACAAAAAACGGATTGAACCCTTATGTATTTGGTTCACTTACTCAGAATGCAACTGACAGTTTGAACAATTTGTCATGTTTTTCCGGTGCTTCAGCACAAGACATTGCAGGTATTGATTTAAAAGCATTACTTGCGGCAGCAGAAGCAGCAGACGTTAATGCCGAAGATGCAACAGGCAACCAAAAAGCATTAAATGATATTTTAAAAGCATTCTTGGAACTCGAAGATGTTCAAAAAGCAGCCGATGCAGACGGTGACGGAAAATTAACCGATGCGGAAGCAAAAGAATTTTTAGCAAAAATCATGGGCAATGACGGAGATGCCGCAACACTTACAATGGCTGATATTGACAAAGCCATTGAAAATTTAGGCATTGATTTGAACGAAATTGCAAATGAAGCAGTAGAAGAACTTTTAGACGAAGAAAAAATTGACGAAACAAACAGCGCTCCGGCAGCAAGCGGTGCTTCAGGCGGCGGTGGAGTTTCGGGCGCAGGTTCATCATCAGGCGCTTCAAAAAGTTCTGCAACAAAAGAAAAGACAACTGCCGAAACAGTTGCCGAAATTGAAAAACAAATTGAAGACAAAAATGCCGAAATAGATGAAGTTGAGGCAGATGCGGAAGCTCAAATCAAAGAACAGGAAGATGCAAAAGAAAAGGCAATGAAAGATGCCGGAGTTTCCGATGAAGAATACAAAAAATATCAAGAAGAAGAACAAAAGTTAGAAAAGAGCATCAGCGAAAAAGATAAAGAAATCTCTGAGCATAACGATAAAATTTCTAACAACGAAGCAACTATTTCTTCAAACAAAAATTACATCGGCTCATTGGAACAACAAATCTCCGCAAACAAATCAGCCTTGAGCGGAATTTCCGATGACGCTAAAAATGCAGCAGACCAAAAACAAAGTTTACAAAGCAAGATAGACAACCTTACACAAGAAAAGGAAGCAAAAGAGTCCGAAAACAAAAAACTTGAAGAAGAAAACAAAAAAGAAAAAGAAGCAGTAACAAAAGCTGAACAAGAAAAGAAAAACTACGAAACCAAAAAGCAAGAACTTTTGAGCAAGACATTGACTTCTTCGGAAGGATTTGCAAAAGGTGTTCCTTCAGCTGATGCTGCAAAAATTAAAGAAAATATCGCACAATACGATACAAAAATCACCGAAATTCGTTCGGAAAAAGAACAAAAGGTTGCAAGTATCAAATCAGAAATTCAAGATTTGAACGTAAAACTTAAAGATGCAAAAGAATCAGAAGAAAGAAACAAATTCTTAAGAGACAATTCACCGAATGACGGACAAAGCGTAATCGACCTCGCTAAGAGTTTTGAAGGCAAGAGCCAAGCAGAAATGCGCGAAATCATGAGAAACGCAGGTTATCAATTCGACGACGGAGCATGGTGCGCAGACTTCGTAAGTTACATCGCAAGCCAAACTCTCGGTGAAGACAACCTCGCTGATTGGTACAAAAATTGTAACAGAGCATACTGCCCCGACATTATGAACAACGCGAAAGCAAACGGAGCATTCTTGAGTGCAGATCAAGCACAAATGGGCGACGCTGTATTGTTCGACTGGGATGGCGACGGAACCGCTGACCACATCGGTTATGTAATTTCAATCAACGCTGACGGAACCGCTAACACAATTGAAGGTAACACAGGCGGAAACGTAAGCGGAAGCCAAGTTGCTTCAAAACAAAGAAACAGCGGAAACATCCTCGGATACGTAAGATTGACTTAATCTTTCGGAAAGGCTTAAAATTCAAAAAAGATTGTAACGGAAACGATACAATCTTTTTTTTGTATTAAAGTTTTTATCTTTCGTGTCGACATGGAACATGAAAGGTAAGTGAAAAGTGGCAAATTCAGATATTACAAATTATTTGTTGAAACGTTTACAAGGCGTAAACAATAAACAATCCACAAACGGATTGTTCAAATTGCCGTCTTTGGAAACAAGTTCTTCAATTTTTGATAATATCAGTCTCGAAAACCTTGAAAACTTTGACTACGCGGCAGCATTAACATCTCTTTCAACAGGAGATGAAGATGCGATTAATTCGGTTTCAAACCAATCTTTGTCAGAAATTTTCAAAGGTCTTTTAGGTGATGCAACCATCCAAAAGTATGCGGATGCTGACGGAGACGGCGAAGTTTCCGCAGAAGAAGCAAAGAACATTATGCAAGGTATTGCAGGAATGGATGGAGATTTGTCCAACCTTTCGTTTGAAGATATTGAAAACCTTATCAACTCAATCGGCGTAACATCAGTTGATGATTTCCAAAAATTCATCCAAGATACGTTGAAAGGTGTTGATGACGAACTTGCAAAACAAGCAGAAAACGTACTTGCTGACGAAGTAGAAAACAGCATGCCCGCAATGCTCGGCAACGGTGTTGACGCAATGAGCGGTGCATCACGTTCTACAAGCGCATCAAAAAGCGGAAATTCAAATTATAATGCAGGCGGTGCAAGCAAAAACGTCAAAACAAAAACCGCAGCAGACGAAGTTGAAGAATTAAGAAAACAACGTCAAGAAATCATCGAAACTGCTGATAAGAACATCAACGCAAAACAAAAAGAAAAAGATAACTTAGTAAAAAACAGCGACAAAATCAGCGATGATTTGAAAAAAGATTATTCAAAACAACAAAAAGAAATGAAGAGCATTCAGTCTGATAAGGCTGACGTACAATCTTCATTGGATGAGCACAAATCGAGTTTATCTGATGTCACGGCATCACTTTCAGCACTTGAAGGTGAAAAAAGCACAATCAAAACTGACACAAAAGATGACAAAATCAACTCACAAAACAAAGCAAGATTAAGCGAAATCAAAGAAGCAATCACAACTAAGAAAGAAAAGAAAGCAAAACTTGAAGAAAAGATTGCTAAAGAGGAAGCAAAACTTAAAGAATTAGAAAAGAAAGAACAAGCGCAACAAAAGAATATCGACAAAGTTGAAAAACAAATTGCCGAAGCAGATCCGAAACTTAAACCGAAAATGGATGCTTTGACAAAAGAAATCAGCGAGTTGAAAAGCACAAAAACAAAAGAAGTTGCCGAAATTGACGGAAAAATAAAGACAAAAGAAGCTGAAAAGAACAAGGAAGCTAAAAAAGCAGGTGAAAGCAAGGGTAAAACCGCAAATGACATCGGCAGCGGACTTGTCGATCTCGCAAGCAAATATATGGGCTTAAACGAAAAAGACGGTTCATATAAATTGTTCACAAACGGCAGAACCGAATCATGGTGCGCAGACTTTGTTACATACGTAGTTAAAGAATTCGCACAAAAGAACGGAATGAGCGTTGCAAAAGGCTTTGGTTCACCCGCAGTTGCAAACTTGATGTCTTGGGCTCAAAATAACGGCGTATTTGACAACACATCAAAAATGTCGAACAGCGAAAAATTAAACTATGCAAAAAATAATTTATCGGTCGGTGACGTAATTATTTGGAAAAGCAACGGTTCTTCACACACAGGTATTGTTAAGTCAATCAACAGCGACGGAACATTCACAACAGTTGAAGGTAACTCGAGCGACCAAGTTAAGTCAAACAAGAAAAGCATATACGACAAAGGACTTACGGGCTTTATCAAACTTAGCGATATTGTTTCGTAAACAAAAAAGAATTTAAGACCTCGAAAGAGGTCTTTTTTTTAGTTAAAACTTGTAAAAAAGTTTAGTGAAAAGCGCATATTTCTTGAAAAAAGAAGTTGTAAGTATTATGATAAACAAAGTAATGAGGACATCATGAACTTTGCAAATATAAAAAAACTTTTTCAAAGAAATAAGGAGCGAAAACGTTATCTTAGTTGCGAATACATCCAACACGGATTTAATGCCGACTACGAGGACATTAAAATGTGCTGCATGAACACGCACGAAGGTGGCGGTCGTCAGGTCTTAATTCCCGATTATTATGGCGAAACCATTGATTGGGATAAGTTTTTTGAAGAAAAAAGACAAATGCGCGAACTTAATAAAAAAGGGATTACGCTTGACCGATGCAAAGGTTGTTTTTTCTTGAAAGAACGCGAATGGGATGACGACGATTATATCTCGTTTATGGTCTTTAACCATTGGACAAGATGCAATTGCAAATGCAATTATTGCTTCACTTCCGAAAATTTTGAAGAATTTGCAAAACGTCCTAATTACCCGATTTTTGAACAAATCAAAGAATTAGCAAGAAGAAATATGCTTCGTCCCGGAGGAGAAATCGGCTTTGGCGGCGGAGAACCCGCTATTCTTGACGAGTTTGAGCCTATGGTCAATTTGCTTATTGACTACGGAATGGACAATATCAGAGTTCATTCATCAGGGATAAAATATTCTCCCGCCATGGCAAGAGGTATCGCGGAAGGCATCTTGAACGTTGTAATTTCCGTTGATGCAGGCACCCCCGAAACGTATTTAAAAATCAAAAACGTACCGACTTTTGATAAAGTTTGGGAAAATATCAGAAAATATGCAGAAGCCCAAACAAATAACAAAGGTCTTGCGAGAACAAAATTCATTATTATCCCCGGAGTAAACGATACCGTCGAAGAACTCGAAAAATGGTTCCAACTCACGGTGGACGCAGGTGTTCGCTGGATTGTCCTCGACTTGGAAGGCGGTTGGTACCAATGGCACAAACACGAAGTTCCCGACCACGTCTACGACCTTTTGGACTATGGTATAAACAGAGCAAAAGAACTCGGTATGATTCGTTGCGAATTGTATGACAGAGCCAATGACATGAATATCCACAGAGGAGAATTCGGACATTGAAATACAGAAGTTGCACAAAAATTGAACACGGTATAAATTTCGACATCGACTCGATAAAGTTGTGCTGCCAATATAGTGCAAAAGGCGGCGGTAATACAAAAGTCATCGAAAATTATCAGGGCGGTCCGATTGATTGGGACAAATTTTTTGCCTTCAAAAAAGAAATAAAAGACTTGCACAAATCAGGCGGACTTTACCACAAATGCGAAGGCTGCATCTACCTTGAAGAACAGGACTGGGAAGAATCGGACAAATTCAACTTCTTCAACCTTGATTATTGGACATATTGCAACTGCAACTGCATTTATTGCCATACTCATAACAAAAAAGACATTTACAACACAAAGAAAAATTATGACTTTTTACCGATTTTAAAAGACATGATTGATAAAGACCTTCTTATGAGAGACGGCGACGTAAGTTTCGGCGGCGGGGAAGTTTGCCTCTTAAAAGAGTTTGAAGAATGTCTCAAAATTTTCTTGGATTACGGATATTTTGTTCGTATTCACTCGGGATGTATGGATTATTCGGATGTTATCGAGCAAGGCTTAAAGATGGGCAAAGTCGACTTAATCGTGTCGGTTGACTCAGGCACGGAAGAAATGCATGCCCGCATAAAAGAAGTCAAAACCTACGACAGAGTATGGGGCAATTTGAAGAGATACGCGGCAGTACAACAAAACCGCGAACTTGTAAAAGCGAAATACATTGTCATCCCGGGGGTAAACGACACAAAAGAAGAAGTTAATGCTTGGCTTGATAAGAGCAAAGAATGCGGAATCGGTTATGTTCTTCAGGAAATCGAATCACAATGGTTCTATTCAAGACGAGAAAACATTCCTCAATACATATACGACCTTTTTGATTATTCAAAACAAAGAGCGTCCGATATGGGAATTATTTACGGCGAATACGAAAGAGCCGCACACATGTTGGCAGAGCGCCGCGAAAGAGAAGCAATAAAGCAATCGGAAGAAGAAAAGCGCGAAGCGGAAGCAAGAGCGATGGTTGCGAAAGTATTAAACGAAGACGAGCATTTCGGAGTATAAAAGATGAAATTCAACAGTTGCAATTGGATAACACACGGACTGAATTTTGAACCGGGACATATAGAAATGTGCTGTTTAAGATGTCATGTCGGCGGCGGCAACTTGTTTTTGAAACTCGGATATCACGGCGAACCTCTCGACTGGGATGAAGTTTTTGAGTTAAAAAAACCTTTCATTGAAGAAAACAAAAAAGGTATAATCAATCCGAAATGCGAAGGCTGCTTCAATCTTTGGGACAGAGAATGGAATGAAGAAAGCAAATATTTCAACTACTTGCACTTCAACCATTGGACGCATTGCAACTGCCGTTGCATATATTGTTTTACGGATTTTAACAAGGAATTTTTCAATTCGCAAAGATACTATAATGTTCTGCCAGTAATCAAAGATTTATTTGACAAAAAGTTATTCAAACCGGGCGGAGAAATCACTTTTGCAGGCGGAGAACCGACAATTCTTGACGAATTTGAAGACTTGCTCGACTTACTTGTCGAAAACAGAGTTCCGAAAGTCATTATCCATACTTCGGGTATAAAATATTCACCTGCAATTGCAAGAGGCATCTCGGCAGGTATCGTAGATGTCGTAATGTCATTAGATGCAGGCTGTGCAGAAACATTTAAGATGATTAAAAATACGAATGCCTATGACAAAGTTGTCGAAAACGTTCGTAAATATGCTGCAGCGGAAAATCGCGAAAACATACCGCTTGTAGCAACAAAATATATTATGATGCCAAACATCAACGATAATATTGAAGAAGTTGAAAAATGGTTAACGATGACTTATGAATGCGGTGCAAGGTCTATTGTTATAGACATCGAACACGAATGGTTTAAATTACAAAGAGAAAAATCAGCATTCCCTCAACACGGAAGAGACATTCTCGCATACATTCACGAAAGAGCGGCAGAATTGGGCTTGCAAATAACATTGTACAATTCTGCAAGATATTTTATCAATAACGAACAAGACTTCCCGAACTACGACTTTATTCCGTACGAATATCCGTCACTTGGAAAATATAACAATGATTAAATATAAAAAGCACATAGCCGAAATTTCGGTTATTGCAGCACCAATGGTCATAGGAAATCTCGGGCACGTATTAACAGGCGCAACAGATGTTTTTGTTGCCGCAAAGCATAGCGTCAATACGCTTGCTGCTATTGCGATTGCAAATTCTATCTTTTTCACAATTTTTATTTTGGGACTCGGATTATTAACAGGTATCTCAATTATTTTGTCAAACAAGCGCGGCGCTAAACAACCGACGAAAAAATATTTTTTATCAGGGGTGCTATTATCTCAAATTTTGGCTTTTTTCACTTGGATTGTGGTTTTAATTGTCACATATTTTATGCCGAAATTCGGATTTGAAGCACACCTTGTCAAAAGCATTCAGGAATATATGTATATAACCTCTTTTTCCCTGTACGGAATGTTTCTTTATCAGGGGATTAAAGAATTTTTGCAGGCACATGAAATCGTTAATTTTCCGAACTTATTACTGCTGATTTCTGTTGTATTAAACCTTGCTTTAAATTTCATATTTGTTTTCGGATGGGGAATAATTCCCGCATTAGGTGTTGTCGGACTTTCTATCGCAACTTTAATTTCGAGAACGGTTTTGGGGCTTGCGATGGTTATTTATACTTGGAAAATCATCAAAACCCAACAGGCAAAGCAGGTTTACGACACAAATTATATGAAGAACGTACTCAAACTCGGATTTCCGATTGGGATCGGCTTGTTGTTTGAATTTTTGAGTTTCAACATTATAACTATTGCCGTAGGGCGTGAAGCGGGTGTTTATGCCGCAACACAAAATATTCTTATAACTATTATTGACGTTGCATTTATGATACCGCTTGCAATTTCTTCGGCAATTGCCATAAAAGTCGGCTATTTCAACGGGGCAAAAAATTTAACGGAAATAAGAGACTTTGGTGTAACAGGAACCTTGATGTCTTTGGCTTTTATGATGTTTGTTGCAATTTTGTATATCGCAATGCCAGAAACATTCATCGGAATTTTCACGTCGGACAAAGGAATAATAGACATTGCATTACCGATTGTCCACCTTTTTGCACTATCAGAAATCGCAGACGGGGTGCAAATATCTCTAGGCGGCATGTTAAAAGGCTTAAAGATGACAAAACAAGTCACGGCAATCGTTATTTCATGCTATTGGTTATTGGGTATTCCGATCGGATTTTATCTTGCTTATGCACAAAAAATGTACCTCAAAGGCTTTTGGATAGGATTAACAATCGCGCTCTTCTGCATTGCCGCTATTGAAATCCTTGTAATAACAAGAAAATACTATCAAATTAAAAGATTGGGATTTGAAGAAACCGCATAAACTTTTTGCATAAAATTGCAATAAAAAAGCACCCCGTAAGAGGTGCTTTTTATTTTATAAAGAAATCTGTTATTCTTCTGTTTGTTCAGCGTCTTCTGCTTGTTCGCCTTCAAAAGATTGCATATCTTCTTCATCAACGCCATATTCTTCTTCGTGAATATCATCTTCGTCGATGACTTCGTCAACATCTTCTTCAACAGGTTCTTCGTAAGAATCTTGTTCTTCGATTTCTTGATTTCTTTCCATTGTTTCTGCTTGAGAAACGCTCTTGATATCAATCTTCCAGCCTGTGAGTTTGTGAGCCAATCTGACGTTTTGACCGCCGCGACCGATTGCAAGGCTCAATTGGTCATCAGGAACGATAACGAGTGCTTCTTTTGAGTATTCATCGTCAGCGAGGATATCAACAGAAACAACTCTTGCAGGTGACAATGTGTTAACGATGTATTCAACAGGGTCATCAGAATATCTGACAATATCGATTTTTTCGTTTCTGAGTTCGCCGATAATAGTTTGAATACGGCTGCCGCGAGGTCCGATACAAGCGCCAACGCAGTCAACTTCGGGGTCATTGCTTGCAACTGCGATTTTTGTTCTGAAACCTGCTTCACGAGCAATTGACTTGATTTCAACGATACCGTCTTCGATTTCGGGAACTTCAAGTTCAAAAAGTTCTCTAACGATTTCGGCATGCGCGTGAGAAACAATAACTTGTAATTGACGAGGAGTGTCTTTTACGTTCAAAACGAAAACTCTGATTCTGTTTCCGGGCTTGTAAAATTCGCCGGGGATTTGTTCTTTAACAGGCATTACGGCTTCAGCTTTGCCGATTGAAACGATAACGTTTCTGTTTTCAACACGTTGAATAATACCCGTTGTAAGAGTGCCTTTTTTGTCGAGAAATTCGTCCAAAACGAGTTTTCTTTCAGCTTCTCTGATACGTTGAGTGATAACTTGTTTTGCTGATTGAGCAGCAATTCTGCCAAAGTTATCGGGAGTTACTTCAATTTTAACTTCATCTTCGAGTTCAACTTCGTCGTCGATTTCTTTTGCATCCGCAAGAGAAATTTCCAAATCAGGATCTTCAACCGTATCAACAACAACCTTTGTTCTGAAAACGCCGATTTCACCTGATTGTTCATCCAAAATTGCTTCTACATTGTTTGCTTCTTTTGCTTTAATGTGTTTTTTGTATGCAGTAACCATTGCGTCGCAAAGAGATGCAATAATGACGTCTTTGCTGATGCCTTTTTCCTGTTCGAGTTCTTCGCAAGCCTCAAATAAAGCTGTCCCGATTTTAATCATTTTTTGTCTCCTATAAGTCCGGCGAGTATAATCTCGCGCTTACAATATTTTCTTTTTTTATTACCACTTCTTCTTTTCTGCCGTACAAAAAGACTTTCAAGCCTTCATTCGCGTCAAAGTCCACAATTTTACAAACGAATTGTTTTTCGTAAGTATCATCAATGCCGTTTTTGAGTTTAATCATGATGTCTTTGCCGACGAAAATAAGATACTCTTTTTCCGATTTGAGTTTTCTCTCCATACCCGGAGAACTGATTTCCAAGTTAAACTTGAAAGGAATTAACTCATCCAAGAAATCACCGAGGCTTCTCGACATATTTTCGCAATCGTCAAGAGTAATTTCTCTGTCTTTTGAAAAAATGAAAATTCTAAGAAACCATCTGTGATTTTCCCTTGAAAAATCAATTTCGACAGGAATTACGTTAAATCTCATCGCTGTATTTTCTACAAGCGGAACCAACTTATCAAGAAGTTCTTTCTTGTTAAAGTGTTCGTATTGACGCTCTTCGTGAGATTTTCTGTCATTCTTCATAGTCGTCATCTCATTTCTGTTCGGAATAAAAAAAGAAACGGCAAGCCGTTTCTTTCTGCATGAAAAATATAACACGATAGTTCTTAAAAGTAAAATACTTTGTTACGAAAAGGTTACTTATCAGCCGTAACAATATGCGGTTCAACGATTTTCAAAAGTTCGGTCAGTCGATTTTTGTCATGAAGATGATAATATCCGAGCAAAACTTCAAATTCCGTAGCCGTTCTGTGCAAATTGCGGTTAATACGTCTTGCCGTCGAGGTTTTAATGTTTCCTGCACGGCGCACCAAATCCAATTCTGCATCCGTCAAATTCGGTTTTAAAATTTCCAAAAGTTTTGTTTGAAACTCTGCATTCACAAAGGATACAGTAATTTCGTGAAGTTTTTTCAAATTTTCCGTCATAAAGACAGTCTTTTCACGAACAAAAAGTTCCCAAACCGCATCTCCGATATGTGCATAATTTTTAATATTAAGTTCATTCATAAAAGAATTATACTATAATAAATAATAATATATATGTAAGCATGGGAATTTTTATGAAGATATTGTTGGTAACCGATTTATACCCTATTGAAAACGGCAGCGAGCCGCAAACAATAAAAGAATTTGCCAAAAATTGGCAGCAATCGGGGCATCAGGTTGATGTCATCAGACCAAACTTTATGTTCAACACATATTTGAGAAAAAGAAAAATCTATCCCGAAGGAACATACTACGAAGACGATATAATTATATATAATATTAATTGCATCACTCCGTTTTGGTTCAACATAAAAAACAAACTGCCGAAAGACTTTCAAATCAGCAACTACGACCTTGTTATAAGTCACATGCCCTCAGGCGCGATTGTTGCGACAAAATTAATCGGAAGATGCGCAGGCATTCCGTACGTTTCTTCCGTACATGCTTCTGACATAAAAGTCATGACAGACCCCATTTACAAGCCCTATTTCGGCAAAAAACTCTTTGAGGCTTACAAAAGAGCCGACGCGATTTCCGCAAGAAGTTACTCTTTAGCCTTAAAAATAAAAAAACTTTCACCATACGCAAGCAAAAAAACCTTCATCGCTCCCTCAGGAATAAGTCCTGACATTGTTGAGCCGATGGAATTTTTTGAGCAAAAAGCAGCCGTAAGAAACGAACCTTTTGTTATCTCAACGGCGGCAAAACTCATTAAGCGTAAAAATGTCAACATCATTATAAAAGCCCTCCATAAAGCAAAAATCGATAATTACGTATTTAGAATTATGGGCAACGGTCCCGAAATGCCGAAGTTGAAAAAACTCGTCAGACGACTCGGCATGCAGGAAAAAGTTATTTTTGAGGGCAACATCCCGAACAACGAAGTGCTGATAAAATTGCGACTTTCGGATTTGTTCATATTGGTAAGCACGGGAGAAACCTTCGGTATGGCATATTTAGAAGCAGGCTCAAGAGGGAATGTTGTAATTGCCACAGAAAATGACGGCGTTGCAGGCTTTATAAAATACAACCTCAACGGCTTTACCTGCAAACCGAATGTCGAAGAACTTGCAAATTTAATCGACGATATTTACGAAATGCCTCGCTCTGAAATCAGGAGAATCATTTTGACACTAAGGAAAGACCTTTTGACAAATGATAGCAAAACCGTTAGTCAACGATATTTGGATAAAATAAAAAGCCTCACGGGAATCAAATAATTACCCACCTAGGCAATATCTCTTTTGCCGTCATAAATATATAATTAGATTGTTTTTGACTGCTATAAAATCTGAAAACTTAAACTAACAAAGGAGATTATTTTGCCCGATAAACCTCTATTTATTCTCGTGTGTATAATTTGTACCAGCGGAATAATCCATACATTAACATCCCGAAACTATGCAGGTATTCTCATCTGCTTCGCCCTTATAACAGGCTACATGATATATTTAACGCTCATCAAAAGAAAACCGTCTTTTCTTGAAACAGAAAAAGATATTGATGAACTCATTCAC
>CEAC01008715.1_pt1 | contig 45750 bp, 41 predicted proteins | sample 557411 | NCBI WGS metagenome assembly CEAC01 (sample SAMEA3182094, study PRJEB8094) | gut metagenome | biome: human; feature: gut; material: Stool; isolation source: human stools | place: Canada | collected 2012-02-21
ATCCGACAGGATACCGATTTAGCAGTAACCGGGTACACCGGAGCATAGCGAAGGTGTGCCCGGTAGGCCGATACACGGTGACGGCGCCCGAAGGTCGCCGATTTACATCACATCCGTCTCGGTGGCTGACAAGGAGTTATAATTAAATCGGCAGCCTTCGGGCGCCTCCGGAGTCTCTGCATCTTTTCCGGGCACATCTCCGCTATGCTCCGATGTACCCGGTTACTGCTAAATCGGCGACCTGACGGGCGCCTTTATCCTTAAGTAAACAGCGATGAATCGCGTCCCTACAATTTCGTCGATATATTTTAGGTTTTACAACCGCTCCCGCGCCATACTTGCAACATCCCTGACATTTCGGACTGTCATAAACCAAATCGCCGCCGCTGCGGTTATATTATAGAATGGGCGCGAGGGATGACACATCGTCATATTGCCGCCTCAACTGCACGTATAACTAAAATTTTGACTGTGATTAGACGATTTGGCATCTGTTTGGCAATGCTGCTCGGGAGCATTACATGTTTTGCTCAGGAGAACGGCGACGGCTGGTGGCACGACCTCGGCGACAGCGTATTGGACTCGCTCGTCGACGTCGGTGTCCACAACAACTATGACGTGGCTATGGCCGCACGCCGTATAGACATAGCACGCGCCGGCATCGGCTCCGCGAGGGCCGGTTATTTCCCTACGATAGGCGTTTCGGCCTCCTACGCCAAAGGGCAGCAGTCGGGCATGCAGGCATCGCCGGGCACAAAAGCCATTGGCTACGGCTACTGGCAGGGACAGCTTGACATGAGCTGGGAAATCGACATCTTCGGCCGTGTCACCTCGCAGGTAAAGGAAAGCAAAGCCCGCGTACGCGTAAGCCGCGCCGCCCGCGACGGCGTGGAACTGAGCCTCATCGCCGAAATCGCATCAGCTTACGTCAATCTGCGCGTCAGCCAGGCGCGCCTAAAAGTCGCTCGGGAACATCTCGAACGGCAGCACAAGGCCCTGACCATAGCTCAGGTACGCTACGACACCGGCCTCGCCTCGATGATGGACGTAGACCAGGCGCAACAGGTCTACAGCTCCACCCTCGCCGCCATACCCGGCATTGAGAACAGCATCCGCACCTGCATCAACAGTCTCGCCACACTCCTTGCCCTCCCCGCCACCGACCTGCAGCCACTTCTCGACGGCGGAGAAATCCCCGCTTACATCGGACTGATACCCAAACAGGTCGACCCGGCCCTGCTGCGCCGGCGTCCCGATGTCATCGAGGCGGAGCAGACAATCGCTGTCGAGGCAGAAGCACTCGGCATAACCAAGAAAGAGTGGCTCCCCCAACTCTCGCTCGAAGCAAGCGTAGGCACCGAAAGCCACAGCGCCGGCGACCTGTTCGGCAAAAACAGCATAACATACAGCGTCGTCCCCACCCTGTCGTGGACTATGTTTGAAGGCTTGGCCCGAAAATACAACACCGAGGCCGCCCGGCTTCAGATGGAAAACGCCATCGACAGCTACAACCTCACCCTCTCCACCGCCGCTCAGGAAGCCGACAACGCCCTCTCCTCCTATCTCTACGGCGTCAGCGAAATCAAAGCGCTTGAAGATGTGGTGAAAGCCTCCGAAGGCTACGACACACGCGCCCTCGACAACTACAAAAGCGGCCTTTCGCCCTATATCAACGTGGCGCAGGCTCAGATATCCTACCTCGAGAATGTCAATTCGCTGCTCCTCTCGCGCGGCAACGCACTACTGGCCCTTATCAGCCTGCACAAGGCCGTAGGCGGCACGCTTGTGCCCCCACTGTGATTATACTCAAAAACAAGATATTATGTCTACCGGAAAATTTAAAATATCGGCCATAGCGGTTATGTCGGTCATGCTCCTCGCAGCATCGGGCTGCCGCAAAGACAAAAAAGAGGCGGAGCAGTACGTGCCGGTCATTGATGTCGCCACAGTGCGCGTCGACTCCGTGGTAGTGCACAGCGAATATCCCGGATACCTCACTGCGATGCGCGAAGTTGACCTCGTGGCGCGTGTCGACGGCACTCTCACCTCCAAACCCTCCAACGCCGGCGAAATCGTACGCGAAGGCACCGTGCTCTACACCATCGAGCCGACGCAATATGCCGACGCCGTACGTCAGGCCGAGGCATCCCTTTCCGACGCCATAGCCTCGCGCGACTACGCCCGCGACCACTACGCCGCAATGGAGAAAGCGCTTGAAAGCGACGCCGTAAGCCGCATGGAGGTACTACAGGCCAAAAGCGCCCTCGAGAGCGCCACTGCCGCCGTCAGCAACGCTCAGGCACAGCAGCAGACCGCACGCACCACTCTCGGCTACTGCACCATACGCGCCCCGTTCACCGGACGCATCAGCAACACCGACTTCAGCGTCGGAGCATATCTCGGCGGAGCGGCCCAGCCGGTCAAGGTAGGCACCATCTACGACGACAGCCGCGTCAAAGTCAACTTCGCCGTCGACGACAAGACCCTCTCACATATCGAAAATTCCCGTCAGAATCCCGAACTGAAAGCGATGATGGACAGCATTCCGCTGCTGTTCGACACCGCCACACGGCGCCCATATACGGCCGACATGACCTATCTCTCACCCGCTGTCGACAAGACCACCGGCTCGATGTCAGTACAGGCCGAGGTTGACAATCCCGACGGCGAGCTGCGCAGCGGCATGTACTGCAGGATACAGCTGCCCGACGCCGTGATGCCCGAGGCGCTGCTCGTGCGCGACGCCTCGATAGCCACCGACCAGCTCGGCAAATACGTATATGTCGTCAACGATTCCGACCGCGTGGTCTACACCCCGATTTCTGTAGGCGAAATCGTCAACGACTCCATGCGTGTCGTCACCAAGGGACTGCGCCCCGGCGACCGCTACGTCACCAAAGCTCTCCTCAAAGTGCGCGACGGCATGACAGTCACTCCGCGCGACGTCAGCGCCTCCCCCCGCCGCTGACCGGCTGTTTTTTCATTTTGTCCGACCCGAGTTAAAACTGCATCATAGTGTTTTCAAGATTTTTCATAAACAGGCCCATTTTCGCCACGGTTATCGCGATAATCATGATTATCGCCGGACTCATCACTGTCAAGACATTACCGATTGCCCAATACCCGAGCATATCGCCCCCGTCGGTGACAGTGAACGCCTCCTATCCCGGAGCCGACGCGCTGACCGTTGCCGAGACCGTCGGCGTTCCCATCGAGGAACAGATCAACGGTATCGAAGGGATGATGTATATGAGTTCCACCTCGGGCTCCGACGGATCCTACAGCCTGACCGTCACCTTCGAGCAGGGCACTGATGTCGACATGGCCGCGGTAAAGGTACAGAACCGCGTCAGCCTCGTCGACGCCGCCCTCCCCGACCCCGTGCGCCGCGAAGGTGTGTCGGTGTTCTCCCGCTCGTCCAACATAGTGCTCTTCGTGGCGCTCACAAGCGATGACCCGGAGCGCTACGACGCCCTCTATCTCACCAACTACGCCAACCTCAACATCACCGACGAACTTGCCCGCATCGACGGCGTAGGGGGCGCCTCGGCGTTCGGTGCCGGCGAATACAGTATGCGCGTATGGCTCGACCCCGACAAAATGAGGGGCTACAACATCACTCCCGCCGATGTATCAGCCGCCATAGAGAGCCAGAACATGGCCGTATCGGGCGGTAGCGTCGGCACGCAGCCCATGGCCGGCGGAGCGGCGTTCACCTATACCGTCACCGCCCGCGGACGCCTTCAGTCGCCCGACGAATTCGGCAATATCGTGCTCCGCACCTCCGCGGCCGACGGCTCCATGCTGCGCCTGCGCGACGTAGCCACCATCGACCTCGGCTCGCAGCAGTATTCGCAGGTGGCACGCGTATCCGACGAGCAGTGTGCCCTCATCGCCGTGCAGCAGCTCCCGGGTGCCAACGCCCTCTCCGTAGCCGAGAAAGTCGAAGCGCGTCTCGACCAATTGCAGCAATATTTCCCTGAAGGGGTGAAATGCGAGATTGTGATGAATTCCACCGAGTTCGTCACCGCCTCCATCGACGACGTGCTCGTCACCTTCGTGGAGACCACGCTTATCGTGATGATTGTGATCATGATATTCCTCCAAAACTGGCGCGCCACAATCATACCGATGCTCACTATCCCCGTATCGCTCATCGCCACCTTCGCGGTAATGAAGCTCATGGGCTTCTCCATCAACACGCTGACTCTCTTCGGCATGGTGCTTGCCATCGCCATTGTGGTCGACGACGCGATAGTGGTGGTCGAGGACTGCTCGCGTATCCTCGATAAGGGCAAGTGCTCGCCGCGCGAGGCGGCCCTGCAGGCCATGAAGGAGCTGTCGGGACCTGTCGTAGGCGAGGTGCTCGTGCTTCTCTCGGTATTCATCCCCACGGCCTTCATATCGGGCATCACCGGGGAGCTCTACAAACAGTTCGCCCTGACCATAGCCGTGTCCACAGCCTTCTCCGGCTTCAATGCCCTGACTTTCACACCGGCCATGTGCGCGCTGTTCCTGCGCCCGAAAAAGCAGTCACGCTTCTTCCTCTACGTGTGGTTCAACAAATTCTTCGGCCGTGTGCTCAAAGGCTACGACGGACTCACCGGCAAATTGCTGCGCAAACCGCTCCTCGCTCTCCTCATCTTCGCCGCCATACTCGGCGTAGGCTTCTACGGCTTTGAAAAATGGCCTGAAAGCTACGTGCCCGAGGAGGATATGGGCTATTTCCTGACCTCGGTCGAGCTGCCCGAGGGTGCCTCGCTCGCCCGCACCGACTCGGTGATGCGCAACCTCTCGGCGAAGATTGAAAGCCTGCCTGAAGTCGACCACGTGCTCTCCGTATCGGGACAGAGCTTCGTCGGCGGCGGCTCGTCGGCCAACATGGGTTCGCTCTTCGTCGTGCTCCGTCCCTGGGACGAACGCAGAGGCAAGGACCAAAGCGTTGACGCCGTGATTGAACGCTGCAACGAAATAGGAGCGCAGGAGCAGGAAGCCATAGTATTCAGCATAAATCCCCCCTCGATACCCGGTCTGGGCACCACCTCGGGCGAACAGATGCAGATACTCGACATCAACAACCTCGGCGCAGTACAGATGTCAAAGACCGTCGAAGCTTTCCGCGAGGCTGCCGCGAAAGATTCCCGTCTGGCCTCGGTGACCTCGCTCTACGAGGGTGAGGTGCCGCAGTACCGCCTTACTGTCGACCGCGACAAAATCAAACTTGCCGGACTTGAAATCTCCGACGTGTTCTCCACTCTCGGCTCATATACGGGCAGTACCTACGTAAACGATTTCGTTGAGTTCGGACGCGTCTACCAGGTAATCGTGGCGGGCGACGGCTCAGCGCGCGATTATGCCGAAGACCTCCTCCGGCTGAGCGTGCGCACCCCCGGCGGCGAGATGGTGCCATTCGCCTCGTTCGCCACCGTAGAGCCTGTCATGGGACAGCCCACCATATCGCGCTACAACATGTATCAGACAGCAGCCGTCACCGGCACCCCCGCCAAAGGAGTCAGCAGCGGCGACGCCATCCGCGCGATGGAAGATATACTGAAAGATGTCGCCGGCAACAATTACAGCTACGCATGGACAGGCGAAGCCTATCAGGAGACGCAGGCCGGCACTACCATCACCACCGTGCTCCTCTTCGCTCTCATAATCACCTTCCTGGTGCTCGCGGCGCAATATGAGTCATGGTCTGATTCGCTCGCCGTCATCATCACGGCACCCGCCGCCGTGCTCGGTGCCATTCTCGGCTGCATAATAATGGGACAAAGCGTCAGCATCTACACCCAGATAGGCATAATACTGCTGCTCGGCATGGCCGCGAAAAACGCCATTCTTATCGTCGAATACGCCCGCTCGTTCGCCAACTCGGGTATGCCCCCGGTTCAGGCCGCACAGCAGGCAGGCAACATCCGTTTCCGCCCCATCATGATGACCGCCCTTGCCTTCGTGTTCGGCGTAATGCCAATGCTTTTCGCCACCGGAGCCGGAGCCGCAAGCCGCATAAGCCTCGGAGCCGCCGTAGTATTCGGCATGGCCATGAACGCCGCCGTAGGCACCCTCTTCGTCCCCCCGCTCTGGAAACTCCTCCAACCCCGCAAAAGCAAAAACCCCGCCACACCAACACCCCCACCAACACCCACCCCCTCCGAGTCCTCAGAGACCTCCGAGACCTCCGAGACCCCCAAACCTTAGAGACCTTAATGACCTTAGAGACCTTAAAGTCCTTAAAAAAACAAAAAGAGGCTGCGCCCGGTCTAAAAACACCCGGCGCAGCCTCAATTATGAATTATGCATTATGCATTATGAATTGACCTCAATTGCCTCAGTCGCCTCCGATATCAATTCCTATTATCAGTCATCATATAGTATTTCATCGTAAATATCTTTCAGTCTCTCGCGTAAATGCACGACAGCATAATGTTTTCGGGAAAGCAATGTCTTTATCGGAATGCCAGTCCTCTCCGCAATCATTTTATACGGCACGCCGTTGAATTCCGTCTCGATAAAAACCGCCTTCTGTTCCTCAGGCAGTTCATCAAGCGCTTCCGACAGACAATCCCATATCATGTTCCTTAGCATATCCTTGTCAGGTACTTCGGAATCATTAGCCAAAATATCCGATAGATTTTCCGCCTCATATTCTACCAGATTATTAAGCGATTGCTCCTCGCGTTTTCTGCCAAAATCAATAATTCGATTGCGGGCCGTTCGATAAAGCCATGCTGTTACCTGTGATATGTCATTTTCTTCATTGTTGATAATTAACCGCATGAACACATCTTGCAAGATATCTCTCGCATCGTCCGATGTGCGCACACGACTGCCAATAAAACGCAAAAGCTGCTTACTGTGCATTAAAAACACTTTGGCTATATCAATCATTGTACTCTACTTTGCATATCTCCACTTGCATGGCTGAGTCTTCTGTCCCGATTTTATATTTATCTTGCCAATGTCCATGTTTTTTTCTTCTTCTGCCTCTTTTATTATATGAAAAACCGATATGCCCCGTCATAATCCTGAACATCACGCATAATCCGGCACTTTGCCAGAAGCCTATCTCACTCCACCCCGTAAGGTCAGGTAAAATTGAATTCCAAAGCAACATTACCACCCAAATAGCCAATGCAATAGCACCAATGCCGATAATGAACATAATCAAATGTACAAAAATTTTCTTTACCATAATCTTTTTTAATTTTGATATTTCATTAAAGTAGACGAATGAATAAAGAAAATATTTTTGAAAAATGAAAAAATCCAAAAGATAAAGCAAAAAAAGGCTGCCCCGGTCTAAAAACACCCGGCGCAGCCTCAATTATGAATTATGCATTATGCATTGACCTCAGTCGCCTCCGAGCGGACGATACTCTCCACCCTTGCCGATGCTCGTACCTGACTCCTCGGCCTTGACATTGGCGTATGCATGACCCATCGATGTCAGTTTCAGCTGGTTGCGGAAATCATTCTCGCCGAGCGGCGTGGTGACATGGATAGTACGCGTCGCGCCGGGCAGAATGTCGATATAATTGTCGGAGAAGAAATTGTCGATTCCGTCGAGCGACAGGAACACGCCGCGGGCGAATACATCGCTCGTCATCGCCACATCGTAGCCGTCGCCGGCCGGTGTCACCTTGATGTCGATGTTCGGGCGCTCGTAGTTCATGTATTTCTGGCGTATCGCATAACCGATATTGTGGTATGTGCGGTCGGGCGTCTCATAGTCCGTCACGAAGATATAATCCCCCTTGAAAGCGTCGCCGATAAGATTCTTGACATCCTCGGTGTAGATTACTTTCGACGACAGCGGCTGTGCGTTGTGCTTCACCTCCTTGGTGGCCACGACGTTACCCTTGAGATCCATCACGCGCAGTGTCATCTTACCTTTGACGGCGTTGCGGCGGTCGTTGATGACCGATATTGTCAGCGTATCGCCCGTGCACAGCGGCGACACAAGCACATCGTCAAGAGCGTATTTCGAGAAATACTGCTGCGCTTTCCAGCGGCCATAATAGTCGCGCGCCGCCCACGATGCCACGGGCCAGCAGTCATTGTGCTGCCATACGAGCGAACCCATGCAGTGCGGCATGTCGCGGCGGTGCGCCTCGAAAGCCGTCTTGATGGCGTCGCCTTGGAGTATGCCGCCCACGTAGAGGAATGTGGGGAAATCCTCGGGTACACGGTACTCGTCGCGCATATAGTCGCGTATCAGTCCGTTGGCGTAAGAACCGGCGCGCTGGTGGTCCATCATGGCGTCGGAGTTGTAGCGCCAGTCGCTCTCTTTCGGAGCATATATCTTGACCGACTCGAATTCGGGGAACGACTGGAAGCCGTATTCCGAGAAGAAGCGGGCTTTCTTCACGTTGTAGTGGCCGATTGAGTCGCGGCCGTGCCATACGCCCCAGTAGTGGTCGTCGCCGTTGATACCGTCGGACGCCGTGGTGCGGAACGCGAAGGGCGACGACGGACGGTAAGCCACACCGCCTGCATATTCCTCGACCACTTCGGGCAATACGCGGAAATACATGTCCTCGAACTGCTTGGTGGTTAGCTCCTCGACGCCTTTCTCCTTGTAATATTTCTGGCGGCCGCCCCAGCCGTAGTACACATCCTGGCACTCGTTGTTGCCGCACCACACGGCTATCGAGCAGTGGTTGCGCAGACGGCGCACATTGTCGATGGCCTCCTGGCGTATGTTGGCGAGGAATGCCGAGTCTGCCGGGTAGGTCGAGCATGCGAACATGAAGTCCTGCCATATCATGATACCGTTCTCGTCGCAGAAATCATACAGACGGTCATCCTCGTAGACACCGCCTCCCCAGATGCGTATCATGTTCATGTTCACATCCTTTGCGTCGGTCACATGCTTCAGATACTTCTCGGTGGTGATACGCGGCAGGAAATTGTCCATCGGCACCATGCACGCGCCTTTGGCGAACACCGGCTTGCCGTTGAGTTCGAAATAGAGGCAGTGGCCCTGGTCGTCGGGCTTGTGTATCAGTTTGAGCGAACGTATGCCGAGGCGTGTATCCTCGGTCTCCACCTTCTTGCCGTCAACGTTGAGTGTCGTGGCGAACTTGGTGAGATACGGCTCGCCGAGGCCGTTGCTCCACCACAGGCGCGGATTCCTGATTGTATAGTCGAGCGTCACCTTGTTCAGTCCCTTCTCGAGGCTTACGGTCTTCGATGCAACCTTCTTGCCGTCGGCGGTGATGGTGATTTCAGCCTCGGGAGCAGCCTCGTCGGCAAGCACCTCGACCACGGTCGACAGGTTGGCACGCTTCGCTGTCACATCTTTCTGTATGAACTGCACGTTGTTGATGCGCTCGCCGCTCCAGGTCTGCAGTTCGATAGGACGCCAGATGCCCGAAGTCACCAGTCGGGGACCCCAGTCCCAGCCGTAATGGTAACCGGCCTTGCGCGCGAAGATACTCAGCGTCTTGTTGAAAAGGCCGCCGTTCTGCGCCTGATCGGGACCGGTGTTGAACGTATAGTCGAACTGGTCATATTTCGGCAGGTCGACCTTGATGGGCGAGTCGAAGAATACCTCCAGCAGATTGTCCCCCTCCTTGAGTATGCCTTTGACATTCACGCGCCACGTGCGATGCATGTTGTTGGCCTGTAGTATGCGTTCGTGGTTGAGATATACGGTAGCGTAAGTGTCAAGGCCGTTGAACACAAGTTCCTGGTTCTGCGCCCCTACCTCCTCGGGGGTGGCGACCAGATGCGTCTCATACATCCAGTCCTCCTTGTCGACCCACTGCACCGAGCGTTCATTCAGGCGGAAAAACGGGTCCTCGATGATTTCGTTGGCCATAAGGTCGGTATGCACCGTGCCCGGCACCGTGGCTGGATACCAGTTTTCCGACCGCCATTGTCTGAAACGCCAGCCGTCGTTTATCTCGCGGCTCGACACCTCGGCTCCGGCCGACAGCACTGTCGATGCTATCGTTGCCATTAAAAGTAATTTTTTCATGGACAAGTATTTTATAGTTAGTGTTAATAATTGGTTTGTCTCGCTACACGGCTATATTAGTAAGCTATTAAGCTATTAAGCTACTCAGCTATGAGTCTTATAAATCTTATAAATCTTATAAATCTTATAATTCTTATAAATCTTATTCGACTCATATCCTACTACCCCTGCAAAGTTATCATCAAAATGCATCATTTATTGCAATTATCCCTCCATAATCGGTCAAATTTACTTCATCCGACCGGTTTTGACGCATTTTTACAAATTTTTGGCGATTGTCATTTTCCTATCTTGTACGGCTCGGCATCATGGTTGCCGCTGATCTTATTCCCTTTGACAGTCACGTCGCTGCAGCCCGAGGTCTCTACCGCCACACCCTCGCGCATCACGAACTCATTGTCGATGACACGCACGCCGCTGTGCACCGCGCCCTCGTTGCGGTCGGTCTCAGGACTGACACCTATCACCGGACTGCCGCACTCTATGAACTTGTTGCCGGTGATGGTCACGTCGCGCACGGGTCCCGACTCATACCATCCGCGTGCATCGTCCGAGATATAAATCGCCGGCATCGGTATCTTGTCAAACGTATTCCCCTTTATCAGCACCGGACGACGTGTCGTCACGAGTATGCCTCGCGTAGGCACCAGCGTAAAATAGCTGTCGGTCACCGTGAGCGACGGCGTGGCCGACACATTCTCCACCGCGCGTCCGTCCTCCACATCTACTTTCCCTATATTCCGGTCGAGCGTCACGAGCCACTCGTAATTGTCAAGCTGCTTCGACTCGGTCACCTTCCCGGCAAATTTTCCCAGGAGCGTGTGCACGTTGACTATCTCTATCGAGTCGCCGGGATAAAACGAATTGAAGCCCCACGACTGATCGTGCATATAGCGCAGGCGCAGGCTCCGGTCGGTCGGCTGCTCCACGATGCGCAGATGCGTGCCGTGCACATTGATTGCATCGTCGTGCGCCCCCGAGAAATAGCAGTTGTCAACCTCTATGTGTCCCCTGCATCCGGAGAACTGGAGGAAATCGGCAAAACCGGCGCACGTCCTTCCCGACCCATCCCCGGGCGCCATGCGGCAGCCCTCTATCGTGATGTCGGCCGAGTTCTGCGACACGATGCCGAAATTGCCCACGAACTGCAGGTTGAGGTTCTCGAGCGTCACGTCGCTGCTCTCGTTGATGAACCCGCACACCTGGTTGCGTATCGTATGCCGCATCTGGTATATCTCGCCTACTTTAAACGGATGGCCGCTCTCATAGAAGAAATCCACCGTGCCCGGCGCCACCTCCACCGCCTTCGTGCCGCGGCGTATCGGGTTGTCATACCTCCACGTTATCTTTTTGTCGGGGAAATACACCTGCGCCAGCCCCTCGGTGAACCGCCATCCCTCGCCCGTCCAGTAAAACGTGCTGTCAGCCGTGATTTCATAGCGTGATGGCTCCGTCACCTTCACCCTCACATGCCTGTCGCCGCTCTCGGTTATCGTAAACTCGGGCACCGACGGGTCGGCCGCGTCAAGCGTGAAATTCTTAAGCGTCACCCCCGCGCACTGCTCTATGGCAAACGATGTCAGCTCCCCGTGTGTCACTATCTTAGCCCCGTTGCCGTTGAGCGTAAGCCCCTCGGCGCCCTGCATATACAGCGCTATATACTTCGTATTGTCAGGATTCTCACGCTCCGACGTAGTGTTCGATATATACCTCAGCTTAGGCGTAGCGCTCGTGCGGTACACATGATACGTCGCACCCGGCGCAAGCCTGATTTCGGCACCCGCGCCCCCGACCACAGCCGCATCAATCACCTGCTGCAACACCTCCGTGGCATCCCCCTCCACGGCAGGCACCTCATACCTCACCCCCGCGGCAGCCCCGTAAAAGCACCCCGCCAAAATAATTCCTGCTATAGCACTTCTTTTTCTCATACTTATCTCGTTTTATGTTAGGTTAAATAAATTCCAAAATAATCCCGTTTTGCATCCGCCGTTTCTAACCGACTGCCCCTATTTTTCAGCAACAGCCCGGTATTTCAGCCAAGTGATGAGGCGTAAGCCGAATAATCTCCTCTTTGGTAATACCCCCTTCTTATTCCCGAATCCCCCGTTCAGTTTTCAAATTTACTGAATTTTCCCGCAAAAACACGCCAAAATATTACACCACACAAAAAAACGCCCTCCCCTTTAACATAATTTATTTACTTTAATTAATTTACTTACCTTTTTTCAAAAAAAATGATTACCTTTGCATCGCTTAAAGCTATACGCCTAAAGCATTAAGGTAAAAATTACAACAACCCAATATTTTTTACAATTATGACAAAAATAGGTATTAATGGCTTCGGCCGCATCGGACGTTTCGTGTTCCGTGCTTCTACAAAACGTGATGACATCGAAGTAGTTGCTATCAACGACCTTCTTCCCGTTGACTACATGGCTTACATGCTCAAATATGACACCATGCACGGCCAGTTCGACGGTACCGTTGACTACGATATGGAAAAATCTCTCCTCATCGTCAACGGCAAGGCTATCCGCGTTACAGCTTGCAAGAATCCCGCTGAAATCGGCTGGGGCGCTGTAGGTGCTGAATACGTTGTTGAGTCTACCGGTCTTTTCCTCACTAAAGAAAAAGCTCAGGCCCACATCGAAGCCGGCGCTAAATACGTGGTTATGTCTGCTCCCTCTAAGGACGACACCCCCATGTTCGTTTGCGGTGTAAACCAGGACAAATACGTTAAGGGCACTCAGTTCGTTTCTAACGCTTCCTGCACCACCAACTGCTTGGCTCCCATCACCAAGGTCCTCAACGACAAATTCGGCGTCGTAGAAGGTCTTATGACTACCGTTCACTCTACTACCGCTACTCAGAAGACTGTTGACGGTCCCTCTATGAAGGACTGGCGCGGTGGCCGTGCTGCTTCGGGCAACATCATCCCCTCTTCTACAGGTGCTGCCAAGGCTGTAGGTAAAGTTATCCCCGAACTCAACGGCAAACTTACCGGTATGTCAATGCGCGTCCCCACCCTCGACGTTTCTGTTGTTGACCTCACCGTTAACCTCGCTAAACCCGCTACTTACGAGGAAATCTGCGCCGCTATGAAAGAAGCATCTGAAGGCGAACTCAAAGGCATCCTCGGCTACACCGAAGACGCTGTCGTTTCTTCTGACTTCCTCGGCTGCCCCCTCACCTCTATCTTCGACGCTAAGGCAGGTATCCAGCTGACTCCGACCTTCGTTAAGGTAGTTTCTTGGTATGACAATGAAATCGGTTACTCTAACAAAGTTCTCGACCTCATCGCCCACATGAAGAAAGTCAACGGCTAATTCCCGTCAAAAGAGAATCATAACAATAAAAAAAGCTACCGCAAAACAGCGGCAGCTTTTTTTATTGTATACCTCAACCCTCCCCATCAGCACCAGTACCAACACCAACATTACAGACAAAGACGTTAAAGTCCTTAGTGACCTTAACGACCTTAACGACATTAATGACCTTATTGCCCCCTCACTTCCCCTTCCTCATCTCCTCCAGCAGCTCCGGAGTAAGCACGGTATGCTTCGCCGAAAAATGCATTCCGTTCATCTCCAGCGCCGTAAGTTTCACGGCACTCGCAAGCTCCACCCGCTCTATCTTCTTGACTTTCCTATTCATGACTACAAAATTTATTCATTACCTTCAACCTTCGGCATCAACCGGTTCAACGCCAGCAACACCGTCACATAGCACACACCCGTCACAAAGAACGGCATCCTCAGCGGGAAAATCCCGTGCAGCCAGTCTCCGGCGAGATAGCACACAAACGACAGCCACAATATAGCCTGCACACTGAGACACAGCGTACACCAAGCCTTCGCCCTCGTCTTCTGGTACCACACGCTCCAGAACGAAAACGGCAGGCAGCATATATTGATTGCACCTAAATAGCCTATATCATCCGGAAACACAAGCAGCGCAAGCAGACTCACCGAAAAATACGCAAATCCCACCTCACTCCAGCTGAAAATACCGAAGAAACTCGACGCCTTCGTCTCAAGCACATCATCGCAGCCCCCCTCCTCGACGACACCGCACACACGGTCAGCAAACCGGCTGTGCACTCTCCGCGACTTCAGCAGCAACAGATACGTCGCCCCAAGCCCCGCGATATTAAGCAGCGTCAGTATCACCGTCGACACATGGCGGTATATCCCGTTAGATATAAACAGATACAGGAACAGCGCCGCGACGCATCCCCACAGCACCCACACCTTCGACCGCTTGACCATCTCTATATCGGCATGCGCCCTGTAGTCCGGCTCCCCGGCGTCAGCGTCCGGATATGCCAGCAATGCCACTCCCGTCCATGCATCGACAAAGGAGTTATATGGCACCGTCTCCGCCACCCCCTGCGTGACGTAACTTACCCTGTCGTCACCTACAGCCGTCACAATCACAAACCCCTCGGGAGTCTGCGCCAAAAACGGCACACCGAGTTTCCCGATTTCGCTCTTGTCCGAAATCCTGACACCCTCGTTGGGCACCCCATACTCCTCAAGCAGCTTCGACAACCCGAACAACGACTTGAACGGCATCCCGGCAAACCGCCCGTCGGAATAATCCACCGTATGCGGCACGCCCAGCTGCGCCAGAAAATCACTGAACAAACTTGGATTCTTCGACAAAGCCATAACTCCCGAAATTTAAAAAATTATCTACCGGCTACATTAGCTATAATAGCTACATTAGCTATATCAAGCTATATTAGCTACAATAGCTATAATAGCTAAAAAATACCCCCTGCTATCCCAGTGCCGACTCAAGCCGCCCCAACAACGCCTCGCCATCAACCTCACCGGTATGACGCCACTGCTCAAGCCCGCTCTTATAAATGATAAAAGTCGGTATCGACTTCACGCCCTGCGCATCGGCCGTCGCCTGATTCTCATCTATATCAAACTGATACACCGCCACCTTATCGGCAAGCAGCTCCTTGACCTGCTCTACCACCGGCATCATACGCTTGCAGTGAGGACACCACGACGCATAAAACTCCACCAACACAACACCATTCACATTAATAGCATCACTATAAGTCATAAATCCTAAATTTTAATAGATTAAACATTCGAAAAAAATATATCTCATTCAACAAGCCCCATTACTCCCATTCAACCCATTAGCCCTATTAGACCCATCAGACTTATTCGACCCATTAGTCCTATTAGTCTAATTAGACCTATTAGACCTATTCGGCCTATTCGGCTTATTCGGCCCATTGGCCCTAGCGGCCTATTCCTCTCATCGAATCTTCAAATCTACAACGCCATCTCCCCCATAAAAGTTGTCACCCCTTTCCCCCGGCGCCACCTGCCGCCCATATCACCCATACCCTCATCCGGCCCCCTATGGTATTACAACCAAGTGATGACGCGTAAGCGGAATAATCCACATCTGCTTCCGTAAGCAAACCTCAACCACCCTCAATTACAACAAAATCTTAAATTCCACCCACTTCTCCCACACAAAAGTTAAATCAAGTTAAACAACCACATTTTTTCGCCAAAAAATTATGTTGTATAACATAAAACCTTTACCTTTGCATCAGTTTTTCATGGTATTAGATTTAAGGTAAGAAGATTATTCGTCGAGACGACGAGTAATTTTTTTTATTTTATACCTGCCCGTTCCCGGGCTTGCAGCCCGAAACCCCTTTCATCATGACACCAATCGGTCGCTTTAAAAAGATTTTTGCTTAAACAACCGTCCATAATCGCAACAAAATGCAAATATACACCTCCAAATAAAAACTTTTTTCATATTTTACCAGACCGGTTTTTGCTGGCATGGCCACACTCTTACTGACGAGCGCCGCGCCGGCAAACGTCCAGTTCAAATTCAGTGCCGTGGTTTCATTCCCGGCTGAAGCCGCCGGCGTCTACAGGTTTACGACCGCCGAGTACAACCCTACGCAGATCAAGCGCAACGTCTATGCCACCGGCGGCGGTATCGGAAGCAAACAGCTCCCCGTATCCGGACGCCAGTCGTTCTTTGTCCTCAACAATACCCTCCAGACGCTGCAGACCGGCAATGTCGCTGCATTCAACGCCCACTCGGGCAATCAGTACCTTTGCTCTATGTACTCCAAGAAAGGCAGCACATTCGTCCAGAGCGACGACTGGGCCGTTTCTCCCGAACTCTCCGGCCAGCCTCAGGTTGTGACTCTCTATGCCACCAGCTTCCCGGCCGATGACGACCAGATTCAGTACCTCGAGACATTCCAGATACTCAGCTCCACTACCGGCAATAAGCCCGAAGACTTCACCCTCATCGAAGAATTCGCCAACATCCCCGCACAGTGGCGTCAGTACAACGCCTACCTCCCCGAAGGTACCCGCTACTTCGCTATCCGCTGCGTCAGCCTCGACCAGTACATGCTCTTCGTCGACGATGTATGCTTCGCTGCCAAAAACGGCAACACAACCCCTGTAACACTCAACGGCTACAATATCTACCGCGACGGTGTCCGCCTCAACGCCGAGCCTGTAGCTGAAACCGCCTTCACCGACAGCAGCATAGAGGACAAGAAACTCTACAACTACACCGTCACCGGCGTCTACGCCGAAGGTGAGTCCAACCGCTCCAACACCGTGACTGTCGACACCACCGGCTCAGGCATCGCCGACATCACCGCATCGGGCATCACAATCACTGCCGCCGAAGGCTTCGCCATCGTGACCGGCGCCGAAGGTCTCCCCGTCGAAGTATTCAACGCCGAAGGCAAGACCGTCACAGCCCTCACCGGTAAAGCCCGTACAGCGATACCCCTCGCCCAAGGCTTCTACATAGTGAAAGTCGGCACAACCGCCGCCAAAATCATAGTGAAATAAAGCAACGCATACAACAGCGGGATAACACCCGCTAATCCCCAAATCGAAAAAACCGCGCCTGTCGCAAATCGACAAGCGCGGTTTTTTATTATGCGTTCGGGGGGGTGTTGCAAAATCTAAAATATATTGTAAATATGACACACCATGATGTAGGACTGCACCCCGGTGCAGCCGCAATGCAGCTGATAATCTGCCTTTGCTATCCCTTGAATTGCCGGAGCTGCCATACTATCATCACTATCGTGACGGCAAACGCCGCGATATCCGACGCGGGGAAACACAGCCATATACCCTTCAGCCCGTAGATGCCGGGCAATATCAGCAGCGTAGGTATAAGAAACAGCACCTGTCGCGTCAGGCTCAGAAATATCGACTTCCCAACCTTCCCTATCGCCTGAAAAAACGTGGTCGACACAATCTGTATGCCCACCATCCAGAACATCGACATAGCTATCGTCAGATAGCGTCCCGTATCATGCACAAGCACCTCATCTGTCAGAAACGCGCTCGCCAGCTGTTCGGGCACGAGCATGCCGAGACCCCACCCTACGACGCTCACAGCCGTAGCGACCGCCGCAGCGAGCAGGAACGCACGTTTCATACGGCCATACTGCTTCGCGCCGTAGTTATAGCCCGCAATCGGCTGCATACCCTGGCATATACCGATGATAAACGCCACCACAAACGCCGTGACCGTCACAAACACCCCCGCCGACGCTATCGCGTCCGAGCCGCCGTAGCGGTTGAGCGTATTGTTGATGAGTATATTTATCAGGCATCCCGCCAGATTGACTATACACGGGGCGGCACCGATACCCACTATCCCAAGTATGATGCGGCTGTCGGGGCGGTAGATGCCGCGCCTGAACCGCACTATGCCTTTCCCCCTCACGAAATGGCTCATCACAAACACCGCCGACACCGCCATAGCTATGTCGGTGGCTATCGCGGCTCCCTTGATGCCCCAGTCAAGCACGTAGATGAATATCGGGTCGAGCACCACGTTGACGCCCGCGCCGATAAACATCGTCACCATCGCACGCGTAGGAAATCCCGACGCACGCATTATATTGTTGAACGAGAAAGCGATATTGGTCAGAAACAGACCCGGCAGCACATACAGCATCATGTCGCGCGCGTACGGCAGATTGGCCTCCGTAGCGCCGAACAGCTCCAGCAGGTCGTCGAGGAAGAGGTAGAACAGCGCGATATACACCGCCCCGATGGCAAGCGTCAGCACGAGCGAATTGCCCGTGACGCGCAGCGCCGACTCCTCATCCTTGTTGCCGAGCATTATCGACACACGAGCCGACGCTCCCGCGCCGATAAGCACCCCGAGCGCCGTCGATATATTCACCACCGGAAACGTGATTGCAAGCCCCGCCATAGCGTCGGTACCCACCACCTGGCCGATAAATATACGGTCGACGATATTATACAGCTGCATCACCACGATGCCCACCACAGCCGGCACGCTGTAGCGCAGCAAAAGTTTTCCCACCGGCATTCCGGCCAGCTCCTGCAATCTCTTGTCCATAATGATCAATAATCCTTTCAATTATAAAATAGCTATGGTAGCTATGATAGCTATTTTAGCTAAGATAGCTACCATAGCTAAAAGATTCCCCCTTAAAAAACACGAGAGGGCGCAATCATGCGCCCTCCGCTATATCGTTGTCCTGTTCCTGCTTACTTCCCTGCAAGTTGCTTTGCGCGCTCGAGGTCTTTCTCGATATTGAAGTATGTGTTGCTCATGAACTGGGGATATTTGTCCATGATTTCCTGATATACGGCAGCCTCGTCGCTGTATTTCTTCTGCTCGTGGTAGATGTGGGCGAGTTTCACCATGAATATCGGAGTGTAGTAGGGATTGCCGTCGCTTTCCGAGATAGCGTCTTTGTAAGCCTTGACGGCATCTTCGAGTTTGTCGGTGTTGACATAGCAGTCGCCGAGGAGCGAAAGCGATGCCGGGCCGATTATGGCGTCTTTTACGCTGTAGTCCTTCAGATACTTGATGGCTTCCTCATATTTTCCCTGTTTGTAGAGACCGATTGCAGCCATGAGCTTCGCACGGTTGGCGGCGTCGTAACTGCCTTCGGCCACCTTCTGGTACATTACGGTGGAAGTGGAGTCGTTGCCGGTCATCAGCATTTCGCGGTCAGCCTGGCCGATGGCGTTGTCCATCTTCTTGACTGCCGGTTTCTTCACTAAGAATATGTATACTATCACGCCCACTACAATCGCGGCTATCACGATGCCGATGATTGAGAGGACCTTCATGTTTTTCTGCACCTTGGCGCCTAAGCCTGTGAGAGAATCGTTAAGGTTGTCGATTGATGTGCGAGTCTCCTCGCCGGTTGTTTTCTTTGACATTACAAGTGATGTATTGTTGGTATTTTACTATTTTTCTGAAGTGCAAAATTAAGCAAATATCAGTAATGCGCAAAATTTAACGCCTCAAATTTTTGCTTTTTGCCATGAAATTTGTTTTATTTGCGGACTAACCCCTCCCACAATTTTTTAATCATGAAAAATATCGATATCACTGTCCCCGTAATATCAGCCTCATATTCCGAACTGACACCCGTGCAGCAGCGCCTTGTCGACCTCGCCCGCGAGGCCACACACCGCAGCTACGCGCCCTACAGCCGCTTCAATGTCGGCGCAGCCATACTCCTATCCGACGGCAACATCGTCACCGGCGCCAACCAGGAAAACGCCGCCTTCCCCTCCGGCACCTGCGCCGAACGCACCGCATGCTACTATGCCGGAGCCAATTACCCCGACGCGCGTTTCGAGAAAATCGCCATAGCCGCCCGAGGCACCGACGGAAAGGAAGTGGAACAGCCCGTACCACCCTGTGGAGCATGCCGTCAGGCTCTCCTCGAATATGAAAAACTTGCCGGACACGACGTCGAGGTGCTCCTCGCCGGCCGCGACGAAATCTACATCCTCCCCTCCGTGAAGGCACTCCTCCCCCTCTCTTTCTCCGACTTCTGACCAATCCCGCACACGCTTTATTTTAACTTTTGTTAATAACTGTACACCAACTTTCGGCGCCTTTTTATTGTCTAATATACAGAGGGTGCCGAAAACGTTGCATTATGCTGTTTCCCACGCCACACCCTCCCAACAGTCAACGAAAGGAGGATATTATGAAAAAATCAACAGGCATTCTGGCGCTGTCGGCTACAATGGCCGTCACGCTCTCAGGCTGCATGGGATGGACCACTACCGCCACCGTCGACGGCGGTACTGGCTGGTATGCAGGCGACTATGCGCCCTACTACTGGAGCAATTGGAACGGCATATCGCAGCCGCCGCTCATAGGCAACGGCCCCGGAAGCATATTTCCCGGCGGTCCCGGCCCGGGGTACTATCCCCCGCAGTATCGCCCTAACGGCTCTCCCGGTCCCGGCCCCGGCAACATGCGTCCCGGCGGTACACCCAACCGTCCCGGCATGCCCGGCATAGCCAACCCGCCATCACAACCGCCCTCCGTATGCAACGGTCCCGGAAGCAATCCCGGCTCCCCGCAGCAAGGCGGCTTCCGCGGCGACAAATAATTTCCATTATTAAAACGCTATAGTGTAGGGCTGCACCCCGGTGCAGCCGTCAAGCAGCAGATAATCCAACTTTTGCCTGACGGCTGCTCCGGGGAGCAGCCCTACACTATGCAGTCGCCGCTTCACACCGGCCTACTGCACCTTGACCGTGCGTGTCGTCACGCTGCCGTCGCAGCTCACTCTTACCACATAATATCCCGATGCAAGCGGCACAGCTACCGATTCGGTGAAATCCACATTGCCCTTGCACACTCCGTTGAGCGCGTACACCGCCACATTGCACCGGCTCTCTGACGGCGCCGTGACAGTCAGCATATTGCGTCCGGTGACAAGTTTGACCGGCGTCTGCGTCACCGCATCGACCGAAGCCGGATCGGCCGACAGTTGCAGCGGTATCAGCTGCCAGTGGCGGTGTGCCTGCGACACGTCGCTGCCATATTCCCATACTCCCACCGTAGTGCCGGCGTCGCTTTTGCCGTTCTCGAGATCGAGCGCGCGGTTCTCGCCCGCAAGCGTGATTTTATAACTGTGGTTGTCTATCTTCGTGAAATTGAAATATCCGTTGGCATCGGCGGCCAGGTCGTCGGCCGTAGCGCCGAGATAGTATCCGATATTACCGTAGAGCCTGTCACCATCCATATTTTCAAGTATATAGCTGCCATTGCCGGCGGCATGCAGCTGCCATGTCTGATTGGCGGCTATAGGTGACATCGCTTCGCCCGCGGCATTCGCTTTCCAGCCGTCGGGATATGCCACATCGTCCACTTTCACCGCACCGTCGGCTGCCGTAAGCGCCACCTCACGGTTGTATTGCGGCTGTATCATGTAATGTGCGCCGTCGCGTATCTCAACCGTCTCCTGCTGCGGCTTCTTCATCGGTATGATGAACGTAGCGATGCTCAGATCGGGCATTGTAATCGACAGCACCCCGCCGGCGTACTCGCACGATGTCTTGACCATGCTCCCCGTCGCCGTCGTCATATAAACTGACGGCGCGGCTGTCGGCTCGCAATTCATCAGACGGCACTCATGGCGCACCCTGACCCTTCCGGGGTTGATTGCCACAAGCACGAGCGTGTCGCGCTGCTCGCTGACTGCGGCCAGTGTCAGGTCGTCCGACGTGGCCACAAACCTGTAGCCCGGCTTTATGAAACGCGTCACCTGCTGTCTGACATAATAATTCTTTACACGCTCATAGCTCTGGTTGGCGAAGCTGGCCTTGACCATGCACCACTGGTCGTTCCACTCCTCGATATACTGCCAGTCGTGCCACGACTCGCATTCGAGATAGCGCACGTCGTCAAAGAGGCGGTGCACCATGTCGAGATTGCCCTTGATGCCGTCGCCGCCGGCACCTGTCTCACTCATCCACAGCCGTTTGCCGGCTCCGTGCACAAGGGCGTTGAGCTGCGTGCGGCTGCGGTTGTCGGCATTATACGTATGCGTATTCCACTGTCCGACCATATCGAGCACCCCGCCGTCCCTGTAGGCATTGAAACCGCCCACGGCACCGCTGACCCAGCACTCGTCCGATGCCGAAATCACCGTATTGAGTCCCGACGCCTTGAGTATCGGATAAAGCACCTTCAGGAAAGCCACCTGCGACGCGTAGTCGAAATGACACCCTTCCTGACCGCCGTTGCGTCCCCAGTAGTCGGTAAGCGGTTCATTGAACGGCTCGAGGGTACGGAACTCAATCCCGTATTCATCCTTATAATGCTTGCATACATCCACAAGATAATGCGCGAACTCCTCGTAATATTCCGGCTTGAGATTGTCTTTCCCGGCATTGTCATTGCCTGCCGAACAACCGCTGTAAGTCATGTAATATGGAGCGGAGTTGCTGAACGCCTCAAATATGGCGTCGGGGCGTTTTTCCTTGATTTTAAGCATTATTTTGCGCTGTGCGGCGTCGCGGCTCCAGATATAGCCGCCGTCGGTCGCGTCCTTGAAGCCCTCCATTTCGGCGCGCTGCCCCTTGCCGCTGCGCATGTGGCCGGCGTCGCAGTTGCGGTGCTGCGGGTCGTCGCCGCCGCCTATGTTATAGCGGAACACGTTATAGTTCAATCCCGTCGGGCTCACGAGCCAGTCTACGATTTTGTCAATCTTGTCATCGCTCCACTTACCGCACATGTTGGCCCACCAGCACAGCGACACGCCCCAGCCTTCGTGCACCTGACGCAACGCCTCGGGATTGAGCAGATAACTCACGGTCTCGGCCTCGGGCTGCGTCTCCGACACCTCCGCCACATACCACAGATGTTTCGACGACTTGCCGTCCTTGTCGCAATACACCGCCGACCCTAAACGCGCATCGTCAGTGCCCACATACTTACCGTTGCCGCGGCATTTCAACAGCGAATATCCACCCTCTCCCTGCTCTATGAAAAAATCGGAATTTGCCGTCGAATTGTCATCGGCGAACACCAGCTCACGGTCGCCCGTAAGCGTCAGGTATCTGGCGCCGCCATCGTTTTCGATAATGATATTGTAATAATTGCGCCACGACCGTTTCAGGTGATACTTTACTGTCTTGTCAACCCTCTGCAGCTGCGCCTTCCCCGCGCTTCCCTCGCTGAGATAGTAACCGCTGTAATGTCTGACAAACCTGTCCATCTCGGCCTGCGCGGCTGCCACTAAGCACGCCGACAGGCAACACAGCGTCACAACTCCCCGCAGTAAAATCATTCGTCCTTTCATGATAGATTTTCCGTTCATGGTAATTTATTAAATGTAATAATAATCGCATTTCGCATCATAAAATTACCAATTAAATTCCAATCATGCAGCCACATCCGTCCATTTGACACCAAAATACCACCAATTGACCCCGCAGAGCACAAATCACCCGCACCGCACCCCCCCCGATTCCCATCCTATCCCATCCCCCACCACCCCGCCTTCAGATAGCTCCATCCGACAAGTCGGACCTGTCTGACCGGTCCGACCCGTCCGACCCACCTCCCCACAAAAAAAAGCATCGCGCCCCGAGAGGGGACACGATGCCATTTTATACGTGTTAACTACGTTTAAGCTTCGGCGTGCGGAGCAACATTGATGAAGCGGCGGCCGTTCTTCCCTTCCGAGAATACAACCACGCCGTCAATCAGTGCGTAGATTGTGTGGTCCTTGCCCATACCCACGTTCTGACCGGGGTGGTGCACTGTACCGCGCTGACGCTTGATGATGTTGCCGGCTTTGCAATTCTGACCGCCGAAAATCTTAACACCGAGTCGTTTGCTTTCCGACTCACGACCGTTCTTCGAACTACCTACACCTTTTTTATGTGCCATTTCTTCAAGATTTTAGGGGTTATGCAATAACGTCTTTAATCACAATTTTGGTGAAATACTGGCGGTGGCCATTCTTCACGCGGTAACCTTTGCGGCGTTTTTTCTTGAAAACGAGCACTTTGTCACCTTTTACAAGAGGAGCAGCTACTTCGCATACTACCTTCGCACCTTCTACGGTAGGCGCGCCGACCTTAACGTCACCGTCGGCGTCTGCAAGAAGCACGCGGTCGAACTCTACCTTGTCGCCCTCTTTTACCTCTTCGCCGAGATAGTGTACATACAAGAACTTGTCTTTTTCAGCTTTGAACTGTTGTCCTTGAATTTCTACAATTACAAACATTTTAACTTGTTGGTTTATATGTTACTCCGTCGGGTGGAACGCCATTCTGCGGCATCCGCTTCCTAATCGACCCGGTGCGGAAAAATTTAAGCACACAAAGGTACAACATTATTTTTTCTCCACCAAATTTTTTACCGCCTCATTTCCAATATTTTTACCTAAAAAATCACCAATTCCGCAAAAACAGTTGTAAAATCCAAAAATTTACATTACCTTTGCCCCGCAAACGCCCGGATGGCGGAATCGGTAGACGCGCTGGTCTCAAACACCAGTGGGGCGACCCATCCCGGTTCGAGCCCGGGTCCGGGTACTGAACTGAGGATTCTCGTTTTGAGAGTCCTCTTTTCTTTTACCTGCGTCTATTAACTCATTGGTCTGCTCATAGATAAGGTCAAGCACTTTGTTGTAAGAATTGGTTCTATATGATTTTCCGTCAAATTCGATTTTTCCATCGAAGATAGAACCAATGAGCTTCAACTTAACCTCAATTGGTGCGTCTCGGATATACTTATCCATATTGTTTATTAGGGATATAGCATAATCCAATTTAGGTTCTATATTACCACGGTTCCCTGTCTCCAGCAATTCTATGCGAGTTTCAAGTTCCTGAGCCTCTTTTTCGTATCGTTCTAAGATACGGCTATAACGATCTGTATGAACCTTATCGGTAATCATCATATCCTCTGCATCCTCAATCTGCTTGCGCTTATCTTTTAATTGATTTTGGAGGGCTTCTATTTCGCTTCTGATTTCTCGTTTTGCGCCTCCTTGAACGTCTAGCAGTATGGCCTCGTAAAGACGCAATACAGCCTCATTTGGTTTCAAACAACTGACATATCGGGCAAATGCCTCATTCGCTTCTTCCGCCCTTACTCGCAAATGTTTTGCGTCCTCGCAACAATTATAATAGGTATAGTAGCCTCCATTCCCTTTTGACCTTGACCCAGTGAAAGCATGACCGCATTTCGGACAAACAATAAAGCGTCTGAGAAAGAGGTCGGGATTGATTGCCTTCTCTAATTTCGGTTTAGCCTTCTTTTTCCCATCGAGAACATCTTGCACTTTATAGAATACCTCTTCGGAGATTAAAGGCTCATGTTGTCCATCTACCAATTCTTCTGGTTCATCTTTGTATGCTGGCACACGGATTTTACCCATATAGAAAGGATTTCGCAACATATCTAAAAAGGTACTCTCGGGTATATGAGGACAATACCTTTTACGGGCATAGTTGGCACTTATCACACCTTTTGACAGCTCGATAAATGCCGTGCGGATTGGTTTTGCCGCCTCTTCGTTTATTACAACATAGCAAAGGTGTTTCGACTCTCTTACGTTCTTATAGCCTCTCGGTGCTTTATTGGAACACTTGCCGCTTTTCAATGTTGCTCTGATACCGTCAATAGTTGCTAGTGACCTTGCAATGTTATCACTTTGGGCAATGCCTATATATGCACCTAATAGAACAGGCCATGAAGAAGACTCATAATTCAATTCCTCTTCAATAGCATTCGGCTCCACACCTATTTTTAGAAGGTCTCCTACAACACTTGGTGCTTCAATCACATCACGTGAAAAACGATTCCATCGTAAGAATAAGAGTTTCTGAACCTTGCCGCGATTCTTACGGATATATCTCAAAATAGCCTGCATCACTGGCCTTTTCTCAAACGTCTTAGCACTTTCATCTTCCTTGCAATCATGAAATTCGGGGATATTGATAATGTTATACCCTTTGCATGCACAATAGGCTTTCAGTCGTTCTTCTTGAACATCTACACTTGTTCCTTGTCGCTGTTCATCAGTACTGACGCGACAGTAGATAATTACATTTGTTTCATCTGTGTTAAAATTTGGTTTCTTCATTCTTAATCTATTTTAGTTTCACATTGAAGTTGCGCCATAGCGTATAAAAACTCTCGTATGGCTTTGATATCATCTTTCGTATATCTTACATTTCCGTTTTGATTTAAGATTTTTGTACATTGCTCAATAGTAAGCATTAAGATTTACAATAAACTCCACTCTAAGGTGGTTATTCGCTTTTAAGCCTCCTATGCGTTATGTCGGGCGCATAGGTCTTCTGGGCGGCGGGATATGCTTAGAACCCCAAACTTCTGATATTTACATTCTACATATTTACTTGATATTTAAGAGTTAATAATATTCATTCCAAACATACTCCTACGATTTCAAGACGCAAAATTGAAATCAGCCAATTTTTGTTAATGCATATAACTTTCTGAGTGTATTTACTGAGGTGTGGGTGATTTTTGAGATATTACGAAGAGAGTAACCCTTTTTCAATAATTTGATTTCCTCTGCATATTCTAATATCATTTGTTCATTCGTTTTACGGTAGCCATACTTACGACCTACAACACCTCCGTGGTTGCGATAGTTATTGTAACCGCTTTCCATACGAGAGCGGATGAGGCTTCTTTCCATACTGTTGAACTGAGCCAAGATGCCTAATACCAATGTTGCTATCGGATTGATTTCACCGCTTGGCAAGAGGGTTTCAAGTCCATTCTGATGAATATAGAGGCTGATTCTCTTCTCATTGAAAATCTCAATAATCGAAAGAAAGTCAACGGCACGGCGGCTCAGTCGGCTACACTCGTATATAAGAACCTTATCGACCTTATTAACTTCGACATAGTTTAGTAATTCAGTCATTGCTTGACGCTCTTCTACCTTCTTTGCGCCACTTATCTTTTCGGAGAAAGTTTTCACTACATCATATCCCATACGATCTGCATACTGTTTCAATTCCGCGAGTTGACGGTCATAATCCTGCCCTGCTGTTGATACTCGCGCATATATGATTGCTTTCGTCTTTTCCATAATTAATTTAATCTGATTTATATTATCAATTTCAGTACCACAAAATTACAGCTTATATCATTTGAATCAAAATAATCTTAGCTAGAAAAGGTTAAGCGAAACAGATACAAATGATATCTAAAGTTAATTTATTGGCATTGTGCTAATAATGCTTGATATGTGCCGTTTATATATCCATATTCATTATGTAGTTTAAATATCAATTGAATAGCAGAAGGAATCTCGGTTGAGTCTATATCATGTATAACTGAATATTCATTCAAACAGATGAGTTTTCTTAAATTTGGTCTATATCCAAATACGAAGCAATCATCGTATATTATGAATTCAGAGTAGGGATTTTTGAGAAGTAATTGTCTCGTTTCATTATCTTTATTCGTAATCTCATTTCTAAGAAGGTTACATATTTCTTCTTTCCAAAAATCATCACTTATACTATTCAGTATTTCTGAATGTATTCCGATATATTCCTTCTCGTCGTTTTTGATTTCTATAATATGGTTCATAATATTTTGTGTTAATAAAATTTTACATAATTGACCATTAAAGTTAATTTACTATCTTTGTACTAAAAATTAGACGTTATGAGTAAAGAATTAGCAAGCAGAGTTAAAGAGATATGTGCCGCCAAAAGCATACAGTTAAAGGAATTAGCCTCGATAATGAATGTCAAGCCCGAATCGTTATCGCGCACGCTAAACGGTAATCCTCAGTTATCAAGTCTCGAAAATATTGCAAAGGCATTGAATGTAGGGGTAGCCGATTTGTTCGCAGATAAGACTGAAAACTGTGTCATATCGTCTTCGACTACCCCCAATTCTTTACACTCTATTATCGTATACAAGAATAAAACTTATATTGCTGACAATCTCAATGACCTCTTAAACCAAGTCAGAATCGTTTGCGGTGAATAATTAAGCAGCTTTATTAAACGGTTTTACTCCTTCTTTAACTTTTGAAGAGGTAGCGAGATAAGTCTCTATATCTTCACGAGAAACAGTTTCAAGTAATGGATTCTTCTTTGCGGCTTCGATTTCCTCTTCCACACCAATCACATTCTCTATACGCCAAGTGTCGTAATCGGCATTAATGATAGATTTAATTTGGGCAATCACATCGCCATCCGCATAATTAGTCTTTTCAATTTGGGAGATTGAGGTGATTTTGCTCAGTTTCAGAAAAGTTTTTTCTTCCTCTCCGCTCTTCTTCAAATCGTTAATAACATCAATCATATATCGTTTGTTGAGGAACGATTTTGAGAACCCAAGAGCTTGAAGAGCAAGATAAAGTTTCATTGCCTTGGCTGCATCAATACCGTTAATCGACTCACCGTTTACAAGACTCTGAAGAGATTTGTTGTTAATCACCTTCGTGTTGCCGCTCAGCCAGCGACTGATGGTGCTGATACTCATTTTATCCTCCGTCAAACGATTGATAACTTGCAATTCAAACGAATCCTCATTGCGCTGATAAGCGTTGACAATAAAGTCTTTATTAGACCATTTCTTGCCTGTGTTATTGAGCATAATAACATAGTTGTCAATGCCACCATATCGCTCTACATATTTGCAATCAACTACTTTCAACGGAATCTCTGTTGAGGCTAAGGTCGGAACGGCTTTCTTCTTCTTTTCATCCTTTATTGCCTCGTTCTCAGCCATAATCTTATCAATCTTGGCTACAATTTCATTGAGGCAGGTCAATCTGTGCTGTCCATCAATAACGACATAGACACCTGCTGATTCACCTTCTCCAAATCGGAAGCCGATACTGTCATTCAATTTGCCGTCATACTCACCAATAGGCATTACGATAAGGTCTTGCGCAATACCATACTTCTGAATCTCTTGGCGAAGATTGCTGTTAGCCACTACGTCACGGTTTGTTGCCATGAACTTGAATTCTACACTCTGACTGTCAAAGTCAATTACTACATTTTTCATGTTAATCATTTTGTTAAATTATTGAATATTATTATTTTATCTGTTTAAGAATCTGCGTAAGGAGATAGGGTTGTATCACTAAATCGGGGTGGTCGGAAATAGAAACTTCGGGAATTGCGCGTTGAAGGTAATGAATGTATATCTGCTTCAAGCGTTGGTGCATTTGGAGTAAAGATTGACTGCGCTCTTCTTCGGATGCAAACTGACGATGATCGAAGCGGTCGAACTCCATTGCTTCTATTTCGTTATAGGTTTTCAAAACTGTCTTATAGCAGTGATAAAAATGCTTGACACCGTGGATTATATGGTCTAATTCTACAAGTTCTTTTATCGCTGTCTTACGAGTATAGGCGTTATTCCCGAATTGATTTGCGACATCAATATTTCCTACGCATATTGATATGTTGGGATGAGGATAGATGGTATCGACAATCATAAAATCGGGAGTCTTTACCGAACAATAAGCCTGCAATGGAGTTGCGCCATCAAAACCCTCTATGAGAAAAGGTTGAATCATATCATTTCTGAAATTAGATTCTCAATAACGTTAAAATCGAAATAAGATGCATCATCGCCAAAGACCTTATTAAGGCCCTCACGCTCATATTCACAACACTGCTTTTCAGCCTCCTTTGCTTTTTTTCTGAGCGGAGTCAATGTTCTCTGATAGGTGATGTTGTCAATGTTTCCACCACGAAGAGCCTTACGCAGTTCTATGCGTTGTTCGTAGAAATATTCACGTGCCAACCGTGCCACAGTTTGCAGATTGATACATTTATTGTAATACTCTGTGGCCTCTTCTCGGTACTGTTGGAAGATAAGATGTTGAATCTTAACTTTGTATTCTGCAGACAGTTCCTTTGCCTGCTTCAAGGCTCTTTTCAGATTGGAAATGTAATTGTCATACCTTACTTTTTCAAGGCTCAGATGGAGCTTGAAGAACTGATTTGGGTCAGTCGTGCCTTCAAGTATATCAATCACCTCCTGCAAGTCGTAGGCCATATAGCGGCCTTTGAACTCGTTATAGCGATTGTTAACCTCGACAAACGAACTCCACACTGCCGAGAAACTACTGTTGAGTTGCACACGATGAGTTTTCCCTTTGCGGTCAACGGCACTGCAAGCATTGCTCCCCGATAGCGGAGAGCCGCTGATGAACCAAATCGGATGGCCTTTTGCGTCAATGGAAGCATCTTTATGATAGAGCCACCACTCGATGTAGACACCAAGCGTAGGTTTGCGGAAGCCGCTGGTGCCAGTATAGGCGAGACCGTTCACTACATTTACGGGAGTCAAGAACAATCGGCTGTCAGATAGAATCTTATCGGTATTGGCGAGGAAGATGTGTGCGTGTTCATAGAAGAGTTTTTCGTCAATCTCTTCTTGTTTGCGTCTTTCCGCTAATTCTTTGTCGGTTGTGAAGTGCGGCTTCGTACCGATTTGCAGATATTGACCCGTAGTGTCAAGTGAAAATTCACTGCTTACAATCTCATCGGACGGGAAAGCAATGGGGTAACAGTCAAGTTGACTGCCGTCTATAAGTGTTATCTTGTCATTCATATTATATTGATTTTATTTGATTTGCTTAACTTTGAGAGATAGTAATCGCAGACAAGGTAAGCGTGACAACGGAGCGAGTGTTGCCGATTTCGTAATGCTCATGGGCATATATGTGGTGAGGTTTAATCTTGGAATGTGAGCTGTTTGCCGAGAATAAAGATATTCTTTGACCGCAGTAAGTCAATGTCAATATAGGGATTAGTACCTCGCTTGATACAATCGCGGCAAATCATCAGTATCTTGCCGATATTATTCTGCCCTCTGAATATTCCGACATTGCGGATAGTGTTGGTCTCGACATTGATAAGGAAGTCGAGATTTTTCTTTGATAGGTCTGAGTGTTTCTCGGCAATAGTCTGAGCAACAGCCTTGCGAGCCTCTACAAGTTCACGGTTAGAGCAGCCCCAAATCTGACCGCTGCCGCCAGTGTCGGTGGTCGTTTCCTCGACAAGAATCACGTCATCGGGAATGGAGAGCAGCTTGCGCCGAAAGTCGATATTGCCTTTGCACTTCTGCCACACGCACCACAGCATCCACTGTGTCCGAAACTCGGTAAAGTCCTCTCGCACCTCCTTACGGTGCTTACCCTTAACGAAGCGTTTAGCGGCATACGGACTCTTAGCCGCCCTCAGTTCCTCTTGGATGGTGAGATGTTCGGCGGTGTCGTTTGAGAACTCGCCTGCAAGGTAAAGTTCCTCCGAGCTGCGCCACTTCACGCCCTCAACCTCAAAGGGATAGCAAGAGGTCATATTGCAGAGGTCGAGTTTCACGCCATCGACAATATCGTCAACGTGCTTGAACGGCCACACGTTGACCTCTGATGGGTTGTAAACTTCCTCACGGTCGAGGATGATGGGGTTGTTGATTTTCTTCATTGCGTTGAGTATTTAGTGGTTATCAGTACGCCACATGCCCATGCGGGATACACCTTTGCCCTCAACAAGGCTGGTCGTCAAAGTTAGTCGATGTTTAGGCTTCTTACCCTTCATACGACGTACTGTTTTTATGTTTACGATGCAAAGTTATGAAGTGCTCTCCATATACGCAAAAATCTGACTTCTAACAGCCTAAACTAAAACTTCATTAACTAAAAACGCATTCCAATTGATGAAATTGCGGAATTTACCTCTATCAATTATTGCGTTTTTGCGCTTTTCTTGGTAACTTTGTGGTCAGAAATGAAGACTTCACGAATAACAAGCTACGACCCCATCCTTTCAGTAAAGGAAAACGCGGCAAACAACAACGTCTCTGTTGCCACCGTGCGGTCATACATACAAAAGAATGGTATCGACCGTCGCGCTGACAAACAGATAGACCGCTATAAAAAGGTGAAAGAGTATGCCGCTCAACACCCCAAAGAGAAAGCCCCAACGATTGCCGAGGCTCTTGGTCTGACGGCAAACACGGTTAGGAAGTATCTCAGAATGTCAGAACAGCCGAAGGCAAAGGACAAAAAGACCACGATTCTAAGCCAAATGGACAGAATGAAGTTTATCTCCATTTTGGATAGTCAGACCGACATTCTGAAAGTGATACTTGCAATACATCTGCCTGATCGCGACAGGTATCAATGTGACCTTACAGCTTGGAAATTGGGCTTCTATAAAGATGGTCTGCTACCGCCTACTCGTTGTTATGACAAATACGCATCCCGTCTGCATGATGACAGTATAGAGGATTTGGCTGACTTTGAAACTGATTGGAGCGACGGCACTTTTGAGAATATCGTCATCGACCTGCCGTGTTCAGTTGAAGTTCCATCCACAAAAAGCCGCTTTGATGTATCGACACACTTTTCAAGCCTTCCCGAACTAATGGAAGAGCATGAGAAGATGCTTCGGCTTGCATATCGTAAAATGCGAACCGACGGCATACTTGTTTATAAGACAATGGACTTCACATTCCAAAGCACTCCTTATTGGCTCTCTGACGAAGTGCTTAGAATGGCTAAAGAGATAGGCTTTGAGTTAGTGGATAAATATATCTACAACGATTCCAAGAACGGCAAAATCGACCGCCGTCGCACACGCTTCACCGCCTCAGTGCCAGCCCACGCTTATTTCTTCGTATTTCGCAAACAAAGGCAAGTGATTGCTCAATCGTAATCCATAAAAGGTAAATAGTCCATTCCCCATACACCGAGTTTGGGTGCATCGGGCTTGGATAGATTTATGCCTAACGCTATTGCAAGGTCAAGGGCGAAATACATACTCTTTATCATTAGTTCAATAGTGGCAAGTGGTGTCGATAGGTTGCTCTTTATTCTGACAGAGGGTAGTTTTTCCATCTCGGTGTTAGCGTGATAGCGAGTAATAATTTCTTCGGCCAATCTTGTATCTTGCTTGGTCTCAAAGGTCACGATTGCTGTTTCGTGCTGATGTTCTTTAACAAATGCGTGACGGCCATGCGTGAAGTTCTTAAAGTCGGTCATCATTGGAAAAGCAAGCGACCCTTCCGACAATCTCTCCTCCAAATCATTAGCAGCCACTTCTCCCAATCCACCATGCAGTAAGTTCCAATACCTTATCTCTTCCAACCTACGACCTTGAAGGTCGGCGGTATAAGGTTCTTCATCCTCATTTATAAGTTTCGCGGCTATCTCGGAGGTATCGTAAAAACAACGGTATAGAAGTACAGAAAATGCCACGTGTTTCTTTGTTCCGACAAACTCATCATGAGAGAAGAGGGCGTTATAGGGTTTCTTGGGGTCATTTGACTCAACTTTGCCGTCATAGCCAAGAACTGTTGCTTGTGGGTATTCCTCTTGCAACATCCTACACAACTTATTCTTCCTATCGTCTGCACCTTGAAGTGTGAGTGCCGCAAAATTTTCGGGATTGATGACTGATAATAACCGCTTGGAAGTCGAGATTAAATCGACTGTTTGCCCCTTTGCGCTGATAACAACAAACTTGCATTTGCGCATAAGGTCAACAGACATTTGATTGACCAACATTGGGGTCTTTGCAATCCCTATTCTACCATTCAGATTGCATAAGGACGCAGCATAGAGAGCAGCATTATAACCACCACCAGCTCCAAAGAAAATAATGGGCTTGTCAATGTCAGAAAATATGAAGTTACGCAGCGCATCAACATTTTGTTGTTCTGCGTAGTCAATCACGCGCTCAAAGTCTTGGATTCGCGTTCCAAGACTCGGTTTACTTACCTTCTTTATCTTCTTCCATTCATTGAAAGCCGTCTCAACTTTTTCAAAGTCGTATTTGTAAGTTTTACCCATATAATGCTCGTTGGTTTACACAAAGTTACGAAAATTTCGCTACATCTCAAAACCCAAAACAAAGAGCATTATTTCAATATTAAAGGATATCTCTCAGAAAATAGGGCCGCCGCTGATATGCAAGCCATATCGTCGCTTCAATCTCCATCTTACATAGTAGAATTGTAGCCCATGATGAATAAGCGAGTATCGGCAACCCCACATACATTCATACACATATTGGTGTATCATTTCATGGATTAAGACTTCTTTCAGAAAATCCGCACTCCACCCTTTCCGATAAGCCGAGATGCTTATTATTGTTGTCCGCCCTTTTGTATACCTGCCAAATGGTCTCTTGGCGCTTATAAACCCAAATTCGGGCACAGATAACCTCCCACCGAAATACATCTTATTGTATTCCGAGTGCATCCGCTTCAAATCCGACTTAGTAAGACTTTTCTCTTTCAATACAAATATTTAATCTTAATCTCCTTATAGACGTATTTCATATCCCAGCTTCTATCTGTTATCTTAATCAAATTTCCATCATTATCGTATTCATACTCATAATGACTTCCAACATCATTCATCAAATAGTCGGGACGCAAACAAAGCCATTCTGTAAGAGCGACAATCGTCCCATTTGAAGTCTTTGGTTCCCATAATTGCCAAAAGTCTATGTTGGTATCGTTTTTAACACTGAAATTATACTTTGCTTTTAATCTGTTAAACCTTTCTTCGGTATATTCCTTTGGAAATATTTCTCTAAAAGTAACATCCTGCATTATTCCATCACGATATTCAAATTTGTGAACATCATCGTTATTATTACGTCTAAATGGTTTTGTTCGTGAAAGCCGTGCAAATTCTATAGTATTATCTTCCACGACATGTCGCCACGGATTCCTTTTAGATTGTGCATAGGTATATGTATGTTCGGTCTTATATCCGCTGCCGTCAGACCCTATACTTGTCATTGTAATTCTTGCTATGTTCCCATATACATCCATATCATAAACCCACTCACAATCAAAGCTATCATAGTCCTTCCTAGTTAGCACCCCGTTATTCATAGTAAATGTATGATATAATTTATCACCATAATAAACATACATTGATTTCAGTTTCAAGTCATCGAAATACTCGAATACAAATCGTTGATTACTGGTCTGTCTTCCTGACATCTCAAACTCACTCACACATTTAAGCTCCCTCTCGTTCACTCGCTGGGCGAATGAACTAAAAACGGTGAAAAGCATAAAGAACGCTAAGACGATATGTTTCATCTTGTTGTTTTTTGAAGATTAACGAGACTATTTAAGGGGATTAAATGAGTGGGCCACCGCTGATATATGTTGAACCTATAACCTGGACTTCAGATAATGCTTACTATGTTTGAATATTCTTTCGGTACATTAATAGGCTTTATAGGAAGTAGACCTATAAAAAAACCTTTCATAAACGAATAAACTTCATCGATTAAATCATTTGGATAATTTGAGTATCCGTCTATCCAGTCTCCCGTCCTATTATCTCTATAACCACCCTTAATCAATGTGCCATCATCGCTAAACTGCATTATTATACTCTTTCCATTACGGTCTCTTACTTTCCATTCTCCAACTGGATGGCCATTTCTGTAGCCTCCATTACACCAAATATTCCCATAGTCCTTATAATTAAGATATTCTAATTTGCCATTAACAAATGTTCCTGAACAAATACTACGTTCGTCAAGTGTATCCTCGTTTTTAACTGTCATTTCAAAAGCTCCATCGGGCACTCCATTTTCATTAAAATTTATTTCACAATGGAAAATCCCATAGTTTGGAGCTGGAGCATCCCATAACCATAATCCCACTTGTCGATTATTTTTAAAAAAGCCTACTGCTATTCTTCTACCAGCTACAAATTGAAATGAACCCTCAAACGTCCTTGAGCCATCATTATTTGCGATATAAGTATAAACAGCTTGTCCTGCAGATATTGCAGAACTATTATGTCCAAAACCGAAGCCACTTAAACTATAGTTACCACTATATTTGTTTAAATTTTTAGCAAATTGAATTTTAGACTTTATATCGACTTCATTAGTCCTAATCTTTTTATTTAATTTTTCTTCATAAGATTCTTCTATATAAGGTATGTAAATATCCATAAGATAGCAGTCGCTACTATCAAACCTCTTTGTTTGTGTAACTCCATTTTTATCTATAAAGGTATATTGTTTTCCCATTAAATCTTTTCTATAAGGATATGGCTCGGTAAAAAAAGATTCATATAGCTTAAGAACAAATGGATCTTGTGCTCTTTCTTGGTCGTCCACCCACAATCCATCTAAAGCATAATGATACAAGGAATCTACAGGCATATCTAGTTCTTTGGCTAGTTCATCGGCCTTAATGTCCATTGAACCACCCCAATAACGGAATTGTATTCTTTTTAAATTTTGACGTCCGTTGATAGTACTATTAGATATTACATCACCATATTTTGCATCTAATAATGGTAACTTCTCAATCGAAGCTGACGGGATTGAATAAATTATATAGCCATGAACATCTATTGCTGAAGAAAACACAGTAATAAATGCGATTATTGAAATAAAGAGATTTTTATAATTCATTATTCTGATGATTAGAAATTAAACTAATATTGGCATGCAGTTTTTTGCAGGTGTGCCGATATTTGTTTCGATATGTCGTTTTTTATTTTTTATGGAGGTAAACTCCATCGCCAAAATCAATTCGATGATTGACTTCGTCTAAGTCAAAGTATGACGAGTTGCAATGTATTGCTCCATTGTAAACTTTATATTTACCTGACTCAAGGACATCGCGACCTTCAACGCAAACTAATGTCTGTCTGCTTCTGTCAATGTCAAGCGCGGCGTTAACATACATAGTTCCCATACGTGTATTTACATATCCTTTATACACCCATGTGCCGTTTATCCATTCGGGGCCTTTAGAGTCTTCTTGCCCTTGCTGATTATATGATTCTAAAGATAGTTCTTGAATGGCGTTTTGCGTTGCGTTGTTGGGTATAGTGGTGCGCCCCTCGCCTTTGCTCTTATGATATGTTATATTGCGAGTTTCAGTATGCTTTTCATACCTTAGAGCGTTTTGGTAAGTATCTAAAATCTTAACAATCACGTCACGCTTTACCCAGTTACCCATGTCATCTATCTCATAATTGCAATATGTGGCTGATACCTTTGTGTCATATTCTTCCTCATCACTTCTTTCAATGGCAAGTCCATTGTCATTGTAAGTATATGTGGATATGAAGCGTGTCTTAACCTTACCATCTTCCCAACTTATGTCCTCATATTCATAATCAGCATCACACTCCATATAGATTCGAGTGATAAAGCCATCATTATCTCTTCTGACTCTCGGATGTTTCGTTCTGTCGGAGCAATACTTTTTATCATCCTCATTCCACTGAGGTTCATTTGTCCATTTGCCGTTTTCATCGTAAGTAAAATAACAGTCAGAATTTAGCACACATTTCTTTACATCACCGTGCAAGTCATTAAAGGCCAAATCGGGAGTGATGAAATTTCGACGAGCTATCGAATCTTGACGAATAGAATCGAGTCGAGCTGTTTCTGCGGCAATAGAGTCATTCTGAGCCTTGTTGTCATTTGAAGATGAGGTACAGCTACTTGCCAAATATCCGACAAGCATCAATGCCAAAGGTACAGTCAGAAGTCGTTTCATAGTCTTCCATTATATCCCTTATAGCTCTATCGGGTATTGTTTATGATTGGTATTTGTTTAAGGCACATAAAAAAGGTGAGCCACTTTCAGAATCATCTTCATGTGCAGCCTCACCACAAGGCTCAATAAGCAGATAACACGAAATAGCAACTCACCGTAAGCTGTATATCGTGTTTGACGGATATGCAGATACGTGAGAAGCATTCTCGGCAATCTCTGACTTATTGATGTTCGCAAGGTGGTGATTTGCACATGTCAGAGGAAGCGAAAACCTTCCTATATATGTCTTGTCATCAGTTAATGGCCAAAGCCACCACACCAATAACGGTGCAAATATAGCAAGAATTTTCTTATCACGCAAAGTTGAGCTGCTATTTCACTGCAAAATTAACGCAAAATATCAACTCTCGGGAATCCGATGCCGATTTTAACTTTAGTCCAGAGTTGGAGCTATGTAATCTTTTAAGTTAAGATGACACATGAAAAGGAGCGTATCAACACCTCCACAGAGATTAAATTGATACACTCACGACTTTGATACAATCATTGGACTTTTCCTCCTCGGAATAAAAAAAAAGCACTACTACATTATTAATCCGAAACGGAAAAATTGTAGATTCTGAACTTAGTCTTTTACCTTATGTGGATTTGTCGATAACCCCATGTCCTTGCAGAACTGATAGAGCTTAGTTTTGCCTACTTTCACGCCATGAGAACGAATATTCTTTAAGTTCTCGGCAACACTAAGATTGCAGTCGTATAATTCTCCAATCTTCTCCGTATATAGTTTAGAGCGCACCTTGTTGCTAAGTGCCACTGGCTTTATCCCGTTTTTGCGGCAAAAATCTCGATCAACCTTATACTTCGGTCGCTTTCTATATGAACCAAGCGATATTTTCTCTATTGGTGTATTTATCACTGTCAGTGCCTTCTCCATCAAGAATTGATTAGTCAGTACGCGGTCGGAATTATCATAGAAGTATTGTCGCTCGTACACGAGATTATAAAGCAGATGTTCAAATGTAATGTCTGGCTTAATTTGTTTTCGTATCAATGCCGACAGATACATATAATACCGACGTTTATCCCCATCTCGCCTTTTACGTAACACCGTCGCTTTATGTTCCCTTCCTTTATCATCTGTGGAAATATCTAAATACCAGCGTCGAAAAATCTGTCGGTAATCCTCACCGATAAGGGCATAGCCTTCTTCATTATATTCCAACTCCGTGCTGTCAAAGAATTTATATCGCTGGTAGTATTTTACTATTAGGTCATTAGGACTCATTGAAAAGAAATCGGCCTTAAACTCCAAGTCAGTAAATGGGAACTCCCTACTCTCATCTTTATTGCTCCGCATTTTAGGTGCTGGGCTGACTTTAAAGTTATCTGTCGAGGCTGTGGTTGACGTGTATGATACACCAAAATCGCCAAGTATATAAACGCGATCCGTTGAATATATCTCACAGTTTGGACTTCCGTTGCCGTTCATATATTGCGCTGATACGCTACCACATTTATCCTTGTCGGGATAATCGGGATATGATGTCCTGAAACTGTTAACAATACCGTTATATATAGTTGAAAATGTTTGACTATCATTAATGTCTTGATTAAACAGATAGCATAGCCTATACCGATATTTGCCATTCTTACCGTTGCTTGGAGTTGTATAATAGACAGTCGGCTGACGTTGCAAATGTTTGACAAACTCCTTCATCTCCACGTCGTAATCATCGATATCAACGAAAACAACATTTGCACAGTCAAAATTACTTTTCGTCTTCTCAGCAATCGAGAATATCTCATTGGTAGTATTAAACCAGTGGCAAAAGCAATAACCATCCTTGACCTTCCCCTTAAATTCCTCTACTGTTAATAAATCTTGCTCAAACTTGAGCTGCTTAGGAACAATGTCCTCTTTTCTCTCAAAGCGTTCTGTCGATACGCTTAGTTTCAATTTTTTCACTCCATAGTTATGTATGGTATTTATTTGAAATGCGTAGGGTTTCGCCTACATCGCTTAGTTTTACTCCAAACATACTGCAAACGCTTCATTCCGCGAAATTCAGCCCCCAATATTTTCACTCAAAATTTTGAAAAAAAATTTGGAAATTTTCTTTTTTGACACCGATGGCATATCCCCTTCCTCCCTATATGCAGTATTTAAGAGGGGGAATACGGTGAGGCAGGTAGGGCTATATCTAATTATATTTTAGTGGCTTATCGTAATTCAACACTTAAATATTGCGTCTTAAATTGATTTCATAGCATTACCATAGCACATTACCTAATAATACTAGTGTTATTCATGTTATTTAGTTTCTTTCATATCTACTATCTATATGTCAATCATATACTTACCTTAATCCAACACCCGAAATTACCTACTGATAGTATTTCCCACAATCGTTGATAAAGGAAGAGCGTATCACCGAAATGACACGCTCCTGATTGCTTAAGATGTTTTGAAAAAATTAGTGAGTGTTTTTATATCTCCAACAAGGGAGATGCACTACTATATATCGGGGAGGATACCGCAACCCAGTTGAAAAACAACTGCCAAAATATCCAACACGGCAGCGATGACCGCTGCATTTTCATAACACCATGTGCCGACCTTTTTTAATTGGTAGGCAGTCGGCTACGCTACCTACCAAACACTTTGAATCAAGTTCTTCATGTCTGTTTGAATTAAAATTTAGAGTTTTAATTGGCGTAAGCCGTATATGGCAAAGACCTACTCTCCCGCTTTCGCAGTACCATCAGCGCAAAGATGCTTAACTTCTCTGTTCGGAATGGGTAGAGGTGGAACCATCTCGCCTAATTACCTATGCTAATATTCTGAAATTTCTAAACCTCATGTATCACACTGCTTTTGCGATATAACATAATCCACAATTTTACTCAGGCGTAGGACACTCAAAAAAACTAACAGAGCTATTTCTGATGTGTAATCTTGCGGAAGCAAAAGGCCATGTGCGACTTCGTTTCGTATATTCAATCCGTCCTTGGTAAAAGTGTGGTTGAACAAAAAGATATCATCCTCATTAAACACATCCTTGAGTTTGGGTTCTGCTAAGATTTTCTCCAATGTAACAAACTGCATTTCGCCGTCCTTGTTCGTCTTAACCACTGGTATTCCCAAAATGCTTGCTATGCAGCGAATAACAAACTCAAATTTTGGAGTTAAAAAATCTACGCAGAATCTCCAATCAGCTTTTGACCTCCCAATAAAGGACTTGTTATTTTGTTTAATATAATCTTCAAGCCCCTTCCCAACAATCTCATAAAGTGGAATATCAACATATCCACCAGAACGCTTTATAGAAATAGGGATAAAAAACCCCGCCTTTTTCAGTGCTGTACGAAATTGTCGATTGCCAATTTTTTTTATGTTCATGCAATTACAAAGTAAAAGTGGTACATATAATAAGGTAGAACGCTGATACATCAGATGAAATGAATCGTGCATAGCAACAGCATCGTGTGTAGTAGTATGCTTATTCCCCCATTTGTCAACTCTCACTGCCTCAAAACAAGATGTATATAAATTATCAGGGTTATTCTTCGTTAAAGATGCTCTTAATTTATCAAAACCGATAAGTAGGGAGGAATTGTTGTTTTTACATAATGGAAATATAATCTCCAATAAGTTCTTCTTGACATCTTCTGCTACCAACTTGTTGACGCAATCAATATATACACCTATGTTATCGGTTTTTGAATAAATTGGGAATTTAAGATACCTATGATGCGTTCGATTCTCTTCAAGCTTTATCGTTGTTGCCGAAATTTTTTCTTCGTTCTTTGCTAACTTATAAAACGCAATTGCCTTCTCGTATGTCAGTTCATTCATGTGAGATACAGCAATGTTTTTATCGTCATAATCTTGAATATTCTGTAAGGTTAAATCCCCCAACAGTTCTGCGAATTTGATGATATCGATGTTATTCTGTATTCGCTGACTTAGTTTCAAGCCAATTTCCAATGCTGCTTCTTGACAATCCTTATTTTTAGTTTTATTATATATTTCAATACAAATATTGGGAAGTTGCTGAATGTTGGTCGATTTGAAAATCTTTTCTTTTGAAAAAATTCGTAATATACCGATTTTAAGATTTAATGGATAATCTTGATATAGTATATTATTGAGATAATTCGCAATATCTTCAATTTTATCCTTCTTATACGAGATGTACAGTCGGAGCATTTCTTTTGTAGAACCCAAAAATTCAAAAACGCTCTCATTATCGTTTTTAGATGCTTTCAAATAAACCCCCAATATATTCCAGTACGCATCAATTGCACCATAAGCATACAAATTGCTCTTTGTAATAACTAAAAGCGCATAATTGTACCTCTCCAACAAATGAGGATTTTGAGTTTCGGACAATCGAAAGGTACAATATTCAATTAAATTGTTCTTTATTGATTCTTCTAAATTTGCCGAACTCCAAATCGAGTCAAAATGGTCGTTTAACAGAAAACGATTAAACCCCATTTCTTTTAATACAGACTCGTTTTCGCTGGCAACTTTTGAGAAAAACGAGTATGAATCGTACTTTGTTTGGTAGGATGCTTCCAAATAAGTACGAAAGTCATTCACTGTATTATAGTTGAATAGGGTAGTTTCCATAGGATAAAGTTAGTAATTTTTGTTGGAACTACAAAATGAGATGATTCACAAAAACACAATCAAACATTGTTTTGCCATAAAGTAACGCAAAATATGCGAATCAGCATTTCAACGCATAGCACGTAATACTTTGATTCATAATTAGGAACAACTCTTCTATTTTGGCGCATAATTCACGAACCACGGAGGTAGTGCGGGGTTCCGTAGCTCCTACCAAGCCTCCCTATGTCAGTCAGATTCTTACATCAATCCAATCCCTGAAAACTCCTACTGAAAGAATTTTCCACAATCAATGATAAAGCCAACAGTCCTTACAAATCCACTTACACTCCTATTAATAAATCCCTTAGGCTATTGTGGAGGATAGAAATATCATGTAACTTTGCAGAAAAAATAGAATATGATACAAGTAAAATTTTCTTCAAAAGGATTAGAGTGTAACCAGCATATAAGTGTTGGTACTTTTGCCCCCAATGGTAACGCCATTGTAAGAGCGGTGTGTGAAAAGAAGTGTTATCAAGAGGAGAGAGCGTTTGAAGACTCAATTTGTTCTCTGTTATCAAGAATGTTGCCAGACGGTTATAAGGTTACTACCCATCATGTTGCTCTCAATAGCAGCACTGGCACTGATATGTCAGGTAAATTTATTGAGCAGTTAGATTTTCAAGTATTTATCGAAAACGAGGATTGATTCATAAACGCTTGCTTTTGCGACCTGCTCGCCCCAAGTGTGTTTTCCAAAATCAATGATAGAGCAATATAATTAAATTGCTTTCCGTTTTGGAAATATCGGTTTACCAGGCTCGGGTATCCAATGACGCATTTCCCACAACCTATCCAAATCGGCCAATATTGGTTCTAATACGGCACGGTTGGGGGTACTGAAAAAAGGAGAGCATCATAACAATGACGCCCTCCTTTTTTCATATCCGCCCCATACCGGCACGAGCCGCCCTTCAGCACCACAGCAATCAGCAAGCCCTGCCACCATTCCCTTGGGCAGCTATGTACAATGTAAAGCATTCACTACCAGCGTATGGATGGCGTTACAAAACCCAAAATATACCAACCAAATTGTAGGGACGCGATTCATCACTGTTTACCTAAGGGCGTGACGTCCGCAGGACGTCGATTTATCAGTAACCGGGCACGCCTGCGCTATGCTCCGGCGTGCCCGGTATGTCGATACACAGAAACGGCGCCCGTAGGCCGCCGATTTACATCACATCTGTTTCGGTATCAATTAAATCGGCGCCCTAACGGGCGCCTTTACAGCATTGGGAGGGGTGTTGCAGAACCTAAAATATACCAACGAAATTGTAGGGACGCACGGCCTGTGCGTCCGGTAATTCGTTGATAATCAACACTCGTTTTCCGGACGCACAGACCGTGCGTCCCTACTATTGGAAGGCAACACCCTCCCAACAAATAATAGTTGCTCACTCCACTCCTGCCGAAATAAAGAAAAAACAAAAGTCCGCAGGCATCGGTATTACCGGATTCCTGCGGACTTTTCCTGTTGTCTTACCTGGATTCGAACCAAGACAGGCAGAACCAAAAACTGCAGTGCTACCATTACACCATAAGACAATCCTGTTCGCCCAAGCGCATAAAGAGCCTAAAGCGCCACAAAGTTAGGCACCTTTCGCCAATTATCCAAATTTTTTAGAATATTTTTGATTTACGCCAAAGCGCATCCCGAACGCCGCAGGAGCGCCATCGCCTGCCGCTGCGTCATACACTCTTTTGCCCCGACATCAGATAGCGGCGCAGGTTTTCGCGCGCGACGTCGGCCAACGCGCCGGCACGCATGCCGCGTGTCGCGGCTACCGAAGCGATTACGCCCCGTATCTCTTCTTCAGGCAGCTCGTCGGTCTCCAGAAGCAACAGATTGCGCGGTATCTCACGCACGGCATCGGCATTATATTTCGGCCCCACCGACATATATATGCCCGCGTCGGCAAGCTGGCGCGCCACTTCGGCGTTCGACCTGAACCCGTGCACCGCCCATGCCGCCACCGGCCGGAACTCCTTGTGCAGCCTCATAAGTATATCGAAACGGCGCACTATATGGAACATCACGGGCATACGGGCCTCGTTGGCCACACGCAGCTGATACTTCAGCAATTCCAGCTGGCGCTCCACAGACGCCCCGTGAAGCGGGTCTATGCCCACCTCCCCGATAGCCACTACGCTCGGGTCGGTGATGGCTCCCGACAACACATCAAAAGCCTCATACATATCGCTCTCCGTGGTATCCCACGGGTGCAGCCCTATCATCAGACGCTGGCCATCCTCCGGAATATAGCTGCGGTAATCATCAAGACTTAAAGTAAGCAACTTCGCGCCACGGTCGTGGCAATGTGAATCAATATCTGCAATATTCATAATTATCAGGCACCCTCTAAATAGCTACAACGAATTAAGGTACAGGGTCATATCCGCAGCCTCCCCACGGGTGGCAGCGCGACAGACGTCTTATCGTAAGCCACAGCCCCTTTACCGGTCCGTACTTGCGCAACGCCTCAAGAGCGTATTGCGAGCATGTAGGCGTGAAGCGGCAGCTTGCCGGCAACATCGGCGATATGCAATACCGGTAAAAGTATATCGGCAGCGATAGAACGGCGCTAACCGACCGGCTTATCATTTTCAGCAGCTTCATCCCCTTCAGGCGATTTGTTCCGGACCTTATTGTTTACATTATGTATCTTTATGAGAAGACGCTCCATCGCTGCATGTATTGCCGACGACGGCAACACACGGTTGGCCACATAGACAAACGCCATGTCGACCGGCGTCTCCCCGCCTGCACCGTCGCACGCCTCCTCAACCCGGCCGTGCGTCAGACGATAAGCCTCACGTATGCGCCGGCGGGCAGCCACCCTGTCGACGGCATGACGCAGACGCTTCTTGGGCACCGTGATGACAAACTGATATTGTGCGCCCCCTCCGTCGCGCCGCTCACCGTCGCGCCATACACCCCTGAGAGGATAGCACAACGCGCTTTTAGAGTCGGCAGCGGTAAACAGTCTGTCCACCGCGACAGCACCGCACAACTTATGTCGTTTACCCAATTCAAATTTTTTCATGACACTAAGGTAGAAAAAGTCTGCGGTTCCCCACAAATCGACGTCCTATTTTAACACAAAATTCACAACTTTGTAACTCTTGTCGCATGCTCCGGCGAAAGCCATAGCAATTACCGTCACTATCTGCGACATACATCAGCGAAAGGAAAGGCCAGGGCCACAGACCGGTTTGTTGTATTCCAACTCCCGGTCACCACCGCTGCCGTAATAGACATCAAAACGGTCATTATTGGTGAAATCCGCCACGATAGGACGTGTGTGGTTTCCAGGACGGAACTGGTTGGCCTGTTCAAACAGTTACCAGCTTCCCTGATGTTCCCAATTGGGCTTTTCTGCACTTGCGTTAAGGCCGGTCATGGCAACGGCCGAAAGCATAAGCGCGGGGTAAAACTTTTTCATTGGATTTTTTGGCTTTAGGTTATTGTTAAGGTTATCGATATGTCGGTTTGTTTCGTAATTTCCATTTTCCTCCGAAAGCAAAATTCACTATTTTTAAACTACAAAATCCCAAAGATAGACGTAATACAATCATAAGGTTATGGCACGGCTCTTTCATTTAACTTTGGAGCTATAATGTTGCCACTGTTATTCAAGTCTTTACATTGTGTTATTATGTAATGTCTATGTTAATCTCATTATGGCTAAAAACACTAACTGCTTGTAAC
>CEAC01014232.1_pt1 | contig 44362 bp, 40 predicted proteins | sample 557411 | NCBI WGS metagenome assembly CEAC01 (sample SAMEA3182094, study PRJEB8094) | gut metagenome | biome: human; feature: gut; material: Stool; isolation source: human stools | place: Canada | collected 2012-02-21
GTATTACCCTTGCCATTAAAAACGCAATGGCTGATAAGGACGCCGTTCCGACGGTCATCTATGACGAGATCGACAGCGGCGTATCGGGCAAAGCAGCCAGCCGTATCGGCGAGGTATTGCGTCAGAGCGCCGAGGGCCATCAGATCCTCTGCATCACTCATACCGCACAGATCGCTGCACTGGCCGACTGCCATCTGCTCATTCAGAAAAATATCACGAATGAGCGTACCTATACTGAGATACACCCGCTGGACGAGAATGGCCGTGTAGAGGCGCTGGCCCGCCTCATCTCCGGCGACCATGTCACAGAGCTTTCGCTGGCCAATGCCCGGGAAATGCTGGGCCGGAACGCAGAAAAATAAGAAAAAAGCCAGCGCTTGACATTCCGGCAGGGATGTGCTAAACTGAATCTCGTTGAAAGGCGAAGATGGGAACCGAGTACCCTGATGCGCTCTGCCCAGAGAGGCCCCGGCTGGTGAAAGGGGCTGCAGAGACGCAGGCGAAATACGTCCCTGAGCCGCAGGCTGAACGAATAGTAGGCTGTGCCGCGTGCGAGCGTTACAAACGCAGGAGTGTCACTCTACTCTGGGGTGCGCACTCGTGAGGCCGTTTCTGTGAAGAGGCGGCAAACAGAGGTGGTACCGCGAATTTTATCGCCCTCTGCCAAATTTATTTTGGCAGGGGGCGTTTTATTTTCCCTCTGCCCGACAAACAGGAGGAAATTTTTATGACTCTGTACGAAGAACTCAAGGCCCGCGGCCTGGTGGCTCAGATCACCGATGACGAGATCATCGACCTCATCAACAACGGCAAGGCCACCTTCTACATCGGCTTTGACTGCACCGCCGACAGCCTGACTGCAGGCCACTTCATGGCCCTGACCCTGATGAAGCGTCTGCAGATGGCAGGCAACAAGCCCATCGCTCTTATCGGCGGCGGCACTACCATGATCGGCGACCCCTCCGGCCGCACCGATATGCGCAAGATGCTGACCAAGGAGGACATCGCCCACAACGCCGCCTGCTTCAAGAAGCAGATGGAGAAGTTCATCGACTTCTCCGACGGCAAGGCTCTGATGCTGAACAACGCCGACTGGCTGCTGAATCTGAACTACGTCGAGCTTCTGCGCGACGTGGGCGCCTGCTTCTCCGTCAACAACATGCTGCGCGCCAAGTGCTATGAGCAGCGCATGGAGAAAGGCCTGTCCTTCCTCGAGTTCAACTACATGATCATGCAGAGCTACGACTTCTACTACATGTTCCAGCATTACGGCTGCAACATGCAGTTCGGCGGCGATGACCAGTGGAGCAATATGCTGGGCGGTACGGAGCTTATCCGCCGCAAGCTGGGCAAGGATGCTTATGCCATGACCATCACCCTGCTGACCGACTCTCAGGGCAAGAAGATGGGCAAGACCGCCGGCAACGCCGTCTGGCTCGACCCCAACAAGACCAGCCCCTTCGAGTTCTATCAGTACTGGCGCAACGTCGGCGATTCGGATGTCATGAAGTGCATCCGTATGCTGACCTTCCTGCCGCTGGAGCAGATCGACGAGATGAGCACCTGGAAGGACCAGCGCCTCAACGAGGCCAAGGAGATCCTCGCCTTCGAGCTGACCAAGATGGTCCACGGCGAAGAAGAGGCCACCAAGGCCCAGAATGCGGCCCGCGCCCTGTTCAGCGGTGCTGCCGGTGATGCTGAGCATATGCCCAACACCCAGCTGACCGAGGCTGACCTGACCGACGGCTCCATCGGCATCCTGACCTTGATGGTCAAGGCTGGTCTGGCTGCTTCCAACGGTGAGGCCCGCCGTCTCGTCGTGCAGGGCGGTGTTCTGGTGGACGGCGAGAAGGTCGCTGCTCCCACGGTCAGCTTCACTGCTGAGCAGCTGTCCAAGGGCATCGTCATCAAGAAGGGCAAGAAGGTCTACCACAAGGTGAGCCTGTAAATCTTCTGATAAAATAAAAAGACCCGGCTGGTTCCTCTCCGCAGAGGGGAGACCCGCCGGGTCTTTTGCTGCAACAGCACCCATGCCTGTTTTATCAGACACGGGTGCTGTTTATATCGTTGTTACAGCTCGTAAGCCTTTTTCAGGGCCTCATAGGCTGCGTCCTCGTTCTCCGAACGGACCAGAAGGGAAATGTCCAAATCGCTGGTGGTGATGAGCAGAACTTCGATGCCTGCCATCGCCAGAGCATTCAGGGCGCGGGCTGCGACGCCGCAGCTGGTGACCATCTCCTCACCGAAGAGATTCAGCTTGGAGTAGCCCACACTGATGAGGGGGGAAGCCTTGGCATCCTTGTCCAGATTTGCCGCAGAGATGGCCTTCATGACCAGCGGCAGGTCGCTGCTGGATGCCGTGAAGCTGAAGTCCATGCTGGTGCCGTGGGGAGCGCTCTGGCTGATCATATCCACCACGACGCCAGTGTCGGCGAAGATCTGCAGATAACGTGCCATCGTGTTGCCCTTGAACTCGGCATCCTGCACACTGATCATCATCAGGCTCGGCTCAATATTGATTTTGGATACACCGTACATAGTAAACACTCCATTCTGCCCATCGGGCGTTCTGATACAAGCTTTATACAAGCTCCAAAAATTCGCTGTTGATGTAGGTCTGTGCCGTCTGGCGGATGTAATCGTATCCAAAAGAAGGATACGCGGCGCGGACGCCATGGGCCTGTGCAAGCTCCGGCGTGTAATCCCGGAACAGATACGTGCGGACGTTAGACTTTCCGGCGTCATAGTGGGTCACGGTCACATGGAGCTTCGGGCCGCGCACCGCGCAATGGACGCTGCCGTCCGGCTCGGTGGTCTGCTCCAGCTCCAACGTCAGGACCGCGCCGATGAGCTGGTCAGGCTTGCTTTGGGTGCTCAGGAAATTTCCCAGCGAATAGGCCACAAATACGTTCCGTCCATCGGCTGCGGTGCGCCATTCGGCGTCCTGCAGGACGTGCGGGTGGGTTCCGATGATCACATCCGCGCCCCAGTCGGCCAGAGACTGAGCTAAGGTGCGCTGCGCCTGTGTGATGTTGTGGCTGTCCTCGACGCCCCAGTGTACGCCGACTACCACAAAATCGGCCTCCTGCCGGGCCGCCCGCACCTGCTGTTCCATGACATCCTGCTGGCTGGTGTAGATGATGTTTGCGGTCATCTTGCTGTTCCGGGGGATGCCGTTGGTGTGCTCGGTGTAGGAAAGGTACGCGATCTTTACGCCGTCTACTGTCTGGATGGGGATGCGGCCATAGTCCGCCTCGCCCTTCCACAGGCCGGTGGTGATCACATCCTCAGGCATCGTCTCCCAGAATCGGAGGGTGGCGGCAATGCCCGCAGCTCCCTTATCGTAGGTGTGATTGTTCGAGAGACTGAACACCCGGAAGCCTGCCCGGTAAAGCGCTTCGGCGCACTCGCCGGGGGTCGAGAAGCAGGGATAGGTAGAGGGCGCAAGCTCTTTGCTGCAGAGTGTCTCCTGATTGATCCAGTTGATGTCCTGCTGTGCATAGAAATCGAGCAGATTCATATAGCAGTAATCGAAGCTGTATCCTTCACCCTCTGCAGCCCGCCGGGCGGCCTGCGAATAGATAGGCTCATGAATGAGGTTGTCCCCTGTAGCCGAGAAGCGCAATGTCGTGACGACAGGCTGCGGCTCAGGCACAGCAAGCTCCTCCGAAACAGCAGGGGACTCCACCTCCACTGCCGGAGGAACTGCATCCACGCTGCGGCGGGACCAGAAGCGCAGAAAGAGCAGCGCCGATACGGCCACCAGCAGGACCCCCAGTGTGTACAGGGTGACGCCTTTATGTGAGGTGTGCTTTTGGGCGGAACGCCGACGGCGGAGAGGGGCTGCGTGCTTTGCGTGCTTGGCCATAGGCTCGTCTCCTGACGCACGATACCGTGCCTTATGATGCCATGCGCAGAAAAGCTTACATCTCTGCGATCATGTTACTCATATTGTACAGGCCGGGCTCCTTTTTTGCAAGATAAACGGCGGCATTTATTGCGCCATTTGCAAAAATATTGCGGGAATATGCCGTATGGCGGAGGGTGATGACCTCGTCCGGGCCGCAGAACAGCACCTCATGGTCGCCCACGATGCTGCCGCCGCGCACGGCGCTGATGCCGATCTCCTTGGGGTCACGCTTCTGGCGGACGGAGGAGCGGTCGTAGACGTAATGGTATGCGCCGTCGTTTTCTTCGTTGATGGCGTCAGCCAGCATCAGAGCCGTGCCGCTGGGAGCGTCCAGCTTGTTGTGATGGTGCTGCTCAACGATCTCGATGTCGTAGTTTGCGCCCAGAATGGCCGATGCACGCTTGCACAGCTCGGACAGGACGTTGATGCCCATGGACATATTGGCGCTCTTGAACACCGGGATGCTGCGGGAGAGCTGGACGATCTTCAGCTGCAGTTCCTCGGAAAGGCCGGTGGTGCAGACTACGATGGGCAGCTTGTGAGCCTCACAGTAAGGCAGCGCCTTCTCGACCGCTGCCGGAGCGCTGAAGTCGATGACGACGTCGCCCCTGCCGTCCAGCTTGTCCAGACTGTCATACACGGGAATGCCGTTCATCTCGCCGTCCTTCATGTCGATGCCGGCCACGACGCGGCAATCCTCACGCTGGGCGATCATCTCGCACAGCACATGGCCCATCCGGCCGCCGATGCCCTGAATGATAATATCCGTCATTGTTATGATCCTCTTTTTTATCATACGGCAAATGCCCGGAGATCTGTCTCGCCGGGCATTTGCACATAAAATCGTTTATTCCTTGATAAGACCTGCAGCCTGCAGAGCCTGCTCGATCTGCTCCTTGTGGGCGTCGCTGGGCTCCACGAGGGGCAGTCGACACTCACCGGCCTCCCAGCCCAGCACATTCATGGCGTACTTGACCGGGATGGGGTTGACCTCGCAGAAGAGTGCATCACACAGGGGCAGCATCTCCAACTGCAGCTCGCGGGCCTTGGCGGTATCACCGTCGAACCATGCCTTGCAGCAGTTATGCACTAACTCAGGCTTGACATTGGAGACGACGCTGATGACGCCCTTGCCGCCCAGGGACAGCAGGGGGACCACCTGGTCATCGTTGCCGGAGTAGATGTTCAGCTCGTCGCCGCAGAGGGCCGCGATCTTTGCCACCTGACCGATATTGCCGGAGGCTTCCTTGATGCCGTTGATGAGCGGGTGCCTGCTCAGCTCCTTGGCCGTCTCGGGGGCGATGTTCAGGCCGGTGCGGGAAGGCACGTTATACAGGATGACCGGAATGCCGCCGGCCTCTGCCATTGCGGTGAAGTGGGCGACAAGGCCAGCCTGAGAGGTCTTGTTATAGTAGGGGGTCACCAGCAGCAGAGCGTCTGCGCCGCAGGCGGCAGACTTTGCAGCCAGAGCACAGCCGTGGTCGGTGTCGTTGGAACCGGCACCGGCGATGACAGGCACACGATGGTTCACGAGGTCCACGGTATACTTGATGGCGGCCAGCTGCTCCTCGTCGGTCATGGTAGAACACTCGCCGGTGGTACCGCAGATGACGATGGCGTCGGTTCCGCGGGCGATCTGATCCTCAACGATGCGGCCCAGCTCATCGAAATTGATGCTGCCGTCCTCGTACATCGGGGTGATGATGGCAACACCCGCACCAGTAAAAACAGGATTCTTCATAGCAAAAAACTCCTTTGCAGCGCGTTGAAGTTCAAAAAGCGCGCAGATCAGTCAAAATAGCCCTTGGCTGCCAGCAGCTCAGCCAGCAGCACTGCGCCGCCGGCAGCGCCGCGCAGGGTGTTGTGGCTCATGCAGGCGAACTTGTAATCAAACAGGGTGTCCTCACGCAGACGGCCGATGCAGACGGCCATGCCGTGCTCGGTGTTGCGGTCCAGCTTGGGCTGGGGACGGTCATTCTCCTCGAAGTAGTGGAGGAACTGCTTGGGTGCGCTGGGCAGGTCCAGCTCCTGTGCAGGGCCGCGGAACTCGGCCCAGGCCTTGAGGATCTCTTCCTTGCTGGGCTTCTTATCAAAGCTCACGAAGACAGCGGCGGTGTGACCGTCAGAGACAGGCACACGGAAGCACTGGGCAGTGATGACAGGCTTCTCGGCGTTGACGATGTGGTCGCCCTCAATATGACCCCACAGCTTGAGAGGCTCACGCTCACTCTTTTCTTCCTCGCCGCCGATGTAGGGGATGACGTTGTCGATGATCTCAGGCATCCGGTCGAAGGTCTTGCCGGCACCGGAAATGGCCTGATAGGTGCAGACCAGAGCCTTGCTGACGCCGAAATCCTTCATCAGGGGGTGCAGGGCAGGGACATAGCTCTGCAGGCTGCAGTTGGACTTGACGGCGATGAAGCCGCGCTTGGTACCCAGGCGCTTGCGCTGAGCGGGGATGATGTCGATGTGGTCGGCGTTGATCTCAGGCACGACCATCGGCACGTCCGGGGTGAAGCGGTTTGCGCTGTTGTTGGAGACGACGGGGCATTCTGCCTTGGCATAAGCCTCTTCCAGAGCCTTGATCTCGTCCTTCGGCATATTGACGGCGCAGAAGATAAAGTCCACCTGAGAGGCGACCTCCTCCACCTTGGATGCATCCAGCACCACCATCTTCTTGACGCTCTCCGGCATCGGGGTGGTCATGGCCCAGCGAGAACCGACAGCCTCCTCATAGGTCTTGCCGGCGCTCCGGCCGGAAGCGGCCAGAGTCGTCAGCTTGAACCAGGGATGATTTTCGAGCAGAGTAACAAAACGCTGGCCTACCATACCGGTGGCGCCGACGACGCCCACTTTATACTGTTTATCCATTTCCAGCACCTTTCCTTTCAAAAAAGCCAATTCGCATAAGACTCCGCTTGCAAAGCAGACGTCTATGCAATATAATAGATACCGCTATACAGATTTTATGATAACATTGATGCGGCATTCGTGTCAATCATCGGAAAGGCAAATGCTAACTATGTTAAAAAAAGATTTTTGGTATGATTTACCCAAAGAGCTCATTGCACAGGAGCCTGCGTCTCCCCGTGATGCGGCCCGTCTGATGGTCCTGAGCCAGAAAGACGACAGCATCCAGCACCGCATCTTCCACGACCTGCCCGAATACCTCGAGCCGGGCGACCTGCTGGTGGTCAACAACTCCAAGGTCCTGCCCGCCCGCATCGTGGGCATCAAGCAGCCCACGGGTGCTGTCTGCGAACTGCTGCTCCTGCGGCAGGTGAAGGGCGACCAGTGGGAGTGCCTTGCAAAGCCCGGCAAGCGGATGCAGCCCGGTACCAAGGTCAGCTTTGGCGACGGCAGCCTGACGGCCATCGTGGACGAGACGCTGGAAGACGGCAATAAGTTCGTCACCTTCTACTATGACACCGAGACCCTCTACGAGAAGCTGGACGAGTTCGGCAAGATGCCTCTGCCGCCCTATATCACCAAGCAGCTGGACGACCAGAGCCAGTATCAGACCGTCTATGCCAAAGAGCTGGGCAGCGCTGCCGCTCCCACAGCCGGCCTCCACTTCACGCCAGAGCTGATGGATACCATCCGCGCCAAGGGCGTCAATATCACCGAGGTGACGCTCCATGTCGGCCTCGGCACCTTCCGCCCCGTGCAGGAAGACGAGATCGCCGACCACAAGATGCACAGCGAGTGGTACTCCGTCAGCGAGGAGACTGCAAAGCTCATCCATGACACCAAGGCCGCAGGCCATCGTGTCATCGCCGTAGGCACCACCAGCTGCCGCACGCTGGAAGCCGTCGCCGCCAAGTACGGCGAGATCAAAGCCTGCAGCGGCAACACCGACATCTTCCTCTATCCCGGTGTCAAATTCAACTGCATCGACGGCCTTATCACCAACTTCCATCTGCCCGAAAGCACCCTCATCATGCTGGTGTCGGCGCTGTACGGCTACGAAAAGACGATGGCTGCCTATAAGGTGGCCGTCGAGCAGAAATATCGGTTCTTCAGCTTTGGCGATGCGATGCTGATCTTGTAACTATTATAGCGCTTCGCCGCTGTAATATCCCGACTCTGTATCCGCAGCGAGAGCATACGCCCCCTGCGGCAGGATGCACGGCTGTTTTCCGTGCGCAGAAAGGAAAAATATTATGCCTTCTTTGACGACCTACAAGCTGCTCAAGCAGGAGCACAACGCCCGGCGGGGCGAGTTCAAGACCGTACACGGCACGGTGCAGACCCCCGCATTCCAGAATGTTGCCACCGCCGGCGCCATCAAGGGCGGCCTGTCTGCCCATGACCTGAAGGACATCGGCGCGCAGGTCATGCTCTGCAACACCTACCATCTGCATCTGCGTCCCGGCGACAAGCTGGTGGCAGAGATGGGCGGTCTGCACAAGTTTACCCGCTGGAACGGCCCCATCCTCACCGACAGCGGCGGATTTCAGGTGTTCAGCCTCGCAAAGCTGCGCAAGATCACCGAGGAGGGCGTGACCTTTGCCTCTCACCTCGACGGCCATCGCATCTTCATGGGTCCTGAGGAAAGTATGCAGATCCAGGCAAACCTCGGTTCCACCATCGCCATGGCCTTTGACGAGTGTGTCGAGAACCCTGCCCAGCACGATTACTCCAAAGCCAGCTGCGAGCGCACCACCCGCTGGCTCAAGCGCTGCAAGGATGAGATGGCCCGCCTGAAGCATGAAGGCATCTCCGTCAACCCCGACCAGCTGCTCTTCGGCATCAATCAGGGCTGCACCTTCGCCGACCTGCGCGTGGAGCACATGAAGCAGATCGCCGACCTGGACCTGGACGGCTACGCCATCGGCGGCCTCGCTGTGGGTGAGCCCACTGAGGTGATGTACGAGATGATCAGCGCGGTCGAGCCCTATATGCCCAAGGATAAGATCCGTTACCTGATGGGCGTGGGTACGCCGGGCAACATCATCGAGGCCGTCTCCCGCGGCGTGGACCTCTTCGATTGCGTCATGCCCAGCCGCAACGCCCGCCACGGCCACCTGAACACCTGGGGCGGCATCATCAACATCAAGAACGCCAAGTACGAGCGCGACGAGCGCCCCATCGACCCCGCCTGCGGATGTCCGGCCTGCCGGAACTACTCCCGCGCCTATATCCGCCACCTGTTCAAGGCAGAGGAACTGCTGGGTATGCGTCTGGCCGTCATGCACAACCTCTGGTTCTACAATCACCTGATGGAGCGCATCCGCGATGAGCTGGATGCAGGCACCTTTACCGCCTTCCATGACCGCTATGTCAAGCTGCTCGACACACGAATTTGAGATTTAGCCTTGAAACATGCCGGATAAGCGCGTATAATAAGGTTATATGAATTTGAGAGGAGATTTTGCCCCATGCAATTTCTGACTACGACCGAAAGCTACATCAGCCTTTTCTTTACTCTGGCTCTGATGCTGGTGATGCTCTACTTCATGATCTACCGTCCCCAGAAGAAGCAGGAGAAGAAGGACGCTGCAATGCGCTCTTCTCTGGAGATCGGCGATCAGGTCACCACCATCGGCGGCGTCATCGGCCGTGTGGTCGCCATCAAGGACGACACCTTCGTGCTGGAGACTGGCGCTGACCGTGTGAAGATCCGCTTCACCAAGAACGCCATCAGCTCTGTCGAGAAGCTGAACATGGACAACGCCCCCAAGAAGTAATAATTTTCCGGATTCGTGCTTTGAACGCGTCTCCCTGCATACAGTAGGTGCAGGGAGGCGCGTTTTTATGTCTGATACCAAGAAGTTCCCGGCGATAGGGCTGCTGGTCGTTTTCGGAGTGGGCAGTGCGGCAGCAGCCGTGAGCCTGGCAGGGTTCGGCTGGCTGATGGTCAAACAGGGCCTGACGCAGGAGGCCGCTGCTCCGCTGGCCACGGCGGCAGTCTGTCTCGGCAGCTTTCTCAGCGGTCTGCTGATGGCCATTCTGCAAAAGGGCAAAGGGTTCGTCTGGGGCGCAGCGGAAGGAGTTCTCTTTGCAGGGCTGCTTTTTATTCTGGGTACACTGTACCAGAGTGAGTGGGAAACGATGCAGTTCGTCCGGGCAGGGCTTGTCCTGCTGATGGGGGTTCTGGGCGGGGTCCTCGGAATGCTGCGCACGGAGCGAAAGCGGCGCTGAATGCTCAGTCCACGCTACAGCGGCCATACACAACAAAAGCAGGAGGGAAAAAGCACGATGTGGGTCTATCAGGAAACGGAAACAAATGCAGCGGCGCTTGTGCCGACGCTGCCGGAAGATACAGCGGGCGAGTCTCTGGCAGAAAAAGGAGCCATGACGCCTGCTTCCGGGCGGCTGACGGAAATGTCTCCTCAGAAAGCTCCCCGGCGGAAGCCATTCCAGGCCAGCCGGGACTGCATCCTTCTGGCGGCGGCCTATCTCTTCGGTACGCTGATGGCGGGCGTTTTGCAGGCGCTGTGCGACGCTGAAGAGATGGAGACGCTGGCCTATTATCTGGACTGCTGGCGCGGAGTGTTCGCGGCGTCCAGTGCAGCACAGGCGGTGGGACTGTTCGGGGCAGAGCTGGCTGTCGTCCTCGGGGCGGCGGCAGTGTTCCTCCTGCTGGGGCTCTCGGCAGTGGGGCCGCTGCCTATCTTTCTGTTTGCGATGTTATACGGGACAGGCTCCGGCCTGCTCTCGGCGCAGCTTCTGAATAGCCTCGGGGCAAAACAGCTCGTTCTCTTTTTACTCACCGCCAGCCTTCCGACCGCGCTGGCGGCGGGTGCGCTCTGTTTGTTCGGTGCCTCGGCTCTGCAGGTCAGCAGCCGGATCCATGCGTTCTCTTTCGGTAGAGGGGATAAGGGAAGCCATCCGGCAGGAGCACGGCTCCTGGTGGGGCAATTCGCCTTACTGGCGGTCTGTCTCTGCCCGCTCTGCGGTGCGGCTACCGGCCTTGTGTGTCTTGCAAATCGTCTGATGCAGGCCGGATAAGCGCCCGGCTTTCTTGCGGCCTCGGGCCGGATGTGGTATGATAATACAAAAATGACAAAGTCACTTTTCAATAGTTAGCTTCATACAACAAATTGGAGAGTCCAGAATGAAAGAACCAAAGCTGAAAACCGTATACGTCTGCTCCAACTGTGGAGAGACAAGCCCCCGCTGGATGGGCCGCTGCCCCAGTTGCGGCAGTTGGAACACCATGAATGAGGATGTGGTCGCCGAAGCGCCCAAGGCCGGGCTTTCCGGCGGAAAAGCTGCTGCGCCCGCCCGGCAGGAGGGCGTCACCTCGCTGACGGCAAGGCGTCTGGCCGACATCAGCACGACCGAGGAAAAGAGCCGCATCCTGACGGGCATTTCCGAGCTTGACCGCGTATTGGGCGGCGGCATCGTGTTGGGCGGCGTCGTACTGCTGAGCGGTGAGCCGGGCGTGGGCAAATCTACGATGCTTTTGCAGCTCTGCGGTGCCATCTCCAACCAGCACACGGTGCTGTATATCACGGGCGAAGAGTCCGTCCGTCAGGTCAAGCTGCGTGCGGCCCGCCTGAAAGTCCCGCAGGATAACATCTATCTGGCGGCAGAAAACGACGTAGACGAGATCTGCGGCCTCATCGAGAAAGAAAAGCCGGAACTGGTCGTCATCGACTCCATCCAGACCATGCGGTGTATGGACATCTCGTCTTCGTCCGGCACGGTCAGTCAGGTGAAAGAGAGTGCGGCCCGCCTGCTGGCTGTCGCCAAGAAGCAGGAGATCCCGATGTTTATCGTGGGCCATGTCAACAAGGATGGCGCTATCGCAGGCCCGAAGGTCATGGAGCACATCGTGGATACGGTTCTTTACTTTGAGGGAGACAAAATGCTGCCATACCGCATCCTGCGGGCGGCTAAGAACCGCTATGGCTCCACCAACGAGCTTGGTATGTTTGATATGACAGGGCAGGGCCTTGAGGAAATCGAAAATCCGTCCCAGATGCTCCTGGAAGGCCGTCCGCTGGGCGTTTCCGGGAACTGCGTCGCCTGTACCATGGAAGGCAGCCGCCCCATTCTCAGCGAGATACAGGCCCTTGCGACCAAGACGAATTTCCCGGCACCCCGGCGGGCCTGCAGCGGTTATGACTACAACCGCATGAACCTGCTCATCGCCGTGCTGGAAAAGCGTGCAGGCTATTTCTTCGGCAATCTGGACGTGTATATCAACATCGTCAGCGGCATCACCCTGCGGGATACTGCCTGCGACCTTGCCGTCTGTCTGAGCATGGTGTCTTCGCTTCTGGACTGCCCCGTGAGCGATAAGCTCATCGCCATCGGTGAAGTCGGCCTTGGCGGCGAGGTGCGCAGTGTACCGAATCTGGAGCAGCGTCTGCGGGAAGCGGAACGTATCGGCTTTGAGCGTGCCGTCGTACCAAAGCACAGCCTTGCACATCTGAACGCCGCCGATTATCCCGGCATGAAGCTTGTCGGTGCCGCCTATATCTCGGACGCCATCCATGCCTTGAAATCCGACCGTCTGTGACCATAAAAAGAGGAAACCATGTCGATTTATCTGGACGAGAAAAATCCCGAAAAACATAAGCCTTTTGATGATGCCTCGCCGGACATCGCCGCGTATGTGCGCTATCTGGAAGTCATCGCAGGCAAAAGCCCCAACACGGCCTTCAGCTATTACTGCGACCTGCGCAATTTCAGCCGCTTTATGAAGCGCCGGCGCGGTCTTGCTGCAGGCGATGCAGAGATAAAGGACATCGACCCCAAGGGGCTCGATACGGCTTTCTGGGGCAGTGTGACCAAGGAAGACGTTTATGAGTATCTGTACTTTCTGAACAGCGAGTGCGGCAACAAAAAGTCTTCGACGGCCCGGCGGCTGGCCAGTCTGCACGGCTTTTATGATTATCTGGTCAATCAGGTAGACCTGCTCAAAGAGAACCCCACAGCCTCCATCAAACCGCCCAAGCAGGATAAAGTCCTGCCCAAATATCTGACCGCAGAACAGTCGATGGACTTGCTGGAAAGCACCCAGACCCAGAGCGATTTCCCGGAGCGGGATTACTGCATGGTGGTGCTGTTTCTGAACTGTGGGATGCGTCTTTCGGAGCTTGTCGGCATGGACCTCGGCGACATCGACATGGAACAGCGGCAGATTCGTCTGTTCGGTAAGGGCCACAAGGAGCGGATGGTCTACCTGAATGATGCCTGCATGGAGGCATTGCAGATCTATCTGAACAAGCGCAACACGATGGAGGGCCTGAACCCCAAAGAGAGAGCGGTCTTTATCACCCGGCGGCGCAAGGAGCGCATCTCAAACCGCCGGGTAGAGCAGCTGGTCACCGGCGCTATGAAAGCAGCGGGTCTGCGCGGTTTTTCCACCCATAAGCTCCGCCATACTGCCGCGACGCTGATGTATCAGACCGGCAACGTGGATATTCTGACCCTCAAACAGCTTCTGGGACACAGCAGCGTCGGCACGACACAAATTTATACACACCTGCAGGAATTTCAGGTGCGTGCAGCGATTGAGCAGAATCCGCTGGGTGAAGTCAAGAAGGCAAGCTTGGATACAACATCGAAGGAGACAGGGGAGAGCAAGGGGGAATTTGCCGATCCTTCATCGGATGAGCCTGAAAATGATGCGCCGGACGGCCCGATGGAAGCCTTTGAGGGTGCCGCGCAGGAAGGTTTCCGGGTGGATGTTTCGAGCCTTGCCGATACGAATGAACGCGAATGAACCCACACGATTTTTCAAAGGTTATTCGGTGTGGATGCTTCGATTTAAGGACATTCCAGAGGTTCTGAGACTTTACGAGAAAAACCAGAAGCTTCAGCTGGGATATATTGATGGAACCACGCAGACCGAACGCTCTTGAAAAATATGAGCGGCTGGAATCAAAAAGTGATGGCTATTGTCAGAAAAGTTTTTACAGACAACAGCGGGACGATTGTAAAACAAAAAAGCTGACCAAACATACAAAGCAATGCATTCAAATAACACAACTGTACAAAACGCGAAAAAACGGCCCAGCCAGCCCAAAAGGCTCAGGAGCCGCTGGAAAGGCCCGAAATCCGGAAAAGAGGGCTTTTTCACTCCCCTATATTTCGTATAACCTGCATTATACGAAATATTATAAAAATCAAAAACAGAGACCCCCTTCTCCTGCGTTCCGTCATCGGTGCAGGTTTTGGGAGCCTCTGCTGTTCTTTTATATCATTTCGTTTGGGACGCGTGGATCGCCTGCCAAGCAGGCATCGTAAAATACAGCTGGACAAGACCGCTTTCATGCGAGCGTCCATTGCATCAGACTTTACAGCGGTGTATCCAGCGGCTGTGTTCCGAAGTACGCGCAGATCGCTTCATAGTAAGCGCGCGCCACTGTCTTACAGCCTTCTTCGCTGCCAAACTGTGCAACGTCCTCTTCGCTGGTCACAAAGCACTGTTCTGCCAGAACCGCCGGACAGTTTACATCTTCCAACAAGGTAAAGCTTCGCTCGTCCCTTACTTCGGTATGGGTGCTCTCTACAAGCTGCTTTACCTCGCCCTGATAATAAATGTACCGGATGCCGCCGTGGCCGCGGAGCTTTGCGTCTGCGGCCTGCATTCCCTGCGCCAGCTGCTGCGCGAAGTAATAGCTCTCCTGATGCCATGTACGGCCCGGAACGGACGGATAACACTCAAAGCCTGCAGCGGCAGAACCCTCCGGCGCGGAGTTGCCGTGGATGGACAGCAGCAGCTGCGGGCTCTGGGCATTGATGGCTTCCGCCCGCTCGCTGGGCTTTGCGGTGACATCATAGCTTTCGCGGGAACGCAGCGGGATGTAATTAGAGTCGGCCTCCAGCAGCGCAAGCAGAGCCTCGGAGGTCTGGGCCGTCATCTCTTTTTCTTCGACGACTCCCCTTGCGCCCGGGTCGCTTCCGCCGTGGCCGGCATCAATGCAGACCCGGTAAGGCGGGTCGCCCACCACAGGCCGGAAAGGCTCTTCCCCGCTCTCATTTCGCCCGGAGCCGAACAGCGCTGCTTTCCAAAGGAAAAATGCTGCACTGAAGCAGACGACGCACACCAAAAGGCCGATGACCGTCGCAGTGGACGGGCCGCCCGGTCTTTTCCGGCGTGCGTGTCTTGGATTTGAACGTCCTGCCATCGGCTTACTTCAGCTCGACAACGGTCACGCCGCTCTCGCCCTCGCCGTAACGGCCCAGACGGAAGCTCTTGACCATTCGGTTTCCCCGCAGATGCTTATGGATGGCCGTGCGCAGTGCGCCAGTACCATTGCCGTGGATGAGGTATACCACAGTCTGGCCGTTCAAAATCGCACGGTCGATGAAGGAATCTACCTCTGGCAGCGCCTCGTCTACGGTAAGACCCAGCAGGTTGCATTCCATCTTTGCCGTGCGCTGTACTCGCTCTACCCTGCCATTGGGCCGGTTAGCATCGCCGGTCAGGCGGGAGTAACGCTGCTGGGCTTTGGTCTGAGGCTTCGTCTCCTTGACCAGCTTTTCCGGCTGCTTGAGGCCTTTGAGCGGCACTTTCGTCTTGATGATGCCGGCCCGTACGAGAACATCGCCGTTTTTATCCGGCAGAGAGAGCACGGTAGCCAGCTGGTTCAGTTCTGCAATGCAGACCTCCTGCCCTACCTTGACTTCCTTCAGCGGCACGAACTCCTTGACCGGGTTGTGTACCACTTCGGTCCCCATAAAGAGCTTTTCGGACTCTTTCTTGGCGATCTCACGGGCGCGCTGGGCCTTCTGCTGGGTGCTCATCCGCTCGTCTTTCTGGATCTGGCGCAGCTCATCCGTCAGAGCGTAAGCCTTGCTCTCGACCTCCTGCGCCAGTGCGCGGGCCTTGGCGCGGGCAGCTTCCAGCTCATTCTCGCCCTGCTGGATAAGCTCATCGCGCTTCTGACGGGCTGCATCCAGCTGGTGGGCGGCCTCGTTTTTCAGGCCTTCCACCTCGTCCTGACTGGCTTTGAGCTGGAGCTTCAAATCATCCAGCTGGCCCAGAACGGCGTCCAGGCGCTTGTCTTCTGCGGACAGATGCTGCTGTGCCGCCTCAATGACCCGCTCCGGGATGCCAAGCTTTTCGCTGATAAGGAAAGCGTTGGACTTGCCCGGAACGCCGACGCTGAGCTTATAGGTGGGGCGCAGCGTCTCCAAATCGAACTCGCAGCTGGCGTTGACGACGCCCTTTGTCTCGAGAGCGAACACCTTCAATTCTGCATAGTGCGTTGTGGCCATCAGGAGCACACCGCGGCGGCGCAGCTCTTCGATGATGGCAACAGCCAGTGCCGCACCCTCCGCCGGGTCGGTACCGGCACCAAGCTCATCCAGAAGCACCAGCGTGTGGGGCATGGCAAGCTCAAGGATGCCGGTGATCTTCTTCATATGACCGGAGAAGGTGGACAGGCTCTGCTCGATGCTCTGCTCATCGCCGATGTCCACGAGGAATTCGTCGAAGACACAGATCTCACTGCGCTCATCCGCCGGGATGAGGAAGCCGCACTGTGCCATCGCGCAAAGCAGACCGGCCGTTTTCAGAGTGACGGTCTTACCGCCGGTGTTGGGGCCGGTGATGATGAGCGAATCATATTCCCTGCCCAGCGAAATATCGACAGGAACGCACTTCTTTGCGTCGATGAGCGGATGACGCGCCCGGATGAGCGAGAACGACGTATCCGTCCGGACAGTGGGTTTGAACGCCTTCATATCCAGTGCAAGGCGGGCTTTTGCAAGCAGGACGTCGATTTCCAGCATGGCCTTATAGCTGTACTGGAACTGCGGCTCAATGGCTGCGACCTGCCCGGTAAATGCTACCAGGATACGCTCGATCTCCTGGGCTTCCTGTGCGCGGTACTGTAAAATGCGTGCGTTTGCCTCCACAACAGCCTGCGGCTCGACGAAGACGGTCGCACCGGTAGACGAGACGTCATGGATGATACCGCTCACCTCACCGCGATACTCGCTTTTGACAGGAACGACATAACGGCCATTTCGGATGGAGACGACGCTCTCCTGTAAGTACTTGGAGGTGTCCATGTTCCGGACCATGCTTTCCAGACGGTCGCGGATGCTGTTTTCAGTCGCACGGATCTTTTTGCGCAGGTCGTTCAGGGTGTGCGATGCCGTATCTGCCATTGCATCCGGTGCAAGGATGGCACTCGAAATTTGCTGCTCGAGGCCCGGCTGAGGAGCCAGCGCATAGAATAAGTCGTCCGTCGGAAGTGCATCGTGTTCCGAAGAGCCGTACCAGCTGACGAGATTCTGAAAGTTGCGAAGCGCACCGGCCACCATCAGCAGTTCACCCATTGAGAGGACACCGCCCTTGACGGCGCGGGCGGCCAGCTGACTGACGCCCTCTACTCCACCGAAGCGGGGCGAGCCGTTCTTGATGAGCAGTGAATTGATGGCATCGGTCTGTTCCAGCGCATACCGCACTTCATCGGGGTCGCACTGAGGCTCGATGGCAAGGAGCTTTTCGCGGGACTCTTTGCACACACAGCCCTCCGCCGCCCGGGCAATGATCTTGTCCAGTTCCAGCGTTTTCAAATAACTTGTTTCCATAGTAATTCCTTATATCAAATCGATTTCAAATGGTTATGGCAGGACGGATCTCAAAAAAGCGTAGCTTTTCAACGGCTTGTCCAGATGGGTCAGCGCATATTGCTCTGCTGCTATAGAGAGCTTCGCCAGACTGCCGACGGAAATACGGAAGCCGAATATCTTTTTATCTTCTACCAGACAGATATGCCGCAGCGCAAACAGCGCCCCGGCGTCCAGATTGCACTTCTTCCCCGCCTTTTGGGCGCAGGATTCGCAGAGCAGACAGCCCTCCGCCGGGTCGAGATAAAAGGCCGGGCCGTCGTAGGTGCCGCAGTCGCGGCAGTAGACCAGCTGCGGCAGAAAACCGCACTCACTCATGGTGCGCAGCTCAAATACGGCCTTGATGACCCGGAGGTCGGCCTTTTTCTCGCTTATCATGTAAAAGCAATTCAGGAGAAGCCTCAGTTCTTTTGCGGCTTCGTCTCCTGTGGGCGAAAGCGCCGAGGCCATTTCCGCCATATACATGGCAAGGCTCATCCCTTCGATGGAGGACGAGATGCCATGGAAGACGTTTTTGACATCCGCCTCTCGCACTGTATACATATTCCGTCCGGGGACAAGCACGAACTCCGAGTAACAAAAAAGCCCGCAGGCGCTGAACAGTTTGCTTTTCAGCCGCAGGCTGCTCTGCGCAGAGGCCGAGATGACTCCCAGCCCCGGCGTCAGAAGCGTGATGATCCGGTCTGATTCTTTATACCGGGTCTCTTTCAGGACAAGGCCCGGGGTCACAATGGTATCCATCTGTTTTTTCTCCTGCCGGGGCGGTGAGCCGCTGCTGAGCGAGCTGCCGCCTGTAGTCCAGATAACACAGAATATCACCGGTGCAGGCAAACGTCTGCCAGCTGAGCTCCACATCCATCGGACAACGCTCCCTTCTTTTCTTTAAGGTATAGTGTCACCTCTAGGGTACTGCGCTATCCCCGGGAAATCTGTCCTGTTATGAGGCTCAGCGGTTGGGCTACTGCTTGAAGCCGAAATTGTTGAGCATGAACTCGTTATCGCGCCAGTCGGCTTTGACCTTCACCCAGCACTGTAAGTTGACGCGGCAGCCGAGGAACTCTTCGCAGTCGGTGCGGGCTGCGCTGGCGATCTTCTTCAGCATCGCGCCGCCCTTGCCGATGACCATGCCCTTGTGGCTCTCCCGCTCACAGTAGATGTTCACGTCGATGTCCACGAGGTCCGTGCCGGGGCGCTCCTTGAAGCGCTCGACCACGACCGCAATGCCGTGCGGGATCTCGTCCCGCATATAGAGCAGAGCCTTTTCACGGATAACTTCCGCTACAAGCTCCTTCTCAGGCATATCGGTGTAGGCATCATCGTCAAAATAATGCGGGCCTTCCACGGCATAGCGGCTCAGTGCGTCGAACAGTTCCTCACAGTGGTCATTATCGCGGACACTGACGGTATAGACATCATCAAAGACGCCCAGGGCCTTCAGCTCCGCCTTGCGGGCCTCGAGGTCTGCCGGGTCCTTGACGAGGTCGGTCTTGTTGATGACCGCGATGGCCGGGCCGCCCTTTTTCAGAGCCTCGACCAGAACCATCTCCGATTCATTCAGCGCGCCGTAGGGCTCGAACAGCATCATGGACACATCGACATCAGCAATGGAGTCGCTGGCCGTCTTGTCCATCCGCTTGCCCAGCTTATTGTGGGGCTTATGCACACCGGGGGTGTCCAGCAGAACGTACTGCAAAGGCCCCCGGGTGATGACGCCAGTAATACGGGTACGGGTGGTCTGGGGCTTGGATGTGACGATAGCCACCTTCTCCCCCACCAGCAGATTCGTCAGGCTGGACTTGCCCACGTTCGGGCGGCCAATGACCGCCACGAACACAGAGGATGTATCATAATGGCCCTGGATCGGTGTTTCGTTTTTCAAAATAGAACTCCTGTCTTTTTATTCCGTGTAGCTCACCGTGCGGGGCAGACCCAGCTGGATGAGGACAGCTTCTTCCTTCTCACGCATCCGCATGGCTTCCAGACCGCCGTTCTCGTGGTCATAGCCCAGCAGATGGAGCATGGAGTGGACCGTCAGGAAAGCGACCTCTCTCTGCAGCGGATGGCCGTAGAGAGTCGCCTGCTCCTGTGCGCGCTCCATGCTGATGACGATGTCACCCAGCATCTTGCAGCCGTTGTTCTCGTCCACGTCATAGACGCCGTTCTCCCCCAGAGGGAAGCTCAAAACATCCGTGGGCATCGGCTTGTTGCGGTACTGGTTGTTCAGCTCAGCAATGGCTGCGTTGTCCACGAAGGTCACGCTGATCTCCGCCGGGTCGTCAAAATGCTCATATTCCAGCACAGCGTTGCAGGCGCGGCGGATGAGGATGCGAAGGCCCGAGGGGACCTTGATCGCTTTCTGCGAGTTGGTGATCAAAACTTTATTGGACATAAATCGTCCGCTCCTTTCGTTTTTACATTCTATTAAGCGAATGCCCCGGTTTCTGTGGTATGCCGCCGGGGTTGTTTTTTTCATAGGGTTCAGTGTTTAGCCGGGTGGGCAGCGGCCTCGTAGGCTTTGATGATCTCCTGCACCAGACGGTGACGCACCACGTCTTTTTCAGTGAAGTAGCATTGCGCAATGCCGTTCACGCCTTTGAGGACCTGAAGTGCATCCACAAGGCCGCTGCGGGTGCGGTCGGGCAGGTCGATCTGAGTGACGTCGCCGGTAACGACCACTTTCGAGCCGACGCCCATGCGGGTGAGGAACATCTTCATCTGCTCCGGGGTGGTGTTCTGCGCTTCGTCGAGGATGATGAAGGAATCGTCCAGCGTCCGGCCGCGCATATAGGCCAGCGGTGCAACCTCGATGATCTGCTTTTCCACCAGACGCTCATAGGTCTCTGCGCCCAGCATATCGAACAGGCCGTCGTACAGAGGCCGCAGATAGGGGTCTACCTTCTGCTGCAGGTCACCCGGCAGAAAGCCCAGCTTCTCGCCTGCCTCCACCGCCGGGCGGGTCAGCACGATGCGGGAGACATCTTTGGCCTTGAACGCCTTGACAGCCATTGCCACAGCAAGGTAGGTCTTGCCGGTACCCGCCGGGCCGACGCCAAAGGTGATGGCGTTGTTCCGGATGGAGTTGAGGTACTCTTTCTGGCCCAGGGTCTTGGGACGGATGGGCCGGCCTTTGACCGTCACCGTCACGAAGTCTTCGGTCAGCTCACGGACGCGCTTTTCCTCGCCGTCATGCGCAAGGCTCAGGCAGTAGCGCACCGTCTGGTCTTCCAGCGGCGTATGGTTCTCGATAAGGAGAAGCATTCCCTCCACCGCACGGGCCGCAGCTGCAACATTGGCCGGCTCGCCCGAAATGCGCAGCATCGTACCGCGGCACACCGCCGTCACCGAAAATTCTTTCTCCAGCATACGGATGTTCCGGTCACAGTTCCCGAATACGGCGGCTGCGATCTCTACGCTGTCTAATTCAATGCTCTTTTCTGCCATGCGGCTCCTCCTGAATGTCACTAGATTCTGCCTCTATTGTACCACCAAAACAGCGCGAAGAAAACTATGAAAATTACACAAAATTTTTCAACCGCATATGGCGGTTTGGCAGAGCACTCGAAACCTGCTCTATCAGCCTTTTCAAAGTCGTCTTTAGGACAGCTGTTTCGATTGCATTGCTTTCTCCGGAGGCTTGTGCTATACTTTGCTCAGAGGCCTCCGGCAATCTGCTGGCATCATGACTTTGTGTTTTGGTGACGGTTCCACCGGAGGTCTCGCCAGAGCCTTTCGGCAATCTACTCCTTGAATCTTCGGATTCTACGTGGGTACCACCGGAAGGCTTCTACCGAGATCTCCGACCCTCTGCTCCCCGAATCTTTGGATTCCATGTTGGGTACGCGAGAGGGTTTTATTATTCGCAGGCTGAATTCCTACAACATCATAAAAGATTTCCCGCTGATCCGTTTTGATGGCCGTCAGCACATCCGCCTCGTAGGCATTCTGCCCGACTTGCATCTTGCGCCACCTTTTTACAAAACTTTCCGGGAAATTAAGGCAATTAGCGCCCACATTCCCCTCCAAAGGCTATCTCAAAGCCAAACAAAAATCCCAGAAAAGCCAGGCGCGAAGCCACTTTTCTGGGATTTTTGTTATTTTATATTCTGTTACTCCTGCATATAAGCCAGTGCCTTATCGAACAGCGACAGATATTGGCTTTCGATACGGTCAAAAATCGCTCTTGCAGTCGCCTCATCATAAACATGACTGGTCAAATTGCGGTCGTTCAGCAGCTCCAGCCACACTTTCGAATCCTCTATCATGCCGAAAGCAAAAGCCTGCTTGATGACCTCTTTCGGGCTGTTGATATTGGTATATCCCTGGTCGAGCAGATATTCCCTCATGGTTTTCCATGCAAGTTCCGTGCAAAACTCAAAGCGCTGGATGGCACCATCCCGCACAGAATCCAGCGGGTATTTCTTATAATCATCCAATGCCTCACGCAGCCGCTTCACAGCTTCCTTAAGATAGTTATATTTTTCATGCAGCTTATCCATCAGCTCTACACCATCCTTTTCAATGTTTGCAACAAAGGCGGGATTCATCCCGTCCTGCATATGGACAATATCAAATTTCAGCAGCGTGGGCAGGTCTTCGCATTCCATCCAAAATTCCGCTCGGTTGTCTGGCGGCATCCCGTACACGGCCAGATCCATGTCGCTGTTGGGGCGGTTGTCCCCTCTGGCCCGTGAGCCAAACAGCACGAGCCGCTTTGCCCCGAACCGCCGGGCCAGTGCAGCCAGCCGCAAATACAATTCATCCATATTCCCTGCTCCTTTTATACCTGATATGGTCCAGCTGATAATGCAAGCTTTAATTACTGAAGTCCTGAGGCTCATCTGAATTGCGGTGAGGAGGCAATCATTCTACTTTAGAGGGAGCCTTTTGGGAAACTGCCTCTTTTTTACGTTGTCAGCTTTTCTGCTATACGCTCGAGTAGTTCCCAGTCCTTCGGCTCTAAGTCGGCCAACATGACAACCAATCGCTTACGAAATTCTTTGTCGTCATTACGTGCAATCTCTGCAGCAAAGTCCATAATTTTATCGCTGGCGGCAGTTGGCGCTGCGAACATTTCACCTTCTCCGGTGCGCAGCCATGATTCATTGACGCCAAATTCGCGGCAGATGTCACTAATTGTACGTTCACTGGGAGATTTAGCACCAGAACAAAGTTCGGATGCAAACGGCTGTGAAATGTGCAACCTGTTTGCAAAGTCGATTCTTTTTAATCCAAGCTCTTCAAGAATTTTTTTAATACGTTCGTTCATCGGTTTTCGCCCCCCTTACAATCTGCATTGTATCACGCAGGTAAAGCCATGTCAACAAAAGAGTATAGCTCGGCTATGATTTTGTTCTTATCGATGCCACTTGGCTATTCCGTAGTTACTTACAGATAAAGCCAAACAAAAATCCCCGAAAAGTCAGGCGTGAAGCCACTTTTCGGGGATTTTACTTTGGAGCTACTGATCCGATTCGAACGGACGACCTGCTCATTACGAGGCCGTCAATATTTCCGATTTTATAACATATCTTCGTTAAAATAGAAACTACCTGCGCCACCTCTTGCGCCACCTCCCTTGCGCAGCAGGTGGCGCAGTTTCTTCCTATTTAACGGTCGTTTGCGCCTTACTTCACGCTCTTCCGCAGCCGCTCAAACTCAGCATCGGCCTGGATGGCCTCCTTGGTAAAGCTGTTATTGAACCACCAGTTGACCAGCGCAGACACGGTAGTGAAGCCGGTGGAGATGAGCTGTTCGAGCTGGGCGCTCTCGATGGGCAGCACGGGCTTGCCTGCGGCGCTCAGGATCTGGTTGATGAGGGCCAGAGCCAGCACGGCGGTGCGGGCCAGGGTGGCGGCGGATACGGTGCGGGGAGTGGTGATATGTGCGTTCATGGGATGTCCTTTCTGAGCATCATTTCGACAGTGCTTCTCAAGTCCATGTATTATGCCTCCTTACTCCTTTTCCAGCGCCGCTTTCATGCGGTCAAAGAAAAACTGGATCACCCGTCCGATGGTCTCATCAGTGATGGCCCAGCTGATGAGCCTGCCGTATTTGCTGGTACTCAGGGCGGCCCGGAGCATCTTGACGACCCACGCCTTGCGCTCTGCGCCGCGCTTTGTCCCCTGGATCTCCTGCTCTGCCCGCTCGATGAGGTCCAGCACCAGCGGCTTTACCGCTGCGCCATAGCCCAGCCGGACGCAGCCCAGGGCGTAAAAGATAAAGCCGCCCAGCATGAGAACTGCCGCCACCGGGGCGGGAATGACGCCCAAAATGTTATTGATCGTTGCCATGTATTACTCCCCTCTCTCTTTTTCGAGGTCTGCAATGCGGTGGTTTGCCACCTTCATCTGTTCTTCAAGCACCGGGACGCGCTGGGCGAAATTGTTGTGCGTCCGGACTTCCCGGGTCAGCTCTTCCAGCTTGGTTTCGGTCACCGCCTGCTGCTTGTCCAGCTTGGCGTCCATGCTCTGGGCGGTGCGGTTGTTGGAGACGATCGCGCCGATCAGGCTCAGACCGCCGGTGATAATGGCTACGATGATTGCTTCGCTCATGCACCCTCCCGAAGACGGGTCAGGCCCTTCTTGCGGATGATTTTCGGGTAGTTGAGGGTAGTGACGTTGAGGTCCACGTTGCCGGAGATGCCCGGTACGCTGCCTTCACTGGTGTGCTGGTGGGCGTTGTAGTGGTAGCCGACGGCGGGGGTGCGCCCGGTCGTATCGGACAGCCAGACGTCCCAGCGGTTTGCCAGACGGCCCATGTCCAGCTCCATGTTGGAGTAGTGGGTGTAGGTGTACAGCTGGGCGTAAAAGCCCATCCGCTCCACCTGTTCCAGCGCGTAAGCGGTAAGATTGGACAGGTCAAGCGTGGACAGCTGCTTGAGCTTGTTTTCCTCCACGTCCACGCAAACGGGGAGAGAAAACTCCTTGCCGTACACCGCCTGCCGCAGCAGGGCAAGCTCTGCATCAGCCATGGCCTCGCTGGTGGCGTAGGTGTAGTAGTAGACGCCCACGTCCAGCCCGGCGGCCCGGGCGTTGCGGTAGTTGGCCTCGAAGGTGGGGTCGATGTACAGGCCGTCTGCCCGCTTGGAGAGCTTGCGGTTGGTGCTCACGGTCTTGAGCATTGCCCCCTTGTAGCCCGCCGCTGCCACCTGCGCCCAGTCGATGAGGCCCTGATAGCGGCTCACGTCCACAAAGCGGTAGGGAGGCCCGCCCTGCCAGCCGGTCACAGCCTCTGCCCCGGGGGGTTCGGGAGGTTCCGGTGCGGGCTTTACCTCTTCGGCATCCTGCTTGTCCCCCGGGCCAAAGATGGCCCGCACCAGCTTTTCCAGCAGCTCCAGCAGTTTACTCATTATAGTCCTCCCCCGTGATCTCTTTGTACTGCTCCGGGGTGATCTCACCGTCGGCCACCCGCTTGGCCAGCTCCGCTTTGACTCCGGCATGGCGGCGTGCGGGCATCTCTGCCCATGTCTTGGTACCGGCGATGAGCCGGTTTGCCCAGATTTTGTCCATTTTGATGCCCTCCTTATTTGTTGACGGCGGCATCCAGCTCGCACAGCGAGTCCTCGATAGCCGCCATCCGCTTCTCTGATGTCGTATCCTGCTCACACATGGCGTCCTCGATCTCCGCCACGAGGCCGGGCAGTTCCCTGAGCTTCTGCTCCTCTGCCAGCTTCCGGTGGAGCTCTTTCAGGCTCTTTTCTGTTTTGTGCAGACTCATCCGATAACACCTCCGATCATGGTGATATTGCCGCCGACGCCAGAAGCTCCCCGGGTGATCGTCACCTTGTAGTTAAAGGCCGCTCCCTTGGCAGCGGTCTTGTTGGTAAAGGCGTGGTGTACAAAGGCCCGGCTCTCGCCGCGCTGGATGTCGGTGCAGTTCTCCCACACAGGGGTCTCGTCCCGTGCGTTATTGGTCAGCTCCACGCTGAGGCTCATATCTGCCGGGAAACTGCCCTCGAGCGTCATGGCAGCCACGGTGATGGTGTCGTCCGCCGTCAGGGGGGCGGTCAGGCTCACCTTGGCACGGGTCACATTTTTGGTAAAGGTAGCGGTCCAGTCTGTCGAGGTCTTGCCGTCGTCCGCTTCCAGCACCAATGTGTTCTCCCCGTTGAGGATCTGCTGGAACAGGGCTTTCTCGCTCAGGCACTGTACCGTGAGTTCGGTGCCGGTAGCCACGTTCTCGCGGACGGCCAGCGCCACGCCGTTCACCTTTTCGGTGATGGTCATGGGGTCTCCGTCGCCGTCGGTCACGGTGTAGGGCAGTGCAAACGGCTCGTTTTTCTCGCCCAGCGCCACGCCGCTCTCGCCCACATCAGAAGTCACTTCCGGCGGCTGGTTTGCTGAGGCGAAGCCGTCCTTGTCGATGTATAACGTCTCCGGCAGGGTGAAGCAGGGCAGATATCCCCAGCTTTGCGTATGCCCATATGTGGTATTAAAACGGCCCCAATCATTTCTGCTTACGCCGCTGAGTGCAATTCCGTCATAATAATAATCATTATCAGAAGAGCTGTGGTGATAAGACACATTATGGCTCCGGGTTCTTGTCCAGATGTTTGTCCCGAAATCAGTAAAAATATTTTCCAGTCTTGTCCGGGCTTCATCGGAGAGCAAAGTTCCTTCAGGTCTTGAAGATAAGCTGTACACGCTTTCGCTTTCTGAAAGTGTAAAGATTGAGGTGCTAAACGTCGTCCTGTGGGCTAAATATTTTGTTTCCCCCATCCAGCCCTTGACGTCAGCGGCAAACTTATGAAAATAAGTAGTGGTGAGCCAATCGTAGATGCTGCAGGTGTACCCAGAATCCGTTGTTCCCCATGCAATATCGACTCTTCTGCCATACTCGCCGACGCTCGACCACGGGCCACTCGTCGCCGGACTCTCCCGGCAAAACAGCGTCCGTCCATTGCCGTTCAGGCCCGACTCGTAGTTGTGGGCCAGCACGTAAAACTTGACTTTGGTGCTGCCTTCCATCAGGTAGACAAAGCCATCACCAATGGCTAAGTCTTTGATCTGCATTCAAATCCTCCTTCCTCTTAGCCTCCCCTCGTTAGGGGAGGTGGCTGCGCGAAGCGCAGACGGAGAGGTTTTTCTCAAAAATCCACCCTCGACGCCGCCTTGTTCCATATCCCCGTCAGCTCCACGCCGTCAAGCGTGTCAAAGGTCGAAACAAAATTGATGCCGTTTACATCTGTGCCATGCACCATCTCCAACAGTTTGATGCGCACACCGGTGGCCGCAGCGTCCGCTGCCGCGCCTGCTACAGTCAGGCTGTTGTCCACCCTCACGCCGCTCCCCGCCACCAGTCCTGTCACCACAGTGTCGCCCGCGTTGCCCAGCAGCGTTACCTGCACCCGGATGTCGCCGGAGGGCTTCGCCCTGGCGTAAAAGCGGACAAAGCCATCCCGCGCCTCGCAGTAGGCCGGGCATCCCGCTTCCTGCGCCGCTGCGCCGTAGTTGTCCGGGTAGGAGCCGAGAGCCGCATAGCCGGTCTTTGCTTCCGGTACCGGTGCGTCCTGCATCAGGAGCCAAGCTCCCTCTGCTTTCTCCCAGCTCTCCGGCTTCAGAGTCACGAGGCGGCTTCCCCGGTATCCGGCCCCGTCGCCCGCAAGGCCCGGGTATAACACTTCGCCTGCGCTGTTGTAGATCGGTTCACTCATTCTTTTACCTCCGCTTTTGCCGTGATGACGATGTTTCCGGTCACGGCCTCGATGTTCACGCAGCCCTCTTCGGCATTCCACGCCGTTTCCGTAATGTCCTCGCTGCCCATCTTCACGTTCACCTCGGTCAGGGTGTACCCGCTCTCGGCGGTCAGGGCGGCTTTGTAGGCCCGGCCCTTCGCCACCACGACGGCGGTCTGGTCGGTGGTCACATGGCTCAGCCGGTTCACCACGCTGCACCACACCAGCGCCTGGCTCACCGTCACGCTGCATTCGGCCTTTGCGCCGCCTGCCGTGGCGCTGATGAGCGCGCTGCCCTCGGCCACGCCCCGCACGATGCCGCCGCTCACGGTGGCCACGTCCTCCCGGCTGCTCTGCCACACCACGGTGCGGTCGTCGGCGTTCTCGGGCCGCACGGCAGCTGTCAGGCGGGCCGTGCCGTCCACGCTCAGTTCAAGGGTGCTGCGGTCCAGCGTCACGCTGCTCACCGGCACCCTCGCCGCCTTTACGGTCACGGTGCAGCTGGCCGTCTTGCCGCCCACGCTGGCCCGGATGATGGCAGCGCCCGGCTTCTTAGCCGTCACCACGCCGCTGTCCACCCCAGCAGCCTCTTCGTTGGAGCTGGTCCATACGATGCTGCTCTGGGGGATGCTGGTGGGCAGCACCGTGGCCGTCAGGGCGGCAGTCCTGCCCTCTGTCAGCTCCAGCGTCCCGGCGCTCAGCATCAGGCTGGCGGCTCTCAAGCCGTCCTCGGCCACCGTTACGCTGCACGCCGCCTTCACGCCGCCCGCAATGGCCGCGATCTCCGTCGTTCCGGCACAGATGGCCACCACCTCGCCCCCGGTCACGCTGGCGGTCTCCGGGTCGGCGCTGTACCACACCACAGCCTGATCAGCGTTCTCCGGGCTGACTGTGGCTGTCAGGGCCGCAGTCTCCCCCGGCTTCAGTGTCAGGGCGGTCTGGCTCAGGGTCACGGTCTCCACCGGCACCTCGGCCTCCCGCACCCGCACGGCACAGCAGGCGTATTTCCCGCCGCTGGCGGCGAGGATGGCTGCAGCGCCCGGCTTTTTGGCCGTCACGGTGCCGTCGCTCACCTCGGCCACGGTCTCGTCGCTGCTCAGCCACGCCACGTCGCCCTCCGGGTCGGCGGCTGCGTCCAGCACCGCCGTCTCACCCGCCGTCAGGGCCAGGGCGTCGGTGCTCAGGCTCACCCGCTCCACTGCCGGCTTCACCAGCACGGCGCACTCTGCGCTGCACCCGTCTGCCCGGGCCGTGATCCGTGTCCCGCCGGGGGTCTTTGCCGTAATGACACCGTCCTCCACAGTGGCCACAGCCTCGTCGCTGCTCTCCCACAGCACGGTCTGCTCCGTTGCATTCTCGGGGCTGATCCGGACTCCCAGCGCCGTCCGCTCTCCCGCATACAGGGTCAGGCTGTCCCGGGTCAGCCGCACGGCCTCCACCGGCACCTCGGCCCATACCCCGCTCAGCTGGTCCAGCAGGGTGTCGGCGGTCTTGGTCTGATAGGCGGCTTCCCGCAGCAGACGCATCAGCAGGCGGCGCTCCTCCTTTTTCGGGGCAAGGTTCGCCGCCCGGTTCGCTGCCTGAGTGGCAGCGGTGCAGGCGCCCAACGTCTCATTTGCCGCGCCCAGTGCGCTGGCAGCACTCGCTGCCGCAGCTGTGATGTCTGCCTGCGTCCTTGCCGCCGCAAGGGCCGCGGCGTTTTCGGCGTCCTCGGCGCTCATCCGCTCCTTCTGGGTGGCGGCCGCGCCTTTCTGGGCGGCATCCATCGCCGCCTGTGCCGTCTTGGCCGCGTCCTTTGCGGCTGCACCCTCGTTCATGGCCGTGTTCACGGCCTGCTGCACCAGCGCCACAAACTGGGCGTATACGCTGGGGTCTACGTCCTCCACCGTACCCGACAGCCCGATGGTCTCGTAGCAGTCGTATTTCGCCGGGCAGCTCATGGCCGTGTAGCCGTCCGCGCTCTGGGCCAGCAGCATCCACAGCCCCTGCCGGGCGGCAGTAAAGCGTCGGTCGATGGTCACTTCCCGGCTCTCGTCCAGCAACACCGGCTGGGACAGCGTGCCGCCCTCCTGCTCGATGTGCAGGGTCACGGCCATCCCGCTCCACTCCTCCGGCAGCGCAAAGCTCAGGCTCTCCACGCCCGCCGTTCCTACGCCGCCCAGATGCAGCACCCCCGGCTCGGCCCGCCAGCCCATCCCGCCGAATCGGTCTTTGATGATCCTTACTTTCACTCTGAGGCTCCTTCCTTTGAGAAAGGCTCCCCTCGCCAGGGGAGCTGCTTTGCAGCGCCGCCGTCAGGCGGACTGCAAAGCTGAGAGGTTCCCTTCCGGTCCGCTGCCGTTTCTAAATGCCTCTTCTTCTCCAGCCTACCACGTCCCCTGCTTCAAAACTACTGCGGACATACAAAAAGAACGAGCACCCCGGCTCACAGCCAGAGTGCTCGTTCTTTTTCAAAATTGGTTTAGAATATCGTGATGTCCGATGTCCAGCAGCAGTATGATGGTGTCTCCGTCGTATTGCCATATGACCCGAACATCCATATTGACGCTGAATTCGAACAGGTCTGTTGTGCCCTGTATCCGCTTTGTTCGCAGTGACGGGTATAGCGGATCCTGCATCAGCAGTTCCAGCTTCTTTTTCAGCTGTGTCCGTTCTGCTGCCGACAGCCGTTTCACGTTCTTGACGAACCGCTTGGTAAATGTGATCTTGTACGCCATCAGCTCACTCCATCCAACATCTCAAACAGCTCGTCAACGGTATCAAAGACCGGCTGTTCACCGGCTGCGATCTTCGCCTTTGTTTCATTGATCTCGCTGCGCAGCTCGTCCAGATACTTCTTGGGGTACACGGCCACCGGCATAATCTGGATGGTTCCGTCTTTTTCCACGATTTCCAGCTTGTCGCCCTCGTGCAGGCCCAGCCGTGCCACGATGTCCTTCGGGATAGTGATCTGCGACTTTGTTCTCAGCTCTGTCAGCATATCTGTCAGCTCCTTTGCATCGTTGGATTTTCCAACTTTCTCACCATCAGTATACGCCAACTGCGCCGAAATATCAAGTCATTCTTATTTCACCTCCTCCCACCAATTTCTCTCGTTCTTCGCCTTCTCGGCCTTCTTGTCCGCAGCGCTCACCCACTGCGCAAAGTCCTTTTCCTCGTACAGCGGGTTTCCGTCTGCGTCCTCGAGGGCCAGCAGCTTCTTCTCCAGCTTCTCCCGGTCACCGTCGCTTCCGGCCAGATACTCTTCCTTCACGGCCTCGGTGATCTTGCTCTTGATTCTGCCCTTGTCCTTTCCTGCGGTCATCAGGCGGTCAAGCTCCTCCTGCGCGTCCTTTGCCCGGCCATTTTCCACTTCGTCCAGGAGCGCGTCGTATATGCTGCCGTCCTTGCTGCCCGCCAACAGTTCGTCCGCCTTGCCGTCCACCGCCTTGTTCACCACGTCGATGAGCTGCGCCCGCCGGGCCGCGTCCGCTTTGCCCTTGGCTCTGTCCGTCGCGGGGGCGACGCCCAGCCCCTCCCGCAGTTTCTCGAATACGGCCTGCCGGGCCTTTTCCTCTGCCCGGGTCTTCCCGGCGTTCCGGGCCTCAGCCGCCGCCAGCACGTCGGCGTCGTACTGCTTCAGCCGCCTTGCCAGCTCGCTGTCCACCTTGTCCGTCTTGTTCATCTGTTCCAGCTTCTTCATCGCCGCAGCAGCCTCCTCGCTGTCCCCGCTCTGGATGGCGTTGTACAGCCGGTCGTACTGCCCGGTGGCCGAAGAGGGTGCAGAGCTAAAGCTGAACCCTTCGCCGCTGCCGATGGCCTGTGCATCCTCCCAGTAGCCTTCAAACGCCTGCATTGCCTTCCGGATGTTGGCCGCCGGTACGCCGTAGAGCTCAAGGCCGCACTGGATGTCCTTCAGCACCGCCTTGTTCAGCTTCTGGTGGTGCGCCGCCAGCTCTTCCTCGCTCATCTCGCCGGTGTCCGTCCGCAGCAGCTTGGCGGTCTTGGTAAAGGCGGCAAACAGATCGTTCACCGCACTGATATTGGTGGCGCTCACCACGTCGTAGTCCGCGCCGCTTGCGGCGTTCGAGATAACGCTGTAGATCTCCGCTCCGTACAAAAAGTTTCCGGCTGCGCTCTCGGTGTACAGGTCGAAAAACCGCTTGCCCACGCTGGCCGCCGTGATGTCGCCGTTCTCGTCCTGCTCCTTGTCCCACCGGTGGAGCAGGAAGTCCGCGCCGATCTTCATCAGGGCAAATACCGCCGTCTGCACCACCTGGCTTGCCGCCGCCCGGCGCAGGCTCTGCCCGGCCCGCTGTACCTCGGCCTTGTTCTCGGCGCTCTGGTCGGCAGCGTACCGGGCTTTCTGAGCCTTGTAGTCGCCCACGGCGTCGGCCAGGATGCCGTAGTTCTGGAAGCGCTGGGTGGTAAACATGGTCAGCGTCTTTACAAACTCGTTGTCGCTGCGCTGGATGCCTGCCCGCTGCATGGTGGTGTAGTTTGGCTGGGTCTCCTCGATGACCCGCTGGTACATCTTGTTCACGGCTTCCCAGTAGGCTTCGCTGCCCTTCTCCGCGGCGCCATCGCTGAATTCCGCTGCGTGGTGCTCCACATACCGCTTCGCGCCCTCCCACAGCGCGGCCACCGTGATCTCGTCCATGCCGGTGATCCAGCCGGTCACGGCAGGCATCGCTTCCGACGCTTTGGCCACAAGGTTTTTGTGCGCGCCGATGGAGCTCATCTCGCCCCGCTTCGTTCCCCGCAGCCGGTATTGCAGCAGGGCGTCTCCGTGCTGGCGTATCTCTGCTTCCACCGCGGCCCGCTGCTTGCCCGAGAAGTTCTTCACGAAGGGCAGCACCGCCGCCATGGTGTCTGCTCCCAGCACAGCGCCCGCCGTGGGCAGACTGGCCGCCTGCGCGATGGCCACGCCCGGGTTCACGGTCAGGATGGCCCCGGCGTAGTTGCCCCGCATCCGGTCGAGCGCCCGGCTCATGGTGCTGCTGCGGTGCCGCTGCCTGGTCTGCAGGTCGGTCAGCAGGTCATTGATGTAGCTTACCGTCTCCCTGCCCCACTTCTCGCCGATGATCTTGTCCTTCAGCACCCCGACGCCCTCCGCCGTCTCCACGGTGCTGTTCAGCACCCGCTGCACGTCCCGGATGGGGGCCGCAAGGCCCGCATAGGCCGCCGTGTCCCGCAGGCTCCGCTTTACCACGTTCTGGCACTCTTCCAGCAAAATGGGCTTGTCGCTCTTCACGCGCTCCTTCAAAAAGCCCCTGCCCTCGATGGTGGCATCCATCTTCACGCCCTCGATCTCCGTCGCCAGCGTGCTCCGGTCTACCGCGATGGGGTAGTAGTTCTTCACGGTGGCCCGGTCGTAGCCCAGCAGCTTCATGCTGGTCTCGTTGATGAGGTTCGTGGTGTACCGCCCGAAAAAGTCCTTCATGTCCTCGCACCATGCCCGGTCATAGTCCGTCATGGCGTCCTGTACCGTCTGCAAAATGGTGTCGGCCATGGGGACGCCGTCGGCGTTCACCAGCGTCCCCAGCATCACGGTCTGGCTGCGCTGGTAGGCTCTCTCGATGTTGCCCTTGGCGTACTGGACAGCGTCCGGCAGGGTCAGGCCGCCGGTCATCAGGTGGTGGCGGCTGTCCTCGTTGCGCAGCAGCATGTACAGGCTGCACAGCTGTGCGTGGTTCAGCGGCACGGCATTGCCCTTGCTGTCCTTCAGGCCGATGTCCACCAGCTCCGCCCCCGGCCCGGCAAAAGCTTCCACCTCTTTCAGGTGTTCCTTGCCGGTCACGTTGGCAAACAGGCTTTCGCCTTCCACGAGGATCTCCGTCTGCCGCCGCTGGCCGTCGTTCAGCATCTGCCCCAGCTTCTCCATCTGGCCGTTTTTGGTGTAGCCGCCCAGGCGCCGGAACATTCTCGTGCCGCCCAGCATGTCCAGCTGGTAGCGGTTCATCGCGCCCTTCGCCTTTTCAAATTTCTCCCCGAAGCCGTTGCCCTCGGAGTTCAGCACCTCGTGGGCGGCCTTCATGGCCATGCCGTCCACCTCTTCCGCCCTCGCAAGACTCAGGGTCTTGTTTTCCGTCCGGATCATGTGCAGGGTGCTGGCCGTGATGGCCTTCAGCATCCGCAGCTGGTCTACCGTCATGGGCAGATAGGTGCGGTTCTCCGTCTCCCGGATGCGCCGGCGCAGCCGGTCCCGCAGCTGTTCGGCCTTGTCGCCGTCCGGCAGAGCCTTGGCTTCTTCCAGCTGCTTGTTCAGCCGGTCCAGCTTTGCCTGCTTGCTGGCATTCATGTCGTCCCGCAGCATCTGGATGAGGTTTTCCACGCCGCTGTTCTCCCAGTCGGCGTGGATGCCGGCATCCATCTCTCCGCTGCGCCGGATGCTGTCCTGCAGGGCGGTCAGCTTGGCCACGGCGTTGTTGTTCAGCACCGTCATGTCCGCCAGCTTCGCCACCTCGGCGGCCTGCACGATGAGGCTCTTCTGCACATATTTCCCGGGCTTCGGCCGCAGCACCATCTGGTTGAGCTGGGCGGCGTTGTTCCGGATGCTCCGTTTCAGCTCGTCCGCCTTTCTGCCGTCCCGGGCCTTCTGCACCCGCTTTTCGGCCAGTGCCTTGGCCACGGCCACGTCTTCGTCCCGCTGCTGCCTGGCCGCGTCAATGGCGATGGCGTTCCGCTGGGCCTGCTTCTGCTGCCACGCATCCGCCTTGCGCTGGTTCTCTTCCTCCCATTCCATGATCTCCCGCTCCTGCACGATGAGCTGGTATTCTGCCCGGTCGGCCCGCTTCTGTTCACCGGCCACCTGTCGGGAGAGGTCGTTGATCTGCGCGCGCATCTGCTGCCGCTCCAGCTTTATCTCGTCCAGCATCTCCTGCCGGGCCTGCTTCATCCGGCTCTTTTCGGCCTTCCACTCCCGCTCGTAGGCTTCCCGCAGGGCGGTCATCTTCTCGTCGAGGCCCGCCGCCGTGCTCACTTGTGCGCCCAGCGTTTCCAGATTCTCGTTGAGCTGCCGCTCTGCCCGGCTCACGCTCCTGGCCTCGGCGCTCTGGCTGCGGCTGTTCTCCCGCATCCGGTCGGCAAAGGCTTTCCGCTGGGCCTGCTGTACGCTCTTCAGCCCCTTCGTCACCTCAGCCGCCCGCTCCTCGCTGCCGGCGGCCATGGCGGCCACCTCCCGGTTGTGTTTCAGGATGCCCTCGAAGACGGCCTCCGCGTCGGTCATCTCCGGGTGGCTCATGATGTCGCCGATCATCCGGCCCGCCAGCTCCACCTTGGCGTCCTCGTATTCGGCAGCGTCCGCAAACCGGCTCATCATCCTGGGCTTGATGGCGTCGTGTACGTTCATCAGCACGTCGAGCCACTCCGTGCTCTCCATGCTGGCTGCGCCCGCCACGCCTGCCTCCTGTGCCGCCGAGCGGAAGAGTGCCGCAGCGCTCTCCTTCACGCCGCCCACGGCCCGGGTGTCGTTCACGATGGCCTCGTACTGTTCCGCCTGGTTGCCGTCCCGGTATCCCTCCGCCTGCCGCAGCTTCACGCCGTGGCGCCGGGCCTCGGCCACCGCCTCTGTCCAGCTTCCGTACCGCTTCACAAGCTCCGCCTTGGCCTTGCCGTTCTTGTCCACCGTGTAGGTCAGGTCGTGCAGGTCGGGGTATTCGTCCCACAGCTCCGTGTTCCGGTAGGTGGCCTCGTCCAGCACTTCGCCCGCCAGTGTCTCGGCCAGTCCCTGGGCCTTGGCCATGTCCGCTCCCTCCGAGCGCAGATACTCCACCAGCGCCCGGGTCTCGTTTGCCAGTTTCGTCCGGTCGGCCCGGCTGCCGTTGGTCTTGGTCCACCGGATGGCGAGGCTCTCGAGAGCAGCGTCCGAGAGCCGGGTGTTCTTCGTCAGACCAAAAAACTGGTTCAGGGTATCAAAGGCCGCCGCCTTTTCCGCCAGTACCCGGCTGGCCTGCCGCTGCTGGTTCTGCTTCGCCTCCCGGTCGGCCTGTTCAGCCTTCTGGAAACGTACATTCGGCAGCTTGTTCAAAATCTCGGTGCGCTTGGCATCGTCTCCGGCTTTGTACTGATATACCGGCACACCCTGCTCCTTCAGACTGTTCACCAGCGTCTCGCTGGCGTTGTCCGGCAGGACAGCTGCCTTTACCTCATCAAAGCCCACTGCACGTTGAGGTTTAGCCTCAAAATACCCGGTAGGGATAGCGGCCACATCTTTGTACAGCTGCCGTATCATCTGGGCTGTGTCCTTACCAATGATGTAGCCTTCTTTTGCAAAGACCTTGCCAATCGCTGCGGCTGTCTGGCTTCCCTGTGCAGCTCGCAGCAGAATGTCACCCAGTATTTCCCGCTCTTCAAAGCTGTTGTCCGTGTGGGCTTCTGTCTCGCTGCGCAGCTTGTCAACGACCTTTTCAATCTGGCCGTCTGCCTTTTCCAACAGCGCCTTATATTCTTCTTCCGGCATCTGTTGTAAACGGTTCTTGTCTGCCCGTACCTCATCAAGGCTTTTATACTCTGCGGTCGTAGTTGACATCAGCGTTGCAGCTGACACTCCCCACACATCCTGTCCTCGGGCATTCTGTGCATTCATAGCCGCCACAAGGTTTTCCAGCGTATAGGGATTATGCAGTTCCGCAAAACTTCGTCTCTTTCCGCCGGGTGTGAAACGGTCTTTGCTGTTTCGGATGCCTTTCTGTCCCAGCACACTTCCAAGCTGTTCCTTTACCCAGTTTTTCACCGCTGCTTCGGGAGCCGCCTGCCGGATGGCTTCTCTAGTAGCTTCCACATCCAGCTCTACTTTTCCATTGCTGGTATCAGTCATCATCTTATACGCGTGTTCGAGCAGGCCATACAGGCGTCCACGGTTCTCATTGCGCAGTTTATTGATACGCATCTGCCATCGCCGATTCTGACCTTCCAGCGAGCCGTGTGTATACTTTTCTTCCAGTGCATCCGCTGCTTTGTCGGCCAGCTTGTCCATCAGGTCAAAGTCTCCTCCCTCGAAGACTTTCTTGAGTTCGTCCGCCCCGGCATATTCGATGATTTTTTCCAGTGAATCATTCCCGAGGCTATCGAACTGTTCCTTCTCCGTCCTGTATATGGGTTCTACCTTCTCGCCCTGAGCTTTCAGATACGCCAGCTGCACCGCAGTATCCCGCTGGAGCTTCTGCGCTAACTCCTCACGATTTTCGCTGCTCACCTCATCTACACCAATACGCTGCAGCGACGAGCTGTTTGCAAACTTTCCCTCAAAATCGCTCTGGCTGGCTTCGTATACAGTATCTTCAAAATCAGCTGCCGCTTTGCTGTTTACCTCGTACTCCACGTTCGGCCTGGTCGGCGTCCACGCATCCGAACCATACACCCGGTTTGCTCTGCTGGCCTGCGGGTCAATGCTGTCCGGCCCAAACACCAGTGAGATGGGGCCATACTTACTGTGGCCGTCCTGTGCCTTCACCACCGCGATAGAAGGCGACGGCATACCTCCCAGTTCCAGTGCCTCCTTCAGATTCTCTTCTGTTAGATTATGTACAGCCACCAGTTCCTTGGTTTTGCCTACTTCCACCGGAGCGCTTAGCTGGAACCTCACCGTTTTCTTCACAGCCTCGTCGGTTCTCTTGCTTTCGTCGGAGGTTCGTGCTATACTTTGCTTAGAAGCCTCCGGCAATCTGCTGGCATCATGACTTTGTGTTTTGGTGACGGTTCCACCGGAGGCTTCTACCGAGACCTCCGGTCCGTTGCTCCTCGAATCTTCGGATTCTATGTGGGCTTTGCCGGAGGTCTCTATTTTTATGGGCTTAATGTCCACAATATCATAGAATATCTCCCGCTGGTCCGTTTTGATGGCCGTCAGCACATCCGCCTCATAGGCGTTCTGCCCGACTTGGATCTTGATTTTTCCCCGGTTGAATGCTTCCGCATTCTTGTGGCTCGCAGGCTCACGGTATACTTCGTCTGCCGTCCGGATGATCTCGTCCAGATTGGCTGCTATCCGCATTTTATCTGCATAGGCATTTGCGCTCTCCCACTGCAATGCTTTCGTATACTTTGACCAGACAAATTCCTTGCGGCTTTCTTTCGTATTTTCAATCGTCCAGCCGTTCCGCTTAAAGCCGTTCGGAAAACGCTCCTTGATAGCCTGCTTGACCGTAGACTTCCACTCTTCCTGCGGGACATCCTTCAGAATATCTTCGTCGATTTTGATATAAGTCTCTCCGGCCTTATCCTTCAAAATCGAAAATCGTACTCCCTGTTTTTCCGCCGCGCTCTCGGTCTTGAGGGCTGCGGCGTTTTCTTTTGCCGTCCGCAGGTTGTCCATGGCCTTTTCTGCGTGGGCGAAATACTCGTCCTGCAAAGTGCGCTTTTCGGCCTCGGCCAGACGCTTCGCCTTCAGGGCGGCGCGGTCGTCCGGGTCGATGGTCAGCACTTCCTTTGCCCGGCTGATGAGCCCATCCAGCATCTGCCGCACCTGCTCCATCACCTTGTGGATGGCGCCGCTCTTGCCTGCGTTCTTCTCTGCCTGCCCGCGCTGGAACGTCACCCAGCGCTTGAAGCTCTCCTCGCTGTCAAAGATGCCCCGCCATGCGTCGGCCACCAGCTCCTCCGCTGCCTGCTCATAGGTCAGGCTCTGGGCGCTGTAATCCCGCAGTTTCGCCCGGATCATCTCGTCCAGGCTTTCGTAGCCGCTGCTCTTCGCCAGATATTCCAGCGCGTGCTCCTGCAAAGTCCGTGCGCCCTCGGCGTCCAGCGCGTTGTACCAGTGGTAGTCCTCGTGCAGCACCGTGCCGAAGATGTCCTGCGCACTGTCGCCGAAGAAGATCCGGGCCGTCTCGGTGTCCACATAGGCCCTGACTCCCGGGTCGTTCTGCAGCACATCCCTCAGCACAGCATCCGTGCCGGTGGCCGCGGCGTTCAGGCTGATGATCTGGCTGGCCGGGTCGCTCTCCTGCCGCATCGTACCCTTGGCGTATACCTCGCCCCTGCCGCTGGTGCTCTCGCTGCTCAGTGTGCCGCCCAGGCCGGCCATCTTTTCGGCGTAGAGCATCCGTTCGCCCTTGCCCTGGGTGTAGGCGATCTCAAGGGCCGTCCGGCCGGCGTCGGTGCTCAGGATATAATTGATGTCCGCCGCCGTGCCGCTCATGCTGCCCGCCAGCTCCAGCGCCTGCGCAAAGGTGGCAGCGCCGCTCCGGCCCAGCCGGTACAGCGGCGACGCTGCGGCCGCATACCGGTCGGCGTCCACCCTGTCCGGCATATTTTTGCTGATGGTCTCGGCTGCCTTGTCCGTCACCCGCCAGCCTTCCAGCGCCCGCTGCACCTCGGCCTCCCGCTGGGTCTTCGGCGCTTCCGGCCGGAGACCCAGAGTCTCCCGCAGCGGGGCGTTCTCGTAGCCGTCGGTTTCAGCTGCGGCGGCAGCCGCTTCACGCACGTTGTCCGGCGCGGCCATTTCCGGCACGACATCGGCGGTTTCTGCGGGAGCACTCTGTACTGTCTGCTGCACACTCGCAGCTTCGATGGGCAGCTCTGCACTCTGTACAGTAGGCGCAGCTTCGCTTTTCACGTTCTGCTGCGCTGCAATATCCCGCAGCATTCGGCGGGTCGCGCCCGCAGTGTCGGGCAGCGTCACGCCGTAAGCCTGCTCAAAAGCCGCACGGTTTTCCCGGTTCTCGGCGTTCGGCGTAAACAGCCCGATGGTCTTGCCCGTCAGGCTGTCGTTCGCCGCCACTTCGGCAAACTGCCGCACCGCCGGGTTTTCCGACTGCGCAGCAGCCTCGTTTACGCTGCTGTTTACTCCTTCCGTCTGCGCCTGCGGCGCATCCGCGCGCTGCATACTTTCAGTGGAGCTCCGTTCTCGCGCGGCGTCAGCCGACGGGAACGGTGAGAGGTTTTCTTCCTGCCCGCTGATGTTTTCAGTGGCCGCAGGCGAAGCCGGCTGAGAAGGCTCCGCTGCCCGGGCCTCCCATTCCTTCTGCTGGGCGGCAGCCCGCTTCATCCGGTCCATCTGGTCATAATGCTCTGTCTGCCCCAGCAGGCTTGCGTCTCCTCCGTTCAGCTTTGCCAGCCCCGTGCCGACTGCGCCGCCCAGCGCGCCGGACGCGCCGCCGGAAAGTCCGCTTTCCAGCGCGGTGAGGAAGGTGTCTTTGGTAAACAGGTTCTTCGCCGCCTCGCTGTCCCCCAGCGCCGCGTCGATGGCCATGTCGGCATAGGTCTCCGCAAAAGCCTGCATCGAGTTGTCGATGCCGCCCGAGATGGCCGCAGCCACCGCCGGGTAGCGCTGCGCCAGCTCCGAGCTGCCTGCCAGCCCCTGCACCCAGTCCGCGATCTGCCCAGCCATCGTGTCCTTCGCGTAGTCCGAGCCCATGGTCTTTGCAAGGTCAGCCGCGCCCACCGAGTTGATGGCCCACCCTGCGCCAAACTTGGCGAGGCCGCCGCCCAATGCCTTACCGGCACTCTCACCCTTCTCCGCGCTCTGGCCCATGGCCTCTGCCGCTCCCTGTGCGCTCAGGACGGGCAGCACTGCCGCCGGGTTCACACCCGCCACGGCCAGGTTCTCCGCTGCGCTGGTCACGGCCCCCGCCACGGCCCGCTGGGTCGGGCTCAGGCCGCTCTGGGCCGCAGCCGTCAGCCGCTGCCCGCGGTCGTAGAGCTGGTAGCCCACGCTCTGGTTCTTGTCGATGCCGTCGCTCACCTCCAGCCCGGCCAGCCGCTGGCGCATCTCCCGGATCTCCTTGGAGTTGTACCCCATCGAGATCAGCTCCCGGTTCCGGCTCTCCGGCCAGGTGGGGTTATAGTCCATGTCCACATCGGTCAAAAGGTCGAAAAGACTCTGGGCGTGTTCGTCGCCCTTTACCTCCTGCTCCACCTGTTTCCAGTTCTTCAGGGTGGCGTCGATGTTCTTTCCCGCCTGTACGCCGTACTCCGCGCCCAGCACCGGGGCAGCAGCCACCGTGTCTCCGATGCCGCCGATGGTGTTCGCCGCCCGGCGCGCATACCGCTGCCATGTGGGGATGGCGTCCAGCGCAGCGTTCATCTTCCGGGCCTCGTCGATCTGCTCCTGCGTCCAGCCGCCCTTTTGGATCAGGTCGGCGTCCGTGTACGCGCCGTGGGTGTTGTCCACCCGCCGCACCGCGTCGGCCAGATTCTTGTTGTCCCCGGTGTCCATCCACTGGTTGATCCGGTCGAACTCGTCCGGTACGCTGTCCTTGGCAAAGCTGGCTCTCAGCTCCTGCGCCCGGCCGGTGCCGTAGGCCATGGCCCCGCTGCCCACGTTCTCCAGCACGTTCCCGCTCTTCGCCGGAACGCCCCATTTCTGCCCCATGTCCAGCGCCCGGGCTGCCGCTTCCGGCATCTGCCGCGCAGGGCCGCTGCCGCTGTCCTCTGTAGCAGCGCCCGCCATTTTACGCCCCGTAGAACTTCCAGCGTCCAGCGGAAACTTGCCCGACACGCCAGTGGCTGAGAGGTCCTGCCGGGCGAGTGCTCTTCCGGCAAGGCTGGTATCGTTCCTCTCATCCACCTCCCCCATGTCGCTTATGTGCCTCTCGGTATACTGCTGTAAGGCTTTGTCCCGGGTGTTCTGCTCCTGTTCTGCCTGACGTTGTGCTTCCTTTTTGTCAAACTCCCGGCTCCACTGGCTCAACTGCTCCTTGGTGACACCGCTCTTCTTTGTGGTGGTGCTCTGCGCAGTGCTGCCCGCCCCACTCACCTTGTCCGGGTTCTTTGCGGCAAATTCCCTGCTCCATTGTGCGAGCTGCTGTTTGGTTACTGCCATTCCGTCTTCTTCCCTTCTTTTTGTCTTGACAAATAGTATTGTATTTGTTATTCTGTTATTGAGGAGATGATGTCGTGAAAAGTTATTCGTCCCGCGAGGTCATAAAGGCGCTCAAGGCCGACGGCTGGTATGAGGTCAACTGCGTGGGCAGCCACCACCAGTATAAACACCCCGCCAAGCCCGGTCGCGTCACCGTAAAAGACCCCGATAAAGATATTCCCCGGGCTACGCTTAACCGCATTGAGCAGCAGTCCGGCCTTAAATTCCGCTGAATGATAGGAGGCTTTTCTGATGAAAAAGAATCTTCCCGACCGTTACTTCTATCCTGCCGTGTTTATCTACGAGGACGGGCAGGAGATCGCTGTCGATTTTCCCGACCTCGGTGTCGCCACCAGCGGTACGTCCGAGGACGACGCCCTGCTTTCCGCCCGCGAGCTGCTTGGCTGCGTGATGTGCGGGCTGGAAGAGGACGGCGAGCCTATCCCCGCCCCCTCGGCCCTGTCCGCTATCCAGCCTAAAGAAAACGAGCGGGTCGTGCTGGTCGATGCCTATATGCCGTCCGTCCGGCTCGCCAGCATCAATCGTTCGGTAAACCGCACCGTCACTCTCCCGGCGTGGCTCAATGCCGCCGCCCTTGAACGCAATGTAAACTTCAGTCAGGTCCTTCAGGACGCGCTCAAGCACCAGCTCCACCTCGCCTGACTTTATCCCAAAGCCTCCTGCACACGGTCGTGCAGGAGGCTTTTCTGTTACCCTGCCAGCTCAAAGGCTTTCCAGATCTCGTCGTCCGTGTATCCCTGATGCTTCAGGCTGTCAAAAATAGTCTGGTCATCCGAGCCGTGGTTCCTCTGGCCCTTGATGGCGTTCGCCGCCACCTGCGCCCGCTGCGGGACACTCGACTGGCTTGCCGTTCTTCCGGTGCTCTGGCTCTGTCTGTTACTTGTCCCAGTACCCCACTTGTTTTCCGGGTCGCCTTTCCAGCTCTGCCCCGTCAGACCTCGGTTCGTCTCCAACAGGTTCGGGGTGTCGTCCTTTATCCAGCCCGCATCCGTCAGCGTCCGCTTGTAAAAATCGTATAGCGGCTCATTTCCCTTCATAGAAGAAAATGTCTTTGCCATACTTTGCAGTTGGCTGTTCGTCCAGCTGTTTCCGCTGCCTTTCGTGCTGCTGCTCCTTCTGCCCGAAGATCCGCCCGAGCTGCCTGCGCTCTTTCTTGCCAGCGCCGTTGCAAGCTGCCGTCCTGCGATCGTCCTGTAATTCCCCACAGAGTTTGGATCCAGGCCGTACAGTTCCAGCACCGCCCGTGCGGCCTCGTCGCTGCCGCCGCCTGCCAGCCCGGCTGCGGTCGTGAGCGCACCCGCCTTGTCTGCGCGGGTGATGGGTGCGCCGCTGTAATTGTCGAAGATTCCAGTGTCCAGACCATACCGGCCCAGCACGGCGTTCGCGGCATCGCCCGCTCCCTGCTGGTACAGGTTGAACGCCTGCTCGTAGGCATTCAGTGCATCGCTCTGGCCGGTGCGCTCTTTGTTGTACTCCCACTGCTCCCGGGCAAACTCGTTCTCCCACTGCTGCTGGGTGTAGCCCTTGTAGGTGTCATAGGCCGTCAGACCGGCTCTGCCCACGCTCTTCGCCATCTCCCACAGGTTCGAGAGGAAATCGCTCTTCTCCTGCGCCGCCTGGTCTGCCCGGCTCTTCTTGTAGTCCCGCCAGTCCTGCGCGTTGGCCACAGCCCCCTGATGCTCCGCCGCCTCAAGGCTGTCCTGATTCTGCAGCGCACTCAGCAGCCCCGAGAGGCCGTTCTGCTTCAGCTGGTACATGGTCAGGGCCTTGTCCCGCAGCCCGGCCAGCCCGCTGTCCACGTTCGCCATGGCCTGCTGGTAGCCCTGCTGGGCCACACTGTTTGCGTAGCTGGAGCCGTACCCGCCGCTCAGCGCGGCAGCGCCCGCAGCGGCGTTCTCGGCCGCCGCCCTGGCATTCGCCTGCGCGCCCGCGCGGTACTGCCGGTAGAGTTCGCTGTCCGTGCCTACGTCATAGCCCGCATTGCTGGCCGCGCCCATGCTGTCCAGTGCCTCGTTGATCCGGTCGGTGTAGTTGCTCTGGTACGCCCCCGGCATCGCGTTCTCCGCGTCCTTCTGCGCCGCCTGCGCATCCCTGTATCTCTTGAATACGCCCATCTTTAACTCCTCTCTTGACAAATACGTAAAATACGTATATATTATAATTACAGATTCGGAGGTGCATCTTCATGCCAATGACCCCCAAAGAGATCGTTCGCCTTCTCGAACAAAACGGCTTTGTCCTCGTTGGCTCCAACGGTTCTCATCGCAAATACCACAACCCCGCCACCGGCAAGACCACTATCGTCCCTTTCCACGCCAAAGACCTCAAACCCGGCACAGAGAAAAATATCCTCAAACTGGCCGGGCTGAAGAAATAAGGAGGCATTTCTATGAACGCTGTTTTCTATCCCGCCGTGTTCCACCCCGAGGCCACAGGTTACTCTGTCACCGTCCCCGATATTGAGGGCTGCTTTACCCAGGGCGATACCATGGACGAAGCCCTGCGGATGGCACAGGATGCCATCGGCCTGATGCTGGAAGAGTGCGCTGTCTGCCCCACTCCTTCCGTTCCTTCCTCTCTTCCGGTGGAGGCCGGAGACTTTGTGGTCATGGTCCCCTTTGATATGGCTGCTTACCAAAAGCAGTTCCGCCCTGTTAAAAAGACCCTCTCCGTCCCCGCTTGGCTCAATGATGCAGCCGAGGCCGCACACATCAACTTCTCCGGCGTTCTTCAGGACGCCTTGAAGGAAAAGCTCCATCTTGCATAAATCCCCAAGCGCTCAGCCCCTTCCGGGCCGGGCGCTTTTTCTTTACAACAAGCCCATCAGTATGCTTGCACCTACGCTCAGGATCGTGTTCAGAAGTCCGCTCCCCCGGCTCTTCTTCGCCTGGCTTTCGCTGGCCGCCTGATTGTACGCGCTCTGATAGTAGTTGCGCTGGTTCTCCCAGTTCTGGTAGTTGGTCTGGTACTTCTCGTAGTCCTGCGCCTCGGCCTGCTGGTAGCCGCTCAGCTGGTTCTGCAGGTCGCTCTTTTTCTGGGTGTACTGGTTCAGCGCCTGGCTGTACAGACTGTTCGTGGCGCTGCTCAGGCCCGCCATGGCGTTCTGGTAGGCGCTCTGGCCCGCCTGGGTGCCGTAGCTGGAGCCGTACCCGCCCGAGATGGCGCTGGCGTTGGCCTGGGCGTTCTCGTTGGCCAGCTTCGCCTGCCGGGTGTAGCTGTTCTTGTACTGCTCGTAGGCCGCATCCCGGGTGGGGTCGTAACTGAAATCCTTCATCCCGTCCAGCTGGCCCATCACGCCGTCGATCTTGTCCTTGTATTTGCTGGTGTAGTCGCCCGGCTTCTTCGCCTCCCACGCATCCAGCTGCGCTCTCGCATCGCTCACTCTGCTCATAATTACACTCCTTCCTTTAAGAAAGGCTCCCCTCGCTAGGGG
>CEAC01007726.1_pt1 | contig 44181 bp, 36 predicted proteins | sample 557411 | NCBI WGS metagenome assembly CEAC01 (sample SAMEA3182094, study PRJEB8094) | gut metagenome | biome: human; feature: gut; material: Stool; isolation source: human stools | place: Canada | collected 2012-02-21
ATATAAAACCATCGTCTGGATGAAGGCTGTTTGAAAACTTTTGCGTAACTTCGCCGAGCAACATCTCAAGGCTTCGATTACGATTTCCTCATATCGGTCAAGTGCTGTTTTCTGCATCGCTTTAATGTGTGGTAGGATACCATTAAAGTTACTGAAAATCAGTTACTTGACCTATTTTATTATGCTAAACTTTGTTAATCAACTCATTTATTTTCAACGAATTGGATAAAATTTTAACGAAGTATTGAATATATAATACGCCGCAAATTTACCGCCGCCGACCGACATTAAAAATGGATAAATCCCGTAAATCAATGGACAATATTACGATTTACGGCAATATCATCCCTGTATATTCTTCCTGCATAAAAATGCCTAATCCAAATTTGATTTAAAACTAATTTAAATCAAAATAATCTACAATATTTTGTTAAAAAAATTTGCAAATCGGCTCAAAAATCATTATATTTGGGAATAAACCGATACCTGATTTTTCAACGCTCTCTCCTATGGACTTTATTACCTACCGCCTCTCCCCTCCCCAAAGATGGAGAAGATTTCCCCTCAGGACAATCTTCATAGCCGGATGCATATTGGTTGCATTCAGTGCTGTTTCATCAGCCGAAACTGACGAATATACAGATGAACGTATTGACATCACCGATTATTTCAGTTTACCGAACGGCCATGCAACAGCGGTTGAGGAGCATAACTTAGGAACGGCGAAAGAGACTCCGGTACTTGATTTCTCGCATATCAACGACGGAGAAAAGCAAACAGTAGAATACAGAATCTACGGCGACACTATTATCGAACGCCGCAATGTTAATGAAACGGAATGGTTTTCCGCGAATAACGGAATTATACGGCTGAAAGGCATCGCGTCAAGATTGTACGGACTTAATTTTAATGAAGGGGTGCCATATCATGCCACACCGGCCAATGCGCCGGCAGACAACATATCACAAACCGACACACTGACGATAGTGCACGCCAACGGAGCCTCAAAATCATATCAAATATCATCGACATATTCGGCTCGACCAGGGGGGATGATTATTACGGCGGAAGGCGACACGATAAAAGAAACCGTAATGCATATCGCCCGCTACAGTTTCTGTCCGGAAGGGAATGCCGGCTGCGGGAAAACCACGGCTTATGCCGATATACGCTGGATGGCTTCGGACAGGCAGTTCCCGATTGTGGAATGGAGGAAATATGAGGGATGGAACGGCGACCATGAATCGGCGACACTATCGACCGTCAGAATACCGCAACAGGAAAAAACGCGCAAAAAAAGAAGCCAAACCATAGAGCCGGCGCCCGGCCCGGATTTACAATCAGTCACAATAACCGACCTCGGTGGGAAAACGCTCAGGACATACACGCCGGAGGAGATGTCCGGAACCATCGACTACAGACTCCCGACAGGATGGTATATAATCACGGAGCAATATCCCGACCGGACTGTTTCGTACAAAAAGCATATCAGCCGCAACCAATCCAGTCTTAAAGACTAAATACCCTGACAAAACAATCACACATGGAAAAAGTCACGACATACCGACACGCAGCCACGGCAATTTTCATAGCGATAATAAGTTGCATTTCAGGCAACGCTGCCGATGACGGCACATTCCGGGCGCCTCGTTCGGGAGGCGATATTGTGTCCTTGCCGTCGGTGGAGGCAGCCGCATTGTGCCGCCATACGGAGCATTCGGTCAATCACTCCACCGGACAGGCATCGATTACAATGCCGTTGTACACACTGAATTGCGGAAACATGTCGCTGCCGGTGTCGATTTGCTACACCACAGGCGGTGTGAAAGTCGACGACGAGGACGGCCCGGTTGGTGTAAGCTGGGATCTACAGTGCGGAGGGACGGTATCACGCCGTATCGTAGGTCGTCCCGACGGAGCGGACGGCGCAGTGAATATTCCGTCAGGCACACCTACATTGGAATACCTTACCGCGCTCGACCATTATACAGCCGACAGTGACTATGACCGCTACAACTACCGGGCAGGAAGCTATAGCGGTACGTTCATAATCAAAGACGGGAAAATAGTTCAATTGCCCGAGACCGATGTCAAGATTATCAATCCGGATGAGGGAATCTTCATAATTATTATACCCGACGGCACGGAATATGTATATGACGTGACGGAAACCGTATCGTATCAATTCATCCCGATGGTACTCGACGGGAAACCGTATTTCCCCAATTATGAGAACATAATATGCCAGTGGAGGTTAGGGCGCATAATAAATCCGTCGAAGACCGACTCGATAACATTCGAATACGTCGACATGGCGTCGCGCCAGCGCTATCCGTCATCTTCTCCAAGCACCTTGGCGGCAAACAGCAAAGATACAAGCCCAGTGCATATATCTTATCCCACACGCCGTGATGGTACAAACCAACATAAATACACATATTCAAACCGTCACGGTTTAAGCCGCATAACGAGTCGTGCCGGAACCATAAATTTCATTGACGCCGCACAGGAACCGGTAAAAGGATTTACTGTCAATGCACCTGACGGCAAGGAGGTGAGACGCGTGGCGTTCGACTACACAAAATATGACAGCAAAACAAAGCACGACATCGCGCTGCTGAAGAAAGTGACTATAAGCTCTGACGGCAAAGAGACAGACGGCGCTACGTTCGAGTATTACAGCGCCGGGGCATATATGGGCAACCGTGATATTTTCGGATACAACAATTATCGGGAGGGCAAAACCTATCCTACCGAAAGCATTCTTGATGTAAAAATTCCGGAAGAGCCACGCGACTCTATCGGACATATTACTTTCCCAGGGGATTTAGGTGGACTTATAACAGACGAAAATACAGATACTGACAAACAAACCACTCCTCAACGAGCTAATATTGTGATTTCAGAGTATCGGCTACCTGATTTCGACGCGATGCAGTCAAAGTCATTGAAATCTTTTACCACATACGCCGGAGCGACGACGGAATTCACATACGAGGTAAACAAGGCCGCGCAGAAGTTCAAATTCGACGGCACGGAATATGACATTGCTCCCGGCCTAAGGATAAAACGGGAGCAAACTACCGACCATACCACGGGCAATATCCGTGTCAAAGAATACTCCTACTCCAACGGTATATCGACAATAGATTTCAGTAATATTGGATTGTCTTCATTTATCGGACTGTCGGGGGTAATAAGCATGATATACACAGGAATGACAACCCCATTAATCAACTATTGCACCACAAACGCTGTGCTGGGCACTTCGAGCCTCATGCCGGGGGATATAATGGAGGAGTCTACAATATATTACGGGAATGTGAGCGAAAAGATCACAGGCACAGGAATTGACTGTCCGATAATGACCGATTATGTATTTGACATCACTACGGTAAAATCTCCCTATATCTGCGCCGGCAAGGTAAGTTTGACGGAATCTCAGAATAACAGCAGCCGCTATTGCGGGACAGGCATCATGGTATCAGCCACGCCGGAATTTGTCAGTGCATATAACAGACTATTGGCATTCAAGCTAATCGGAGGATACTTCAGGCAGACATTCAAAGAGAAAGCTCCGCTGATACAGAAGACAGAATGGGTCTCAGACAGTTGCGGAATGCCGCAGCGTCCACTGCGTGTGACCGATTATATTTATTCATCCGGTGAGGAAAAGGTATACACAACCGGATATTACTCCACGCCACTTGTACGCACCATCGATTCTACAATCTTAGGATATCCAACCGAAAATTACAAGACCATCGATGATTTCAATTATTTCCCTGTCACGATTGCCACCTGCAAATCATGGTGCGACAGCGTGCGGACTACGGAATATGACTGTTACGGCAATTCGCGCACAGTAGTGACAGCATACGAATACAACAACCACACCTCACACTCAAATGCACCGAAAGGCACAGGCAATATATTTGAGATAGACAGCACCCGCGTGCATCAAGGAGAAATAACCTCGATAACGGGCCGCTACAACCTCATCAGCAGGATAAGCAAATCGTGCGGGGGCGATGTGTATTCGACCGACTATCAGTATTCGTGCAATGCTCCGAGGGGACTGCTCGCACAGGCCACAGCACGCGGACGCATATCGATGCCGGTCAAGGAGATCTACCGACACGGAGCATTCATGCTCGAAAAGCGCTATAATTATGCCGATTTCGGAGCGGGAAGCGGCGGCCTGCAGCTGTCGTCGCTGGTATGTGCCGCCCAGGGTTCCGTCCTTACCGACTCCGTAAGTATAACCGGTTATGACCGTTACGGCAATCCGACAGCGACAACCGGATTTAACGGACGCAAGAACAGCTACACATGGGGCGGCTCGGGTACATTTCTGCAACAGATCACCGCTGACGGGATTTTCACCACTAAATATGAATACTCACCCCTTGTAGGATATACGCGCATTGAGTCACCCTCCGGCTTGGTGACCGGCTACGGATATAGCGCGGGGAGACTTGTTTCCGTAACTTCTGCCGGGGAAAATGTAACGGCCTATAGTTACAGCCAGTATGGCACCGATAATATCAACAAGATCGAGACATCGCATACCGGAGCAAACGGCAACACGGTGACCGATATTGTGCGTTTCGATGCTTTCGGCAACAAGGTGCTTGAGGGTAAAACCGGAGGAAATTCCATTGTCAATATCACGAAATATGACATCTTAGGGCGTAAACTGAGTGAATATCTGCCGGTCAGCTGCGACAATCCTGACAACGCTCTTAATTGGATTGCGGCGGGAGTTGCAGCAGCTTACGACGGTGACAGCGAGGCGATGCGGCGGTACGGATACATGCCTGGGAATGACGGACGTGTGCGTACCGTCACTATCGGCGGAGAGGAATTCGCCGCACACCCTGTGCGGTCGGACTACCGTTTTAACGCAGGCGACGACGGCGAGGCGCTGTATCGCTGCCGGAAATACCGCGTCAGCGGCAATTCGCTTGTCTGCGACGGGTATTACGCGAAAGGTACGCTGGCCATTGCCGAAACGACTGACGGCGACGGGCGCAGGACGCTCGCTTTCACCGATTTTACCGGAAAGGTAGTGCTGTCGCGTGCGGTAACGGGCGGGGCGAATGCCGACACCTACTCGGTTTATAACGATGCGGGGGATCTTGCGTTGGTGCTTCAGCCGCTTGCTTCGTCGGTTCTTACCGCCGAAGGGACGGCTTACGATATTTCTTCCGACGCCACCTTGCGCGGTTATGCCGACGTGTATAAATATGACGACCGGTTGCTGCTCACCGAACGGCGCATGGCGGGAACGGAGCCTGTAATATACCGCCATGATGCGGCGGGGCGGATGATTTTCACTCAGGACGGAGAGCAGCGTGCCCGCGGTGTCACCGGGTTTGCATTCGACGACCCGTATGGCCGGCGCGCTCTCGAGGGGGAGGTTTTGGCTACGACGCAACTGATGGAAGGGGTCAGGAATAAGCGTCCCTACGCTTTGCGCTCGCAGACTCTGTCGGGTCGCCATGCCGGTTACGGCGTGAGCCTGTCGCTGACGCAAGCTGTCGTTGACAAAGCGTACTACTACGATGACTATGGGTTCCGTTCGGAGGCGTGCTGCGCGGGGATTGACTCGGTGCTGGCGGCGAGGCCGCTGTCTGTGAAGCGGGGCAATAACCGCGGGCTGCTTACCGCGACGTTGTCGAGGGTTAACTCGGCAGCCGATTTCGACGGCTCGGTTACCGTCGGCGCGACCGCGGGGAATTATATCGCCGAGGCGTTCGGTTATGACAGCCGTGAACGTGTGGCCGAGAGCGTGAGCGTCGATGCACAGGGGGTTACTGTCAGGGAGAATGTAACTTACTCGTCGTCAGGGTTGCCGTTGTCGTCGGTGACGCAACGGTTCGCGCCCGACGGCTCGGTGGAGAAACTTGCGTTTGCCTATACTTATGATGATTTCGAGAGGCAGACTTCGGTGACTACTTCGGTAAATGATGTCGGGATGGCGCGGAGTATTACCGTCTATGACGGCATCGGGCGCACGGCATCGGTGATACTTCGCGATTTGCGCGGGGAAAACACCGAGACTGTCAGTTATTCATACCTCACCAACGGCGCGGTCAGGTCGATTGCAACGGCGTCGGGCTCAATGGTCATGACGCTGAAATATGCTTCGGGGTCGGCGCCGTTGTATTCGGGAAATATCTCCGGCATGGAATGGAAGGGAGCCGACAGGATACAGCGCTCATATACCTACGGTTACGACGGGCTTAACAGGCTTATATCGGCGCAATATGCCGAGAACGAAAGGACAAAACGGAGTTATATAATACAGCTTTCGGAGCCCGATTTTTCTTGTTCGTATGAATACGACCTCAATGGCAATCCCACTTCAATTGTCAGGAAAGGCCTTAGGGTTGCATTAGGCTCCGCAACCGGTAACATCAGGGTCAAATATGAGGATGTCGACCGGCTTACGCTTGATTATCAAGGGAACAAAATAACAAAGGTGACAGACTCAGCGCTGCGCTCCACTTATACAGGCGCCCCTGACTTTGAGGACGGAGATGACTCGAACGTGGAGTATGAATATGACGCCAACGGCAATATGACCATGGATTGCAACCGCGGAATCAACGGTATCGTCTACAACAGCCTCAACCTTCCTGTAAGTGTGGAATTTTCCGACGGCTCACGCATTGAAAATCTGTATGACGGTGACGGCTCACTGAAACAACGGAGACTACGGCAGAAGGCAGCGGCCTCTCCATCTGTGGGAGGGTCGTTCCCCTCCGACAGCATTGATAACGAGGGTTTTTACACGCAGTCGACCGACTACTGCGGGCCGTGGGAGTATGTCAACGGCAACCTGAGCTGTATCCGCATTCCCGGGGGATACATCGAGGGTGACAGCGTATACTTCCACATCTCCGACCACCAGGGCAATATCCGCCAGGTGTGGAACGCCACCACGGGGCAAACCGTCCAGGACAACCACTACTACCCTTACGGCGCCCCATTCGGCGAGTCTGTCTCGACTTTGTATGTAAAGACAATGGCTCGGACAGAAAATACTTTCAACGAAATTTCTACAAACCCATACCGCTACTCCGCAAAGGAATGGCAACCCGCATTCGGCCTCAACCTTTACGACTTCATCGCACGTCAGTATGACCCAATCCTCTGCCGCTTTACCTCCCCCGACCCGCTGAATGGAAAATATCCGCAGTTATCTCCGTATTTGTATTGTGCTGCTAATCCGATAAATTACTCTGACCCAACGGGGTTGTTATGGGGATTAGATAAATTATCGCCAGAAGAGAAAAAAATGTTCGAAGAAATTACTTTAACTCCGTTTGAGAAAGAGCCTATTCCTGAATTAGTTGCCCTATTTGATTTTATAGCTAATGCTCCAGAATTATTTGTCGTAGAATTTGTGCCTAATATTGTGGAAAAAACGGCAGGAGGAGGAGAACAAGTCGCTTCAATGAAAGTAGAACCCACAGATACTGAAAATGTATATAAATTAAGTATCTCAACCTCTTCCACACCGGGATTAAATAACATTTCAGAAGATTTATTTCACTGCTACCAATTTAGTAATTTTTCCGGATATACAGATAAGCATAATTTTGAGTATGAGGCCAGAGCGTTTACAAATATCATATTACCCGTGAATGGATACGGAGCTTTGCAAGAAGGCTCCCCTTATTTCGGTATTCAATCGTTTTTAGGGATTAAGCCAGGTTATGACTATCCGTCAGACTTCAAACAAAAACTTAATAGCAAGGATTTTATCTCATTTTACCTACAACAATCAAAAACATATGTTGATATTAATAATATGTATGACCAAGGAAATGTAAATTATCGGACTGAGACAAAATCTTTGCCATTTTCTTTACTTAAATTTTTTAATACATATATTCCTTTATTTAAGACCAATTGAATATGAACGCAAAAGAAATCCTAATAATGAAAATCTTAACAATAGTCATACTTTTCTCTATCCTTACAGTGACACGAATTGAAGTTCATTCGAGACCTATAAAATACATTACATTATATGAGCCAAATAGAAGCGCTACAGAAATTATAAATTATAATGTATATGAATATATCAGTGACTGTCTTGGCAGAGACATCCTTGAAAAGGCAGTCAATGAAAGCGGATCTTGTTTCCATGCCAGGATTTTTTATGATCCGGACGGGGAGATTAACAGTATTCAGACGAGAAAAATGCAGAATTTATATTTCACTCCCACAGAATGGGAAGTTATTTTCGATTATCTTCATGACTTGCCCCCACTACCACTCCCAAACTGTTTTACATACTTAAATTTAGGACCTGGAGAGATTTATACCAAAGACACAATTGTTGACATAGCCCACCAATCTTTAATTGATTATACATGCATGTTTTTCCCAATTGTATGGAGTCCAGATATTAAGGAATGTAATACAACGTTGGCGGTTGACAGCATAAAGCAGTTTGATGTTATTGAGGGGAATCAATACCAATATAAACCGTTTTACCGTACGGAACATCCCGACTCGCTGTTCGGACTGATGAGGTGGGAGGAGGTAAAGCGGCGTTATCACGACGCATTGGAATCCGGCGGATACGAGCAAACTCCCCTTGTTCGTGACCAGATATATGACGGTGATTTCGACGCCAAGGGGTACACTTGGGAGAAAATCCCAATAAAGAATCTCTCAGTCAATATACAGGTACCCGTGGATTCGGAAACAACGCTTTCGCCTGATACACTGTCGGCATCGGTAACATTTCCTGACTCGACATATATCGACATCCGGTATACCAAAGATATGCCGTGGACGGAACTGTATGACGGGGAGAAGAGTCCACGCAAACGGCAAATCTATAAGAATATAGTCACTGAAAAATACATTCTGTCATCGGGTGAGTTTGTACGCAATGGAAAAACAACATATTGGGAAAGGATACGATACCGTTATGGCCTCACGGTGACCCTCTACACTTCCAAGGAATCCAACTTAGAAAAATATTATTCCCCTGTAATCGCAACGATTACTACTGTACTTCGTCCCAAATTCAAGACTATATATCTCAAAGATGACGGTTATTAAAGAATTATAATTAACCCTGTCGAACAATCATAAACCTTATTTATTGAAATTTACAGAATATGTTCAGAAAATATGTAAAGCTGCAGTGATATCCAATAGACTAAGATATTATCATTACGGGCGACGGACGCTCGCTTTCACCGATTTTACGGGGAAGGTAGTGTTGTCGCGCGCTGTCACCGGTTCGTGGTATGCCGACACTTATTCCGTTTATAACGATGCGGGAAATTATGTCGCCGAAGTTTTCGGTTATGACAGCCGGGAACACGTGGCCGAGAGCGTGAGCGTCGATGCGCAGGGGGTGGCGGTCAGGGAGAATGTCTCTTACTCTACTTCGGGGTTGCCTATTACTACGGTGACGCAACGGTTTGCGCCTGACGGCTCGGTGGAGAAATTGGCGTTGGCCTACACTTATGATGATTTCGAGAGGCAGACTTCGGTGACTACTTCGGTAAATGATGTCGGGATGGCGCGGAGTATTACCGTCTATGACGGCATCGGGCGCACGGCGACCCTTTTCTTGAAGGATTTGTGCGGGGAAAAATCTCCAACGCACTTCTTATTGTAATCTTTAGAATCTTTAGTCAGAAATAATTATTATAAAAATATGATATTCTCATTAAAAAAATTCGTAACTTTGCAGGGACTAAATGTTTGGGAGCCGGCGATGAGGCCGGTGACCGACTTTTACCGGTAATTATTTTTCGAAGAAAGCAAGATTTAGATTTTCGAAGAGAGCAATCAGTATGTTTCCGGAAAAGGAAGCAACCGCTATTTCAAGTAATTAAAGCAATCATTATTAAGGTTTCAAAGATACGTTTCAATGACACTCAGCCCATTAACCGCCGTTTCGCCCATCGATGGCCGCTATCGCTCCAAGACCGAGGCCCTCGACAAATATTTTTCCGAGTATGCCCTCATACGCTATAGAGTGCGTGTGGAGATTGAATATTTCATCGCGCTCTGCCGCATCCCGTTGCCGGCTTTAGAGGGGGTAGACCACGAGGTATTCCCCAAACTGCGCGCCATCTACAATGATTTCAGCGTGGCCGACGCCGGGCGTATCAAGGAGATTGAGTCAGTGACAAACCATGATGTCAAGGCTGTGGAATATTTCATCAAGGAGCAGTTTGACCGTCTGGGGCTTGAAGCCTACAAGGAATTCATCCATTTCGGCCTTACGTCGCAGGACATCAACAACACTTCGGTGCCGATGTCGATCAAGGAGGCCATCAGGGATGTGTACCGCCCGATGCTTTCCGAACTGATTGCGAAACTCGACTCGCTCGCCGATGAGTGGACCGACATACCGATGCTTGCCAAGACCCACGGACAGCCGGCATCGCCCACACGTCTGGGTAAGGAAATCCGCGTGTTCAGCTACCGTCTGCGCTGTCAGCTCGACGCGCTCGACAATGTAAAAATCAGCGGCAAGTTCGGCGGCGCCACCGGCAACTTCAACGCCCACCTGGCCGCCTACCCGACCATCAACTGGCAGGCTTTCGCCATCGGCTTCCTCCGCGACAGCCTCGGCATAGAGCGCGAGCAGTTCACCACACAGATATCCAACTACGACAACATGGCCGCACTCTTCGACGCCATGCGCCGTATCAACACCATCATACTCGACCTTGACCGCGACATGTGGATGTACATTTCGATGGAATACTTCAAGCAGCGCATCAAAGCGGGCGAGGTTGGCTCGTCGGCAATGCCCCACAAGGTCAATCCCATCGATTTCGAGAACTCCGAGGGCAATCTCGGCATAGCCGACGCCATCCTCTCGCACCTTGCCTCGAAACTGCCGGTATCGCGTCTGCAGCGCGACCTTACCGACTCGACGGTGCTGCGCAACGTAGGTGTGCCTATGGGCCACATGCTCATAGCGCTCGCAAGCACGCTCAAAGGTCTCAACAAACTCATACTCAACCGCGAGGCCATCGACAAGGATCTCTCCGCCATGTGGAATGTGGTGGCCGAGGGCATTCAGACGATACTCCGCCGCGAAGGCTATCCCAAGCCCTACGAGACCCTCAAGGAACTTACCCGCGTCAACTCCACGGTCACTGCCGAAAGCATCGCGGCGTTCATCGAGACGCTCAATGTCAGCGACGAGGTGAAGGCCGAACTCCACCGTCTCTCCCCCTCGACCTACGTAGGATATTGAGCCGTGCTCCCGCCGTCAGCCATGAACCGGCGGGGCGCCGTATTTGTTAATCTGACATCTGTTTGTACACTCTCGCACAATACCGACTTATGAATAAATCCATTTAATCAAATAAACATAAAATCAAAAACAAAAAGAACAACAGTTTACGTGTCTGAAGGAGTTTAAAACCAATACCATCTGAAACGTCAGACTCCTGACTCTCAATTACCGATTGCCGCGAGGCAGAAAAAAATCAATTTAAAACAAAAAGCTAAAACAGTGTTATGGACACCAATGAGAAAAGACCGCGCCGTCCGCGTATCGGCGAAAACAAAGGGATGCTTGAAAGCTCCACAGGGGAAAACCCGCACTTCGAGAAGGTAGATTACACTCCGGGAAGCTACCAGAACAACCAGGGAGGCGAACGCGAAGGACAGCAGCAACGCCCCTACCAGCACCGTCAGGGCGGTTACAACAACCGTCAGGGTGGCTACAATCAGGGATACAACCGTCAGGGTGGCTACAACAACCGGAACAACGGTTACAACAACTACCGTCCGCGCCCCGACTACAACGCCGAGCAGCCCAAGCCGGCCGCTGAAGGCGACAATGCCGCTACTGCCCAGGCGTCAGGCGAGGAATATACTCCCCGTCCGCGTCAGGAAGGCGAATACCAGCCCCGCCAGTACAACAACTACAACCAGGGACGCAACTACAATCGTCAGGGCGGTTACAACAACCGTCAGGGTGGTTACAACAACAACCGGAACAACGGATACAACAATAACCGCCAGGGGGGTTACAACAATAACCGGAACAACGGATACAACAATAACCGCCAGGGCGGCTACAACAATCAGGGCGGCTACAACAATAACAACCGTCAGGGTGGTTACAACAACAATCGCCAGGGCGGATACAACAACAATAACCGTCAGGGCGGATACAACAACCGTCAGGGTGGATACAACAACAATAACCGTCAGGGCGGCTACAACAACCAGGGTTACAACAACCGCCAGGGCGGATACAACAACCGTCAGGGCAACATGCCGCGCCAGGGCAAGAGCTTCACGCCGCGCCCCAAGCGCATCGAATATGAAATGCCCATACCCGATCCCAACGAACAAATACGCCTGAACAAGTTCATGGCCAACGCCGGCATCTGCTCGCGCCGCGAAGCCGACGAGTTCATCACCCAGGGGCTTGTAAAGGTCAACGGCAACGTAGTGACCGAACTCGGTACCAAAATCTCGCACTCCGACACCGTTGAATACGACGAAAAGGTAGTAACACTGGAAAACAAGTGCTACATCCTGCTCAACAAGCCGAAAGACTGCGTGACCACGAGCGACGACCCCAACGGACGTCTCACCGTGCTCGACCTCGTCAAGGGCGCATGCGACGAACGCATCTACCCCGTTGGCCGTCTTGACCGCAACACCACCGGTGTGCTCCTGCTTACCAACGACGGCGACCTCGCCTCCAAACTCACCCACCCCAAATACGTCAAGAAGAAAATCTACCACGTATGGTGCGACAAGGACATCTCGGAGGACGACATGCAGCGCATCGCCGACGGCATCGAGCTTGACGACGGTCCCATACACGCCGACGCCATCTCCTACGCCACCGAGACCGACCGCAATCAGGCCGGCATCGAGATCCACTCGGGCCGCAACCGCATCGTGCGCCGCATCTTCGAGTCGCTCGGCTACCACGTGACCAAGCTCGACCGCGTATACTTCGCCGGACTGACCAAGAAGAACCTGCCCCGCGGACGCTGGCGCTACCTCACCCAGGAAGAAGTCAACTACCTGAAAATGGGTTCGTTTGAATAAGGCGAAACTTGAATTATTTACCAGGGGGCTGCAATGATACCGACGGACGCACGAGCGTGCGTCCCTACAAACGGGTTTCTTCATACCCCCAAAATAAAACTTGCAATGAAAAGAACAAAAATAATCGACCTCTTTAAAGCCGACATGCTCGGCAAGGAGGTCAGCGTCAAAGGATGGGTGCGCACGCGCCGCGGCAACAAACACGTACAGTTTGTGGCTCTCAACGACGGTTCGACTATCCGCAACATCCAGATTGTGTTCGACCTGGCCAAATTTGACGAGGAGCAGCTCAAAGCCGTATCGACCGGCTCGGCAATCCACGTCACCGGCATGCTCGTGGAGTCGATGGGCAAAGGCCAGACATGCGAGATACAGGCCAACATGCTTGAGATATACGGTGGCGCCGACCCCGACAAATATCCCTTGCAGAAGAAAGGGCACACCCTCGAGTTCCTGCGCGAGATAGCGCATCTGCGTCCCCGCACCAACACTTTCGGCGCAGTGCTGCGCATCCGTTCGGCGCTCGCCTTCGCCATACATAAATTCTTCCAGGAGAGAGGCTTCTACTACCTCCACACCCCTCTCATCACAGCGAGTGACTGCGAGGGAGCAGGAGCGATGTTCCAGGTGACCACCCTCAACCTCGAGAATCCCCCGCGCAACGAGGATGGCAAGGTTGACTACACCCAGGATTTCTTCGGCAAGACCACCGCGCTTACCGTATCGGGCCAGCTCGAAGGCGAGCTCGGCGCGACCGCGCTCGGCGCCATCTACACTTTCGGCCCGACATTCCGTGCCGAAAACTCCAATACGCCCCGCCACCTCGCCGAGTTCTGGATGATAGAACCTGAAGTCGCTTTCTTCGACATCACCGACAACATGGAACTTGCCGAGGACTTCATCAAATACTGCATCGGCTACGCGCTCGACAACTGCCGCGACGACATCGAATTCCTCAACGAGATGTACGACAAGGAGCTTATCGCCCGACTCGAAAGCGTGTTGAAAAGCGACTTCGTGCGCTTGAGCTACACCGACGGCGTAAAAATACTTGAAGAATCGGGCAAGAAATTTGAATTCCCCGTCTACTGGGGTGCCGACCTGCAGAGCGAGCACGAGCGCTTCCTCGTCGAGGAGCACTTCAAACGCCCCGTAATCCTTACCGATTACCCCAAGGAAATCAAAGCCTTCTACATGAAGCAGAACGAGGACGGAAAGACCGTGCGCGCCATGGACGTGCTGTTCCCCAAAATCGGCGAAATCATCGGCGGCTCCGAGCGTGAGGAGAACTACGACAAGCTCATGCAGCGCATCGAGGAACTCAACATACCGATGAAGGACATGTGGTGGTATCTCGACACACGCCGCTTCGGCACCGTGCCCCACTCGGGCTTCGGCCTCGGCTTCGAGCGCCTCGTACTGTTCGTGACCGGCATGACCAACATCCGCGACGTCATCCCCTTCCCACGCACCCCCGGCAACGCCGAATTTTAACGACATACCGACAACGTATCAGCTTGTAGGGACGCGATTTATCGCTGCTCACTGCTGTTTACTTAGGGAGGACGTCCGGAGGACGTCGATTATGAGTAACCACGTACGCCGGAGCTTGCGGAGGCGTGCGTGGCAAGTAATAAGATAGTGAGTGGCGTCCGTAGGACGCCGATTTACATCACTTCATTTATAATAAAAAGCTGGTAACTAAGTAAATCGGCGTCCTACGGACGCCACGGTCACATATCCATTATTCCCCGCATGCCTCCGCTTCACTCCGGCATACGGGGTTACGAATAATCAGCGTCCGAAGGACGCTCAGATGCTTAAGCAAACAGCATTGAATCGCGGCCATACAAACTGACAAAAACGTTTACGATTTTGAATAAAACAACCATTTATTATATCAATATTAAGCATACATAGATTGGAGGTGGCATAATATCGACAGATAAAAGCTGAATCACAACAACCGACCGAGCACGTTTCGACCCTACGAAGCAAAAATATTTTCGCAATAATCAAAAAATCAGGCGAAAAAGTTTTGCCGTGTCGAAAACTATGCTTAATTTTGCCCCGCAAAACGCATAATAAATTGTAAATAAATCAAAATCAACAATAAAACCAAATCACTAATATGATTATCGTACAAGTAAAAGAAGGCGAAAACATCGAAAAAGCGCTCAAAAAATTCAAACGTAAATTTGAAAAAACAGGTATCGTAAAAGAACTCCGCAGCCGTCAGGCTTTTGAGAAACCCTCAGTAGCCAACCGTAAGAAAATGATGAAGGCTGTTTACGTGCAGAAACTCCGCACCGTAGAGGAATAATTTCCCCTTCTTTACAATTACACAATACACGCAGCCGCAAGGCCGTGTGACAATCAAATTTCACCATGACAGGCATTTCCACTTGTCATGGTGAAGTTTTTTTTATAATAATTCATTATATTTGCATAAATTATACATATATCACGGGTATTTTACATATTTACTCATAAACAATTACCAATGAAGCAATTTATCACGATTCTTGCTTTGGGCATAGCCGCATCTGCCGCCGCCTCACCTTCCGGCCCGGCACGCTCCGCTTCGCTCGAAAACCTGCGCATCAAGGGCATCCTGATGTACGACAACGACAAAAACGTCGAGAATTTCGGATTGTATGAATATACAGTCACCCCCGAAGTTACGCGCCGTCTGCTCACACCTATCCGCGCCGTGTCGGCCAACGGAGGCAGCGTGGCAGTCGACAACAAGCTCTACACGTTCCAATATGACATCCAGTACGGCTTTGTCAATTCGGCACGCTACTACGTCTACGACCTTACCACCGGCGAGCAGCTCAGCTCCACTTCGATGGGCTACGACGTTGCCACTGTCTACAGCCACGCAGCCGTATCAAGCGCCGTCGACCCCGTAAGCGGCACCGTCTACTCCTCCGGCTACGAATACAACGAAGCCGACAAGACCCTGACCGTAAAACTCAAGACGTGGGACCTCGCCAACAACACAAAAACCACTGTCGGCGATATGCAGGCACCCCTTATCGCCATGGCCTTTGACAAGGACGGCCAGCTGTGGGGCATCACAGCAAGTTCATCAACCACGTCGACCGACGGCGGTTTCCTCATAAAAGTCGATAAAGCCACCGGAGCAATGACCGTCATAGGCGACACCGGCGTACGGCCGTACTACGACCAATCGGCCGTAATCGACCCTGTCAGCGGCACATTCTACTGGCTCGCCAACACACAGGCCGAAGAGGCCAATCTCTATACCGTCGACCTCGCTACCGCCAAAGCCACCCTCATCAGTGCCTTCCCCAACGGCGACGAGATAGTGGCCGCCACAATCAACCCGACTGAATATGACGACGCAGCTCCCTCGCCTGTCAGAAACCTCACACTCACCCCGTCGGCGCCCTACAATGTCGAGATAGCATTTGACATGCCGTCGACAAGCTATGACGGCTCGGCCCTGACAGGCAGCCTGACATGGACAGCCGTGATAAAAGGCACGACGACCGTCACCCGTACAGGCGTTGCCGAAGCGGGCGCCCACGTAGCGGAAACAGTGGCGCTTGACGCATCACAACCGGCCACCATCATCATTACGGCGGCCAAGGACGGCGCAAAGGGCCCGGAAGCCGAAGCATCAGCCTATATCGGTTATGACAAGATGAACGCCGTGACCGACCTTACCCTCAAATATGCCGACGGCACCAACACCCTGACATGGACAGCGCCGGAGACCGGACATTTCAACGGATTGAAATCGGCCGACGGCTTCCGATACATCATCAGGCGCATGCCCGAAGGTGTCACCGTGGCCGAAGCCCACGCCGCGACCACCTTCACCGAGGCTGTCACCGACGACAATCTCCGCAGCACCTACTACACTGTCGCTACCGTCAACGGCGACGTGACAGGCGACGAAGCATCCTCCAACACCGTCATCACCGGTTCGGCCGTCACACCCCCCTACTCACAGGATTTCGACCTCGCTACCTCTCTCGACCTCTATAATACGGTCGACGCCAACAAGGACAACAATACCTGGTATTATTCGGTAAAATCCGTCAAATACCGCCAGTCGACAACAAAAGCCGCCGACGACTATCTTTTCACTCCGGCATTCAGCCTCAAGGCCGGATATAGCTACGAGCTCAAATTCGACGGCTACGGCACCAATACCCGCTACACCAACCTGCTCGACGTGGTCATCGCATCAGCTCCCGAGGCCGAAAGCGCCGTATCGCTCATTGACGAGCCTTTATCATACAGCAACGACAGCCGCTCAGTCATCACCAAGACCGTAACCGTCACCCCAAAGGCCGACGGCAAATATTATATCGGCTTCCATCTCACAAGCGCCAAATCGCAGGGCACATTCACCATCGACAACGTAAGCCTTTCGGCCGGAAAGTCGACTGCCGTACCCGCTATCCCCGACGGTTTTGACGTCATGGCCGGAGCCAAAGGCGAACTTAAAGCCTACATCAGCGTCACCGCTCCGTTGGCCACCGCCGCAGGCACAGCCACCAATCCCCCGCTGCAGCTCACACTGCAAAGAGGCGAGACCGTAATCACAAAAGCCGCCATGAATCCCGGCGAAACCAAGGACATAGTTGACGACAGCATGACCGAATCGGGCATCTATACCTACACCGCCAAATTCTCCAACGCCGATGGCGAAGGTGAAGCCGCAGAAGTGAAGGTATTCATCGGCACAGACTCACCCGCCGCACCGACCGATGTCGTGCTCACCGACAACAACGACGGAACAGCACTCGTCAGCTGGAGCCTCCCCGCCCGTGGCGTCAACGACGGATATGTCGACACCGATAAGATCATCTGCACCATACTCGCCGCCACCGGCAATACAGTGCTCAAGACTGGCATCACAGGCACATCGGCCACCACCATAGCGATACCCTCCGAAGGCGCACAGGCATTCTACTCCGTCAAGGTAGCCGCCGCATATACCGACAATGCGACCGCCCCCGCCACCGCCTCCAACGAAATCCTCTCGGGCGCACCCTACGGATTGCCCTACGCCGAATCGTGGGCCGACGCCACCGCCTCCACCACTCCCTGGACCAAAGAGGTTGTATCGGGCAAAAGCTACGATACATCGTGGAACGCACGCGCCGACAACACCCAGGACAATGACGGCGGGGCAGCCGACATGACTGCATACAGTGCAGCATCAAGCCGCTGGGCCGGACCGAAAATCGACATCTCCACGGCTGCCGAACCCATTGCAAACGCCTACGTCTACCTCCCCGACGGCAACACCCGTCTCACTCTCCAGATCCAGAAAGACAACGGCGAATGGACTGACCTCGCAAGCGTAGACAACGCAGCCGACGATTGGGTACCTGTCACCGCACCGCTCACAGCCTATAAGAGCAAGAACGTGCGTCTCGGACTGCTCGGCGAATGCACCGGCGGCATGCGCTTCATCTACGTCGACAACCTCACGGTCAAGGACAAACAGAGCGGCGTTGACAGCATCACCGACGGCAACGATATCAAGATAACCGCCCTCGACGGCACCATCACCGTCATAGCCGGCCAACAGCTCCCGATAGCCGTCTACACCCCCGACGGGCGTTGCATCGAAAGCCTCACAGCCCAATCAGCCCTGTTCCGTCTCAACGCAGGCTTCTACATAGTAAAAGCAGGCACCCGCACCGTCAAAGTGACCCTCTGACGCCGGAACAATGCGTTGCGACATTACCCTCTGATTCCATCCGATTTTTCCGCATGGTGATATTTTTCGGATGGAATATTTGGAAAATAGAAAATAATGGTCTATATTCGTATAGTTTCAATCGTGCGACAGCCGTTTTGGCCAGGCAGCAGAAATTGAAATCGGACGATAATATGCTGATAGATCGTTATCTGACATATCTACGGTGTGAACTGAATTATTCGGTTCACACCGTTTCGGCTTATTCACGCGACATACGCCGGTTCGCCGATTTCTGCTGCCACGGCAACGCTGACGGTTTCGACCCGCTGACAGTATCCAACAGCGACGTCAGGGCATGGATAGCATCACTCTCGCAGCAGGGCGACTCCCGCCGTACGCTCCGCCGCAAAGTGCAGTCGCTCAGGTCGTTTTACCGCTATCTGATGCTCACGGGCGCCACCGGCCGCAATCCCGCCACCGACATAACGATAGCGCGTCCCGCATCGACACTGCCGACATTCATACGCACCGAAGAAATCAACAGTCTGCTCGACACGCCTTACGATACTGCCGACCTTATCGAAAGCCGTAACCGTCTCATCCTCACCCTGCTCTACACCACAGGCATGCGCCGCTCGGAGCTTATCGGCCTTCTCGACCGCAATATCGACACCGCGCGCTGCGAACTAAAAGTGCTCGGCAAACGTAATAAGGAAAGAGTCATTCCTTTTGGGGATGAACTGAGGACTATGATAGAGCACTACCGCACACTACGCGAGGAGGCAGGCATTGCCGGAGCCCCCTGTTTTCTGACACGCCGCCACGGCGAGCCGCTATATCCGCGGCTTGTCAACACCGTTGTCAGCGACAGTCTTGACCCGCAGCAGATACACGCGGTCAAGAGGTCGCCACACGTGTTGCGCCACACTTTTGCCACCGACATGCTCAACAACGGCGCCGACCTCAACGCCGTGCAGCAGCTGCTCGGGCACTCCTCACTGGCTACTACACAGATATACACACATATATCGTACCGTGAATTAAAACAAAATTATCAACTTGCGCATCCACGCGCACAAAAAAAAGGAGGATAATATGGAAGTTCGTATTCAAGCAATCCATTTTGACATCGCCGATCGTCTTACAGCTTTTATCAACAAGAAAGCGGAAAAACTGGCCCGTCGCAACGAAGCGATTACCGCCGTCGACGTCACCCTTAAGGTAGTGAAACCCGAATCGGCCATGAACAAGGAAGTAATAATAAAAATAACAGAACCCCAGCAGCCCGAAATCGTAGCTACCAAAACCGCCGACACCTTCGAAGAAGCCGTCGACAACGCCATGGAAGCCCTCGACCGCCAGCTCGCCAAACGCAAAGACAAATAAACCCGTATAAATTTTAACAAAAGCACAAAAGCCCCGGCAGGAGCACAAAACATCAGATTTTGTCCCACCTTGCCGGGACCTTTGTGCTTTTGTTTAATTCATAACCTCGCAAAGTGAGGGAAGGTATATACAAATCTACAATCAATAATTAAATTTCGCATTTACTTGTAGGCAGGTGTTGCAAACCTCAAAACATACGAACAAAATTGTAGGCAGGGCGCTGCAAAACATCCAATATACAGTAAATATGACACGTCATCTCGTAGGGCTGCACCCCGGTGCAGCCGCCAGGTAACTGATAACCAACTTTCGCCACCGGCTGCTCCGGGGAGCAGCCGTACATCATGCAGCCGATAGCATCAGTTTTGCGTGTGTTTACTCAAGCTGAGCAGAGAGGGGCGGGGGCGTCTCGCCCCCGTGGTATTATTCTTCATTAAAAGAAGTTACCACGGGGACGAGACGTCCCCGCCCCACTGTCGGCTTGCAATGCTGTCAGAAGCCGAGGGTTATGCCGGTCGAGATGGTCCGGAACTTCGGGGAGCCGGTTTCGGATTTGAAAAGGTCGTAAGGGGAGTATTTGAAGTAGAGACCTATTGCGGGCGCCACCTGCACGCCGAGCATCACATCGACGCTGAATTTGCGCTGTCCTATGCGGTCGTAGTTCTCCTTGACCTTGGTGCCGTCGGCAAGTTCATATTGCGTGAGCATCGAGGCATGCGAGTTCCAGTTGAGTATCGCCGCGAGTTTGAACCCGAGGTGCGAGTTGCCCAATGCCTTGACAGGGGAATAGTAGGTATATGAAATCGGGAACGTGAGCGAAAACACCTTGATACGCGAGAACTTGCCTTCCGTATCTTCGGGATAACCGGTGATGACCGTAGTCCCGTCGACAAGGTCAAAACGGTTCTCGCCCGTCATGCGGTAATTGCGCCAGTTGATACCCATGCCCACCTGCACTACATTACGGTTGGCCGGTCCGAAGCGGTGGGCGTAGAAAAGGAGGTTGTCGATACCGATTTCAAACGATTTGCCCATCTGAGTGTTCATCGCGGCCGGAGCATCGACGGCGCCCGTGAATCCGAAATGAAGCCCCTGGACGGACCCGATCATATCATTGCACCGATTGACTTTCAGGCCCAGCGGCATTGCGAAACTCTGGCGCGATTTGATTACGGAATTGGCCTCGTAAGGCAGACTGCAGGAGGTCTGGAAAGTACTGTCATTCTCTATTCCCTTGACGTCGATGCTGACGCCGCCGGGATTTTCGGTGATTACCACGCAGTTGGCGTTTTTCACGCACAGCACGGTATCGACCGGCTGGGTAGTGTCGTCATTGTAAGCCGTTGCTGCGGATACGGCGGTCGATAGGAAGGTGATTGATGCCGCAAGTATATAATTTTTCATAACGTGTCGGGATATTTTGATTAGAAGCCTAAGTTTATACCAAATGATATGACATCAAACTGCGGGCCGTTGCCGCTTTTGAACATCGCCACGGGCGAATACCGGCAGTAGAGACTGAAATCTTCCCACCCGATGCCCGCAAATATGTCGTAGGTGAGTATACGCTGCTGGAGCCCCTTGAACGACTGCTCATACGAACGATTGTCGAGTGTATATTTGTTGGAGGCCGTGGTGTAGGTGTTGAACTTCATCACCACACCCGCCGAGATGCCGAAGTCGTCATATATATTCTGCGTGACGGTAAAGGGCATTTCGAAACCGAAGTTGAACAACCGCACGTGTGTATCTCTCGCCCCCTCGGGCAAATCGACCATGACGAGCGACTTGCCGTCGCGTCCGAACATCCGGCCTCCGTGAAGCGCGAACTTCTGGGCGAATATACCGGCACCGAACGAGAATGTCGGTCCCTTGGCCCACGGAGTGTAGTTCAGACCCACAATCTTGCCCATTGCAATATCGATTGACTGGTCGAGACCGCGCGGGCCGTCAATGGGCATACAGATACCTAACTGTGTATGGGCAGCCCAGGTGACTTCGCTCTTTTTGCGCTGATACTCGCGCAGGAACGGCAAAGACAGGCCCCACTCGTCCTTGCTGACAGTATCGGGCAGCGAATCCTCCCTCTCGGAAGAGTATGAATAATAGAACGAATCGTCATCGCCCTGCCCTATTACGGTAATGATATTGGAGGTGGGAGATTTTGTCACCATTACTGTATGGGCGTCATTTACTACAGCGAGAGTATCGGTCGGCAGTGTGTCGGCGTTGGCCGGAATGCATGCCGCCATTACGCCTGCTACTGCTGTTATTGCGATTTTTACGGTTTTCATATAAATCTAAACTTTGATTGGTAATTTACTGATAAGAGTTGCGGCGGTCGTGAGCGGCGCGTCATTTGAGCATCTCCTTGATTTTGTCGCGCGAAGCCATCCCCTCGAGATAGATAAGGATAATCTTGTTGCCTCCGTTGCGGTTCTGGTTGAGATAGAACAGATAGCGCTGTTTCACCCCCGAAGGTTTCAGCTGATAGAAACCGTAGTACAGACCGCCATCGCGGTACGACACCTCGCGGTCGACGGCTTTCGCCGCGTCGCGTGTGACAAGGGGCTCGATGTCGGCCGCCGCTTCCGGATAGTCCGTCAGGGTAAGCGAGCGGTAGAGCGACAGGGCATACCGTTCGAGCTTGTCGCCCGAAATCTGTGTCTCGCTCGCCCGCGGCTCATCGTGATACCTCCCGTCGAAGAGCGCCCCGATGTTGAGACGGTCCTGCGCGAGCGCCGCCGACGTACCGATGGCCCAGAGCATTAATAGAGTGATGATACCTTTCATACGATTATTTTATTATTGTTTTATTACTTATGTAGTTACAGTCCGCCTATTTCACGATGTCACGCAGTGACACGAAATCTTCGTTAATCGATTCATACACCGTACGCTGCGCTTCGGCCATGCATCCCATCTCGCTGCTTATAAGAGCGGCAACGTCGTCAGGATTTTCCGGACGGTTGATACCTCCGCCCGAGATTGCCACCGAACGGTTTCCGGCTATGACAGCACTCTTCTCCCCCTGCATCAGCTGCGCGATAGAGTCATGTTTGCCGGCGAGAACTCCCGAGCGGGAAGCGTTGGCGAGCATATCGCCCGATGGCATCTTCTCAAAATGTGTCAGCGACACGACGGCGGCGATAATGATAGCCACCGACGCCGCAGCCGAGACAGCCACCCATTGCGACGGGCGCAGCAAGCGGCGACGTTTGCCCGCAGTCGGCTTCACGGCCGCGGACCCAATCGATCTTGCGCACGCAAACACACCCATCACGGCACGTGCCTCTTCGACCAAACTGTCGTGCGAGCGCGAAGCGGCAAGCAGTCCGCGCAGACGGCGCTCCTCCTCAACCGAGGTCTCACCGTCGAAATAGCGGTTGATGAGACCGAGCAACTCGTCATGTTCGTTTATATGTCTTTCATTCTTCATAATCATTGTTGTCTTTTCAGATAGATTTGACGTATTATTTTGCGGGAGCGAGAAAGAATTACGCGTACGTTGGCTTCGGAGATACCCATTTCAAGGGCTATGTCGTCCATTTCCCAGCCGTCGCGGTCGCGAAGGTAGAGGATGCGGCGGTCACGTTCGGAAAGCTCCTTGTCAATCAGCCCGGTGACCTCGCCGTACAGCTCCCTCCGTTCCTGCGTGTCGTCTCCGGAGTCTTCGGTGACAGCGGCAGCCGAGGGATTGTCGTCGATATCGTCATGCCTGCGCACCGCATCACGTCGTAGCGTGTCGATACAGATGTTGCGCACGGTAGTGACGGCAACTCCTTCCACGGCAGTGGCCGAATCGAAGTCGGAACGCCGGCTCCACAGACGCACGAACGCATCTTGCAAAGCATCGTCGACAGCCTCGTCGCTTACAATGCGTCGGGCGGTCATCTGCAGGCGCCCTTTGATACGCATAAACACCGATGTCAGGAGTTCTTCTTTCATTGCTTTCGTCTATAATACGCACCACGATGGTGTTTGTAACACAGTCACGGAAAATTTTTACGACAAATCAATCATCAGCTTGTAGAGACGCAATTCAATGGCTGTTTACATCAGACGTCTAAGCGTCCTTAGGACGCTGATTATTCGTAACCCCGTATGCCGGAGTGAAACGGAGGCATGCGGGGAATAATGAATATATAGCCGTGGCGTCCGGAGGACGCAGATTTACTTAGCTACCAGCTGTTTATTATAAATTAAGTGATGTAAATCGGCGTCCTACGGACGCCACTCCCGATATGATTACCTGCCCCGCACGCCTTCGCAAGCTTCGGCGTACGGGGTTACGCATAATCGACGTCCTCCGGACGTCACGCCCTTAAGTTAACAGCATTGAATCGCGTCCCTACAATCTACTGCGACTTTGATTACCTGCCGGTGCGGTGATGGAGGTAGGTGTGCAGGCAGCCTACAAACAGCGCGCCTCCTATGATGTTGCCTATCGTGGCGGGGAGGATATTGTTGGTCAGGCAGGTGTCGATGCTCAGCGGGGCACCTTCGAGCATGGCGAGGGGCAGGTAGAACATGTTGGCGATAGAATGCTCGTAGCCGAGCACCACAAACGCCATTACGGGCAGCCAGCAGCCGAGCGCCTTTTCAAAAAACGTATGCCCCGACAGCGCCAGCCACACCCCGAGACACACGAACCAGTTGGCACCGATGCCCTTGACGAGCACCACCGGCCACGTCATCGATGTCTTCGCTACCCCGATGCCTATTATCGAGCTGTGGTAAGGCTCCGCGGCCGTCAGTCCGGCGAAATACACAAGCAGCCATGTGAACGCCACCGCGCCGATGAGATTGCCTATATATACTATCGACCAGTTGCGTATCACGGCCGACAGCGTGTAGTCGCGCTTCATGTAGCCCGGTATGAGCATGGCATTGTTGCCGGTGAAAAGTTCCGCGCCGAGCACCACCACGAGTATCAGTCCGATAGGAAACATCATGCCGCTCAGCAGACGTTGCAGCGACGGATTACCCCCCGTCAGTTCCGGGAAACCGAACCCGACTATCAGCGACAGTATGCCGCCTATGGCAATGAAAGCGCCGGCAAGCATGGCCGACACAAGGAGTGATACGGGCTGACGCAACGTGCGCGCTACTTTGGCATTACCCGCTGCGATAGCGGCATCAGTAATCTCGACCGGCGTTTTTATCTGCATATTATCCTAATTTTATTTAAGTAACTGTTTAAAATTATTTTATACTAACCATTCTCATTATTTTAATATTCTGTCGGAGTCTTTTTTGCCGCTTTCCATCTCGTCATCAGTCATGTAGCTCGCTACACTCCTTCTTCCTCACTGGAAATCGCCTAAAAAATCCTCTCGCCATAATATCAAAATAATTTTGAACAGTTACTTATATGTAAAAATCAATGTGTCCTTTCAACCGTGCGGCTCACGAAAATGGTATCGACCGACTGGCGCACCCGGTACGGCGTGCCCGACACGCGCGAACGCTTCGACCCGACGTAATAAAACGACTGCTGGGTATCCCACGACGGCCAGTCGAGCTTGCGTGTGCTCCCGGCCGGAATGTCGGCGCGGACGCGGCGTGTCGTCTCATGAAACTGACGTCCCTTGCTGTCAAGATATTGCGTAGTGACCGACACGGCGTTGATGTCAAAATCCGTGCGGTTGGTCACAAACACAGTCTCGCGCCGGCTGCGCAACGGCTTGTCGTATCCGAAGAGCAACACGGCGGCGCTGTCAGGTATTATCGCCGAGTCGGGCACAGCGACAGCCTGTTGCGCCCGCACGGCACGCCCGCTGACATTGCCGCGCGTGGTACGCTGCCTGCGCGCATGCGCATCGCCTGCCGACATCGCCGCCACGCAGACTGTCAGTAATATGGCTGCCGAAAGTCTCATAGATAGCGGGGAGTTAAAGGTGATGCCGAGGCAGCAGGAAACACCCTGACCGCTCCGTCAAGATTGTCGGGACGATTGTTGACACGCGTCACCGTCATCCGGAACATATAAGGAAGGAAGCGCCACAGATTTACTTTCAGTTTATTGGTAACGGGCACCATTATCAGCCGTCCGTCGTCATCAAGAGTGACGGTAAAGCGTTTCGGCTTCGACAGTATACCTGTATCGCCCGAAGTATATATGCGGGCATCGTAGCAGTCGGGGCGCCCTGCGGCAGTGCATGCGCCCATCACGGTACCGGGCAGAATGTTACGGTCGGGACTGTCGACCACTATCAGCCTGAAAAATATCGTGCCCGGGTCGGCGACAACGGCAAAAAGCCCCTCGCTGCCCGACATACGCCATATCCCCTCTACCGGCATCATGGCTTTGCCGTCGAAATACGCGTCGGCGTCGGTGACATCCATATTCACGACGCACCCCGACACTCCGGCAAGATATTGCTCAAGTTCGTCGGGAGCGGCATGCGCGTAGCCGGGCCATACGAATACAGCCAAAACCGCGATAATGAGAGGGAGTTTTGCACACATACGTATCCGTGGATTACAGACGCCCGAGCCTGTAGGAGAATCCGAAACTCAGCACCTCGCGCAGCTGCCACTTGTGCCATTTGGAGTCCTCGTAGCGCCCTGTGGTGGAGTCATAGCGAAGATGCACATATATCTGGGTCGACAGGAAGCGGTTGATGCTGAACGACAGTGTATTCTCCCAGTCGCCCTGCAGATACTCGTAGTTGGTGAAGGCAGTGAGCCGTGAGTTGAAGCTGATGTTGTAGGCAAGTTTCCATTCGAGGCGGCAGTCGATATTGCTACCGTACTGGCTTACAGTCGTATGCCCCTCCTTGATGCCGAACTGGCGTTCGTCGATTTTATCGTTGGTGCATATCTTCAGGTTGTAGGAGAGCGGCGCTATCGACGCGTTGGTCTTGAAATTACCCGAAGGGGTGGAGTACTCGTACGTCATACCGAGACCGAGATTGAGCTCGCCGGGCGAGAGGAATGCCGCCGAGAGGTCGTTGGTGTTCTTGCGGTAGTTGTTGAGCAGCTGTGTCTTGAACTGCATCGTGGCCGAGTAATACCACCTTTTGGCGGCCTTGACGCCGAATTTCGAGTTGATCTGGAAATTATCCTCCGATATGCTGTAGTTGCGCAGCGAGTCGTCGGGCGCGCTGTTCAGGCCGAGTTTGTACTGTACGGTATTCTCGAACAGGAGATTGGGATGGAACGCCTGATTAAGGCGCGCATTGTATATCCCCTGTATTATCGTGTTCAGGTTGTTGTTGCCGCCCTGATACCAGTTGGGCGAGTTGTAGGCCTGCGAGAACTGTATCATGCCGTCGAACTGCTGGAGCCAGTGTATCTTCTTCACTTCCACGGCATCGACTGCACCCTTGACCTCGGATTTGTCGACAGAAATCTCCTCGACGGTGATATGCGCCGTAGTGGGGTCGACGAAGGCGCGGAAACGCTTGGGCGCTTCGGGAAGGGTGTTGATGTTGTATCTCACATGCCGCGCATTGTCAATCATATAGCGCTGGCGCAGCTTCCGGTAGCGCAGTATGGCGTCGTTGCGGTCGTTGACCCAGTCGAGAGGACCGGGGGCGGGCGTTTCCCTCCCTTCGATTGCGGTGGAGTCGGCGGTCAGCATCACGTCGTAAGTGTCAAAAATCATGGGTATGAACAGCGTGGTGGGAAGCATGCGGTTGTGCACGTCGAGCGTGGTGTCTATCTCGAATTCCTTCTCTTCGGCTTTCTCCCCGTTGATGTCGAAATAGTCCACCCATTCCTCGTCGCCGGCGGTGTCGGCGGCAACAGTATCGGCCGGCACGGCGGCAACTGTCTCCTCGACCCACTGGCCGTTGACGAAACGATATTTCTTGGTGACCTGCGCGTTGACGGCCGTCACCCCCAGCATAAGCACTATAAGCAAGTAATATAATCGTGTAAGCATACCTTTGGAAAATTGCTTGCGGTAAACGAAACGTGAAAAATTTTTACAAAGATAGCAAATAATATGGAAATTTCGTAACTTTGCACATCTTAATACGACTTAATACGACGCCATGAAGCATATATGGCCTCATGCCGTTTTTCCGGAAAAAGTTAAAACCCAATTACTGATGATTGATAAGATAAACGCCCTCAAGTCAACGATAGAAGGACTTACAGCCGCCAGCGATGCCGAAGTGGAGGCTCTCCGCGTCAAGTATCTGAGCAAAAAAGGTGAGATTTCACTCCTTTTCAATGATTTCCGCACCGTGCCCGCCGAGCAGAAAAAAGCCATCGGACAGGCACTCAACGAATTGAAAAACTTTGCCACGGAGCGCATCAACTCGTTGCGCGACGCCCTCGCCTCGGCCGACACAGGTCTTGAAGGCGTCGACCTGACCCGTACTCCCGCGCCGTTGCGCCTCGGCACACGCCACCCTCTTTCGCTGGTGCGAGAGGAAATCATCGCCATATTCCGCCGTCTGGGCTTCACCGTGGCCGAAGGCCCCGAAATCGAGGACGACTGGCATGTGTTTGAATCGCTCAACTTCGCCGCCGACCATCCCGCGCGCGACATGCAGGACACGTTCTTCATACAGCGCAATCCCGACGTGCTGCTCCGCACCCACACATCGTCAGTACAGACCCGCGTGATGGAGAAGACGCAGCCGCCTATCCGCATCATCTGCCCCGGACGCGTATACCGCAACGAGGCCATCTCGGCACGCGCCCACTGCTTCTTCCACCAGGTCGAGGCACTCTACATCGACAAGAACGTATCGTTCGCCGACTTGCGCCAGACGCTCCTTTACTTCGCCCGCGAGATGTTCGGACCCGACACCAAAATCCGTCTGCGCCCGAGCTACTTCCCGTTCACCGAGCCTTCGGCCGAAATGGATATATCCTGCGACCTCTGCGGAGGCAAGGGATGCTCGTTCTGCAAGGGCACGGGATGGGTTGAGATACTCGGATGCGGCATGGTCGACCCCAACGTGCTCGAAGCCTGCGGCATAGACTCCAAAGTATACTCCGGATTCGCTCTCGGCATGGGCATAGAGCGCATCACCAATCTGAAATACAGGGTAAAAGACCTGCGCATGTTCTCGGAAAACGATGTCCGTTTCCTCGACGAATTCATTGACGCATAACAATAAGGAAAGTCGGACCTGTCTGACCCGTCCGACAGGTCCGACATCATCTTACTTCAATCCTATTCGACGATGCCGGGCTGGTTACAATTGCTGAGTGTTGGCGCCGGAGGTGCCATAGGCGCCATATTCCGTTTTCTGCTGCAATACTGCCTCAGCGGCTCCTACCGCCAATGGGTCATAGTGGCGGTCAATCTCACCGGGAGCGCACTTATAGGCGCGGCGTGGGCCATAGCAGGCCGCTACGGTTCATCAGTCATCCTCAACCAGTGGCTCATCGCAGGAGTGCTCGGAGGCTTCACCACCTACTCCACATTTGCCTGGGACAGCTTCGACCTCATCAGAAACGGACGCACACCTGAAGCCGTCCTATACATGGCAGTCACCGTTATAGGCGGACTTTTACTCTGCGCGTTAGCTTTTAACTGTACCGAAAAATTACTCCGATGACAATAAAACAACGTTATGCGGCAGTCCTCGAGCGCTTTGCCACCGCAATGCCCTCGCCGGAAACAGAACTGCACTACGACTCACCGTTTCATCTGCTCTTAGCCGTGATACTCTCGGCACAGTGCACCGACAAGCGCGTCAACATGGTCACGCCTCCACTCTTCGAGGCATTTCCCTCGCCTGAATCGATGGCCGCCGTCACTCCCGACGACGTGTTTCCGTTCATCAGATCGGTATCCTACCCCAACAACAAGGCCAAGTCGCTCGTCGGAGCCGCCCGTACCCTCGTAGAGCGTTTCGGCGGCGAGATGCCTTCCGACATCGACTCGCTGATGGAGCTGCCGGGAGTAGGCCGCAAGACAGCCAACGTGATGCTCGCTGTGGTGTTCAACCGCGCCGCGATGGCCGTCGACACCCACGTGTTCCGCGTCAGCGAGCGCATCGGCCTGACCACCAACTCAAAAAATCCGCTCCAGACCGAACGGACACTTGTAAAATACATTCCCGAGGCCGACATACCGCGCGCCCACCACTGGCTAATACTCCACGGCCGCTATGTGTGCAAGGCGCGACGCCCCGACTGCCTCAACTGCCCGATAACCGACCTTTGCCGCTATTTCGGCAAAAACGCGGGCGCACAGTGACAACACAAAACCATACCAGATGGAATCCACCTTCCTCTTCATAATCGAAGTCATAGGCACCTTTGCCTTTGCCATAAGCGGAATCCGGCTCGCAGCCTACAAGAAATTCGACCTGTTCGGAGCTTACACCATAGGCCTTGTGACGGCTATCGGCGGCGGAACGCTCCGCGACCTGCTGCTCGACATTCCGGTGTTCTGGATGCAGACATGGCTCTATCTCGCCGTCACCGGCATGGCACTCGGCATTGTAATCCTGTTCAGGCGCATGCTTATCAGCATGAACCGCATGCTCTTTATCTTCGACACGGTAGGTCTGGCGCTGTTCGTGGTCATCGGCATACAGAAAACCATCGCGGCGGAATATCCGATGTGGGTGGCGATGGTCATGGGCGTAATAACCGGCTCGTTCGGAGGTGTGGTGCGCGACATTCTCATCAACGTGGAGCCGCTGTTCTTCCGCAAGGACATTTATGCCACGGCCTGCCTCGCCGGAGGATTCGCCTACTGGGGGAGCACCATGCTCGGCTGGAACGACGTTACGTCGCAGCTGCTCTGCGCCGCCACCATCATCATACTGCGCACGTGCGCCATCCGCTACAACTGGTCGCTGCCTCAGCTCAGGTACACCCCCGACGACACCGGCGAAAGCCCCGACAAATAGTACCCCCGTTGACGTTTTTTTACAAACTTTTTTCACGCGCTGAATGTTAAAAAGAGCGTGAAACCGATAGCCGCGTACTTCCCGGGCAGGGAGACAACGGCACCAATCTGTAAAAAACGCAATTATGAAAACTGTCAGGACCATATACTTTGCCGGAGGTTCCTTCTGGGGTACCCAACAATATATACGTAACTTCAGCGGCGTAGTGTCGACGCGCATAGGCTACGCCAACTCACTTGTCCCCAACCCGCGCTACCGCGAAGTATGTCAGGGAAAAACGGGAGCCGCAGAGTGCGTCAAAGTGGATTATGACCCTGCACGCATCAGCCTTGAGAGCCTTGTTCAGCTGTTCATGCTCTCCATCAACCCCACGTCGGTCAACCGGCAGGGCAACGACGTCGGCCCCCAGTACCGCACCGGCATCTACTACACCGACATGGACGACGCCCATACGGTGTTCAACGTCGTAAGCGCGCTTGAGGACTCATACGACGCACCGTTCGCAGTGGAAATCCTTCCGTTGGAAAATTTCTACCGCGCCGAAAAATCATTGCAGGACTACCTCAGACGCACCCCCGGAGGCCACTGCACCATAAGTCCGCGCCTGATGGAGTATTCACGCAGCATTCAAGGCGTATTTGACGCCATCAACCCCGCTGTATGACATTACCCCTCGGTCACTTCGGGACGGAGGGGATAAGTGTTGCGCAGGCGCTCGAAATGCGCCCCGAATTCCGCCGTGCCCGCTTTCTGCCGCAATATGGCCGTATCCTCAAACGGGTCATACGACCTCGCAACCGCATCGGCGGTGACATTCTCCACCGCTCCCGCAGGGATGTCGGGAGTCATGCGGTAATCTATGCCGAAATAATTGCATAACGCATTCACAGCCATAGTAGTGGCGCGTATCTTGCCGTTAAGCGAATAGCCCGCGATATGGGGCGTGGCAATGTCGACGAGCTGAAGCAGCCGTTGCGACACATCAGGTTCATTCTCCCAGCAGTCAATCACAGCATGGCCGATGGTGCCTGCCTCAAGTGCGGCGACAAGGTCATCGTTATCTACCACGGGACCTCTCGCCGAATTAATTATCACAGCATCGCGGCGCATGCGCCCGAACAGCGCACTGTCGGCAAGATGGTAAGTGGCATGCCGGCCCTCTTTCGTCAAAGGCACATGGAATGTCACCACATCAGCCTGCGGCAGAAGCTCGTCAAGCGTGACGCCGTCAAAATCAGGCTCGCGTTCGGCGCGCGGCGGGTCGCATTTCAGTACACGCATGCCGAGTTTCTCCCCCCAGTCGGCCACGATGCTGCCCACATGCCCTACGCCTACCACTCCAATTGTCTTTCCCCCGAGCCCTCCGGGAAACAGTTTCAGAAGTGACGCATATACATATTGCGCCACAGCGGGAGCATTGCATCCGGGCGCCGAAGCGACGGTTATGCCGCGGGCGGCGCACCAGGGCAAGTCGATATGGTCGGTTCCGATAGTCGCCGTTGCTATGAAGCGCACGTTGCTGTTGCTTAAAAGGGATGCATCACACCGCGTGCGCGTACGCACAATCATTGCATCGGCCCCGGCGACGGCCTCAGGCGTAAACTCACCGGGTGCAAGACGTTCTATATCAAAATAGCCTGCAAGCTCATCGGGCACGCAAGGCACATGGCTCTCAATTATCAGTTTCGGTTTCATAATAACTGCATTACAACATATTATAATAACAGACCGGACACCCCAAAAGATTAGACATCGGGGCACTCCTGCATGGGAGATGTCCTCAGTACTGTTTACTTAACCATCTGAGCGTCCGGAGGACGCTGATTATTCGTAACCCCGTATGCCGGAGTGAAACGGAGGCATGCGGGGAATAATGGACATATAACCGTGGCGTCCGGAGGACGCCGATTTACTTATTTGTCAGCTGTTTATCATAAATGAAGTGATGTAAATCGGCGTCCTTCGGACGCCACTCCCGACCTGACGCTTACCACGCACGCCTCCGCAAGCTTCGGCGTACATGGTTACGAATAATCAACGTCCTCCGGACGTCACCATGGCGTCACCATTAAGTAAACAGCTTTTAGTTGCACCTCGGGCCGCCGGCCTTACACATAGTAGCACGCCGAATAGAGCGCGACATACATGGCAATTATCCCAATCAGCACCCACACCGCGCCGCGCGGACGGCGTATGGAATAATAGTGCGCCACCTGGTAGGCCGCAGTCAGGCACAGCATAGGGAAATATACCGACAGGTTGCCGTAATCGACTATCATGAAAATCATAGTCGAAATCAGCAGCAGCGTCAGGAAGCCGTTGTATGCGCGGAATTTGGCATTGTAGCTGAGTATCTTCATCAGATTGGCGCACATAGCGGCAAAACCGAGTATCATCGTTATGCCCACGGCCGCAAACACCGTAATCATATCCGGCACGCTCAGTCGCGAGAACACGCTCTCAAACTGCGGCCACCCTATATCCGACAGTTCCATTACCCCGAAGCCGTAAAGTATCCACACCGGGCAGATGATACCGATTACAGTGGCAAGCACCGACCGGAAATTGAGTATTCTCATCTGCGCCAGGCCGAGTATGGCCACCGGGATATAGAACATGAACGCATACTGCACGAGCGATGCCAGCGACAATATGAAAAATATCAGGAACACCCTCCTCGTGGCCGACATGTCGCCGTAGCAGCTGAACATCGTGGCCGTGATGCCGAGCATCACGACGCACATCAGCGACCCGCCGTAAAACTGCCCCGCCGCCACGGGCAGCGACGTCAGCATCACTATATAAAGCGACGAGGTCAGGGCCGACGGTGCGCGCATGAAGTTGAACACCTTGTTGAGCCCGATGAACGATATGGCCGTCAGGGCCGTCAGCACCAGACTTACGACCAATGACGGCTCGCCATACGGAAGCCAGCGGTTGGGCGACGGGAACAGCGTGCCACGGCTGCCGGTGATTTCATCGACATGGCCCGAACGGAATGCCGCATACGTCATCACTGCCGCGATGATGAATATCAGCGTGGTGCAGTTGCGCGAATGTAGGTAACGGTTGAGCCTGTCCATGCGATGCGTTAGAAATTATTTTTCCGATTCGAGGCGGAGGAGGTCACGGCCGATGTCGCGGCGCAGGTTTTTCCCCTCGAAATTCACCTTCGCTGCCGAGCGGTAGCTCTTGTCGAGAGCCTCGGCCACGGTGTCGGCCATCGAGCTGACCGATATGACGCGGCCTCCCGAAGTGACAAGATTGCCGTTGTCGTCCATTCTGGTGCCGGCATGGAACAGTATGCTTTCGTCAACCGTGCCGTCGATTGTGATTGCCTTTCCCTTGGGATAGCTGCCGGGGTAACCGCCCGACACGAGCATCACCGTCACCGAGGCGCGGGGGTTGATGTCAAGGGGCATCTCGCCGAGATTTCCTTCTGCTGCCGCTTTGAGCAGCTCCACGAGGTCTGAGTCGATACGGAGCATCACGGCCTCGGTCTCCGGGTCGCCCATGCGCACGTTGTATTCGATTACCATCGGTTCGCCACCTACGTTGATGAGGCCGAGGAATATGAATCCGCGGTAGGTGATGCCCTCTTCCTTAAGTCCGTCGATTGTAGGACGTATGATGCGGCTGTCGACTTTGCGCATGAACTCATCGTCGGCGAACACCACGGGGCTTACGGCGCCCATGCCGCCGGTATTGAGGCCGGTGTCACCCTCGCCTATGCGCTTGTAGTCCTTGGCCACGGGGAGCACGCGGTAGCCGCCGTTGCCGTCGGTCAGCACGAATACCGAGCATTCTATGCCCGAGAGGAACTCTTCGATGACAACCGTTGCCGACGACTTGCCGAACATGCCGTCGAGCATTTCGGCGAGTGCTTTCTTGGCTTCGTCGAGCGAGTCGATGATGAGCACGCCCTTGCCGGCGGCAAGGCCGTCGGCCTTTAGCACGTATGGTGCCTTGAGCGATTCGAGAAAACGATAGCCGTCCTCGATGGTCTCGGCCGTGAAGCTCTGATAGCGGGCTGTGGGTATGCCGTGACGCGACATGAAGGCTTTAGCGAAATCCTTGCTTCCCTCGAGGGCTGCGCCCGCTTTCGACGGGCCGGCCACAAGTACGCTGTCGGCGAATCGGTCATAGATACCGGCCACAAGCGGGTCTTCGTTGCCCGGCACAATCATGTCGATGGCATTGTCGGCCACAAAACGCGCTATGCCGTCAAAATCGAGCGGAGAGAGCGCTACGTTGGTACCGTATTGCGCCGTGCCGCCATTGCCGGGGGCTATGTACAGATTGTCAACGAGAGGGCTTTGCGACATTTTCCACGCCAAAGCCGATTCACGGCCACCTGAGCCAAGAAGAAGGATGTTCATATAATTTTGAATTTTGAATTTTTGAATTTTGAATTGGTGGGGAGGGAGGTTGGGGGGCATCGGACCGGTCTGACCGAGTACTCGGAGTTCTCTGAGATCTCTGAGTGCTCTGAGTGCTCTGAGTACTCGGAGTTCTCCGAGTGCTCTGAGAGCTCTGAGGGCTCTGAGCTCCCCAGGGGCTTCATTACTTGCTGTTGTTGCGGGGGCGCATCTTCACGCCGGGCTTTGCCAGCGACGGCTGGCGGCCGGTTATGCTCTTGAGGGCGGCCTCGTTGCGGCGCACTGCCAGCGGGTTCTCGCTTTCGGCGGGTGCCTCGCCTCGCGGTGCGAAACTGCCGCGTGAGCCGAACGAATCGCGTCCGCGGCGCTCGTCACGGCCATATTTGTCGCTGCGGCTGTCGCGTGAGAATTTATCACGGCGGTCGTCGCGGCGCTCCTTGTCGCGCCCGTACTTGTCACGGCGGTTAAATCCTCCGCCACGCGACGAATAGCGTTCCTCGAGTTTGTTGCGGGGCGAACCGTAGCGTGCCTCGTCGCCCTCGTCGTTGGCGGCGCTGCGACGGCGGTCGTCCTTGAATTTGCGCATGGAGCGGCGCTCGTCGCGGTCGCCTTTCTCGCGTCCGCGGGGCTGCGACTCTCCGTGATGTATCTTGCCGCCCGACTTGCGGAACGACTTGTAGTCACCGTCGAATATCTCGTACTCGCGCAGTTCGCATTCGAGCGCGCCGTTGAGTATCGGAATTTTAACTGACGGCGAAAGGTGTATCATGTCGAAATACTCTTTGCGATAGCCGATAATCCAGGCGTGATAGCCCTTGAACACATTCTTGAGCTTGTTGCCGAGCATCTCGTACAACCCCTCCATATCGTCGGCCGAGATACGCTCGCCGTAAGGAGGATTAGTGATGAGCACGCCGTCGGCGGGAGCCGAAATCCACTGCGACAGCGGCTTGACCTGCAGGTCGATATAGCGGGCCACGCCGGCGCTCTTGATATTGCGCGAGGCTATGTCGACAGCCTTGGGCGATATGTCGGCGCCATATATCTTGTAGTTGAACTCGCGCTCGCCCGAGTCATCGTTGTAGAGCGAGTCAAACAGTTCGGCGTCAAAGTTCTTCCAGTTTTCAAACGCGAAACTCTTGCGGTAGATGCCGGGGTTGATATTGGCGGCAATCAACGCTGCCTCCACCAGGAATGTACCGGAACCGCACATCGGGTCGACCAGCGGACAGTCGCCGCGCCAGCCCGAACGGAGTATGATGCCTGCGGCAAGCACCTCGTTGATAGGCGCTTCGGTCTGTGCCACGCGGTATCCGCGCTTGTGGAGCGACTCGCCAGACGAATCGAGCGAAAGGGTCACACGGTCGCCGGCAATATGCACGTTGATCATCACGTCGGCATCCTGCAGACGCACTCCGGGACGCTTGTCGCTTCCGTAACGGTCGCGGAACCAGTCGACTATCGCGTCCTTCACCCTGTATGTCACGAACTGCGAGTGTGTGAATTCGTCGCTGTAGGCCACTGTGTCGATAGAGAATGTCTTGTCAATCGACAGCACGCTGCTCCAGTCGAACTCCTTGACGGCATCATAGAGCGTATCGGTGTCGGTGGCAGTGAATTTATAAATCGGTTTGAGTATGCGCAAAGCCGTGCGGCAGCACAGGTTTGCCTTGTAAAGCATGGCGAGGTCACCCTCGAAAGCCACCATACGGCGCCCCGGCTCCACATTGTAGGCGCCAAGATTGCGCAACTCTTCGGCAAGCACTTCTTCCAGTCCCTGAAAGGTCTTTGCCACCATTTCAAATGTTTCGTTCATCTGTTTGTTATCGCGAAAGATTGTTGTTAAGTCTGATTGTATTGTCGGCGCGCGCCTGGAGCACGATGCTCCCCGGCTCTACGTCGGCCGTAATCCATATATTGCCGCCAATCACTGAGTCCGAGCCGATGGTTATGCGTCCCAATATCGTGGAGTTGGCGTAGATAATGACATTGTTGCCGATGACGGGATGTCGCGCAAGCCCCTTGACCGGGTTGCCCCCCTCGTCGGTGGGGAAACTGCGTGCGCCGAGCGTGACACCCTGATAGAGCTTCACGTTGTCGCCGATTATGGCGGTCTCGCCGATGACCACACCCGTGCCGTGGTCAATCATGAAAGCGTTGCCGATAGTGGCTCCCGGGTGTATGTCGATACCGGTCTCGCGGTGGGCGCGCTCACATATCATGCGGGGCAGCACAGGCACTCCGAGGCGGTATAACCTGTTGGCCACACGGTAGTTGGTTATCGCCCTGATAGCGGGATAGCTGCATATCACCTCATCGACCGACACCGCTGCCGGGTCGCCGAGGTAGATTGCCTCGGCATCGAGGGCGAGAGCCTCGCGCACCTCGGGAAGCGTCGATATGAAATCGGTGGCTATGGCGTCACATCGGCTCCGGGTGACAGGGTCGCCTCCGTCAGTGTCGAGCATGTTGAGCGCCGCGCCTATCTGCGCCGACAGCACTTCGCCCAGGCGGTCGACAGTCGTGCCGAGCCAGTACAGCGGGTTTTGCCGCGGAGTGATATGGCGTCCGAAATGTCCTGGAAATATGATAGAGCGCACAAGGTCAATTATCTCATCGACAGCGGGCTGTGAAGGGAGTGCCGCATTCTCGCCGGCACTGACGCCTACCTGCCGCAGCGACTCGGCGGCGAGCAACCGGTCAACAGTATTACTTATAATCTGCCGATATTTATCCATAATTTTCTGCCCTGAAGTCATTTAAACTTTTTCTTCGCGTCGCTGACGCTATCACCCGACAAAGGTAATAAATTTCATCGAAATGACAATATCGCCATCCCCGATTTCATGCGTAAAAGAATAATCAAAATTCAACCGAAATTCCCGTAAAATTGCGAAAACCGACTTAACTGAACCGCGGTTAAAAAACCGCGGCTACTATCTGCTTGATTATCAAAATCGCTTCATATAGTAGCCGCGGTTTTTTAACCGCGGTTCAGTTAAGCGGGGTTTTACAACACCCTCTATCTGACTACCTCTTTGGTTACTTTATTTCCGCGTACTACTATGTACAGGCCGGCCGACGGAGTGTCGACACGCACGCCCTGGAGATTGTAGTAGACGGGAGCTGCATCCGGTTCATCAGCCTCTATGCCGTCGACTCCGGCAGCTTCAGTTACGGTCAGCTTCATGTTCTTGAGGTCGGCAACCACCTTGTAGGTTCCGGGAGCGATTTTCCATGAATATGCCGAGCTTGCGTTGACACCGACCTTGAATGCCTTGATAGTGGTTGTCTGGTCAAGGTTTACGAGTGCATCTTTGGAAGCGGCGCCGTAGCGGTCGGAAGAGTTTACATCAGTGTCCCAATCGGCACCCTGGGCGGTGACAAACGTGAAGTATGAGTAGGTATCCTTGGCTGCAACGGGCATTTCGACGCTGTTCCAGGTATATACGCCGTTCTCCCTTGCGTCTGAAGCTATGGAAGTCGTAGTATTCCAGTCATTGAGATTGCCTATGACATAGAGTTTGGAGGGATAGTTGTCCTCGACGTCATCGCCGCCGCCACCTCCGCCTTGCACGTCGGTCTTGGTCCAGATGCAGTAACCGTTGCCCGTAGCCTTGATGTCGCTGTCGGTGTAGCCGGAGGGGGAAACCATGGCTGAACCGATTTTAACCACAAGTTTGCCTTTGGAGCCTGTCACTTCGGCCATGTAGCAGTCTTTGGTCGACTTGAGTACGTTGACAGCGGAATTGTTGTGCACGCCCACGGCGTTGCGTATGGCTATCATCTGCTTGATCTGGCTCTTGTACTGAGTCCAGTGTGGCCAGAACACGCAGGGAGTGCCGGGCGAGCAGAGCATGAAAGCGTTGGCAGCAGGCACGTTGCCGGTAAACTTGTTTCCGTCGCGGTATGTGTCGTGGTTGTCGATGAATGTCACGGCCAGCTGCGAGTAGCCGAAATGTATCATGCCGGCGGGCTGGTTGGTGGTACCGTTGGCTTTCCACACAAGCTGTGTCATATCGTTGGTGCTGAAAGCCTTGTTGACCTGATATTTGAAGGGGAAATCGAATGCTGCCGACTCCTTGCCGGTAGCCTCAATCCATGCGGCTACCGCATCGTAGCTGCCGTCCCAGTATTCGCCCACGCTGAACTGAGGCTTGGCATACTGGTTGTAGATTTTGGTATACTGGCCGCTGTAGCCCTTTACCATATCGTAACGGAAACCTGCATAGCCCATATCCTCGAGGAGGAATTTGCAATAGTTCTTGCAGTTGTTCTGCACGTTGGCGTTGGTGTGGTCGAGGTCGCGCGAACCGTTGAAGTCCTCGCCGGTGTCGGCAGCGCCTGTGCCGTGGCTTTGGCCTGACTCTCTATTGACCTCGTCGGTGCGGCATATTCCGTCAAGACCTATTTTCCAGGTCTGGCCGTTCCACGTCTCGGCGGGGAAATCGGTCCAGTTGGTGGCGCCGGAGCGGTGGTTGATTACGACATCCTCGATGATGCCGGTGCCCTTGGCCTTGAAAGTGGCAATCATCGAACGCAATTCGGCTTCGGTGCCCCAGCAGGTATTATGGTTGGTGAACCAGTACACGGGGTCATATCCATTGCCGGGATTGGATGCGGGTTTTGCCGAGTTGGGTACCCAGATAAGTTTGAACGATTCGCTGAGTTCGTCGGCCTTGGCCTCAAGTTTGCTCCATCCTGTCACATTCCAGCTGTCCCAATAAAAGCCCTGGAGCATCACACCTTCGTAATTGGCGGGCCATCCGATAGCCTCGGCGCTGAATGATGTTGCCCCGAACATAACGACGGCAACCAGCGCACTCTTCAACAATTTCATGATAAAAGTAAATTTTAAGAATATGATAATTTTTGGTTTGATATGCAAAGCAACGGCAGCTAAAGCATTTAAGCCGTCACGACTCACAAATATACTAAATTTTCCAATTAAAGGCAAAAAAATCATCCGACATTGAACCGCAGGGCCCTTACATCGGCGTGCCGCACGTGCGTTCCGTCGAATGCTACGGTGCCGTTGACACGCGTCGAGACTATGCTGTAGCTCACTTCGGTCGATGCGTATGGAGTCCACGCGCATGGCGACATCAGCCCGGCCGGAAGGTACTCTCCTACCGACGGGTGGAACGGCGCTGTACGCTCGGCCACAACGAGGTCGGCATAGTAGCCGGGGCGTATGAATCCGCGGCGCTCTATGCCGTAGAGGCGCGCCGGATTGTGAGCCGTAAGCTCCACCACGCGCTCCGGAGTCAGGGCGTTGTCGTCGCGCGCCGCAAGCGTGAGCATCTCCGGGAGCATGAAGCGCACGCCGGGCATGCCTGAAGCGGCCTTGAGCAGCGTGCCCTGCTTCTCCTCGAGCAGATGCGGCGCATGGTCGGTGGCTATGGTGTCAATCAGCCCCTCGGAAAGAGCCTTGACGAGCGCGTCGCGGTCGGCGGCCGACTTGATGGCGGGATTGCATTTGAGCATGAATCCGTTGTCGCTGGCAAGGTCGGTCTCGTCAAACAGCAGATAGTGGGGACAGGTCTCCGCCGTGATACGTTTGGAACCGATGACTCCAGGCGAAAGCAGCGACAGCTCCTGAGCTGTTGATATGTGGAGTATATGCAGGCGTGTACCGTATTTTTCAGCAAGTTTTACCGCACGTTGCGACGCCTTGAAGCATGCTTCGGCCGGACGGGCCTGCGAGTGCAGCCATACCGGTTGTTCCTCGCCGTAAAGCCCGGAGAGACGTGCGCGGGCTGCCGCAAGCGTAGCCTCATCCTCGGCATGCACGGCAATGACTCCGCGATACGAGGCGAAAAGCTGCGATAGCGTAATGTCGTCATCGACAAGCATATTGCCGGTCGACGAGCCCATGAACAGCTTCACGCCCGGGATTTCATGCGGGTCGGCGGCAAGGATTTCGTCAAGATTGTCGTTGGTGGCGCCGAGAAAGAATCCGTAGTTGGCATACGATGTCTCGGCGGCAATACGTTTTTTATCGGCCACTGCGCCCCGCGACGTCGTGGCCGGGCGCGTATTGGGCATGTCGATGAACGAGGTGACGCCTCCGCTCACGGCGGCGGCGCTCTCGGTGGATATCGACGCCTTGCGGGTCAGTCCCGGTTCGCGGAAATGCACGTGGGTGTCGATTGCGCCGGGGAGCAGCATGCGTCCCTCTATATCCACGCAACCGTCGGCTCCGGCCAATTCCTCGGCCGAGGGATTTCCCTCACCTGTCTTCGATATCAATTCGCCGTCAATGATTACATAGCCGTGACGGCGGGAGCCTTCGTTGACTATCTCGGCGTTGTAAATAATTGTCCTGCTCATTGCTCACCGGTGTATTTGGGATATTTTCTGAACCAGCTGCCGGTCTTGAGCCTGATGACGCCGAAAACAGCCTCCGAGAATATGCCCGAACTCATCTTGCTCGTGCCGAGCACGCGGTTCACGAAGATGATGGGCACCTCCTTTATGCGGAATCCGCACTTCACTGCGGTGAATTTCATCTCAATCTGAAACGCATAACCCTTGAACTTGATTTTGTCAAGATCCATCGTCGACAGCACGCGGCGGCGGTAGCATACGAAGCCGGCCGTGGTGTCGCGTACCTTCATGCGGGTGATGAGGCGCACGTAGGCCGATGCGTAATACGACATGAGCACACGCCCCATAGGCCAGTTCACCACATTGACACCCGAGACATAGCGCGAGCCGACCGACACGTCATAGCCGTCGTCGGCGCATGCCGCCCTGAGGGCCGGCAGGTCGGCGGGATTGTGCGAGAAGTCGGCGTCCATCTCGATGATGTACTCGTAGTCATGCTCCAGACCCCATTTGAATCCGGCGATATAAGCCGTGCCGAGACCGAGTTTTCCCTTGCGCTCCACGATATGCACGCGCCCGGGATGCTCCGACATCACCTCCTTGACTATCAAGGCGGTACCGTCGGGAGAATTGTCATCAATAACAAGGACGTCAAAGCATGGCTGAAGCGAGAGGACTGCCTCGATTATAGCTCGGGCATTCTCCCTCTCGTTGTACATCGGTATTATCACCAACGAATCTGTTTTCGGGGTAAGCATGGCGGTGCTGCGTATTATTATGCTTAGAGGGTGTCTCATAACAAAAGTTAAACACTGAGTCGAAAATTTTGAGATGTATTTGGCGTTGAGTCGAAGGAGCATAGCGAGCTATGTGACTGAGACGAAGCGTCAAAGACACTCAAAATTTTCGCTGGGAAAGGTATTTTTATATCTTCTGTCATATTATAAATTTATATACCTTTAATATTACTGTCGCCTTGATGTCTCTTTTGCTAAATTTTTGTTTCTCGTCGGTCACATAGCTCGCTATGCTCCCTCCTCAAAAACAAAAATTTATCTAAAAGATACATCACTCAGTGTTTAACTTTTGTTATGTGACACCCTCTTATATTAGAGCACAAAATTAATCATTTTTGCAATAGATAGCATCAATGAGATGTATAATAATTTATAATTTACTAAATTTGCATTAATTTGTATTAATTACTTACCTAAAAGATACCGATATGAAAATCAGACTGACATTAGCATTGATGCTGGCGTGCACGCCGGCATTCGCCCAACAGGCACTGTGGGGCGGGGCGCAGCTTGCTTCCCCGCAGATCGGCGATGACGCCGTGGTGACATTCCGCTACAACAATCCGGAGGCCAAAAGCGTGAAGGTGACCGGCGACTTCAAGGCACGCGACGAGGGCGACAGCGTCCCGACCGTGATTGAGCTTACCCAAAATGCCGTCGGCGTATGGCAAGGCACCACCGGCGTCCCCCTTGCTCCGGAGCTTTACAGCTATGCCTTTGAGGTCGACGGCGTGCGCACCAACGACCCGTCGAACGTATACATAGCCCGCGACGTGTCGACACTCTCCAACATATTCCTCGTCGACGGCGGCTATGACGGCCTGTATGCCGTCGGCGATGTGCCGCACGGCACGGTGAGCAAGACGTGGTATCACAGCGACCGACTCGGCACCGACCGCCGCATGACCGTCTACACCCCCGCCGGCTACGAGACATCTGGCCGCAACTACCCCGTGCTCTACCTGCTCCACGGCATGGGTGGCGACGAGAATGCATGGAGCGAGCTCGGCCGCGCCACACAGATACTCGACAACCTGATTGCCTCGGGAAAGGCCCGCCCCATGATTGTCGTGATGCCCAACGGCAATGTCGATATGGCGGCCGCACCGGGCGAGTCGTCGCTCGGGCTCACACACCCCGACCCCAATCTGCCACATTCGATGGACGGAACCTTCGAAGAGGTATTCCCCGAGATTGTGGAATTTGTCGACGCCAACTACCGCACGCGCCGCGACAAGGCGTCGCGCGCCGTGGCCGGCCTGTCGATGGGTGGATTCCACTCGCTGCACATATCCAAAGACTACCCCGACATGATGGGCTACGTAGGTCTGTTCTCAGCCGCCATTTGGCCTCACAAGCCCGAAAGCCAAGCGCACTATGCCGACATGGAGGAAAAGCTCGAACGTCAGTTCGCCGACAATCCTCCCCTCCTCTACTGGATAGCCATAGGCAAAGATGATTTCCTCTACGACACCAACGCCCGCTTCCGCGCCCTCCTCGACGAAAAAGGAATCCCCTACACCTACACCGAAAGCGACGGCGGCCACATCTGGCGCAACTGGCGCCACTACCTCGCCGACTTCCTCCCCCTGTTGTTCAGATAGCAAACAGGGGCGGGGGCGTCTCGCCCCCGTGGTATCATACTTTGAGATAGATACGGGGGCGAGACGCCCCCGCCCCTAACC
>CEAC01034974.1_pt1 | contig 43825 bp, 30 predicted proteins | sample 557411 | NCBI WGS metagenome assembly CEAC01 (sample SAMEA3182094, study PRJEB8094) | gut metagenome | biome: human; feature: gut; material: Stool; isolation source: human stools | place: Canada | collected 2012-02-21
AGATGTGTATAAGAGACAGATCCAAAGATTTTGACGGCCCGACTTTTTATTAATTCAACTGCTATAGTTATTTATTTCAGTCGCTGGCGGGTATCGTGGAGGAATTGTGTCATTGCCTGCGAGTCGCGGTTGGCTACGATTTGCTGCAGCTGCGACAGTTTTTCCTGTATCTTCGACAGTTGCGCCGGAGTGTTGGGGTTGAACAGGATTTCGCTCAGCAGGTAGTCGTCCTCCGACATCAGTCCGCGCGCTATCGCCATGTGGCGCTTGAAAGTGGTGCCGGGAGCGTCCTGATGCTCCATCACGCCGGCAAACACCAATGTCGATGCAAACGGTATCGAAAGCGAATACGCGATGGTCAGGTCATGCTCCTCGAAACTGTATTCCTCGATATGCAGGTGTAGCGAGTTGTACAGGTCGCGGAAAAAAGTCTTGCCGAGATGGTCGCTCTCGGTAATGATGATGGCATTCTCGTCGGCAAGATTGCTGAGCGACGCGAATGTGGGGCCGAACATCGGATGTGTCGACACGAACGGGTGTCCGCACCGCGCGTAAAATTCCGGCAATCCGGTCTTCACCGACGCTATGTCGCTGAGTATAGCCGTCGGCGGAAGCACCGGCATCACCGCCTCAAACGCCGGCAACGTATATTTCACCGTGGCGGCATTGATGACGAGCTGCGGCTCAAACGCCTTTATTTCGTCAAGCGACGTGAAACGCTCTACATTGAATGTGAAACGCAGCCGCTCGGCGTCGACATCGTAAATCGCCACCTGATGGTCGCGCGACAGCACGTCGGAGAAAAACGAGCCCATCTTTCCGGCTCCCAATATAAGTATCTTCATCGGCTGTTCGTTTATCTACGGTTCAGTATTTCAATCTGCTGGCGCACAGACTCCTCGTGTATGGCGGACAGCACGGTGGTCATGAATTCGGCCGACATGCCCATTTCGGTGGCAAGCTTCACGCGCGACTTCATAATTGAGTCATATCGTCCGGCCTGCAATACGGGCATACGGTGCTCCTTCTTGTACTGTCCGATTTCGCGCGACACGCGCATACGTTTGTTAAGGCACTCGAGTATCTCGTTGTCAATCTGGTCAATCTGCTGGCGCAGCAGCGTCAGGCTCTCGGTCGACGTCTTCGAATCGCGTATCACGAGGGTGTTGAGTATGAAGTTGAGCACGTCCGGACTTACCTGCTGCGCCTTGTCGCTCCATGCGCAGTCGGGCTCGCAGTGGCTCTCTATGATAAGACCGTCGAAACCCATGTCGAGCGCCTGCTGCGACAGCGGAGCCACCAGCTCACGCTTGCCTCCGATATGCGACGGGTCGCATATAATCGGTATCTCGGGCATGCGTCGGCGAAGCTCAATAGGAATATGCCACTGCGGCAGATTGCGGTAAAGATGCTTTCCGTAGGCGCTGAAACCGCGGTGGATTGCCCCGATACGGCGTATGCCGGCGTTGTAGATACGCTCCATCGCTCCAATCCACAGCTCGAGGTCGGGATTGACCGGATTTTTTACGAGAACGGGCACATCGGCTTTAGCGTCGGCGAGCGCATCGGCAATCTCCTGCATGGCAAACGGATTGGCCGACGTGCGTGCGCCTATCCACAGCATGTCGACACCCGCGGCGAGCGCCGCCTCGACATGCTGCCGGGTGGCCACCTCGGTGGCGGTGTACATGCCTGTCTCGGCCTTGACCTCTTTAAGCCATTCCAGACCCTCTACGCCTACGCCCTCGAAACCGCCCGGTTTGGTACGCGGTTTCCATATTCCGGCGCGGAATATCTTCACGCCGTTGGCAGCCAGCTGGCGCGCGGTGTCAAGCACCTGCTCGCGCGTCTCGGCCGAACACGGTCCGGCTATTATCATCGGTGCGTCGGCATCGACTCCTTCAAATCTTATGGGTTGCAAATCTGTCATAATTATATCGTTTTTGTTTTTATTCGACCTGTTTGACTGTAGGGCTGCACCCCGGTGCAGTCGCACAATCGGGATATCCGTTTTATTTATTATTCATATTTTTTATACGCTCCAAGGCTTCCGTCATACGTTCGGCCGGCGTGCACAGCGACACGCGCACATACCGCTCACCCTTCGAGCCGAATATAAATCCCGGGGTGATGAACACGCGTGCCTCGGCGAGCACCCTGTCGGCCAGCGCTTCGCTAGATTCAGCCTCCGCGGGTATCTTTCCCCAAAGGAAAAGCCCCTGCTGCGACGCATCATACGTGCACCCCAATGCCGCCATTATCTCTTCGGCCACCTTGCGGCGTTCGGCATATACCCGGTTGACTTCGGCATACCACTCGTCGCCCAGGCTGAGCGCCTTGACGGCTGCGAGCATCACGGGTTTGAACTGTCCGGAGTCGATATTCGATTTCACCTTGAGCACCCAGCTGATGAATGTGGGATTGGACGCCGCCATACCCAGACGCCAGCCCGCCATATTGTGGCTCTTGCTCAGCGAGTTCATTTCTATGACCGTATCCTTGGCGCCCGGTATCGCGAGCATCGACTGCGGGTTGTCATTGAGTATGAAGCTGTAAGGATTGTCGTTGACTATCACTATACCGTGGCGGAGTCCGAAGTCGACCAGACGTTCGTAGAGCGCCTTCGACGCCCGTGCGCCGGTAGGCATGTTGGGATAATTGACCCACATCAGTTTCACCCCGCTCAGGTCGGCTTTCTCGAGCGCGTCGAAGTCCGGCTCCCAGCCACGGTTCTCGTCAAGCTCATAGCTCACTATCCTTGCGCCGACGAGCTTGCTCACCGACGAATAGGTAGGATAGCCCGGATTGGGCACGAGCACGCCGTCGCCCGGATTGAGGAATGCGAGCGATATGTGCAGCACCCCCTCTTTCGACCCGATAAGCGGCAGTATCTCGTTGTCGGGATTAAGCTCCACGCCGTAATACCTCCTGTACCAGTCGGCATATCCTTTGCGTAGCGCCGGCAGTCCGGTATAAGGCTGGTAGGAATGGTTGCCCGACACTTCGGCCTCGCGTGCCAGGGTGTCGATGACATCGGCATGCGGAGCACGGTCAGGGCCGCCTATGCCGAGCGATATGATGTCGGCACCGGCCGCATTGAGCGCGGCCACCTCTTTAAGTTTGCGTGAGAAATAATATTCCTCGATGGCATCCACTCGCGATGCCGGTCGTATATTGTTGGTATTCATAGCTGTATAATCATAATTGTGTGTCACATTGCGCATACTCGCCGAGTATCTTGAAGTCGTTGGTAAGCGGACGGGCGGCGTCGATGGCCTGACGGTAGCGCGTATAGTTGTCAAATGTCAGATCGACATAAAAACGGTACTCCCACTCGCGCCCCAATATAGGTAACGACTGTATTTTCGACAGGTTCATATCGTAAAACGAAAATATTGTCAGCACCTTCGACAACGCGCCGTTGGTATGCGGAAGCGTGAATACTACCGACGCCTTGTCTATCGGCTTGCGGCTCGACGCCTCGTCGGCCTGCAGCGGGTCGGCGAGTATCAGGAAACGCGTGAAATTGCGCTTGTTGGTCTCGATGCTCCGTTCGAGGATATTGAGCCCGTAAAGCTCGGCCGCATATTCCCCGCACACTGCCGCGTGACCCGACAGTTTTTCCTCGGCTATCTCGCGCGCCGAACCTGCCGTATCAAATTTCTCAATCATCTTCAGATTGGGATGGCGCCGCAGGAAGTTCTCGCACTGCATCAGCGCTATCGGGTGGGAATTTACCTCCGTAAGCTCGTCGATTTCCTGACCGGGGAGCGCTGCAAGCACATGCGATATGCGCATCTTCTGCTCTCCGATGACCCGCAGATTGCTCTGACGGAGCAGTTCATGGTTCTGGAGCAGCGAGCCGGCTATAGTGTTCTCTATCGCGAGAATACCGTACATCGACGCGTCCGACGACAGCACGTCAAACATGTCGTTGAACGTGTCGCACGGCACTGTCTCTATATCCTCCCCTTCGAAATATAGCCTCGCCGCCGCATCGTGATAGCACCCGGCCACTCCCTGTATTGTAACTCTACGCTTCATTATATATCATCAATAAAAAAATCCCGCTTTTTACAACGGGATTTTATATTATCTGTTAATCATCTAAACGTTCAATTAAGCTATATGCCATAAAATCCCTCTTTTTATCTTTTGTCAAAATAAAAATAAAAAAACGAATAATATGAGCTAAATCGAGTCATTATATTATCAATTGTTGGCTTTTGATGTTGCAAAGTTAGCTATTTGTTTTTAATTGACAACTTTTTTATTCTGTTTTTTATCATTTATATGATGTTTATGTGATTTTTATCGCCAATTATGGCTGATTTATCCATTTTAGCCGCATTCCCGTCTATCGGGAGTTGGTTTTATCCCACCCTCTTATTATATTTGTATAGTATATAATTTAAATTTATATCCCGACAATGAAACTAAGCATAAACGGTCTCAATATCGTGGGACACGCCGACATATCGGTCAACGGTCTCGCCGTGATAGCGGGCGAGAACGGCACCGGCAAAAGCACCGTAGGCAAAACACTTTTCGCCACACTCAAGGCCGTGGCGACTTCGCGCGGCAACATCTCCGCAGGCCGTGAAAAGGCGGTCGCCGACCTTGCCGACCCCATATTCAGCCGTCTTTTCAGAATGCGTCTCTCAGGCTGCGACAACGCTTTAGGCACCCTCATCCCCGCATCGCGCTCGCAGTTCGTAAGCGAAGTGTCATCGCTGACATCGGCCGCCGACGTCGACCGCTACTTCGCCCCGCTTCTCAAAGCGCTCGCCGGCACTCCGGTCTATGACGCCGTCAAGGCCGACATCGCCGCCCTCGCCGCACGCATCGGCATGTCGGCCGATACCGACGGCGCCATCTCCCTCGCCCTCAACCGACTGCTGCAAAGCGAATTTCTCGGCAACATATCATCCGCCGGAGGCGCATCTTCCGTTACCTTCTCCGACGACGCCTCTAGCTTCTCGCTCTCCTACGACATAATGCATGGCGACGCCTCGGTGACATCATGCGAAGGAAAAGCCTCTTTCCGCGACGCCACCTACATCGAGTCGCCGCTATACCTCCACCTCCTCGACATTCTCGGCAAACTCTCCGGGACCCGCTTTTTCGACGACGACTGCCGCCTGTCCTCCCTCATGCTCCCGGCCCACGTAGCCGACATCGTCGAGAAGATAGAATCGCTCCGCTACGTCTACGACCTGCATTCATCACGCGCCACCGGCCTCTCCGCCTCGCTCTCACAGCTTGCCGGAGGCGAATTTTTCTACGACCCCGCACGCCACGCCATCATGTTCCGTCAAGGCGACAACGACATCGTGCCTCTCAATGTAGCATCGGGAGTAAAAAGCCTCGGACTGCTCCAGATACTGCTCGACAACAAAATCGTCACCCCCGACCGTCCGCTCATCTGGGACGAACCCGAAAACCACCTCCACCCTTCGTGGCAAATCAGGCTGGCCCGCTTCTTCGTCATGCTCGCGGCACAGGGCATGCCCATCATAGTGTCGACCCATTCCCCCTATTTCATCCAAGGCATCCGTCACTTTGCCGTCAAGCTCCACGCCGAGCAGTTCGTCGACTATTACCTCACCGAAATGGACGGCACCACCTCCATCACCCAATGCGTCAACGACGATCTCAACCGCATCTTCATAAAACTCGCCGCCCCCCTCAACGAAATAATGGACCTCTCCCCCGACTGACAAATCTACCCCACAGGATGCTCCAATAGCTAAAATAGCTATAGTAGCTAAGTTAGCTATAAATGCTATAATAGCTAAAAATACCCACCCCAAAAAGCTATCCTAACCCAGTGATGACGCGTAAGCGGAATAAACAAAAAAAATGACTCCCCGCGATCTCTTCAAAAAACTGCGCACCCGCCACCGCGCGCTCGTCGGCCCACTCTGCCGGCTGCACTCACTGTGCCAGTCGACTGACTGCTGCGCGCTCCCCGTCACGACTCCCGTAATCAACTTCGATAAAATCAAGGAGATATACTGCCGCAAAAACGGCATAATCCACATGCCCCCGTCGGTCGATGCCATAACAATATCCCGGTCAGGCAACACATTCTGCTTCGTCGAACTTAAAAGCTGGATAAAATATCTCGTCTACTCCAAGGACGTGACAGCCGACACCATCGACCGCCAGGTCAGACGCTACCATTTCCGTGAAAAACTACAGGCCAGCATGGAGATATGCACCGAGATGTCCGACCCTGACTTCTTCGCCGTCAACGACTTCGCTTATCTCATAGTCACCGATGCCGAAGCCGAACTGCGCATCGACGCCGCCCGCAGCTTCGCAATGGCCATGTTCTCTCTCGCTGAAACCTCCTCACGCCGTTGGCGTCCCGAATGCATAGCTGCCACCGACCGCGCCATCTCAAAATTCCGCGGCATAAACGTCCGTCACATCTCCTGCCAGGACTTCGACAAAGTCCTCTCCACCCTCTGACCCCCACCAACAAAAGCCCACAAAGCCCATCACCTCATTAGCCCCATTAGCCCTATTAGTCTTATTAGTCCCATCATCCCAATTAGCCCTATAAGGCCTATTGGCCCTATTCCTCCTATCGACCTTACCCCGCAGCTCCAACACCTACAAAACAAAAAAAATCCGAAAACTCCTTTCACAAGGAAAATCGGATTAAAGCCAAAAGGCAGGATTTGTGATTTAAATGTTGTTTGCAACATCAAACTAAGATTATATCATACTTACATTTCCTTTTCATCATCTATTCCTGCTTCAATAACGCTTCACAGCGGCATCTCCACAAGTTTTCGTTCATGAGAGACGAACAATAGATTTAGACTACAAAGATACACCCTGTTTATGATATATCCAAATTTTTCTACTTTTTTCTTTACTTTTTTACATTATTTTTGCAAAAATATACCGACAAGCACCCATGCAGCGGACAGTCTTAGAGCTTGTCTAAATTTATATGATGCAGATTTTGAGAGGAATTGTCAGATGGATTTTTGCTTGCGATGAGGGAGCGTAGCCGTAGCTACGTGACTGAAGAGCGAGCAAAAAGACACTGACAAGACCCTCAAAAGCAAAGTAATATGAATTTTAGACAAGCTCTTAATGACAACGAGCGGATTGTAGGGCTACACCCCGGTGCTGTTTACTTAAGGATAAAGGCGCCCGTCAGGTCGCCGATTTAGCAGTAACCGGGTACATCGGAGCATAGCGGAGATGTGCCCGGAAAAGATGCAGTGACTCCGGGGGCGCCCGAAGGCCGCCGATTTAATTATAACTCCTTGTCTGCCACCGAGACGGGTGTGATGTAAATCGGCGGCCTCCGGACGCCATCACGGTGTATAGGCCTACCGGGCACACCTTCGCTATGCTTCGGTGTACCCGGTTACTGCTAAATCAGTATCCTGTCGGATACCTGCCGATATTGACGCCTTAAGTAAACAGCATTGGGCTGCACCCCGGTGCAGCCGAAACACCCGACAATCCCTCAAATCTTCCTTTTTCCAAGTTCAATAACCTCTAAATCGCGCATCTCCCCGCCGTCGATTGTCAGCTTCACAAGCGTGCGCACCTGCTGCCAGCCGTGCGTCCCCGCCGCGCCCGGATTGATATGCAGCAGTCCGAGCCGGCTGTCATACATTACCTTCAGTATATGCGAATGGCCGCACACCATCAGCCCCGTTTTCCCGTAGATGAGCGACTGCTCCACACCCGGAGCATATTTGCCCGGATAACCGCCGATATGGCGCAGATGCACCCTGACGCCCTCCACTTCAAACGTCTCCACCTCGCGGCACGCACGCCTCACCTCTCCCCCGTCGATATTGCCCGACACGGCACGCACCACCGGCGCAATCTCCTGCAACCGCCTCACTATGCTCATATCGCCGATGTCGCCGGCATGCCATATCTCGTCACAATCCTTGAAATGCGTCTCATAACGCGTGTCCCAGCACGAATGCGTATCCGACAATATCCCTATTCTTTTCATCGTTTTATCAGTTCAAGTGCCACAGGTATGGCCGTATTTCCGTCATGGTCAAAACCGGCCACACCGTTTGGCGTGAAATACTCTACCGCTATCTCGTTGCGGCCTCTTGCAAGCTCCACCGCGACAGGCTCAGTAGTGCCGCACATCGATGCCCAGTCTTCTGCCGGACTCCACATCTCCGGACCGCGCTGCGACAGCACCATCACTCCGGCCTGCTCGCCGTTCACCTTCAACACCCGCAGTGCATACTGCCGGTTTTTGTTGACTATGCCGAGCCCGTCGAGGTAACGCAGTCTCACGTAATATCCACCCCCCGACGCCGATTCATAGTCAAACACTATTCTTGCGTTCTTATAACGCGTCGACTCCACATATTTCGACGCCAGGTCTTTATTGGCCAGCACGCGTCCGCCGGTCGGAGCTACGGCGCTGCAAGCAATCGACACACTGTCCTTGGCCGGGATATAAAGCAGGTTTTTAGAGGCATACCCGGTCACCGTATTCGCCACATCGGCTTCAAAACTTACCGCCGTCACCGGAGCGGCGTTATACAGTTCATATTGTCCGCGGCCTATAATCTCGTTGACCGCGCCGTTGAGATACACTATGAAATATCCCGTCTCACCCGATTTTATCGAATACTTGCGCGGGCTCTCCACCATCACCTCCGGTGCGCGCGGCATCTGCTTCCGCTCCGCCACATTTATCCCGTCTGACACTCCGGTGCTTCCCGCAAGCACTATCTCCACCTCATGTTCCCCCTCGATGTCGGCGCCTACTTTCCCCTCCGCATTTATCACTCCGTCAATCGAGAATGTCGACACCACATCCCCCTTGCCGCGTACCGTGACATTCAGCGTACCGTTTCTGTACTTCAACCCGCTTACACGGTGATAATCGCCGAGCATGTCATGCACGTATGGCTGTATCCTCAGCCCGTCGGGTCCGGGTCTCAGGCCGAACACCGTGCGCAGCGTCACTCCCTGCAGCAGCCGCAACGCGTAACCGTCGGTCACGCTCTTTGCCACCAGACTCGCATAACTCAACGCCCAGGCATCGCCGTTCTTCTCCATTGCCGACGCTATCGCCCACATAGCCGACGTAAGCGCCCCGCGACGGCTCTCACTCTCAAGCCCCTGGTCTGGATAGGTCGCCGGCACCTTTCCCTCCGTCATCGGAGTATTCGATATTATGCGCGATGCCATCGCTTCCCCCGTTCCGGCCGTCACCACCGCAAGAGCCTGCGCTATGTTGTCGGCTGCCGTCACTGACACGGGATACGGCCGCTGGTACAGCGTCTGGCTCAGCATCCCGAGATTAGGTATCCAGAACCGCTTCGCTATATTCTCGCCCAATTCCTCAACGAACTCCTCCTCATAACTGCCGGGCAGCATTGCGTTGACCCAGCGCATGGCTGCAAGCCTGCTGACATTTCCCTCCAAGGTCATCATCGCCGCCGCATCTCCGGCACCTGCCCAGTCGGGCAGTTCCCGGCTGTCCATCTCGGGTGGCACCCCGGCAAACAATCCCTCCCGCCGGTCATATACGTAATATATGTCGCAGTCAATAAGCTTTTTCAACGCTTCTGCGCGGTCGTGCGCCCGTTTTCCGTCGGCTTCGGTCACCGACACTGCCGCTGCCGCCACTCCCCATGTCGCGTCGGCCATCGCTACGGGCCACCGGTACGCCCCTTTCGCGTATTCCACCACCTCTCCTCCGGCAATACGGCTGTCGACTGCCATCGCCGCGCTGTCCCTGTCAAGCAGACATTCGCTGACATAAATTCCGTAAGGCGTAAATTCATCATAATCGCCCGAAGGCACATGTGTCTCCCTGTTAAACAGATACGTTATCAGCCCGTCGCTGCCCGACATCGTGATGCCGTCGGTTTTCGTGCCGTGCACCCGCTCAAGCCGTACTCCGGTGTCGGTCCTGATTATCATGGAGTCCCCTTTTGCAGTCAGGGTCAGCGACTGCGACACAAAACTGTCGGGATACACCGTGTAGTCGTCGCATGAATAAATTGCCCCGACCTTCTCCATCCGCCTTTCGCAGCCCGTCGACATGACTATCACGGCTACGGCAGCCGCAAGTTTGAAAATCCTTGCGGCTGCCGTCGTGATAATATCCGTCCCCATTGTCGTCATGTCCCGTTACTCGTTTTTAAATAGATAATCTTAATGATATAACAAAAGTCGGATTAAATTGTAGAAGGGTGTTGCAGGACTCCCAATAGTAGGGAATTTTACAGTTTTGCAACATCCTCGCTCAGGATAGCTTCCCCCTCCGCTACAATCCCAACTTTTTCTTTATATCCTTGGGAATGGCCTCCTTATTGACGTAGATGTCGATAGTCTTGGCAAGGAAATAAGGCTCCGACACATAGAAAAATCCGTCGTACACCTGATTGGTATCCCATGAATTTTTCACCTTGTAATAGCGGTTGCCGTTCTGATCCTTGGCGATACCCACGATTTCCATGCCGTGGTCGTCGGTCGTTTCCTGGCGGTCAAACATCTCCTGGCGCGATTCCTGAGTCACCTCTATCTCCTCGCACGGGCCGTCAATCTCAAACTGTTTGTCGGCGCGTTCCTTGTCCGACAGTTTCACCCAGCGTGCGAGCTCGGTACCTTCGAGATCGGCCTTATCGGTAGGTTTCGGCATCACCGCATAACCTTTCACCCATTTGAAGCCGCCTTCGCTGACATCGGCCGCCCATACTACGGTATACCCCTTCTCTATGGAGTTGTCCACGATTGCTTTCATCTCCTCCATAGGTACGTTGTAATACTTGCCCCATAGCCAGTTGTCGGCCACCTCGAGCACAAACGGCTCGTAGTACGGATGATGGGTGAACGAAGTTATTGCCGCATAATCGTCAGTGTCGAGGCCGAGGCTCTTGGCATAGCTTTGCGGAGTGTAGCTCACGCCGTCCACGGTAAATGTCTCGGGTACCTTGCCTAAATAAGCGTCGAGGATCGCCTCATAGCCTTTGCGCCACGATGTCGATATGCGTTTGTTCGGATTTTTTCTTACTGCGTCGAGATATGCTTTCAGCACAGCGTCAAGCTCGCCGTGCACATGCTTCTCCTCGCCGTATTCCAGTCCCGAATACACGCTTTCGGGCACCGCGCCGTAACGTTTCCACACGTAGGGCACATCAAGCACCGAACCGCCGGCAGCGAAATTGGTCGCGCCGTTCATTCGCACATAGTTCTCGGCCTTGTCAAGATAGCACTGGCGCACGGTATACATCTCCGAAAGGTCAAGTTCCTTGCCCCCTTTGCGCATGATTTCATCCTCGAAAAACGATGTACCTGCGAAACACCAGCATGTCCCGCTCTTGTTCTGATCCTTCACCGGAGTGGTTTTGAGCACCTTTACGTCAGTGAACACAAATCCGCCCGTCGAGTCGTTCTTCTCCTCCTTGGCATCATCGGCATAAACGCCCGCAACTGCCGACAAAAGCATGATTGCACTTAAAATTTTCTTCATGGTCCGTATCTTGTTTAGTTTTATTACATTAACAACTTCCCCATAGCATTTGCGGCGTTTCATCGCGCAACAATGTATTTGCAGAGCAAGTAAACAATAAGTGTATTTACGATATAATCAGATGGTGACCGTACGGTCACCGATTTAGCAGTAACCGGGTACACCGGAGCGCAGCGTAGGTGTGCCCGGTGTGGCTACATCCACACAAAAGGCGCCCGAAGGCCGCCGATTTATACACTACTGCAACGTTCTCTCCACAAGGTTTCCCCTGTTCTTCCTGCAAAGTTATCACTTTTTATTAAAAATTTTGCGTCAAAAAGTTACAATGTCTGTTTTTTTATCGCATTTTTCTTACCTTTGCCTATCAATCTTTATCACCCGCGCCACTTTTTGCTCGGAACAATAGTTTTTGATTATGAACAGAATTATCCATAAACAGCATTTCTCGGAAAACGTGGTTCAGCTCGTCGTCGAAGCCCCGCTGATAGCACGTTCGCGTCGTCCGGGACACTTCGTTATCGTCATCGCCGATGAAAAAGGCGAACGCATCCCCCTCACCATCGCCGACGCCGACCCCGATGCCGGGACAATCACCCTCGTCATCCAGGCCATAGGCGACTCCACCCGCAAAATCTGCGCCCTCAATCCCGGCGACTCGCTCCACGACGTGGTAGGTCCCCTCGGGCGCGCCACACACATAGAGAAATTCGGCACCGTCGTATGCTGCGGCGGTGGCGTAGGCGTCGCTCCGCTGCTGCCTATCATAAAGGCCATGAAACAGGCCGGCAACAAAGTCATCTCCGTACTCGCCGCCCGTACCCGCGACCTCATCATACTCCGCGATCAGGTAGCCGAATACTCCGACGAAGTCATCATCATGACCGACGACGGCTCCGACGGCCGAAAAGGTCTCGTCACCGACGGCGTGGAGTCAGTCATACAGCGCGAGCACGTCGACCTCGTAGTCACCATCGGTCCCGCCATAATGATGAAATTCGTATCACTCCTCACAAAAAAATACGACATCCCCACCGTCGCCTCCCTCAACACCATAATGGTTGACGGCACTGGCATGTGCGGAGCCTGCCGCGTCACCATCGACGGCACGATGAAATTCGTCTGCGTCGACGGGCCCGAATTCGACGCCCACAAAGTCGACTTCGACGAAATGATGATGCGCCTCCGCTCCTACTCCTGACGCCCCCATAAAGGCCAATAATAGCCTGCCACCCGCCACCCCGCCCCACCATTAGCCACCCTATTGGCCCCATTGGCCCTATTCGGCCTACCCCCCTACAATAGCTATAATAGCTAAAAATCCCCTCCCCACCAATTATGAATTATGAATTGTGAATTATGAATTCAACAAATACCCGCGACGCCCAGTGGCGTCAGCAACTCCGCGACTCAATGTCCGCCAAAGAGCGCACAGCCATACCCCGCGCTAAAATGCCCGAACTCGACCCCGCCTACCGCATCACCTGCAACGAGGAAGTCAACCAAGGGCTCAACGAAGAGCAAGCCGTCACCGAAGCCACCCGCTGCCTCGACTGCCCCGACCCGCAGTGCATGACAGGCTGCCCCGTAGGCATCAACATACCCGGATTCATCAAAAACATACAGCGCCGCAACTTCCGCGAAGCCGCCATGGTGCTCAAAGAGACATCCGCCCTCCCCGCCGTGTGCGGCCGCGTATGCCCCCAGGAACGCCAGTGCGAGTCACGCTGCATCTACCTCAAGATGAAGAAACCCGCCGTCGCCATCGGCTACCTCGAACGCTTCGCCGCCGACGCCCAACGCCTCTCCGGCTCCGGCGACCTCCCCGCCTGCCAACCAGCCAACGACATGCGCATTGCCGTCGTAGGCTCCGGCCCCGCGGGACTCTCATTCGCCGGCGACATGGTCAAACTCGGCTACGACGTCACCGTCTACGAAGCCCTCCACCAGATTGGCGGCGTGCTCAAATACGGCATACCCGAATTCCGTCTTCCCAACGCCGTGGTCGACGTCGAAATCGACACCCTCGCACGCATGGGCGTCACCTTCGTCAAAGACTGCATCATCGGCAAGACACTCTCCTACGAAGCCCTCCGCGACCTCGGCTACGACGGCATATTCATCGCATCTGGAGCCGGACTCCCCCGCTTCATGGGCATCCCCGGCGAAAACCTTATCAACATCCTCTCATCCAACGAATACCTCACCCGCATCAACCTCATGGGAGCCGGACGCGCCGACTTCGCCACACCCGTGCCAAAAGGCGACACCGTAGCCATCATCGGAGGCGGCAACACCGCAATGGACTCGGTCCGCACAGCCCGTCGCATGGGAGCCAAGCGCGCCATCATCGTCTACCGCCGCAGCGAGGAAGAGATGCCCGCGCGCCTTGAGGAAATCAAGCACGCCAAAGAAGAAGGAATCGAATTCCTCACCCTCCACAACCCCATAGAATACATCGGCGACGACAAAGGCCATGTGCGCCGCATGCGTCTGCAGCGTATGCAGCTCGGCGAGCCTGACGCCTCCGGACGCCGCTCACCCGTGCCCGTACCCGGCGACATAGTCGACATCGACGTCGACGTAGTTGTAGTCAGCGTAGGCGTATCCCCCAACCCCCTCATCCCCCATGCATTCACCGGACTCGACGTAACCCGCCGCGGCACCCTCGTGGTCGACGACACCCTCCTCACCACCCTCCCTGACACCTATGCCGGAGGCGACATAGTCCGCGGAGGTGCCACCGTAATCCTCGCAATGGGCGATGGCCGCGCCGCCGCCACCTCAATGCACACCGCCCTCACCGCCAAAAAGCAACAACAGCAATAACAACAATTAACTACAATCCCCCAAAAAAGTAGGGCTGCTCCCCGGAGCAGCCGCAACCTCGCATAGCGTCCATCCCCCTCACCCTCACCCTCACCCCCACCCTCTCTCCCCAAAAAGTTCCACCTGCCGGACCCGTCTGACCCGTCTGACTTGTCTGACCGGTCCGCCTCCCTCCGCCCACTCCTCCGAGCACTCAGAGCACTCGGAGATCTCCGAGTGCTCCAAAAAGCTCCCGCCCCCGCCAAATAAAAAAAATTTGGCAATCTCCAAAAAAATTCCTACCTTTGCCCGCAAACCCGCGCATGTGGCGTAATTGGTAGCCGCGTTAGACTTAGGATCTAATGTCTCAGGACGTGGGGGTTCGAGTCCCTTCATGCGCACTAAAAGAATGGCCGCTCTCAGCCCATCACCCCTGAGAGCGGCCATTCTTTTTTCCGATAATTGAAGTTTAAATTACTTATTGAAGCTAATTAATTATCTTTCACCTGCGCATCAATAATCTGCTTCAACTGTTCTTTTGGATTATCAGAACGGAGCATCTTCATTATCAAAGGATTATCGATAAGAATAACTTTGTGCATTCCTTTAGAAGTTCTCAAAGCCTCAAGATATACAGTACGGGCGAATGACGATGTTGTTATCATAAAACCTAATTCTGCCATTCCATTAGTTGCCTCCAATTTATTTAAAAACACAATAAAATCATTTTTATCAATAGCAGTTGAAGGCTTATTCTTACATTCAATCAATATGTATTTGCCAAATTTTGACAAAAAGCTGTCATCTATATCATTACGTATAACCAAATCAGTCTCGTTTAAAGATTTGTCCTTAACTCGTTTTAATACTTCAGTGAAACCGATATTCTGAAAAAGCAGAGCAATAAAATTTTCAAATCGCTGTCCCTTTCTATATGTATCTTCCTCATCCTTGACATCGGAATACATATTAATCAAGGCCGAGCTAATCTGTTGGGGATTAGCATCCAATTCATTATAATATGCCTCAATTAATTCTTTGAGTTTCGGTTTCCATTTGTCATAATCAACTTCCTTTTCAGCAAATCCAAGGATGTTGCCATTCTGCATCAAAGGTGTAATTCTGTTAATGTATTCCGGTATAAACCGCGAAACAAACAAAATTTTTGCAAATGGATTTATCGCTATAATTTTTTCCGCTAACGATATTCCGTCAAAATTATAGTCATCCATTCTTATATCAATAATTGCAAGATTATAAAACCGATCTTCAATCATTGACACTATTTCTTCTTCCGAAGATGCGTAAATAACCGAAGAATATGACACTGCCTCACGTACAGTTGCAGCCAAAGCCTCTGCCTGAACTTTTTCATCATCTATTATCAGTATTTTTCTTGGCACCATCTTTAGGAAATTTTAAATTAAATATTGTTGAATAACCGTTCTCATTCTGCGTAATTGAGATATCTCCCCCTATTTTACTGCAAAGATATTTTGCATGAAATAAACCTATCCCGGAACCATTTGTGGTAGTAAAGCCATAATCAAATATTTTATTTATATTCTCAGTAGATATTCCACAACCCGTATCCATAATTCTAATAACGCACATGTCATTTCCCATGTTCGCCTCAATAAGTATAACCTTATCTCCTGTCACATTTTTTAATGCTTTCTGCGCATTTATTATCAAGTTATGGAGAAGTTGAAGTAACGCTTGGAATGGTTGATTTATCTCCTCTACATTGCTGCGGTCGACTACTGTCTTAACTTCGATATTGTTGGACAAGGACGACTCTCGGACAAGGATTTCAACTGCTTTTATCAATTCGTACAGCTTGAATGTCCGGTTGGGGCTATAAGGAATTAACCGACCAAAATTTTCCAAAGTGGAGTTGAGATTATTCACAGATGTTTTCATCGCTTTGATGAAATCAGCGTCAACTTTCCCTTCCATCATCTTTAGTGTAGCCGAAATATTCTGTATGGCATTTCCCATATCATGACGCGCAAAATTTGATAGATAATCCATGTGCCTGTTATACGACTGGATTACAGCATCCATATTCTTCTTATGGATATCGAGCTCGGCAGATATTTTTTCCACCTTTTTCGAAAGCACCACAGGTGATATATGCTTATGCAACTGGTAAATGCTATTATTCTTCGCGCTCATTTTTCATCATTTAATTCACAAATTTAATTAAAATATATTGTTCTGCAAATTAAACGCGAAAAGTATCTCAAAAAATGCTCGGAACAACTTTCACTCAGCTTCAACCATTTCTACATCTCCATCTCCGTCCTTACACTAAACGGATAACCCACCTCTTGCACATAATCCGGCAAAAGCAATAATACACATCTACCGCAATCAGAACGGATACCCTATCGCCAGATGGAATGCCAGTGACTTGCCGAAGGATTCCATGTTGTAGTAGCCGCGCTTACCGGTATCGTAGGGAGCATGGATGCCTATGCCGAGGTCGGCTCTTACTACAAGCATCGAGATGTCGAGACGCAGGCCGACGCCCGTGCCCGTAGCTAATTCCTTGAAAAATCGCGAACCTTTGAACAATCCTCCCGGACGCTGCGGGTCATTCTTGAGCAGCCATACATTGCCCGAGTCGAAGAACACCGCACCGTGCACCGGACCGAGTATCGGGAAACGGTACTCCACGTTGAACTCGAACTTGAACGTTCCCGTCTGGTCGAAATATCCGTTGATGTCGCTCTTCGGAGGCCGGTAGCTGCCCGGGCCTATCGAGCGCACGGTAAACGCCCTCACCGAGTTGGCGCCACCGCAATAGAACTGTTCGGTATACGGCACCTGCGAGGCGTTGCCGTAGGCATGCGCCGCACCTACCGCCGCCCTCGTCCACAGCCATTGCTCGCCCGACAGACGGCGACCGTACACTATCTGCGCCGTGCCCTTTATGAACTGCGAGAACGGCGTGTTGAACAACGTTTTCTCACCCTTTTTGCCAAATGCCTCGTATATCGTCCAAAACAGGTTGCCTGCCTCCGTGACCGATATGGTATAGCGCACCGTGTTCTTGCGCCTGAACGTACGGTCGTATGCATACGTATACGACAGCTGCGGTATGAACTGCGACCTGAACGACAGCGCTATCGCCGGATTGGCAGCCGTTATGGAGTCGAAATCGGTAGTCGTGTGCAGCAGCTTGGTATATGTCAGCTTGAACAGTGTCAGGTTGTTGTTGACAAACCGCGACGACATCCAGTCATACCCGAACGACGCATTGAACTGCGCCATCTTGAAATAATGCGGACGGTTGAGCAGATCGGCGTTGAGCGACACGCGCGTCCAGTTGGATGAATACTTACGCCTCGGTATGAACTTCGGCGCGATAAACCGCGGAAACGCCAGCGACCCCGTCAGACCCACCTCATACGAATTGAACACCGACGAACTGCCGCGTCCCGTCTGCCATTCATACGACCCTGTCAGATTCACACTCAGCTGCTCCCCGCCGCCAAACATATTGCGGTTAGTCAGACCGAGCGTCAGACCCGGGCCCAAATAAGAATTTGACTTCGACGACACATTCGCCTCGATTGATGTCTCCAAAGGCATGTCGAACGTACACGATATCGCCACATCGAGAGTCGGATCCGCCGCCAGCGTGTCGGGCAACGCCGATATGGATATGGCATTGAATATGCCGAGACGTGCCAGATAGCTCTGCGTACGGTCCATGTCGCGCACCGAAAACACCTTGCCGCGGTTGAATGTCACGCACTCCGTCATCAGATTGCGGCGGAACTTCGACGGCAGCATCTGTATAAGCGTGCCGCGCGGCATCGCTATCGTATCCGGTGTACCCCCTCCTTCGTTTCGGAAAACGTACATTGTCACGTCGCCCGTACGATACCGGTTGCGGGCCAACGGCGGCATGTTAGGCGCAAGCGTCATGCGCAGCGCAATGCTCCCGGGTTTCTGTATCGAGTCGGCGAGATATTCAATGAATTCCGGTTTGAAATAATAGTATCCCCGGTTGCGCAGCGAGTTCGTTATCCTCGTACGTACAGCCTGCAGCGAGTCGGTGCAGTATCGTTGTCCCGGCCGCAGATACGGCTCGCGCCGTGCCAGCGAGTCTATCGCATGGCTCAGATGGCACGTGTCGGGCATAAGCCCTATCGAATCGAGAAGATACGGCGTGCCGGCATTGACGGTATATGCAATCTTTGCCTTGCGCTTGTTTTTGCCGGATACAAGCTCGTAACTGCTGCTCCCCCTGAAATATCCATTGTTGTCAAGTATCTCGTCAATCATCTTTGTACGCACTTCCGGCCTTATCTCCGACACGACCACAGGCTCCTGGGCGAACTTGTTGTAGAACCATTTCTTCAGCCCCGAGTCGTGCGAACCCATATTGTTGTACACCCACAGCCCGAGAGGGAAAAACATCAGCGTCTTTTTGTTGGCCGGAGCATTGACGGCATTCTTGATATTGTCACGCAACCCGTCGGGAAGTTCTTCGGCCACTGGGCGTTCGTAACTGACGCCTTTAAGCCCGTTGTACAGTATCTCACCCTCCTCCAGACGGCGTGTTGTCGAGCATCCGGCAACGGCAAACACCGCTACCGCCGCAATAACTGCCCGTAACGCATTATTCAGCCACCTTCTCATCTTTCCTTACATTTATGGGTTGTCTGTCGTTTTTATCTTCACTTGCCGGAACCTGTTCCCGCGATTTTGACATCACCTTGCGGAGTATGTCGCCGGCCATGCGCACCGCTCCTTCCTGCGGTAGCGCCATAGGCTGGGCGCTGCGCTTCCTGAACAGATTGCGCAGCGTGCGCAGTTTGCGCTTGTACACGAAGCCCACGCCCGTCTGCGTCACCTCGCCCTCAAGTATGCTCTCGAAACCCGTATGCCTGAACAGGCGCACATACATCGTTCCCGACTTGTTGAGCAGATACTCGAACGAGATGTCGTTTATAAGATTCTGCTGCAGGTTCTCGTTGGCATCGGCATCGGTCGTGTAATTGCCGCCGACTACAACCTTGAACCTGTCGTCGAGGAAGCTCTTCGACACGCGGTAGCTGTAGCTTGTCGTTGTCGATGAAGCCCCGTCGAGCGTCTTTTCATACTGGTCTATGCCGAATGATATGTCTACACCCTTCACATTGTTGGCCATCCATGTATTGAGCTGCGACGACAGGAAGCTGTAGAGCGGGTTGCCGGTGATGTTGGCGTTGCCCTTCGTGCCCGGCCCGGTATACATGTTGTAGAGCAGCAGGTTCATGGCCTGGTTGGCGCGCTGCTCTGGCGACATCGACTGCAGTTCGTTGCGCACCGTAAGGTCCTCGTCGGTGTCGAGGTCAAACGCCACGTCCATCTCGTCGAGCGTACCGTTCACACGCAGTATCACATCGAAGTTGACAAGGCGTGAGTTCTGTCCGTCGGCGGTAACGTTGGCCTTGATTACATCTATCGCCGTCACGTGCAGTGTCGGATTGGCCATGTCGCCGTTGAATGCCACATAGCTTCCCTCCTGGAAGTCAAACAGTTTTTCCGACATCAGCGGAGGCGAATACCTCACGAATCCTCCGGTTATATTGAGGCGTCCCGTTGTGCGTGTGTCGCCGAGCGGGTTCATTGTGAAGTCGAGTATACCGTTCGACTGCACCTGCACACGGTCCTGTCCGTTGGCCGAAAGGTCAACTCCTATTACCGAGCCCTCCTCCACGCTGAGCATGGCCGCCAGATTGAACAGCATGCCTGAAGGCGCCACGGAGTCAACCTCGGCTATTGCAGTAGTGTCGGCGAAATTCACAAAGTGCACCATATCGCCCGTGCTCTGCGACGAGAGCTGCGAACCGGCTTCCGGCATCACGTACGTGACATTCGTGCCCTCCTTGACCGCGAGATTGGCACGTGCGTTTATCATGCGCATATCCCCCCTGGCCGTAGCGTCGAGCGAGATGAAAGCCTTGCCGTATACATCGCTGCCGCGCCGCTTGCTGTTGCCCACCACCTGCATGTTGTCAGCATGCAGTCCGAGGTCGAGACTGATGTCGGCCAGCGAGCGCATATCCACCCGTCCGGTGATTTCGAGCGGATTGTCATTAACACCGTAAATCGCATAACGGTCAAATCTGATTACGTTCGAATCAACCGGTATCTTCTCCTCGCTGAAACGGAATGTCGTGCCGAGCATCGCCACCTTGGCCGTAGCCGAGTCGAAGTCGAGATAGCCGTCAAACATCGGTGCCGACAGACTTCCCGTCACGTCCATGTTGCCGCTCAGATAACCGTCGAGCGTGGCAGCCCCCCCGATAAAGGGATTTGCGATATCAAGCGGCAGACGGGTAAGGGCGAAATCAAGTCTGAACGGGTCGCTGAGCGTCGTGTCGTTGAGTGCGCCGTTGGCCATCATCACCTCCTTGCCGTCGATCTTAAGCCACGTATTGGCCGTTATGGCACCCGAACGCGACGTCGTTATGTCGAGGGCGAGGTCAAGCGTGCCCACTCGTTTCTTTGCGTATGTGAAGTCGGCCAATGTCACCACTCCGGCGCCGTTGAGCATGCCGGGTGACATCGAGAATCTCAGATTGGCCGACAGGGCGCCCTTCATCGGCGGCGCGTAGGGATTGAGCGATATCCAGTCGGCTATCTGTATCTTCGATATGTCGACATTGATATTCTCCTGATGGTTCCCTCCATGTATGGAGTCATGCTCCGTATATATGTGCAGACGGCTGTCATTGTTCTCCATAAGCAGGTTGGCGTCCAGATGGTAACTGCGCGTATTCAGGCTTATGAAGTTATTGTCGTTGACCGTCCACTGCTTGTATCCTATCACAGGGTCGGTGGGGTCGAGTCTCAGCTTCAGGGTCGAGTCCGACAACTCCACGAGTGCTCCGATTCTGTAGCCGGTGGCATCCTTTATGTTGCGCTGCTGGAGCGCCACCATCACTTTGTCGCCTCCGATATACCCTTTACCTGCTATGTGGGCGAAATCGTCGAATGTACCGGGCTGATTGTCAATCGTCAGCTCATAGTTAAGTCTGTTACCCTCCTGCAAAGCGTTGAAGTCTATCCTGTCAAACCTTGTGGTGCCTGTAATCAGCGTGTCGACAGCCGCCTTGATGCATATCAGGCTGTCGTTGCAGGCGCTCAGCGTAGCGTGACGGAATGTAGTGCCCGACTCTGCGAGATAATCATGCAGTGCGTTGCGCTCGCCCGCGTCTATGTCGAGAGTAAAGGGTGGCAGACTGTGTTGGAGTATATCTATATCCACATTGCGCGCCTCGACCATAGGCGATACAAGCGACATGGCCGACGCGAACCGTGCGGCCACACTGTCAACGACCATCGGCGACACAAACCTGATTTTAAGATCCTGATTGTCGATGCGCGCATCCGACAGCGAGTCATTGCCCGTGAAACATATATCGAAATCATGCGCCGCGAAATGCGTCTCGCCAAGTTTCGCGTCGACATGGTGTATGTCAATTTCAGCGTCGATGTCGCGCGTCGACGGGGTCATCCTCACCGTTCCGGCCACGGAAGCTGCCACGTTCGACGCCGTATCGGCGACACCGAGGGCATAGAGATCGACATTGCGGAAGTCGCCTATCATTGTCCAGTCGTATGTCTTTCCGGCGAGATTGCCCGAAGCGTGGAGGTTGCCGTCAATCACCTTGTTCGACGACATGACATTGAGGTCGGCATTGCCGTCGCCGAGATTTGCCACTACCTTGAGGTCATGTATCGAATACCCGCGGTATCCCACATCTATGGCATCGACGGCTGCATACATCTCCGTGCGCCGGCTCATCGGGTCAAATCCGCGGCCGTGCGCGTCGACTTTTGCCGTGACGTTACCTACGCCGAGTCCGGGCATGAATGTACCCACGGGGAATTTGTCTGCGTCGAGATTGATGTCATACCCCTCGACACGCGAATTCCACTTGCCGTCGAGTGCGAGGTCGCCCTGCTGAGTGAGCGCGCGCAGACGGCCTCCGATGACTCCTCCGGCCATATCGACCGTGCCGTCAAGTTTAAGCGGCGGCAGATGTGTCGTCTTGCCGAGCTTCGCATCCGGCAGGGTGGGCTTTATGAAGTTTATATCATTGAAATCGCCGTCGATGTCGATATGTCCCGACGCATTGTTGAAATCGGTTATATTCCTGACCTTACCCGCCAGCCTTACATCGAAATAATTGCGCATTTTCAGTCCCGCGTCAGCGATACGCAGGTCGGAAAACGAACCGTCAGCCTCCACGTCGACCGTAAGTTTGCGGTGTTGCGGCATCATGGCTATCGTCTGTCCGAGCGACGGAAATGCCATCTTGACGTCAAGCGGATCGACATCGGCCTTGAGCGTGACGGAAAGCGGCGCATCGGACGATTTCATCCCGTATGTGGCGTCCACATTGATAACCGACGCAAGTGTCCGCAGATTGAAATCCTTTGCCTCGATTTCATCTGCATTCATTGCAAAGAGTCCGTTGCCGTAGAGCTGCAGGCCCGAACGTTCAGAGGCCGACAGTTTTTTTAGCGGCACGCGCATCTCCGGCCCGCGGTTATAGAACGAGTCGACTTCGACCGTCAGACTATTCACGTCGATATACTGCATGTCGAGCCCCGGCTGAGGCACGGCTCCGGCTGCGGCATAAAGCGCGCGGCCGTTGTCGAGCGACAGATGGTCGACCCGTATGCTCCACGGCACGGTGTCGGTCGGTACGGTGTCTGTTGCAGCAGGCACGACACTTTCCGGCACGGCGTTTTCAGGCGCGGTTCCGCCGCCCGTAATATAACGTCCGCCGATACCGTCAATCTTCACATCCTCTATTTTTACGGTGTGCGCGCCGAGGTCGACAGCTCCGTTGAGAAGCGTGAAGTTGTCAAGACGTGCTCCGATGCTGTCGCCGGTATCGGTCATTGTCATGTCGAAATCGATATCGCCGAGCGATATTTTCTTACCAAGTATTCTCCATGTCGCGGGAGCCGAAGGTGGCGACGGGGGTGTGGTGTCATTGCGGAGCGCTATCCTGATATTGCCCCCCGACAGCATTATGTTGTCTACATCGACAAGCTGTTCCTTAAGCCCTACCCCTGCATTCATCAGCGCGGCATGGCTTACCCGGGCGCGGATATAGCTCGCCGAGTCGGGCGTTCCCGATTTATAGTACACATCGCTCAGACTTATAGTACCGGCCTTCACGCGGCCGCCGAGCAACGGCAGCGGGCTGACGCTGATATGTGCGTCGCCGGCCATAAGCATCGTATCCCCCTTCTGCATCACCTCGACTCCCCTGACGTTGATGTCGAGCGGAAATTTCAGGCGGAAATGCTCAACCGACACCGCCATATCCTCATTGCTTATCAGTGCAAGCACACGAGGCACCACAAAATCCTGCACGGCAGGTATATAAAGTGCCGTCAGACATACAACTACAAAAAGCAACAGCGACACTATTGTCACCCACGTCACTTTCCATATCTTCTTCCATAAACTTCGATGCTTCCCTTCCAAAACAGTAAATAGTTGAAATGTTGTAAATTATTCGGGAGCGATACTCCGCATGTCGGTTTTCGTCCCGTTTTCTCTGACAAGGAGGGGGAGTAAATCGCGCCGCATCCCTCGGCTGATATATCCTCCCCCTCCTGTTTTTACAACAATTTTCTATATCTTTAGTTCTCCCGGAGGGGATTATCTTCCGAACGGTACCACTCCACGAATTTACCGATACCTTCATGAAGCGTATGGCACGGATGATACCCGATTTCATTTTCCAGACGGCTCGTGTCGGCATTGGTCTGATACACATCGCCCGGCTGCATCGGCAGGAATACTTTCTGTGCCTCGCAACCCATCGCCTGCTCTATTTCCGAAATGAAATCCATCAGTTTTACAGGGTGTGAGCAGCCGATATTGTATACTCTCGCACTCGCCTTCCCCTCTTCCGCTACCGGCGGATTGTCGATAACCTTTATCGTACCCTCGACAATATCGTCGATATAGGTGAAATCACGTATCATGTCGCCGTTGTTAAACACATTGATTGCCTCCCCCTTCTCTATGGCCGATGCAAACAGCATGGGCGACATGTCGGGACGTCCCCACGGGCCGTAGACTGTGAAATAGCGCAGTCCAGTCACTTTTATTCCGTAGAGCTTGCTGTAGGCGTGGGCCATAAGCTCGTTTGACTTCTTGGTGGCGGCATACAGGCTCACCGGCGAATCCACCTTATCGTCCTCCGAATACGGCACCTTCTCATTTGTACCGTAGACCGATGATGACGACGCATACACGAGATAGCCCGTCTTAAAGTTGCGGCATGCCTCCAAAATGTTGAGGAAACCGACAAGATTGCTTTGCAGGTAAGCATACGGATTGGTTATCGAATATCTCACGCCGGCCTGTGCCGCGAGATTCACAACAGTGTCAAATCCCTCTTTGGCAAACAGCGTGTCAAGACCGTGCTTGTCGTCAATCGACAGTCTGACGAAACGGCAGTCGCCATACTTCGGGCTGCGCAGTTCCTCACCCCATTTCACACCGTCGGCGGGAACATCGAAACCGGCGCTGCGCAGACGGCCGTATTTCAGCCTTACGTCGTAATAATCATTGATATTGTCGATACCTACCACACTGTCACCTCTTTCGGCAAGTAGCATCATCAGTCGCGAACCGATAAATCCGGCCGCTCCGGTCACCAATATTTTCATAGTTTCCTGTTTTTTAATTAACAACCTTTGTGTATCACATCAGCCTCAGCCGGCCGACATCATAAACATAACAAACGGATCCCCTACACGGTTTCACATTCGCTTTTTCTTTCCGACAACTTCCTCATACACGCGTACCGTCGCCTCGGCTATGCTGTCCCAGTTGTAGTTAGTCAGGTCATAACGGCGCGGTGTCTGATGTCTGTCCAGTTTCTCGTTGATTTTCGCAGCAAGGGCGTCAACGTTGCCTACCGGGAAGAAATCGTCGGGCGCAAGTTCCTTTATTCTGTTGGCGGGAATATCGCTCACCACCACGTCAAGTTCCTCGCTCATGGCCTCCAGCAACGCTATAGGCAGCCCCTCGTGGTACGACGGCAGCACAAAAAGCGCGGCATTATGCCCGAGCTGGTTGAGCTTCTCGCCCTTGATGAATCCCGTGAACACCACTCCGACTTCCTTTCCCATGCGCTTCAGCTCTTCGCTGTACTGGTCGGGATGGTCGCTGTCGCCCGCAATCGCGAGCTTTATATCGCTGCGTCCGAGCCGCTTATATGCTTCGATAAGGTCGTGGAAACCCTTTTCCTTCACAAACCGGCCTATCGTCACTATATATTTGCCCGGTTCAAGTCCGAGCGCCTCTACATAGTCAGTTCCCGCCGGGACTGCCGGACGGTTCACTCCGTTATATATCAAGTCTGTATCCTCACGTCCGTATTTCGTGCGCAATATATCGGCAATCACAGTCGAGATGACGATGACACGGTTGGAGAACCGTGTACCCCACCGTTCGCCGGTCTTGAGCACGGTTTTTGCCATACGTCCCCACTTACCGCGGTCATAGTCGGGACCATGGTTGGTCATCACCACCTTCATGCCGAGCAAACGCGCCAGCGGCACCATGATTGACGGACCGATTGCATGCACGTGCAGCACATCGGCTCTCATTCTGCGTGCCTTGATGACAGCTAAAAACGTATGTATTACAGCCTCGAAACTTTTCTTGCGCGGAGTATAGAGGTCGACAAGTTTCACCCCCTTGTACTCCTTGATTCTGTTGTCGTCCGACACATAGCAGCGGCGCCGTATCACCGTCACATCATGACCCATTGCCGCAATCCGCGGATACAGGTTCTCGCAATGCGTCTCCACTCCCCCCGATATATCGGGTATCCCCCGTGTCCCGGTAACAACTATCTTCATCGGTTGAGTAATTTTGTTATCAGTTCATTATAGCGCTCGGCAAACAGCTCTTTGGTAAAATTAGCCTTAAGCCGCTGCTTGCTTCTGCGCCCCATCTCACGCCGCAGTCCTGCATCTGAGGCAAGCTCAACGATATGCCCGGCCATCGACATATAATCGCCTGTGGCATCTATATATCCGTTGTATCCATGCTCCACAAGCACTTCATTGTCGCCGACCGAAGTCGCCACAACGGGCATGTCGGCGTTCATTCCTTCCATTATGGAATTGCTTATACCCTCGAACAGCGATGTCGACAAATAAATGTCGGCATTGCGGAGCTCTTCTGTTATATGGTCGGAATTTATAAGTATTCGGGTTATATCATTGATACCGGCTTCGCCGACCCAACCGCGTACCTGCGCTTCAAGCTCACCGTAGCCGATAATCGTGAACCGCAGCTCCGGAACGTTTCGCGCAGCCTCTGCCACAGCTTTGATAGCTGTATGATAATCTTTTTGTGCGACAAAACGCCCTACGGTTATGACTTCTACCGTGTCTTTTTCAGGCCGTTCGCGATATTCGTCAATAGGGTCGAAACAATTGGGTATGACTTCTATTTTACTGCTTTTGAATCCGGTTGCGGTAAAATGTCTCTTGCCCGATTCGCAGTTGCTCACTGACGCCACACCGCCCCATCGGCTCAATATCGCGTCGGCTATGTGCTTTGAAAGAGGCAGTTTTGAATTGCGAAGGCCTGTCACAACTCGTGTCGCAGTGCCGCGGCTTGCCCTTACGCTGTAATAATTGGCGGCTGTCAGATAGGAGAATATCAAATCGGGTGCGGCTGTTCTGACATATTGCCTGTATTGGGCGAGCCGTTCCTTTCTTTCTCCATCGAATTTTATTATTTTGACCTGAGGCTCAAGCATGTCGATGTATTTCTCATGCACCTTTTCGCCATTAAGTATGATAAATGCTACATCATGACGGGGCACAAGGGCATTCGCCAACATGACAGCCTGCTTTTCAGCACCGCCGCTGGTCAGATTTTTTACACATATCCCTATCTTTGGCATTATAACATATCAATCGTGAAAAACAGTCGGGGTATTGCAAAACGTATAATATTATTACTCCATCCTATAGGGCTGCACCCCGGTGCAGCCGTCATGTAGCCGTCAACGTCAGTTTTGCAATACACTCAAAAATAACACGCTTGACGGCTCTTAGGCATCAGCGGCCGATGCAGTGGTAGGTGAATCCCTGCTGCGACATTTCGACGGGGTCATAGATGTTGCGCCCGTCAAGCACTATCGGGGTGCGCATCGCATGCTTCACGACGCCCCACGACGGCAGGCGGAACTGCTTCCACTCGGTCAGCAGCAGCAGCGCGTCGGCATCGAGCACGGCGTCATACATATCCTTGGCATACTTGACTTTGTCGCCGACGCGCCGGCGGCACTCGTCCATCGCTATCGGGTCGAATACCACAACTTCGGCACCGGCGCCGGTCAGCTTGTCGATAAGCACAAGAGCCGTCGCTTCGCGCATGTCGTCAGTCTCCGGTTTGAATGCCAGACCCCACAGGGCTATGCGCTTTCCTTTGAGACCGCTTTCGCCGCCCAGTTCGCGCACCAGCTTCTCGTACAATATGCTCTTCTGCCGCTCATTGACAGCCTCTACAGCCTTAAGCACACGCATCTCGTAGCCGTTGCGTTCGGCAGTCTTGATAAGCGCCTTGACATCCTTAGGGAAGCATGAGCCGCCGTAACCGCAGCCGGGATAGAGGAACTTCGAACCGATACGTACATCGGCTCCTATACCTTTGCGCACCATGTTGACGTCGGCACCCACTATCTCGCACAGATTGGCTATATCGTTCATGAACGATATGCGGGTGGCGAGCATCGAGTTGGCGGCATATTTAATCATCTCGGCCGACGGAATGTCGGTGAATATGATACGGTTGTTGGTAAGCATGAACGGGTGGTAGAGCTTGGCCATAAGTTTACGGGCGCGTTCGGAGTCAACACCTATCACCACACGGTCAGGGCTCATGAAATCCTTGATGGCAGCACCCTCCTTCAGAAACTCGGGATTGGACGCCACGTCAAATTCTATCGTCTCGCCACGCGACGCGAGCTCGCCGTTGATGGCGTCGCGCACTTTTGCCGCCGTGCCCACAGGCACAGTCGATTTCGTCACGAGTATGGTGTATTTCTTTATATTGCGGCCAAATTCACGAGCCACGTTAAGCACATACTGGAGGTCGGCCGACCCGTCTTCATCGGGAGGCGTACCTACTGCGCTGAAAACTATGTCGACATCGTCAAGACATTCGGCAAGCGATGTGCTGAATTTCAGTCTACCCTCCTTGATATTTCGTGTCACCATCTCGTCCAGACCGGGTTCATAAATGGGAATCTCGCCCGCTTTAAGTCTGGCAATCTTGTTGGTGTCAATATCTACACATGTAACGTTGACCCCCATTTCGGCAAAACAAGTGCCGGAGACGAGGCCTACGTATCCTGTTCCTACTACTGCGATATTCATGACGGCTGTAATGTGAATATGATATGATTAATTTTGTCTTATTTTTTCTATTGTACAAATGCTTTTTCCATGCTGCAAGACAACATAATTTAGAGTAGGTTTGAATTCAAACATACCCTCAAAGTATCCTGTTATTTTTTCGCTTTGCGCCGGCCGCCGTGGTGCTGGGCCGCTTTTTTCGCAGAAGTGGCTGCAAGTGCCTGCGCCACGGTCACTGTCTTGCCCATGGCATCCTCACCGCGCGCTGCTGCGTTTTCATCGACAATAGCGAAATCGAGCTGCTTTTTGTCGAGATTGGCGCGGGCAACCCTCACCTTTATGTTGTCGCCGAGACGGTAACGGTGATTGTGGCGGCGTCCTACCAGACAATAATTCTTCTCGTCAAGGTCATAGAAATCATCGGCAAGGTCACGCACGGGCACAAGACCCTCGCATTTGTTCTCGTTGATTTCCACATAGAGTCCCCACTCGGTCACACCCGAGATTACCCCTTCGTATTCCTCGCCCAGATGGTCGTTCATATACTCCACCTGCTTGTATTTGATTGAGGCGCGCTCGGCGTTGGCGGCTAATTGCTCCATGTCGGAAGAGTGCTTGCACAGCATCTCGAGTTTCTCGGCATTGACCGTACGTCCGCCCGCCAGATATTTTTCAAGCAGACGGTGCACCATCATGTCGGGATAGCGTCGTATGGGCGAAGTGAAGTGCGTGTAGTAATCGAATCCGAGACCATAGTGGCCTATGTTGGTGGTAGTGTATATGGCCTTTGCCATCGAGCGTATCGCCAGCGTTGAAAGGAAATTTTCCTCACCTTTCCCCTTGACATCGGCAAGCATGCGGTTAATTGACTTATTGACCTCGCGGGGGCTGCCGCTCGACTTCACCTTGTAGCCGAACGTACGCGACAGTGTCGACAGGTCGGAGAGTTTGCCGGGGTCGGGCATGTCGTGCACGCGGTATACGAATGCTTTCGGTTTCTTCTTTCCCTGCGGCATTCCGATTGCCTGCGCCACGGTCTTGTTGGCCAGAAGCATAAACTCCTCTATAAGTTTGTTGGCGTCTTTCAACTCCTTGAAATATACTCCCGTAGGATGACCGTTCTCGTCGATGTCGAAACGCACCTCCAGGCGGTCAAACTCTACCGAACCCTCCTCGTAGCGCTCCTTGCGCAATATCTTGGCGAGACGGTCGAGAGTGGTAAGTTCCTCGGCATAGTCACCTTTGCCGGTCTCTATCACCTCCTGCGCCTCTTCGTAGCTGAAGCGCCGGTTGGAACGTGTCACCGTACGGGTGATATTGCTGTCGAGCACCTTGCCGTTGTCGTCCATCTTGAATATGCACGAGAATGTCAGTTTGTCCTCGTCGGGACGGAGCGAACAAATACCGTTGCTCAGATGCTCGGGAAGCATCGGCACCACGCGGTCTACCAGATATACCGAGGTAGCGCGCTTCTGCGCCTCCTTGTCGATAATAGTATCCGGCTTCACATAGTGGGTCACATCGGCGATATGCACCCCGATTTCCCATTTGCCATCCTTGAGGCGGCGTATCGAGAGGGCGTCGTCAAAGTCCTTCGCGTCCTTGGGGTCAATGGTAAAGGTCGTGACATCGCGCATGTCGAGACGCTGTGCCACCACTTCGGGCGTGATGCCCGCGTCAATCTTCTGTGCGGCCCTGTCGACCGACTCGGGATATATGTACGGCAGTCCGAATTCAGCCATTATGGCGTTGATTTCGGCGTCGTTCTCACCCTTCTTGCCCAATATGTCTACTACCTCACCTTTCGGATTCTTGGTATCGTCGGTCCATTCGGTTATTCTCACCACGGCCTTGTCGCCGGTCTCGCCCCCCTTGAGTTTTGACTTGGGGATGAAGATGTCCGACGCAAGATACTTCGAGTCGGTGAGCAGATAGGCGAAATGCTTGTCGACCTTAAGCGTGCCGATAAACACCTGCGGCTTGCGTTCGATGATTTCAACGACCTCAGCCTCAGGCTCGGCACCGCGGCGGCGGGCTGCTATCGTGACGCTCACACGGTCGCCGTTGAGGGCATGCATAGAGTTGCGTTCGGCCACGAAGATAGCCTCGTCGTCATCGTCAATGATTACCGAGTTCTTGCCGTTGCTGCGGCGTATGAACGTGCCTGTAGCGTAGCTCGAACGCGTGGGTGCCTTGTAGCGGCCGGGAGCGGTCTCCAGTATATCACCGTCAAACGCCAGCTCTGCCAGATAGAGAGCCACGGCACGCTGATTGATGGGCGTCGTGGCGTCGATAGCATGCGCCACCTGCTTGTAATTGAAGGTATTGTTACCTTGCTTGCTTATATACTCGTCAACTTGTGCGCGAAGGCGGTCGACTCCTTTTTTGGAATATGAACGAACCATTTTCAGCTGTTTGTCTTAATTTGTGATATACTTAGTAATCCCTCTCCGCTTTAATAAACAATTTTGATTGCATCATGTTTGCTACAGGCCTTGCAATTATTCCGTAGCTTGCAGCCGAGCTGCTATATCAGCTACTATAGCTACTGTAGCTATTTTTAGCTATCTTAGCTACTTTAGCTATTTAGCCTCCTTGCGCTTACGCGTCGATATTGGCGTAGGTGGCATTCTGCTCGATGAAGTCGCGGCGCTGAGCCACATCCTCACCCATAAGCATCGAGAATATGCGGTCGGCGGCGGCGGCATCGCTGATGGTCACCTGCTTGAGAAGGCGGTACTGCGGGTCCATGGTAGTCTCGCGCAATTCCTGCGCGCTCATCTCACCGAGACCTTTGTAGCGCTGCACCTTCACGCGGTCGCCGTTCTGCGCTATGCAGCTCTGGAGCTGCTGTTCGTTCCAGCAATATTCGAGCACCTTGTTGCCGCGCGAACATTTGTACAACGGCGGCGTGGCGAGATACAGATAGCCCTGCTCGATAATCGGACGCATGCGGCGGAAGAAGAATGTCATCAGCAGCGTGGCGATGTGCGAACCGTCGACATCGGCATCGGTCATGATTATAATCTTGTGGTAAGCGAGCTTCGACAGGTTGGCCTCCTTGGAGTCCTCCTCCGTGCCGATAGTCACACGCAGCGCGCGGAACATATTGGTGATTTCCTCATTGTCAAATATCTTATGGTCCATCGCCTTCTCCACGTTCAGGATTTTACCGCGGAGCGGAAGGATGGCCTGGAAGCGACGGTCGCGGCCCATCTTGGCGGTACCGCCTGCCGAGTCTCCCTCGACGATGAAGAGTTCGCAATCCTCGGCCGTGCGCGACGAGCAGTCGGCCAGTTTGCCGGGAAGTCCGCCACCGTAGAGCGGCGACTTGCGCTGTATCTTGACGCGGGCGTTGTAGGCCGCATGACGCGCCTGGGCGGCTACTATCACTTTATCGACGATGGTGCGGGCCTGCTTGGGATGCTCCTCGAGATAATTGCGGAGTGTCTCCGACACCGCCGTCTGCACGGCACCGATTACCTCGTTGTTGCCGAGCTTGGTCTTGGTCTGGCCCTCAAACTGCGGCTCCATCACCTTGACCGACACCACAGCCGTAAGGCCTTCGCGGAAGTCCTCGGCCGAGATGTCCACCTTCACCTTCTCGAGCAGCTTGTTGTCCTCGGCATATTTCTTGAGGGTCTGCGTGAGTCCGCGGCGGAAACCGGTGAGGTGTGTTCCACCCTCTATGGTGTTGATATTGTTGACAAACGAATAGACGTTTTCGTTGTAAGTCGAGTTGTAGGTAAGAGCCACTTCAACGGGAATACCCTGACGCTCGGTGCTCAGGTCGATGACGTCGTTGATGAGCGATTCTTTGTTGGAGTCGATATACTCGACAAACTCGCGAAGACCCGTCTCCGAGAAGAATTCCTCGAATTTCGGATTGCCGTCGGCATCAAGCTGGCGGCGGTCGGTAAGCGACAGATGTATGCCCGCATTAAGGAACGCAAGGTCGCGCAGACGGTTGGCAAGCGTCTCGTAATCATACACCGTAACGGTGAATATCGACGCATCCGGACGGAATGTCACCGACGTACCCGTAGTGTCGCTCTCGCCTATCACCATAAGCTCCGTAGTCGGCTTGCCGCACGAATATTCCTGGGCGTATATCTTGCCTCCGCGACGCACCTCGGCACGCAGGTAGGTGGAAAGCGCATTGACGCACGACACGCCCACGCCGTGCAGACCGCCCGACACCTTGTAGGAACCCTTGTCGAACTTACCGCCCGCGTGAAGCACCGTCAGCACTACTTCAAGAGCGCTTTTATGCTCCTTCTCGTGCATATCTACAGGAATACCGCGTCCGTTGTCAACCACCGTGATTGAATTGTCCTCATTGATTGTCACCTCGATATGGGTGGCATAACCCGCCAAAGCCTCGTCTATCGAGTTATCGACGACCTCATATACCAAGTGATGGAGACCTTTCGCACTTATATCGCCGATATACATCGCCGGACGCTTGCGCACGGCTTCCAGACCTTCCAGCACTTGAATATTACTCGCGCTATATTCCTCTACTTCTTCTGACATAATGTTTTTTAAATTGTATTTGCAGTTTTAATTTCACAAAACGGCTTCGGGGGACAGGCGCCCGGGCATCTCTCACGCCCTACAAGCCTGATTTCAAGGCTTAAGCCGCCGATTGGCCACACAACCCGTTCAGAGCCGCATCTCAGCCGGAGCCGTCAGTCCGACAAGACGCATTCCGCCCTGTCTTAAACCATGCAAAAATACGAAATTTCCCCCACTTCTCCAAATATTTTTTATCACCCGGTACCATATTTCAAAAACAGCCCGAACTACAACAAAAGGTCCGGATTCTTCCCGAGCCTCTCATTACAAAATACATTCTTATGACGCTGTCAATAAGAATTTTGCCTAAATACATCAATCGAGTTGGGAGAGCACGCGGCGTATCTGTTCGTAGGTGGTGAGACGGGTAGGCACGAGGGGCAGGCGCAGTTCGTTTTCTATCATGCCCATCGCATGCAGCACGCATTTCACTCCTGCCGGGTTGCCGTCGACGAAAAGCAGTTTGAACAACTCGGTGAAGCGGTGGTGTATCCGGAGCGCCTTTTCATAGTCGCCTTCGCGGGCGAGGCGCACCATTTTTGAAAATTCCTTGGGAAATGCATTGCCGATTACCGAAATCACGCCGACAGCTCCGAGCGTAATCAACGGGAACGTTATGCCGTCGTCGCCCGATATTACCATAAAGTCCTCAGGCTTGTTCTTGATTATCTCGTCCATCTGCGAGATATTGCCCGACGCTTCCTTCACACCGATGATATTCTCGAAATCCCGCGCAAGACGAAGAGTAGTCTCGGCTGTCATGTTCACGCCCGTGCGGCCGGGCACGTTGTAAAGTATTACAGGCAGCGGCGAACGTTTTGCAATTTCTTCATAATGACGGTAAATACCCTCCTGCGACGGTTTGTTGTAATACGGTACTACCGACAGCACGGCGCTGAAGTCTTTAAGATCGGTGGTCTCGAGCTCATGCGCCACGGCCATGGTGTTGTTGCCGCCCACGCCGAGCACAAGAGGCACACGCCCTGCCACCCGCTGCGCCACATATTCGCGCACCTGACATTTCTCTTCAGCGTCGAGCGTAGGCGTTTCGGCCGTGGTTCCGAGCACCACGATATAGTCTATCGAATTCTTTATCTGATACTCCAGCAGGCGCCCGAGCGCCTCGAAGTCTATACTTTTGTCTTGTCGGAATGGTGTGACCAGTGCCACTCCCACCCCTGCGAGGTTAATGCGTGCCATATTCTTTTATCTGACTGCAAAGCTACGAAAAATCATGTTTTTTCGCAATACTCCAATGATTTTATTTTCTTGAAAAACACTTTTCGGTGTCAATTTGTTATTATGGCAAACATTAAAACTGATATTGACCATGAATGATTTTTTTGAGATTATCAAAGGCACGAAACCTGTTTTGGTTGATTTCTTTGCCACATGGTGCGGCCCGTGCAAGATGCAGTCGCCCATCCTTGACCAGGTGAAAGAGAAAGTCGGCGATGACGCAACTATCGTGAAAGTAGATATTGACCGCAACCGCGAGCTCGCCATGAAATACCGCGTGCAGTCGGTGCCCACACTGATTTTGTTCAAGGACGGCGAACCGGTATGGCGCACGGTGGGCGTACAAAGCTACGACCTGCTTACAGCCAAAATCTATGAGCACATACCCACAAAAAGCGACGAATAGCAACTTACGCGTCGCACATCAGTCTCATATCAACTAAATAAAAATATACAGATTTTATGAATACAGCAGAAAAACTTCAGGCAGCAATCTCCGGCGAGGCACGTCCGGTACTTGTGGAATTCTACGCCGACTGGTGCCCCCATTGCCAGCGCATGATGCCGATTGTCGACCAACTCAGGCAAGAGGTCGGCGGCAAAGCCGACATAATCCAGATTGACGGCGACAAGAACCCTGACCTTATGGAAAAATATCACGCTCGCGTCTACCCCACCTGGATTCTTTTCAAGGACGGCCAGGAAGCATGGCGCGACAGCGGCGACAAACCGCTCAGCGAACTCAAAGACATGATTGACAGGTTTGCTTAGAGATTATCTAAATTTATATAATCTCATAACCTATCTTTATAATTCCCACGTGTCAATGCGGCTTTCATTATGAGTCAGGCGCCGTCTACGGTGGCAATGTCACAGAAGATACCGTAAAACTAATACTTTATTAATCTGTACTATTTGACACACACTCTGACAATTAAGGTTGGACCGCCCAACGGGTGATCCAACCTTATACTTTTTCGAGAACTCTGAGATCTCGGAGTTCTCGGAGTACTCTGAGTTCTCCGAGCACTCCTAACCGACTACATGCAGAACGCAAGCACCAGACCCTGCGCCGCAACCACGCGGAGGAACATCGTCAACGGATACACCGTCGAATATGCCACCGCGGGAGCGTCATTGCCGGTGGAGTTGTTGGCGTAGGCAAGTGCAGGGGGGTCGGTACAGCCGCCCGAGAACAGACCCATGATGGTCAGGAAGTTTATCTTGTACACTCCGCGGGCTATGAATCCGACTACCACAAGAGGTATGAGCGTGATGATGAAGCCCCAGATTACCCACCACATACCGGTTTCGTTGAACACCTTTTCGACAAAATGGTCGCCGGCCGCAATTCCAACCGACGCGAGGAAGAGGCATATACCGAGTTCGCGCAGCATCATCGAAGCCGAAGTGGAGGTATAGGTGACAAGTTTGAATTTATATCCGAAGCGGCTGAGCAGGATTGCCACTACGAGCGGGCCGCCCGCCAGGCCGAGTTTCATGCCCATGCCCACGTTGATGGAGCCGAGCAGTATACCGAATATTATGCCTACGAATATCGTGACGAGGTTAGGCTGGTTGAGACGCTTCATAGAGTTGCCGAGCTTGGTGGCGAGGCGCTCAATGTCGGCAAGCTGTCCTACCACAGTGAGGCGGTCGCCCATCTGAAGACGAAGCCCCGGCGATGCAAGCAGGTCGACGCCGGCGCGGTTGACACGCGTAGCGTTCAGGCGGTAGCCGTTGTGCAGACGCAGGGTGCCGAGTGCCACGCCGTTGTATTCGCTCTTTGTAATCAGTATGCGGCGCGACACCACTTCGCTCGGTGTCACGGCATCCCAGTCCATCTCTATCTCGTTGCCGAGCACGGCGGCGAATTTGGGTAAATCCTGCGACGACATCACAAGCAGCAGCTTGTCGCCGTTGTGTATCTGCGTCTGCGAGGTGGGAATCACAATCTTTCCGTCGGCTCCCATCAGACGCGACACCACGAAGTTGCAGGTTATCACATCGTGCAGCTTAAGCAGCGTCATGCCGTCAAGACGTTCGTTCTTGACCTCAAACGATGTTATATAAGGCTTGAGCTGCGACTCCTCACGCTCCTTGTTGACGGCGGCAATCTCGTCGTCAACCTTGATGCGGAACGCCCATTTGATAATAAACATCGCAAGGATAATACCAACCACGCCAAGAGGATAGGCAGCTGCATATCCGCGTGCCATAGTGTCGACAGCCTCCGGCGCGCCGACAGTCTGCTGCGCGGCAGCCAGACCCGGGGTGTTGGTGACGGCTCCCGACATCACGCCCACAAGCTGGTCCATCGTGGTATTGTCGTCCGTAATATAATAGATTGCAAGCACAATTGCCACATTGAGCGCCACGCCCAATACCGCGAGCATGTTGAGCCTTATGCCTCCCTCCTTGAACGAGGAGAAAAACGCCGGACCTACCTGAAGTCCGATCGCGAATATGAACAGTATCAGTCCGAACTCCCTCAGGAATTTTATCACGTTGGCATCGGCCGTGTAGCCGAACTGCCCCAATAAAATACCCACAAACAATACGAAAGTGACGCCCAGCGACACACCTCCGAACTTGATTTTTCCCAGCAGAATACCGGCAGCGATGACGAACGAATACAATATTATCGTACTCGCCAAACTGACGCTTCCGGGCGACAATAATTCTTTAAAAACCTCCATACAAGTCTTTTATAGCAATTTTACCTTATTAATCGCTTTAGAATGCAAAAATGCATACACGACTGTATTTTTGCATATTTATACATCCATCGAAAAACAACTGCAAAGTTAAGCATTTTTCCATTATCAAATCCAATATTTTCCGGTAATTTTTGAAGGGATGAACGGAAAGGCAAATTTTTGAAGATATTATTTTTATACTTGACGGATATTCATTGTAATCGGAGGAATGCTTTCACCGTCATATATCACCGTCGTTGATCTTACGTTCGTAAGGGCGGTTGCTACGGTCTTCATGTTTTCTGAATATTCCTTACGGAATGTTTTGCCCGATTTGATTTCATATAGCTCCAGTCCTTCCGCAGTCTCGACAATGGCATCGACCTCCATGCCCGACTGTTCCCTGAGGAAATACAAATTGGGGTCAAGAGCTTTGTTGCATCGTCTTTTCAGAAGCTCCACAATTGCAAGATTTTCAAAAATAGCGCCTTTCAACGGATGGCGTTCCAACTGTGTATGCTTTTCGATTCCTAAAAGATAACATAGCAGTCCGGTATCATAAAAATATATCTTTGACATTTTCGTAAGCCGTTTTGAGATATTCGAGAAATATGGCCGCAACGGGAAGGCAATGTATGAAGTTGCAAGCAGCGACAGCCATTCCGTTATAGTCGGAGAAGACACCCCGACTTCCCTTGACAGACTTGACGCATTGAATTCCGTTCCCACGCGCGAAGCCAACAAACGCATGAACTTATCGAACGACAGCAAATTCTTCAATTTAAGCAAATCTCTCAAATCCCTCTCAACATACGTATTATAATAATTCTGGTAAAACAGATACGACGGTATCTGATTTACTATTATTCCCGGATATTGCCCGCGCCACATCAGAAAATCTATTCCCCCATCAGTTTCCTTTGCGTTCATTTCAGTAAATGAAAGAGGAAGGAGTGTGAAAAGAGCCGCTCTGCCGGCAAGTGATTGCGTGACCGACTTCAGCAAAGAAAAATTGCTGCTCCCCGTCAATATATACTTCCTGCGTTTATCCTCATCTACACGGATTTGTATCAGTGACAATAGTTCGGGAGAATGTTGTACTTCATCAATTATGACGGCATCTCCGGCCTGTTCAATAAACGCAGTCGGATCCGACACCGCAGCCGCACGTGTTGTTATATTCTCAAGATTTATATATTCGAAATCAGCAAAAAGATGGCGGCACAGACTCGTTTTTCCTGACTGTCTGGGACCTGTCACCACAATCACAGGAAAATATTTAGCCGCTTCCAACACTTTAGAAGAAATTTGGCGCAGGATATAATCGCTCATAGTTATCTAAATAAATACTATTTCATAATTTTAAAGTTATACTTTAAAAATTTCAAAGTTTCACTTTAAACATTGCAAAATTACGACTTTTTCTGATAAAAGCAAATTTATCAATTGAAATAACACAAATAACACAAGAAAATTGACGGAATAATTGACGGACATGTTCGATAACTTGGTTAATATCATAATATATGATTACTTTAGTCACTGCCTTAGGGTTGATTATTTTTCCTATTTTTAGAAATTTTGATGCAGTTGCGATATTTTTTTGAATTATTGGTGGATTTGGGGTTGTTTTTTTATCGCGCTCAATCTATTTTTGCATCACCTGACATGAATTATCAATCTTTTTCCAAAAAATATACCATCATGAAACACTATGCAATGATAACGGTGCTTGCGGCCGTAGCCGCTACCGCATCGGCCGCAGCCCCCGCAACATTCGCCAGAGTCGGCAACGCCCCGGAGTCGGAACAGGAATTTTTCCCCGGCACACACCGTGCGCGTCCGGTGCTCGGCGCCTATACCAACGCCACGATGATGGGCGTCTTTGCCGGCGGACAGGACATCGGCTCGTCAACCGACAATTTCACTTCCGCCGATACCCGCTGGGGCGACCTCGGCGACGGCACTTTCGCCAACCCGGTCATCGCAGCCGACTATTCCGACCCCGAAGTCATACGTGTCGGCGACAAATACTATCTCACCTGCTCCGAATTCCACTTCATGGGCATTCCTATCCTCGTGTCTGACGACATGGTCAACTGGGAGCTGCTCACTCAGGTATACACCTCGATGGAGGGATACGACAATGTCAACCGCTATGGCGACGGCTCATGGGCACCGTCGCTGCGCTACCACGACGGCCGTTTCTATCTCTATTTCTGCACGCCCAACGACGGCCTGTTCATGACCTCGGCCGCCGACCCAGCCGGCCCGTGGGAACCGCTGCATCAGGTGAAGAAAGTAAGCGACTGGGAAGACCCGTGCCCTATCTGGGACAATGAAGGCAACGCGTGGCTCGGCCGCAGTCAGCTGGGCGGAGGCCCGATAATCATACATCGCATGAGCCCCGACGGCAAGACCCTTCTTGACGACGGCCGCGAGGTGTACAACGGCCCTACCGCCGAGGGTACCAAACTCTTCATCAAGGACGGATACTTCTACCTCAGCATACCTGAAGGGGGCGTAGGCGGAGGCTGGCAGACAGTGGGACGCGCAAAGGACATCTACGGCCCCTACGACATGCGCCGCGTGCTCGAACAGGGCGCGACACGCATCAACGGCCCGCATCAGGGTGCGCTGGTCGACACTCCCGACGGCGAATGGTGGTTCTACCACTTCCAGAGCACAAGCCCGCTCGGCCGCGTGACACACCTGCAGCCTGTCACCTGGGTCGACGGCTATCCCGTCATCGGCGAGGACTATGACGGCAACGGCATCGGCGAACCGATGAAAATCGTAAAGAAACCCTCAATCTCCTCATCGTCCAAACCGCACACAGTCGCCACGTCCGACAACTTCGACAACGGACTTGGCAAGCAGTGGCAGTTCAACCACAACCCCGACATGTCGCGCATTTCCGCCGCCGACGGACAGCTTGCTATCCGTCCCGCCAAATCTGCATCCCTGCGCGAGGCTCCCAACATGCTGACGCAGAAAATGATGGGATATTCGGGTGAAGTAACCGTAAAACTCGACTGCTCAGGACTCGCCCACGACGACCGTGCCGGACTGCTTTGCATCGGCAACAAGACCGTGGGCTTCGGTATACGCAACACCTACGGAACCATGCTGATATGCACCGACATAAACGGCACCCTCAAAGCCATCGCCCGCGGAGACAACAACGTATGGCTCCGTTTCACCTACGACACGACGAAATCGACCGTCCAACCCTGGTACAGCCTCGACGGCGTGGAGTTCAAAAAAGCCGGCGATGCTTTCGAAATCGGCGAAGGTGACTGGAAAGGGGCGCGCTTCGGTCTCTACGCATTCTCGAAATCGGGCGAGGAAAACTCCGTCGCACTGTTCGACGATTTCAAATACGTAACCGACCATATCTCCCACAAATAATATCGCCACGGCCATGAAAAGACTGACAATACTCATCGCAGGCGTCGCCGCTGCACTTTCAGCCGGCGCCGAGGGGTGGAACGAGATGGCCATTCTCGCGCGTCCCGACGGAAACGGTGGTCTGAGCTATGACTACGACAACCTCATACAGCGCACGGCGTTCACCAACTCGCTGTTTTTCGACTACAACAACGACGGCAACCTCGACCTGCTCATCATGGCGTCGGGAGCCGACTGGCGCACACCGCGCGACACTAAGTTCTTTCTTCTCTACGAGAATCTCGGGCCTGAGGCCGACTATGCCATGCGCCGTGTGCCCGACTCGCGCACCGGGTTCATCCAGGCTGCCGACGAAGCGTGGCTCAACCCCGTGACAGTCGGCGATGTCAACGGCGACGGCTACACTGACATCGTGACCATGACCTACCGCGGCGACCGTTGCATCGACCTTTACCTCAACAACGGGGGCGACGGCTCATTCACGCATTCGGTCATCGACAACAAAGCCATGACCAACGGGGCCGTGACACTCGGCGACATCGACGGCGACGGCAATCTCGACATTCTTGCCAACGGATGGAGTGCTGACTCCGACGTAAAAGGGATGGCTATATACCTCGGCCATGGCGACAGCACTTTCACCAAGACCGCACCCTCGCCGCTGTGGGGCACATTCGAGGGGCATTCCACACTCGCCGACATCAACGGCGACGGCACGCTCGACATCATCATGACGGGGCACGGCGACAGCTGGTCGCGCCACGCCAAGATATTCATCAACACTTCCGGCGCCGACGGCAGGCCTCAGTTAGAACTCATTGACTCCGACAAGAGCGGACTCACGCCCCTCAACCTCGGCGACGTACTTGCCGCCGACTTCAATGCCGACGGCCTCACCGACCTCGCGCTGTGCGGCAACGACGGCAACGCCACCGGCGTACGCATGTTCTATCAGAATCCCGACGGCACATTCACCCTCGACGCCACTCGCCCGATAGTGCCGGTCAACACCGACGGCGGCATCAACATGGCCGACTGGGACGCCGACGGCAACATGGACATCGTCGTAGGCGGCTACATCGGCACCGATGCTCCGCAGGGCTGCTATTCGACTCCGCTACGCATCTACCGAAACACTTCAGGTGCCAACCGCCGTCCCGAAGCTCCCGCCACCGTGACCGCCCGGCAGGACGGCGACTTCATCGAAATCACATGGAGCGACGGCAGCGACGACGTGACGCCCGCGCAGGCTCTCCGCTACAACATATTCGTGCGCAACGACGCCACCGGCGAGACTTTCTGCGTCATTCCCGCCGACATCAGCAACGGCAACCTCAAAGTAGGCACCGACCTTGCCACAACGATATGCGGCCTGCGTAAATCATTCCGTATCCGCCCGTTCGGCGACGGCACGTACACCGTCGGCGTCCAGACCCTCGACCAGTCGTTCGCCCCGAGCCGCTTCGCCACCGCCACGCTCGACATCGCCGGAGTCAGTAATGTCAGTAATGACAACGATGAAGCCAGCATCATCATCGACGGACTGACCGTAACCGTCACCTGCCCCGGCGCCGATGGTGACAGCGACATTTTCATATACCGTCCCGACGGAAGCCGTTGGGCCGTCACGTGCACCGGGTTGCCCGTCACCCTCCCGGCTCCCGGCATATACATCGTAGCTCCGGCGGCCAACAATCACGCGATGCTTACACCCCGTAAAATAGCCCTGCACAGATAGCGGCAGGGCTTAGAGATTATCCCGACAATGCAACGTATCACATTTCTCGACTATACACGCGCCATAGCATGCTTCCTTGTCATGCTCGTGCACGCCTGTGAATGCTATTATATATTCAGTGACACCGAAACCATGCTTGCCGACGAGAGTTCGCGCCTGTGGGTATCTATATACGACGGTTTCTCACGCATGTCAGTGCCGCTGTTCATGATTGTCTCGGCATTCCTGCTCGCCCCTCTCAAGGAGGGAGAAAGCGCTTTCACCTTCTACCGCAGGCGCTTCATACGCATCCTGCCCCCGTTCTTCCTGTTCATGATTCTGTATGCGGTGCTGCCCGTGGCCTGGGGACAGATTGACACCGCCACCGCTCTTGAGCAGCTTGTCTACGTTCCTCTCAATTTCCCCGGGACGGCGGGACATCTGTGGTTCATCTTCCCTCTTATAGGACTGTACCTGTTCATTCCCGTCATTTCACCGTGGCTCAGGAAGGTAGGACGTCGCGAGGAGAAATTCTTCATTATCCTGTTCCTCATCTCCACCTGCATGCCCTACCTTAATTTCTTCGTCGGCGAAGTATGGGGCCAGTGCCTGTGGAACAGCTACCACACCCTGTGGTACTTCTCCGGTTATCTTGGCTACCTCGTGCTGGCGCACTATATCCACCGTCATCTCACGTGGGGCACACGCCGCCGCATCGTTATCGGAAGCATAGCCATGACTATCGGCGCCGTAATCACAATCCTCTCATTCTATATACAGACACCCGCAGGAACCGTAGTCTATACCCCGACAGCCGAATTAGGCTGGTCGTTCTGCACCATCAACTGCGTGCTTCTCTCCTTCGGGGCATTCCTCCTGCTGAGCTGCATCAGGCGTCCGGTACGCATCATAACGGAAATATCCAAACTCTCCTACGGCATGTACCTGATGCACATATTCTGGCTCACGCTATGGGCTTCATTCATACCCAAGCATACAGACCTCCCTATTGCCGTCGAAATCCTCCTGATAGCGATAGCCACCTACCTCACAAGCATGCTCGCCACCAAACTCCTCTCCCTCCTCCCCGGCAGCTACTACACCGTAGGCGTAAAACCCACCCCCGCACCCAAAACCCGCGCCCTGACATAGCAAAAGTCGCGGCAAATTGTAGGGACGCGATTTATCGCGTCCGCGCTATAGCTGTAATATTTAATCTATAAAATCCCTAACTTTGGCGTAATATAAACATAAGGCTATGGCACGGCTCTTTCATTTAACTTTGGCGCTATAATGTTGCCACTGTTATTCAAGTCTTTACATTGTGTTATTATGTAATGTCTATGTTAATCTCATTATGGCTAAAAACACTAACTGCTTGTAACGTGCTATTTATCATACATTTTGAAATTTCCAAGCTTTTTTAAATGAAAGAGCCGTGAGGCTATGGTAATTATA
>CEAC01007377.1_pt1 | contig 43349 bp, 59 predicted proteins | sample 557411 | NCBI WGS metagenome assembly CEAC01 (sample SAMEA3182094, study PRJEB8094) | gut metagenome | biome: human; feature: gut; material: Stool; isolation source: human stools | place: Canada | collected 2012-02-21
CGGTTTCAGGAACTGACACCGGCTTGCCTTCATTACTGAAGTGCCGGCCTCATTTTATTAGCTCTTGTACTTTCTTGTCTTTGTCTATTGTAAGTCTTTCAATGTCCTCGGGGATTTCCCTGCCCCGCTTCCCGTCGCCCGTAGGCCGCCGGTTTTCGTGAGGCGGAAAAACTTTGCAAAGGTAAGAAGAAAATCTGCAACTTCCAAATTTTTCTTCAACTTTTTTTTGCGTCGCTTCCGTTTCGGAGTTTCAGTCAGTGCCGGTGTCGCGACCCGCGTCAGCTGCTCAGCAACTTCCTTGGCGCCGTTACCGGCTCGCCTTCCGTCCTTGGAAGCTCGCTTGCTTCCCGAAAGCGAGTGCAAAGGTATGCACTTTTTCCTTCACCACCAAATATTTTTACAACTTTTTTTGAGAAAAATTTCAAGAAATCCCGCCAAAAACGCCGCATCCACCTATCCCCCACCCGATTACACCTGATAAAAATTTTTCACTACACAACCCCGATTTCGGCAAAAGTCGGACCGGTCAGACCCGTCGGACAGGTCTGACCGGTCTGACTCGTCTGAGTACTCAGAGTTCTCAGAGTCCTCCGAAATCGCCATCATCTAAAAAATTGGTTAAAAATAGCTATTGCCAACGCCGCCTCCCTACCTTAATTTTGCACTGTCATCCACAAATATCAAAAATAAAAAGATATGGTAGCGACACGAGTTCTCTTTGAAGGCACCCACTCGGGAGCATGTCAGGGCATTGGGGCCACAGGGAAACGGATATGCTTTGAAGCACTGGAGAACTTCAAAGTCATCGACGGCAAAATCGTAGAATCCTGGGGATACTGGCCTGACGACGAAATACGCCGGCAACTTACCGGCAAGTGAACGGCAAATCCGCCACCGGTAGCAAAAATACCCTCAATGTAGGTCAATTTGAGAACCACATACAACAAAATCACCCACCCGATATAACTTCTCATAAATTATGTGTATTTTTGATAACAAAAAACTACGCATAATGAATCCGAAATATTATCTGTCCGTAATTGCCTTAATCGCGACTCTCACCACAGCTGCCCAGCACATCAACTGGCACAACGAAAGCGCCGACACCGTTTCAATAAACAAAACTCTCAAAAGAGCCGTCATGATTTCCGATCCCGAAAAACGCGTCGCCTCCATAGCGCGCGAATTTATCGGGCGACCGTACGTCGCAGGAACGCTCGAAAACGGCTCCGAAGAAAAACTGACTATAAATCTCGACGAAGTCGACTGCACCACCCTCATTGACTACGTTACCGCATTTGCCCTCACCGCCGGCGAGCACCGCACGTCATGGCGTGATTTCGCCTACAATCTCGAACGGCTGCGCTACCGCGGCGGCGAGAAGAAAGATTACGCCTCCCGACTTCACTACATAAGCGACTGGATTGTCGACAACACCCACCGCGGCAACCTTGAGGAAGTGACAGGCAGATGCGACCTCGCCACATACGAAATCAAGACCATCGACTTCATGTCGGCCAACCGCAAGCTCTACCCGGCACTCACCGACTCCGCCACATTCGCAAAAATCAAGCAGACAGAAATCGGATACCGCAGCCACCGTTTTCCCATCATCAAAACATCGCGCGTGGCAAAAGCCGCCAAAACATTCCTGCGCACAGGCGACATAATAGCGCTTTGCACCGGCAAAAAAGGCCTTGACGTATCCCACATGGGCATACTGTTCATCGACGAAAAAAACGTACCCTACCTGCTTCACGCATCATCCAAAGCCGGCAAAGTAATACTCGACACCACCCCGCTCGACCGCTACCTGACCCAAAACCGCCTAACCGGCATCCGTGTCATCCGCCTTAAAGAATAAACCCTCATTCCGAAAAGACATTTTCAAAATCCCCAAAGTAGGGACGCACCGTCTGTGCGTCCTCAGGTAGCTATTGATTATCGACTGATTATCTAACGCGCGAACCCACTTCATTTATCTATTTTTCCAGTTTTATCCACCCAATCTTCTGACCTGTCAATATTATTTTTGCCGCTCCTAAAAAAGTTCAGGGGTCGCACCGACGGCGCGACCCCTGATTATTGCTTATAGAATCTATTAAGCTTCGGGACGTTTGGTCTTTTTGCCATAACCGTAAGCTGCGGCAGCGCCGAGTTCCTCCTCGATGCGGAGAAGCTGGTTGTACTTGGCCATACGGTCAGAACGCGAAGCTGAACCGGTCTTGATCTGTCCGGCGTTGGTAGCGACTGCGATGTCAGCGATAGTAGCATCCTCAGTCTCGCCCGAACGGTGAGAGATGACAGCGGTGTAACCGTTGCGCTGAGCGAGTTCTACGGCACGGAGAGTTTCGGTGAGCGAACCAATCTGGTTTACTTTCACGAGGATAGAGTTTGCGCAACCTTCTTCGATACCGCGTTTGAGGTACTTGACATTGGTTACGAACAGGTCGTCGCCTACGAGTTGGCAACGGTCGCCGATAAGGTCGGTGAGCACCTTCCAGCCTGCCCAGTCGTCTTCCGACATACCGTCCTCGATTGAATCGATAGGATATTTCTCAACAAGTTCTTTGAGGAACTGTGCCTGCTGCTCTGATGTGAGTTTCTTGCCGTTGGGTTCCTTGGCTGCGCCGTTGTTGAGCTGAGCGTAGTTGTAGATACCGTCCTTGTAGAACTCGGAAGAAGCACAGTCGAGACCGATAGTCACATCCTTACCGGGAACATAACCTGCTTTCTCGATAGCCTGCATGATTACATTGAGGGCATCCTCAGTGCCGTCGAGCGAAGGAGCGAAACCGCCTTCGTCGCCTACTGCGGTAGAGAGGCCGCGGGCTTTGAGCACGGATTTGAGGTTGTGGAACACCTCGGTGCCCATGCGGATACCTTCCTTGAAAGAAGTAGCGCCGATCGGACGGATCATGAATTCCTGGAAACAGATGGGAGCGTCAGAGTGAGCACCACCGTTGATGATGTTCATCATAGGCACGGGAAGCGCGTATGTGTTGCAACCACCGATATATTTGTAAAGGGGAAGGTCGAGATAGTCGGCGGCAGCCTTTGCTACTGCGAGAGAAACACCGAGAATGGCGTTTGCACCGAGGTTTGACTTGGTGTCAGTGCCGTCGAGTTCGAGCATCTTCTCATCTATTGCAATCTGGTCGAGAGCGCTCATACCTTTGAGAGCGTCAGCGATTACAGTATTTACGTTGGCAACAGCCTTCTGTACGCCTTTGCCCATGTAGCGTGACTTGTCACCGTCGCGGAGCTCGAGGGCCTCGTTGACACCGGTTGATGCACCCGAAGGAACAGATGCACGGCCACGTGCGCCCGACTCAAGGATTACATCGACTTCTACTGTAGGATTACCGCGAGAGTCAAGGACCTCACGACCAATGATTTTTTCGATTTTCATAATGTTGTTTAATTAAAAACGTGTATATTAAAATAAAAATTGAAATCCTGTTTTTCAACCAACAAAGATACAACATTTTTATGTAATAACCTTTGCTTCCGCCAAATTTTATAAAATTTTCACCCGACTGTTAACTGCTTGCCGGCAAAAATGCTTAACTTTGCCACAGTATTATACCAATATATTACATTTCAGCTATGAAACTTAGAAACATCATCGCAGGACTTGCACTGCTGGCAGCTGTCAGCGTATCCGCGCAGTACGACCTCAATGCCGCCGCCGAAGAATATAAGGCGGAGGTCGAAGCCTCAATCAAAAAAATGAACGGCAACGACAAACACAACGCCGGTCCGGAACCATTCAAGGAATTCATCGCCAAATTCTCCACCGACGAAAACTTCATGAACGAACGCATCGCCATCGACGCCGCCGCACGCGAAAAATACGCCGACATGCTCACACCTTCTACCTTCACAGCCAAGATGCCCGTCATTGCCGACAACAACGGCACCGAAGATGTCTACTACCAGATATGGGACGAAATGCAGTTCCACACCGTCCATCTAAACTGCTGCTGGGACGGCGTCCTCGAAAACAACATCATCTTCATGAAGAAAAACGGCAAATGGTACCTTGACTCTATCACCGACTGATAATCAGAATAGTAGTAGCACGGTTTTTAACTGCTAAAAAATTATAATCGCGATAAATACAAATTAAACGCAACGAAAGAGGGCAATCCGTCGGATTGCCCTCTTTCTGATATATTGCTGTTTATATTATTCAGCTGCGGGTGCCTCAGGAGCCTCAGCTGCGGGAGCAGCGGGTGCTTCGGCAGCGGGTGCGGCCGATTTGCGGCTGCGGCGCGTACGGCTTTTCTTGGCAGCGCCTTTTTCCTTGAGCATGTTTTCGTTATAGTCAACGAGCTCGATGAAGCAGGTCTTTGCATTGTCACCGAGACGGTTGCCGGTCTTGAGAATACGGGTATAACCTCCGGGACGGTCGGCAATCTTCTGCGAGATTTCACGGAAAAGCTCAGTGACAGCCTCTTTGTTCTGAAGATGGCTGAAAACAAGACGGCGGTTGGCGGTTGTATCCTCCTTGGCGCGGTTGATAAGCGGTTCGGCATATACACGGAGAGCTTTTGCCTTGGCAAGAGTCGTGAAAATGCGCTTGTGCATGATCAGCGAGATAGTCATGTTAGCCAAGAGAGCAGCGCGGTGAGAGTGTGTACGACCGAGATGGTTGAATTTTTTATTATGTCTCATCGTTGTTATTCTTTATCTAATTTATACTTTGAAATATCCATTCCGAACGAAAGGTTCAGATTAGCCAGGAGCTCATCAAGCTCCGTGAGCGATTTCTTACCGAAGTTACGGAATTTAAGCAGGTCGGTCTTGTTGAACACGACAAGCTCTCCAAGGGTCTCTACCTCGGCGCTCTTCAGGCAGTTGAGGGCGCGGACAGAAAGTTCCATATCCACGAGCTTCGATTTAAGAAGCTGGCGCATGTGGAGCACTTCCTCGTCAAACTCCTCGTTGCCGTCGCTTTCGGGAGCCTCGATGGTGATTTTCTCGTCAGAGAAAAGCATCAGGTGATAGATAAGTATCTTCGATGCATCCTTGAGGGCGTCCTTGGGCAGGATTGAGCCGTTGGTAGTGATTTCTATAATAAGTTTCTCGTAGTCAGTCTTCTGATCCACACGGAAGTTTTCCACCGTGTACTTGACATTCTTTATCGGAGTGTAAATAGAGTCGATGGCAATGACATTGACATCATCGGTGGGAAGCTGGTTTTCCTCGGCGGGAACCCAGCCGCGACCCTTGTTTACAGTCAGCTCTATCTGGAATGAAGCAGTAGAATCCAGGTGACAGATTACGAGGTCCGGATTGAGGACCTCAAACCCGGTCAAGGCTTTACCTATGTCTCCGGCTTTGAATTCCTCTACACCCGACACTGAGATGGTGACCTTTTCAAATTCGGTCTCCTCCACTGTCTGTTTGAGGTCAACCTTCTTGAGATTGAGGATAATGTTGGTCACATCCTCCTTTACTCCGGGAATAGTATCAAACTCGTGTTTAACGCCGTCGATTTTGATTGACGAGATTGCATAACCCTCAAGCGAGGAAAGCAATACTCGGCGAAGAGCGTTACCTACAGTGATACCATAGCCGGGTTCCAAAGGTTTGAACTCAAATTTCCCATAAAAGTTGTCTGCTTCGAGCATCAACACTTTATCGGGCTTTTGGAATGCTAATATAGCCATGGATTCAACTTATTATATATTATGATTTAGAATACAACTCGACGATCAACTGCTCCTTGATATTTTCGGGAATATCCTCGCGGGCAGGTACGTGAAGGAATTTGCCTGACTTGGTGGCCTCGTCCCATTCGATCCAAGGATACTTGCTGTGGTTGAAACCGCTCAGCGTGTCGGCAATCACTTCAAGTGATTTCGATTTCTCGCGCACACCGATTACGTCACCGGGTACCACCTGATATGAAGGGATGTTGACTACTGCGCCGTTTACCACGATGTGACGGTGGAGCACCATCTGACGTGCAGCTGCACGCGTGGGAGCGATACCCAGACGGTAAACGACATTGTCGAGACGCGACTCGAGCAGCTGGAGAAGGATTTCACCCGTGATACCCTTCATGCGCGAAGCCTTGTCGAAAAGGTTGCGGAACTGACGTTCGAGCACGCCGTAGGTATATTTGGCTTTCTGCTTCTCACGGAGCTGAGTGCCATACTCTGAAGTCTTGCGGCGACGGTTCTGTCCATGCTGGCCGGGGGGGAAGTTGCGACGTTGAAGCACTTTGTCCTCTCCGAAAATGGGCTCGCCAAATTTACGTGCGATTTTGGTCTTCGGACCTGTATATCTTGCCATTTTATTCTGTTTTTAATCTTGACCCGAGGCAGGCTATGCCCGCTCCGTGCAGCCGCGACTATAGAGAGGTGATAAATTATAGTCTATTCACTCGGCGGCCTGTCTGCCACAGTCGTTTGTGTTGATAAAAGTATTCTGCTCTAAAAATTTCTCTCTGAGATTATACTCTTCTGCGTTTGGGAGGACGGCATCCGTTGTGGGGAAGCGGAGTAACGTCTATGATTTCGGTAACCTCGATTCCGGCTCCGTGCACTGTACGGATAGCTGATTCACGGCCGTTGCCCGGTCCTTTGACATACGCCTTAACTTTTCTCAAGCCCAGATCGTAAGCGACCTTCGCGCAATCCTGAGCTGCCATCTGAGCTGCGTAAGGGGTGTTTTTCTTCGAACCGCGGAAACCCATTTTGCCGGCCGACGACCAAGAAATGACCTGACCTTCGCTATTGGCAAGGCACACGATAATGTTGTTGAATGATGAGTGAACGTGAAGCTGACCGGCAGCGTCAACCTTGACGTTTCTCTTTTTAGCTGCGACTGTTTTTTTTGCCATAATTTATCGTTATTTAGTAGCTTTTTTCTTATTGGCGACTGTTTTCTTGCGGCCCTTGCGCGTACGGGCATTGTTCTTGGTGCTCTGGCCGCGGACAGGCAGACCGATACGGTGGCGGATACCGCGGTAGCAACCGATATCCATCAGTCGCTTGATGTTCAACTGGATTTCGCTGCGGAGGTCTCCCTCTACCTTATAGTCGGCGCCTATTACTTCACGTACCTTGGCGGCCTGGGCGTCAGTCCAATCCTTTACTTTTATATCTTTGTCAACTCCGGCTTTCTCAAGTATTGACTTGGCGGCACTGCGGCCGATACCGAAAATGTATGTCAAGGCTATTTCACCTCTTTTATTTTGGGGGAGGTCAACTCCCACGATTCTAACTGCCATATTGATTGACTTAATGTTTTTGCAAAATTAACAAAAAATTTTGAGAAGCGGCTTATTTTCAAGCATTCTTGTTACAGAAATTTCACACTTGAAGTCCTTTTTAGCCCTGACGCTGCTTATATTTGGGATTTTTTTTGTTGATTACATATAAGCGACCTTTGCGACGTACGATTTTGCTGTCGGGAGTGCGCTTCTTGATTGAGGCTCTTACTTTCATATTTTTGTCGATTTTTTATTATTTGTACCTGAATGCAATCCGGCCTTTTGAAAGGTCGTAAGGCGACATCTCCACCCTCACCTTGTCGCCGGGCAATATCTTGATATAATGCATGCGCATCTTGCCCGATATGTGAGCTGTTATCTGATGACCATTTTCGAGCTCAACGCGAAACATTGCGTTCGACAATGATTCCACAATGGTGCCGTCTTGTTCTATTGCTGATTGTTTTGCCATATAATTGTCTAAATGAATTTATCCTTCAACACTTCCTCAATATAGTCGAATGTGGTGAGCACCTCTGTCTTGCCGTCGATAATCGCCAGCGTATGCTCATAGTGGGCCGACGGCTTGCGGTCACGCGTGCGGCAGGTCCACCCGTCACTCTCTATGACTATATTGCGGCTTCCCATATTGACCATCGGTTCTATGCACAGACACATGCCGTCCTTTATGATCGGACCGATGCCCCGGCGACCGTAATTGGGTATCTCCGGGTCCTCGTGCATGCGCTTGCCGATACCGTGTCCGCACATCTCGCGCACAATGCTGTAGCCACGCTTCTCGCAGTAGGTCTGGACAGCGTTCGATATGTCACCTATACGCTTGCCGGGCACGCATGCCTCTATTCCTACGTAAAGCGATTCTTTGGCTGTGCGGCACAGCGCCATTTTTTCCTCCGAGATTTCTCCCACGGCGAAAGTATAGCACTGGTCCCCGTTATAACCGTCAAGTTCAGCCACTGTGTCAAGTCCGACAATATCACCTTCCCTGAGCGTATAGTTCGAAGGAAAACCGTGCACCACCGTCTCATTGACTTCAATGCAAAGTGTCCCCGGGAAACCCTGATAGCCCAGACAGGCGGGTCGACCCCCATTGTCAAGGATAAACTCCCTGGCAATGGTGTCGAGCCTGTGTGTGGTAACACCGGGAGAAATCCACTTGGCCATTTCTCCAAGCGTCCGGCTCACAAGGTCACATGCCTTGCGCATCTGCTCCATCTCCTGAGGTGTCTTCAGATAAATCATCGTCAGTTTAACTTAAGGTATTTTTAATAAGCGCTACCTGTGGTACGCCCCTTAATCTTACCCTCCTTCATCAGGCCGTCGTAATGATGCATCATCAGATGTGATTCAATCTGCTGAAGCGTGTCGAGAACGACGCCAACCATAATCAGCAACGATGTGCCGCCGAAGAACTGGGCGAAGTTCTGCGAGATACCGAGTGAGCGGGCAAATGCCGGAAGGATAGCCACGATACCCAGGAACAGTGATCCGGGCAACGTGATTCTCGACATTATCGCATCAAGATACTCCGCAGTCTTCTTGCCCGGCTTGACTCCGGGAATGAAACCGTTGTTGCGCTTCATATCTTCGGCCATCTGCGTCGGACGCACTGTGATTGCCGTATAGAAGTAGGTGAATGCCACGATAAGGATGAAGTAAACGAAATTATACCAGAATCCGTTGATGTCGGTGAAAGCTCCGAAAAAGCCGCCCGAGCTCTGGCCGAAACCGGCCAAAGTCAACGGTATGAACATAATGGCCTGGGCGAAGATGATAGGCATCACACCGGCAGCATTGACCTTCAGGGGAATGTACTGACGGGCACCGCCATACTGCTTGTTGCCGACTATGCGCTTGGCATACTGCACGGGCACCTTGCGGGTTCCCTGCACAAGAAGCACTGCGCAGATTGTGACTGCAAGCAAAAGAATCACCTCGATGATGAACATTATCAAACCACCCTGCGAACCTTGTGCGCCCGGCATACGGCTGATAAATTCATAGAACAACGCCTGGGGAAGACGTGCTATAATACCCACGAGGATTATGAACGAGATACCGTTGCCGATACCGCGGTCGGTTATCCTCTCCCCGAGCCACATGATAAACATTGAGCCGGCTGCAAGCACCACCGTAAGGAAGAGCACATTGAGCGTTGTCAGTGTCAGACCGACAGTGTGCTGCAGGTTGAGCAGATACGCCGGACCCTGTACGAGCAGGATAAGCACCGTAAGGTAACGCGTATACTGATTCAGCTTCTGGCGACCGCTCTCACCTTCGCGCTGCATCTTCTGGAAAGAAGGCAGCACCATGCCCAGGAGCTGGATTACAATCGATGCCGTGATATAGGGCATGATACCCAGGGCAAAGATTGATGCCTGCGAGAACGCACCTCCCGAGAACATATCGAGCAGCTGCATCAAGCCTCCCGATGTCTGCGATTGAAGCTGCACGAGGTCGTGCGGGTTAATACCCGGCAACGCCACGTAACAGCCGAGACGATAGACAACGACGAGGAGGAATGTCACCGTAAGACGCTGGCGCAGCTCTTCGATCGTCCAGATGTTTTTAATGGTTTGAATAAATCTCATTATGATTATAATTTAACGATGGTTCCACCTGCTTCCACGATAGCCTTTTCAGCCGATGCTGAGAATGCATTGGCCTCCACAGTCAGCTTGTGAGTCAGCTTACCGTTGCCGAGTATCTTGACAAGAGCCTTCTTGTTGATGAATCCGGCCTTGACGAGGTCGGCTACTGTGATTTTCTCAAGGTTTGCGGCCTCGGCCATTGCCTCGAGTACGTCAAGATTGATAGCCTTGTATGATACACGGTTGATATTCTTGAAACCATATTTGGGAAGACGACGCTGCAAAGGCATCTGACCGCCTTCGAAGCCAATCTTGCGGCTGTAGCCCGAACGGGATTTGGCACCTTTGTGTCCGCGGGTTGATGTTCCGCCACGGCCTGAGCCCTGGCCACGTCCGATTCTCTTTCCCTGTTTAGTTGACCCAACGGCCGGTTGTAAATTACTTAAATCCATAGTTCAAAATATTTTAGGCGTTGGTTACTTCTACTAAGTGATGCACTTTGTTGACCATACCGAGGATTTCGGGAGTTGCCTCCTTCACTACAATGTGGTTCATTTTCTTCAAGCCGAGAGCATCAAGTGTGCGCTTCTGTACTGCGGGACAGTTGATGCGGCTCTTTATCTGTTTGATTTTTATCTGTGCCATTGTTATTATCCTTTGAATACCTGTTCAACTGATATGCCGCGGTTCTGTGCAACAGTGGCCGGGCTTCTCATCTCGTCGAGGGCTGCGATTGTAGCTTTGACAAGGTTGTGGGGGTTCGACGAACCCTTCGACTTTGCAAGCACGTCGGTGATACCAACGCTCTCAAGCACGGCACGCATTGCACCACCGGCTTTTACACCGGTACCGTGCGAAGCGGGCTTGAGGATGATGCGCGAGCCGCCGAACTTGGCAACCTGTTCGTGAGGTATGGTGCCTTTGTGCACCGGAACCTTGATAAGATTCTTCTTGGCAGCCTCCACACCCTTTGCGATAGCGGCGGTAACCTCATTGGCTTTGCCGAGGCCCCAGCCTACGATGCCGCTCTCATTGCCGACTACTACAATCGCGGCGAAAGTGAACGTACGACCACCCTTTGTTACTTTGGTTACACGGTTAATCGCTACGAGGCGGTCTTTCAAATCAATGTCATTGGTTGATTTTACGCGGTTATTTCTTTTTGCCATGATTGTTAAAATTTAAGTCCGCCTTCGCGGGCTGCGTCAGCTAATGATTTTACACGTCCGTGGAAAAGGTAGCCGTTGCGGTCGAACACCACTTCGGTGATACCCTGTGCGAGCGCCTTCTCAGCGATGGCTTTGCCAACCTTGGCAGCGATTTCGCTCTTCGTGCCCTCTTCGATACCCTTCGACGAAGTGGCTGCGAGAGTATTGCCTGCCAGGTCATCGATGAGCTGAACGTAGATTTGTTTATTGCTACGGAACACCGTCATGCGCGGACGGGCTGCAGTGCCCGAAATCTTGCCGCGGATGCGGGTTTTGATTTTATTTCTTCTTTCTATCTTAGATACCATGATTCTGTCTGTTTTTATTATTTGGCACCTGCCGATTTACCTGACTTGCGGCGGATTACCTCGCCGACAAACTTGATACCTTTACCCTTGTAAGGTTCAGGCTTACGCAGTGAGCGTATCTTGGCGCATACCTGGCCGAGCAGCTGCTTGTCATCGCTCTCGAGGATGATAAGCGGGTTTTTGTTACGCTCGGTCTTGGCCTCTACCTTCACCTCCGCGGGGAGCTTGATATATATAGCGTGTGAGAAACCGAGCGACAGCTCAAGCACCTGTCCGGTGGCTGCTGCACGATAACCTACACCGACCAATTCCATTTCTTTGCGATATCCGGTCGATACGCCTACGACCATATTGTGGAGCAACGCGCGGTAAAGACCGTGCTGCGCACGGTGCTCGCGGTCGTCGCTCGGACGGGTCACGACGATATGGTTATTGTCGACCTTCACTTCGAGCTCGGGGTTCACAGCCTGCTTGAGCTCACCCTTCGGGCCCTTTACTGTTACTACGTTATTATCAATCTTAACTGTGACACCGGCGGGTATCTCAATGGGAGCTTTACCTATTCTTGACATAATTATTTCCTCCTTAAGATTAATATACGTAACACAATACTTCACCGCCGATCTGCATCTCAGCGGCCTTCTTATTCGTCATCACACCGCGCGAAGTCGAAAGGATGGCTATACCCAGTCCGTTGAGCACGCGGGGCATGTCCTTGTAACCGGTGTACTGGCGCAGACCCGGACGCGATACGCGCTTGAGGCCCTTGATGGCGTTGACACGGTCTACAGGATCATATTTCAGAGCTATCTTGATAATCCCCTGAGGATTTTCCCCCTCTACAAACTTGTAGTTGAGGATATAGCCCTGTTCAAAAAGAATCTTGGTGATTTCTTTTTTCAAGTTTGAGGCAGGCACCTCCACCACGCGGTGGTTAGCCTTGATTGCATTCCTCAATCTTGTTAAGTAGTCTGCTATTGTATCTGTCATTTTATTGTTGTTTAAATTGATTGGGATTTTCCCAACAATATTTAATTAACTTCTGGCTGAAGCATTTTTATTTGGCTTATTCGCTCGCCGGTTACCAGCTCGCTTTCTTTACTCCGGGGATAAGACCTGCAGAGGCCATTTCGCGGAACTGGATACGCGAGATGCCGAACTGGCGGATATAGCCTTTGGGACGACCCGTGATAGAGCAACGGTTGTGCAGACGCACGCGCGATGCGTTCTTGGGCAGAAGCTGGAGAGCCTCATAGTCGCCGGCTGCCTTGAGAGCTGCTTTCTTGGCTGCATATTTTGCCACGAGTTTCGCACGCTTTACCTCACGGGCTTTCATTGATTCTTTTGCCATAACTGCTTATTTTGCGTTTTTAAAAGGTAAACCGAATTGTTTGAGCAATGCATAGCCTTCCTCGTCGGTGTTGGCCGATGTCACGAATGTGATGTTCATGCCCAGCAATTTCGAAATGTTGTCGATATTGATCTCAGGGAAGATAATCTGCTCGTTGATACCGAGGGTATAGTTGCCGCGGCCGTCGAGCTTGCTGTCGATACCCTTGAAGTCACGGATACGGGGAAGAGCCACACGCACCAGTCTCTCAAGGAACTCGTACATTCTCTCGCGACGGAGAGTGACACGCACGCCGATAGGCATTTTCTTACGCACCTTGAAGTTAGAGATGTCCTTGCGCGAAAGTGTAGCCACAGCTTTCTGGCCGGTGATGGCAGTGAGCTCGTTGATGGCGGTCTCTATGATTTTCTTGTCCTGGGTGGCTTCGCCGAGACCCTGATTGATGACAATCTTCTCAAGGCGGGGCACCTGCATTACTGTAGTATAGTTGAACTCTTTGGTAAGAGCCGGAACGATACGCTCCTGATAATCTTTCTTAAGGGTTGCAGTACTCATTACTTAATCTCCTCTCCCGATTTTTTAGAATAACGTATTTTCTCGCCGTTGTCACCCTTCTTGTAGCCTACACGAGTGGGCTTGCCCGATTTGGGGTCTACAAGGCTGAGATTAGAAATATTGATAGGAGCTTCCATCTTGATGAGACCTCCCTGGGGATGTTTGGCATTGGGCTTAGTGCTCTTGGTCACCATATTGACACCCTCGACGATGGCACGGTTCTTTGCAGCGTCAACTGAAAGAACACGGCCGGTCTTGGTGCGGTCATCACCTGCGAGGACATATACGGTGTCGCCCTTCTTTATATTTACTTTGCTCATTTGTTTTACTTTCGATTAAAGCACCTCGGGTGCAAGTGAAACGATTTTCATATTAGTGGCGCGGAGCTCGCGGGCTACCGGACCGAAAATACGAGTGCCGCGGAGTTCGCCGGCATTATTGAGCAGCACACATGCATTGTCATCGAAGCGGATATACGAACCGTCGGGACGACGCACCTCTTTCTTGGTGCGTACGACCACAGCCTTCGATACCGTACCCTTCTTAACATCTGATGAAGGTATGACGCTCTTTATCGACACTACGATGATATCGCCTACCGATGCATAACGACGTCCTGTACCACCAAGCACGTGGATACAGAGGGCCTCTTTCGCACCACTGTTGTCGGCTACCGTCAAACGTGATTCTGTCTGTATCATGATTATTTAACTTTTTCGATTATTTCTACTAATCTCCATCTCTTTGTCTTGCTCAAGGGGCGGGTCTCCATCAAGCGTACTTTATCGCCGACGTTGCATTCGTTCTTCTCGTCGTGAGCGTGATACTTCTTCGACTTGTTCACGAACTTACCGTAAATGGGGTGTTTCTCCTTCCATTTGATAGTGACCGTGATTGTCTTATCACCTTTATTTGACGATACTACCCCAATGCGCTCTTTTCTAAGATTTCTTTCCATATCTCTTTGGGGAATTATTTGTTATTAAGCTCACGCTGACGCAACTCGGTCTTCACGCGTGCAATCATTTTTCTGTCATGTGTAATCTGTGCCGGGCTGTCAAGCGGAGATACAGCATGGTTGGCCTTCATCTGAAGGTATTCCTTTTCCATCTGGGCCAGACGCTCCTTGAGGTCGGCGGTGGTCATTTCCTTTATCTCTTCCTTTTTCATTGCTTATTACACATTTTGAGTTGGGTCATAGTCGCGACGTACGACAAATTTAGTGGTGACGGGAAGCTTCTGGGCGGCAAGGCGCAATGCTTCTTTTGCTATGTCATAGCTTACACCCTCCACCTCGATAAGCATACGGCCGGGAGTAACGGGAGCCACGAAGCCTTCGGGCGAACCTTTACCTTTACCCATACGTACCTCGGCAGGCTTCTTGGTGATGGGCTTGTCCGGGAATATACGTATCCAGATTTGTCCTTGACGTTGCATATAACGGGTCACAGCGATACGCGCAGCCTCTATCTGTCGACCGGTAATCCATTTTGATTCCAAAGTCTTGATACCGAAAGAGCCGAACGCCAACTGATTGCCGCGCTGGGCTTCACCCTTCATGCGGCCTTTCTGTTGTCTGCGGAACTTGGTTTTCTTAGGTTGTAACATTGTTGTTTGTTTCAATTAATGGTTTAACGGTTGTTTTTGGGCTTGCGGAAACCACCACGGCGCTCGCGCGCACCGCCCTGGTTGCTGCGGCTCTCCTTCGCGTTGGCTGCGAACTGGGGAGCGAGATCACGTTTGCCATATACTTCGCCACGGCAAATCCACACTTTCACGCCGATTACACCGACCTTGGTGTGGGCTTCAACAAGTGCGTAGTCGATATCGGCACGCAGTGTGTGAAGCGGCGTACGGCCTTCCTTGAACATCTCCGAACGAGCCATTTCAGCACCGTTCAGACGGCCGGAAACCTGCACCTTGATACCCTCGGCACCGGCACGCATGGTCGATGCGACTGCCATCTTGACTGCACGGCGGTAAGCTATCTTGCCCTCGATCTGACGGGCGATGGTGCTTGCCACGATCTGTGCGTCGAGCTCCGGACGCTTCACCTCGAAGATGTTGATCTGTACATCCTTGTCGGTGATTTTCTTGAGTTCCTCTTTGAGCTTGTCGACTTCCGAGCCACCCTTGCCGATAATCAGACCCGGGCGCGAAGTGCACACTGTGATGGTGATGAGCTTAAGTGTACGTTCGATGACGATTTTTGAAACACTTGACTTGGCTAAGCGGACATTCAGATACTTGCGGAGCTTGGAATCTTCCAACAGAGTATCTCCGTATTTCTTGCCACCGTACCAGTTAGAGTCCCAGCCACGGATGACACCCAAGCGATTGCTGATTGGATTTACTTTCTGTCCCATTTCTTATGCCTTTTTTTCTTTATTGTCAATCGTGTCTACAAACAATGTAACGTGGTTAGCACGTTTACGGATGCGGTAACCGCGTCCTTGAGGAGCTGTGCGCAGACGCTTCAGCATCGGAGCACAGTTCACGAAGATAGTGCTGATGTAAAGCTCGTCATTCTCAGCCTTGCGGTCGTTTTTGGCTTCCCAGTTGGCGATGGCCGAACGAAGAAGTTTTTCAAGCTTGGCTGCAGCTTCCTTATTAGAGAATTTGAGGATACCCAACGCGCGGAACACTTCTTTGCCACGTACCAGGTCGGCTACAAGACGCATCTTGCGGGGCGACGAAGGGATGTTGGTCAGTTTGGCAAATGCCTGGCTCTTGCGGGCTTCCTTAATTGCTTCGGCTGAATTTCTTTTTCTTACACCCATTGTATTTAATTTCTTTTGTTATCAAAAATTATTTATTGAGTGGTCCGATTATTTCTTCTTGTTGCCGGCGTGACCACGGAAGGTGCGGGTCGGGGCGAACTCGCCCAGCTTGTGACCTACCATGTTCTCGGTGACGTAAACAGGAATGAATTTATTACCATTGTGCACTGCGAAAGTATGGCCGACAAACTCGGGGGCAATCATCGAAGCGCGGCTCCAAGTCTTGATGACCGACTTCTTGCCCGACTCTTCCATTGCCGTTACTTTCTTTTCCAGCTTGACACTGATAAAGGGACCTTTTTTTAATGAACGACTCATAGTTGCTTAATTAATCAGATTACTTTTTTCTTCTTTCAATAATGAGCTTCGAAGACTGCTTCTTCGGCGCACGTGTCTTGAGTCCCTTAGAGTAAAGGCCCTTGCGTGAACGCGGGTGACCGCCTGATGCACGACCTTCACCACCACCCATCGGGTGATCCACAGGGTTCATGACAACGCCTCGGTTGCGGGGCCGACGTCCCAGCCAGCGTGAGCGGCCAGCCTTGCCCGAACGCTCCAGAGAGTGCTCCGAGTTGCCTACAACGCCTACAGTAGCCTTGCAAGCGGCAAGTACTTTACGTGTTTCTCCAGAAGGTAATTTGATGATAGCGTAGTCGCCTTCTCTCGAAGTCAATTGCGCGAATGTGCCGGCCGAACGAGCCATGAAGGCTCCCTGACCGGGGCGCAACTCGATGTTGTGGATGAGCGTACCGACGGGTATCTTGCTCAAGGGAAGGGCATTGCCGATCTCGGGAGCGGCGTCGGGTCCGCTGACTACTGTTGCGCCAACTTCTAAGCCGTTGGGTGCAATGATATAAGTCTTTTCACCGTCAACGTAGTAAAGAAGTGCAATACGGGCAGAACGGTTGGGATCATACTCGATTGACTTCACTACGGCGGGTACACCGTCTTTCGTTCTCTTAAAGTCTATGATACGGTATTTGCGTTTGTGTCCACCACCAAGGTAGCGGGTGGTGAGATGACCTTCGGCATTGCGGCCGCCGGTGCTTTTTCTACCGACTGTAAGAGATTTCTCAGGCGTGGTAGCAGTGATCGTACCTTTAAATACGCCTATAACTTTGTGTCTTTGCCCCGGTGTAGTGGGCTTGAATTTTCTTACTGCCATTTTCTATTTAAATGTTGCTATAAAAGTCAATGGTTTCACCTTCGGCAACAGTGACAATCGCCTTTTTGTAAGACGATGTCTTGCCGCGCAGAAGGCCGCTCTTTGTGTAACGCGATTTGTTCTTGCCACGTACTACCATGGTGTTGACACTAACCACTTTTACGCCGTAAAGATTCTCGACAAGCGTCTTAATCTGATACTTGTTGGCATCGGGCGATACGCGGAAAGTGTATTTGTTAAGCTTCTCGGTAAGACGGGTAGCTTTTTCAGTTACTATAGGTTTTATCTGAAAGTCCATTTTCTGCGATTGGTTTAAAATTGGTTAATGACATCAAGGCCACTCTCGGTGAGGATTATGGCTTTGTTGTTTAATATCGCGTAAGTGTTGATGTCGGAAGCAGGCATGATGTTTACCCCCGGCACGTTACGAGCAGACAAAGATACGTTTTTATCTGCACTTTCTGAAATCAGCAACACTTTTTTGCCCTCTACTTTAAGGTTTTTAGCAAAATTTATGAAATTTTTAGTTTTGGGCGCATCAAACGTGAAGTTTTCAACTACAATGATTTGATTGTCCTGAGCCTTGAAAGTGAGAGCCGATTTGCGGGCGAGTTGTTTTACTTTCTTGTTAAGCTTAAAGCGATAGTCGCGGGGACGGGGACCGAATACACGGCCACCACCTACGAGTACAGGCGAATTGATGTCACCGATACGGCTGCCGCCGCCACCCTTCTGCTTGTGGAGCTTGCGGGTTGAGCCCGATACTTCACTACGCTCTTTTGACTTGTGGGTGCCTTGACGTTGGTTGGCCAAGTATTGCTTAACATCGAGATATACGGCATGCTCGTTGGCGTCGATGGCAAATACCTCATCATTGAGGACCGCCTTGCGTCCGGTGTCTTCTCCTTTTATGTTATAAATTGCGAGTTCCATTATTTCTCAATTAATACGATTGAACCTTTACTTCCGGGAATTGAACCCTTAATCATCAAAACGTTGTGTTCGGGCAACACTTTCACTACCTGAAGGTTTTGCACGGTGACACGTTCGTTGCCCATCTGGCCGGCCATACGCATGCCCTTGAACACCTTCGCGGGGTAAGAGCAGGCACCGATTGAACCGGGAGCACGCAGACGGTTGTGCTGGCCGTGGGTCGACTGGCCCACACCGCCAAATCCGTGACGTTTCACAACACCCTGGTAACCTTTACCTTTTGAAGTGCCCACTACATCGACGAAGTCGTTGTCGGTGAACATGTCAACGGTAATAGTGTCGCCGAGCTTATACTCGCCGTTAAAACCTTTGAACTCGGCCAAGTGGCGCTGGGGCTGCACTCCGGCTGCCTTGAAGTGACCCATAAGGGGCTGGCTGGTGTGCTTCTCCTTCTTCTCCTCGAAACCGAGCTGAAGGGCATCGTAGCCGTCCTTCTCAACAGTCTTAACTTGAGTAACCACGCAGGGACCAACTTCGATAACAGTGCACGGCACATTCTTGCCGTCGGCACTGAAAACGGATGTCATTCCGATTTTCTTTCCTAATAATCCTGGCATTTCTCTGTTAAATTTATAATGTTAATTCTATGTTTTGATTTTTACTGTGTCTCGCTTAGCGATTACACCTTGATTTCAACTTCTACACCTGAGGGAAGTTCGAGCTTCATCAGCGCGTCGACGGTCTTTGCAGTCGAGTTGTAGATGTCGATGAGACGCTTGAACGAAGAAAGTTGAAATTGCTCACGGCTCTTCTTGTTGACGAAGGTTGAGCGGTTAACCGTGAAGATGCGCTTGTGGGTGGGCAGAGGTATAGGACCGCTGATGACCGCACCTGTAGCCTTCACTGTCTTTACGATTTTCTCGGCCGACTTGTCAACGAGATTGTGGTCGTAAGATTTGAGTTTAATACGGATTTTTTGGCTCATATTGTTATTGGTTATTTATTATTTCAATAAGTCGACGCGTCCCTGGCATTCGGTGAGGACATTCTTGGCAATCGAGTTGCTTACCTCGGCGTAGTGCGAGAACGACATGGTTGAAGTGGCACGGCCCGAAGTGATGGTACGGAGCGCGGTCACGTAGCCGAACATCTCGGCGAGAGGAGCTTTGGCCTTTACTACGCGGGCGCCGGAACGTGAGCTTTCCATGCCCTCAACCTGACCGCGGCGCTTGTTAAGGTCGGAGATTACATCACCCATGCTCTCCTCGGGAGTCACCACCTCAATCTTCATGATAGGCTCCAGAAGTACGGGACCTGCCTTCTCTGATGCTTTCTTGAACGCCTGGATAGCGCAAAGCTCGAATGAAAGCTGGTCGGAGTCAACCGGGTGGAACGAACCGTCGATAACGGTCACCTTAAGCTGCTCTACGGGGTAGCCGGCGAGCACACCGTTCTTCATTGCGGTAGTGAAACCTTTCTGTATGGAAGGAATGAATTCCTTGGGGATATTACCGCCCTTCACCTCATCGACAAACTGCAGATTGCCTTCGAAACCTTCGTCAACGGGCTCGACACGTACGATGATATCGGCGAATTTACCGCGACCACCGGTCTGCTTCTTGAACACCTCGCGGAGTTCAACGGGCTTCGTGATAGCCTCTTTATAGGTAACCTGCGGACGACCCTGGTTACATTCTACCTTGAACTCGCGGCGAAGACGGTCGATAATGATGTCGAGGTGAAGCTCACCCATACCCGAGATGACGGTCTGGCCGGTCTCCTCGTTGGTCTGCACGCGGAATGTCGGGTCTTCCTCAGCAAGTTTCTGAAGACCGACACCGAGCTTGTCGAGGTCCTTCTGAGTCTTGGGCTCTACGGCGATACCGATAACGGGAGTGGGGAAGTCCATAGCCTCAAGCACGATGGGAGCCTCTTCAGAGCAGAGGGTATCACCTGTGCGGATATCCTTGAAACCTACGCCTGCGCCTATATCGCCGCAGCCGATCATATCTTTTGCATTCTGCTTGTTGGAGTGCATCTGGAACAGACGCGAGATACGCTCTTTCTTGCCCGAACGCGAATTGAGCACGTAAGAACCGGCAATCATATCGCCTGAATATACGCGGAAGAAGCACAGACGGCCTACGTACGGGTCGGTTGCAATCTTGAACGCGAGGGCACACATGGGGGCGTCAGAAGACGGTTCGCGGGTCTCTTTCTGGTCGGGGTCGCCGACAGCGTGGCCTTCTACAGCGCCTGCGTCAAGCGGGCTGGGGAGGTAAGCGCAGACTGCGTCGAGCAGGCACTGCACACCTTTGTTCTTGAACGACGAGCCGCAAATCATCGGCACGAGGTCCATAGCAAGTGTAGCCTTGCGGAGAGCGCGCTTGATTTCCTCCTCGGTAATTGTGGAGGGGTCATCGAAATATTTAGCCATGAGGTCGTCGTCGTATTCGGCGATTTTCTCAAGCATCTTGTCACGATATTCTTCAGCTTCGGCAACGAGGTTGGCGGGAATTTCCTCAACTGTGTAGTCGGCACCCATAGTCTCGTCGTGCCAGAAGATGGCTTTCATGCGGATAAGGTCGACAACGCCCTTGAAAGTTTCCTCTGCGCCGATAGGTATCTGTATGGGGCACGGGTTTGCACCGAGAACGTCCTTAAGCTGGCGTACCACTTCGAAGAAGTTGGCACCCGAGCGGTCCATCTTGTTGACGTAACCGATACGGGGTACGTTGTATTTGTCGGCCTGGCGCCATACTGTCTCCGACTGGGGCTCAACGCCGCCTACGGCACAGAATGTAGCGACAGCGCCGTCAAGGATACGGAGCGAACGCTCTACCTCGACAGTGAAGTCAACGTGTCCCGGAGTGTCAATAAGGTTGATTTTGAATTTCTCGTCGTTGTACTTCCAGAATGTGGTGGTAGCGGCCGAAGTAATTGTAATACCGCGCTCCTGCTCCTGCTCCATCCAGTCCATGGTTGCGGCACCGTCATGCACCTCGCCGATCTTGTGGGTGAGGCCGGTGTAGAAAAGGATACGCTCGGAAGTAGTGGTCTTACCGGCATCGATGTGGGCCATGATACCGATATTGCGCGTATATTTAAGTTGTTCGTCTGATTTTGCCATTGTTTGAAATAAATTAAGAGTTCAATGAAAAAATTAGAAGCGGAAGTGAGCGAAAGCACGGTTGGCCTCAGCCATCTTGTGCATGTCTTCTTTACGCTTGAATGCGCCTCCCTGCTCGTTGAAAGCGTCGACGATTTCAGCGGCGAGCTTGTCGGCCATCGTCTTGCCGCCACGTTTGCGGGCATAGAGGATTAAGTTTTTCATTGAAATAGACTCTTTACGGTCGGGGCGGATTTCGGTAGGCACCTGGAAAGTGGCACCGCCCACACGGCGTGATTTCACCTCTACCTGAGGAGTGATGTTCTCGAGGGCTTTCTTCCATATTTCGAGAGCTGACTTTTCCTCATTGGGCAATTTCGACTTCACAGTCTCGAGAGCCGAGTAGAAAATAGTGTAAGAAGTGTTCTTTTTCCCGTCGTACATCAAGTGGTTCACGAATTTCGACACTTTAACGTCATTGAACACGGGATCGGGCAACACGACCCTTTTCTTAGGTTTAGCTTTTCTCATTTTGTTTTAATCTTTGTTTTTGTTGCTTGGCTGGTGTCTTCTTCAGCGGCATCCTCTGATGCTTGGCTTACTCAACCGTTGGCAGCTTCAACTTCAAAAACGAGGTTTAAAAAACTTTTTGTTTAAAAAATCTCGGGTGCTATAAGTGGCTTCACCACTTCTCGCTAAGAGAAACGATTACTTCTTGGCAGCACCGGCTTTGGGACGCTTCGCTCCGTATTTCGAACGACGCTGAGTGCGGTCTTTCACGCCTGATGTATCGAGCGTACCGCGTACGATGTGATAACGCACACCGGGGAGGTCTTTCACACGACCGCCACGAACCAACACGATTGAGTGCTCCTGGAGGTTGTGGCCTTCACCGGGGATATAAGAGTTGACTTCCTTACCGTTGGTGAGGCGGACACGAGCCACCTTGCGCATTGCCGAGTTAGGCTTTTTTGGGGTTGTGGTGTAGACACGCACGCAGACGCCGCGACGCTGGGGGCATGAGTCGAGCGCGGGGCTCTTGCTCTTGTCTTCCAACGAAACACGTCCTTTTCTTACTAATTGCTGAATAGTAGGCATCTTAGTTCTTTTAGTTTACAGTTTTCGTTAATTATTCTTGTTCGTTTAAAAATTCAATTTCACATTCACGCATATAGCGCACAACAATCAGCCTGACTATCAAATAGTTGACCTCATGTCGACGCATACGCACCCGAATGACGGCACAAAATTACAACTTAATTTTCTAATTACCAAATATTTTAGCCATCAATTTCGCATGAAAAATCCGCGCGGAATTTACCGCGCGGCCTCTTTATGTTTTACAGCAGGTTACAAAAAGGAAGCTACGCCGATTTTGACTCAGCCTCTTTATCATAATTAGATTTTCGCATTGTAAAGTAATAATGTTTAGGTTTGTTCGGCTGCTAATATACACTTTTTTTAATTTAACACCGCGACAGATTAACCAAAAATCACATATCGCCCGGCACTTGCTCCCAATCACACAGATGCGGCATTCACACTTCAGCCTTTAAAATTTGGAATAGATGTGCGAATCCCTCACCTTAATCGTTCTTTTTTTGATTTTTTTAATATTTTTTAGTCCCGAAATTATTTTATTAAGAAATTTTATTATCTTTGCTGTCGAATCTCATGTGCGCCAAAGAGTTGGCCCGGAGATACGTTTTTTTGTTAAAAAGGTGTTATTGAAATCTTCTTCGTAATTCAAATCTCGCAAATTTGACTGGCAGTGAAGTTGATTGGCAATAGCACCCTCATTGATGACGTATATATTCCATCGTTACCGATGGGCTATATATCTACTCGGTGTGGGGCTATTATCCATCCACTGCAAAGGCAATGCGAGAGCCTGAATTACGGATTGGACAAAATACATTCCTCACACCCTTTTTATTTTTAATCTCTTAAAAGCCCCGACGGAGGATGAGGGACACACCAATCATTATGAATGCCACATCTGTTTTAACTTCGACAGGAAATGTACTCGGCAATTTATTGTTTTTCATTTTCGGCGGTTTTTTCATCTCGCTGTCGTACATTTTCGGCGGCCTGCTGTTGTGCCTGACCATTATCGGTATACCGTTCGGCTACCAATGCGTCAAACTCGGCATCGCCATGCTCGCACCTTTCGGAATGACATTTGAGTCATCAAGCAAATCAACGGCCGGAAGCATCGTAGCGGCAATCTTCAACGTAATCTGGGCGCTCACATTCGGTATCATTCTTGCGCTGGAGCACTGCCTATGCGGCATATTCCTCGCCATCACCATCATCGGCCTTCCCCTGGCAACCCAGCACTTCAAATTCATCATGCTCGCCTTCGCACCCTTCGGCAAAACCCTGACAAGAAACTGATTTGCGCCGGTTTGTAGCACAACACTCTCACCCAATCGATGAAACGCCCCAAGACATCGCGCTTCACCGATTGGGTATTCCCCTATCACCGCAAGGACACTAAACCGTCATCAATTTCAAATAGACAAAAATATGAAAATAATATTATTATTCGTGACAACGATTGCCTTTTTGCTGGCAAGTTGTAGCAAAAAGCATAACGATGACAACGCAGCAGAGACAGTTGAGAAAAGCGTCATAGACAAACTTGTCGACAACATGGTATATGTCGAGGGAGGCACATTCATGATGGGGAACGACGACAAAGAGGCCCATCGTAGTGAAAAACCAGCACACCCCGAAACTGTTTCGTCATTTTATATCGGGCGCTATGAAGTGACACAGTCTGAATGGGAATATGTCATGGGGAGCAATCCATCTCATTTTCATACCGACGCGTCCACCAATCCGGTAGAAACCGTTTCTTGGGACGATTGCCAGATATTTATCCAGAAGCTCAATGAACTTACCGGCAAGACATTCCGGCTCCCTACCGAAGCCGAATGGGAATATGCAGCCCGCGGAGGCAACAAGAGTGTCGGCTACAAATACAGCGGAAGCAATAATGTCGATGATGTGGCATGGCACATTGACAGTCAGACGTACAATCGGACCCACCCTGTAGGGGAAAAAGCCCCCAATGAACTCGGGTTGTTCGACATGTCGGGTAATGTATCTGAATGGACATCAGACAAAGCCAGCTTAGATTATAACTCGGAACGCACATGGGCAGAGAATGTTTACCGTGGAGGGGATTTCTGGACTTACCGTACAGGATGTGAAGTCTACACACGTGCAAATACCTACAGGTCAAATAAGTATTTTTATCTTGGACTTCGTCTTGCAATGTAAAGATACATAACTGACATAAATAATACGCAAATCATTATAAATCAAATAACAAACCAAATATAAACAATCATTATGAAGAAGTTATTTACAACAATGATGGCCGTTGTGGCTACAATGTCAATGACGTTGTTGAGTTCTTGCAGTGGAACGTCGAACAAAGAAGATATTACAGCAGCATCAAGCAAGAAAGGATTTGACAAAGAGCGGGCTGAAAAGATTATTTCCAACTATGAGACAAAGCACGACGGACAGCCATCAAGTGAGAAGAAGGAGGCATTGGACTTGCTGACAATGCTATATAACGAGCATGCCGACAATCTGGAAGCGCTTGTCGAGAAAACCGCAGAAAGCGGAGACAACGCCGACCTGACACAATACATATATGACATGGGTAACAGTGATACGCACCGTATTATGTGCCGTCTTGAGGAGGTTAGCTACCACGTAACAGAACGAGAGGAAAACAACAAAGCCATAGAACAAGTGCTGAACGCCCTAAATAAAGCTTATGAGTTCATCGATAAAGACGAGGAAGATCCAAACGGTAGCAAGAACCCGCCACTTTTCAGTAGCAACTATACGCCCCAAAAGGCAATTGAGGGTGTGGCAAGGCACTTTGCCGGCATATATCTTCATCATTCCAAGCAGTAACGGAATATATAAAATAACGTGACAGACGTCTAATCACAGATTACCTCCTGTAAAAGTTCCTTTAGCAATTAGATACAATGTTTTGACTGAAAGCCAAGCGGAACAGAATCGTAAAGAGATGAAGACGGCATTATACAACGCTATCACTCTGAGCAATATGTTCTAAAATCATAATCAAAAAACAACACGAGCTGAATACGCTATTGACTCCAGTCAATCAATAATTTACTTTTAATTCAACGACTATTTCAACAATAATCAAAATGGCACATAAGCTATTGGCATCAATGGCCTCTATGGCTCTCATTGCATGTATGGCTTTGGCTTCATGCAGCAGTCCCGCTGAAAAGATAGTAAAAATCTACGAGGACGCCATAGAGCAGCTCAACGCTACCGACGACCCTCATCTTGCTTCTGAAATTATGGACAAAGCTTGCGACGAAGCTGACGAGATAAGATTGAGCAAGGACTTCAATCCCACAGAAGAAGAAGTCAATGTATATCTCGAAGCACGCGACAGGCTGCGCAATGCCCACATCAAGGCACTTAACCGCAAATTCATACGGGAATACAACAGTGGTAAATATAGCAAATCTTCTGAGCCCCAGAACTCAGAACTTGATTATGACAACAACTATGGCGGGGGTGTCGAAGAAGATGAGAATTACGGCGACGACCTCGACGAAGCATACGAAAGCGGCGAAACGGCTACGGATACATTCGTATTGTTTTTCGCCCAAGGCACCCTCAATCTGCAGGACGTGAATTGTGTTGACGACCTGATGGAGGAACTCGAGCGCTTTGGCGTGTTCGACAAAAGCGCATTCACCGAGCAGGAGCTAACCTACCCCCTCGTCTTCGACAACCGCGTTGAAATGGCCGATGCCGTCGAAAATTACTTTGAGACACTGATGCCCATAGTAAAAAAATACTTAGGCGACATGGGCGCCGACCTGCAGGAAGCCAAGCAGGATATGACTGAAGGCATCTACGAGGCCAAAACCATCAGTGACCTTTTTTAATCCCCAACAAGTTTCAAAAAAACAAAAAATATCAACCGATTAAATTTTCTAACAATGAAAAAATTATTTTTAGCAGCAGCCGTGGCATTGATAGCCGGTGGAATTACCTCTTAAACTTATCTTTTTTAATAACCATCTAAAAAACCAACTAAATGAAAAAATTTATTACAGCAGTGTTCGCTTTTATAGCGATTGCATCAATGACAGTACTATCTTCATGCGGCGGCTCTCCGAGCAATGAGCAAATAAAAGAGATAGTTGACCGATATGATGATGGAGGTGGCAGCAACGAACTCAACGATAAAGATTACGACATGCTCATCAGCTATTTGGAAGCAGCGGTGAACGAAGCGTTGCCATTGGCTAAAGAAATAGAGAAAGCCGACGAAAACGATGACTACGACAAGGTGAAAGAATTAAATAAGAAAAGCGAGCAACTGGAAGAAAAGTATTGCGAATTGCCCGGCGTACTCCGTATATTCAACGACGTTGACGAGCATGAAATGGGCGATGCAAGATACGCAAAGATTGAAAAATTGCGCGACAAATTAAAGAAGGAAGGCATGACGCCGGGCTTCTAAAGCGTAACCGTAATCTATCGTAACCATTCAGTGGCTACATAAAGGTATCAAAAATCAGATTTCGCAATTTTGGTACACCCTCACAGTTTATAAGCGAGAGTGTTGCAGGACTCCAAAACGTAGGGACACACGGCTCGTGCGTCCGCAAAATATACGCTGATTGCCAGTCTTTTACCGGACGCACGAACCGTGCGTCCCTACATCGCAGACCGAAATTTTGGAGTTCTGCAACGTCCTCCAACACTATTTTACTTAAGAGGGAATATCGACTGGTATCCGACAGGATACCGATTTAGCAGTAACCGGGTACGCCGGAGCTTGCCGCAGGCGTGCCCGGTATGCCAATCCAATGAGAGGGCGCCCGGAGGCCGCCGATTTACGTTACATCTATCGTGGTTACAATCAGTAAATTATGAGGGTAAATAGTTTAAATCGGCGGCCTACGGACGCCATTGGTATCTCCGCTTTTCTTCCGGGCACGCCTGCGGCAAGCTCCGGCGTACCCGGTTACTGCTAAATCGGCGACCTGACGGGCGCCATGCCCTTAAGTAAACAGTATTGGGACGCAATCTTACAATCCGCTCGTAATCAATAGGTTTATGTCGATAACCAGTTCCATATCTTACCCCCTCTACAATTTATTTTTGTTTCTTTAAAAAATGATATTTATGCGTAAATTTTTACTTTTATTTATTGCATTGACCGCCTCTTTGGCGGCAAACGCTTTTTATTACAACAACCTGTATTATTATCCCGACTATAACGGAGGGTGCGACCTGAGAGGATTTGACCCGAATTATGTCTTGCCGAGCAGCATAACTCTGAATATACCGAGCTATGCCTACGACAAAGACGGAAATAAATATGAGGTCAGGAGAATTGCCAATGACGCATTCAAGGGGTACGCCGAGATAGAACATGTTTTCATACCGGCCACAGTGGAGACAATCGGGGCCGCGGCATTCAAAGCGTGCATCAACCTGCAGGAACTCATCATGTACCCTTCTACCAAAGAGATAGGCAACGAAGCTTTTTACGGCTGTATTAGTCTCAAAGCGTTAAATACCAGCGCTGAAGCTATAGGTACGGAGGCGTTCCGCGGTTGCGTGTCTCTGAGTGCGGTAAACCTGGGTTATCCTATGAAATATATAGAGCCGGGGGCTTTTATGGGTTGTACGGCATTGACCAACATCGACATACCGTTCTCGGTGGAGCGAATAGGAAACGGCGTGGGCTATCTTAATTTCAAGGGGGTATTCGAGGACTGTATATCATTGATGGCGGTGACATTTTCCTACAATCTGTCAGACAAGAAACCGAGGCTGAAATCTGTAGGTTACAATACCTTCAAAAACTGTATCAACCTCAAGCGTCTTGATTTCCCATACAGCGTGACCTCAATACAAACCGACGCATTTCTGCGTTGTACATCATTGAAACATATTGAATGGGGCGGACCGGAGGAGCTGAGAATCTCCAAGACCGATTTTACCGGAGTGCCGCTGAGCCGCATAGTGTGCCACGGCAATATCAGGCTGAGTGATTATCGTAACTTTCAGCAGCTTACTGAGCTTGTACAAGTGCGCTATGACACGTACGCCACCGAAGTGCAAGGCGGAATATACAAAAATCTATCAACCCTAAAAGAGGTACATCTTGACAACGTCACCAAAATCAGTTCATCCGCATTCATGAATTGCACGGGATTACGGGAACTGACCCTCTCGCCCGAATTGGAAGAAATCGGCGATAATGCTTTTACTAACTGCATCTTATTAAAAAGCATACAGACACCAAACAATTTGACCCGTATAGGGGGATACGCATTTCGAGGTTGCAAAAATTTGCAAAAAATCACACTTAACGAAAACCTCCAACGGATATATGCCGGTGCGTTCATGGGATGTCATGCCCTGAATGAGATAACCATACCAATGTCGGTCAACTATTTCCTCGGGACAGCATTGGACAGCTGCATTAATCTTAAATCTATCACAATAGGCGGCCCTCAGCCACTGAACACGAGCCGTATCGCCCAGCATTCGCCGGTGGAAAGCCTTACGCTGCGAGGCAATATCACAGGCTCACAGTTCAAGCATCTCAAATCTTTGAAAAAAGTCATATTTTCCGACTACTGCGATGAGATAGGGTCATCCGCCTTTAATGGCTGTACGGAATTGACTGACGTGGATTTCAGCAACATCAAAACAATAAGAAGCTGGGCGTTCTCCGATTGTACCGGCCTGACATCAACCGATTTATCAAGCGTCGAGGTGATAGAGAACGCTGCTTTCAATAACTGCACAAACCTCGCAAATGTAAAATTCGGCGATAAGATAACCAAGATACCCGACTGCCTGAGTAATTCGGGCATCTCCGCACTTAATATCCCCGACAATGTCACATCTTTCACGACACCGGCCAATTGCGAAAGCCTTACGACCGTCACTATCGGTGACGGGGTAACGCAATGTAACGGCGGCTTTGCCTGGTGCACTTCACTGCAAAACATACGTTTTGGAAAGAATACCGCCTCGGTATACCTACAGCCCAAAAGCGTAAGAAAGATAACATGCGCCAATCCTGTCCCGCCGAAAGCGAGCAACTTTCAGAAAGATGTCTATGAACTCGGCGAACTTATCGTACCGATCGGCGCAGCCGACGCATACCGGAATGCCCAATACTGGAAGAATTTCTACAAAATTACCGAGGTTGACATGGCCGGAGTCGAGGATATAATTACCGATTCCGATGCTCCCGACATTAAGATAAATAACGGGTATATTGAAATCGACTCACAATACCCCGTTTCGATTTATTCCATTGACGGCAAACTCGTCAATATGCTCTCGCCGGGCAATCATCATATTGATTTACCCCACGGTATGTATATTTTATCCGCCGGTACTACAATCAGAAAGTTTTGTCTTTAATAAACTAAATATCAACCGATTAAAAAAACAAAGTGTTATGAAAAAAGTAATGTCTGCGCTGTTTGCGCTTGTAGTGCTGGCTTCTATGTGCGTGCTGACTTCTTGTGGCAGCAGCGCTCCGAGCAATGAAGAAGTAAAGAAAGTTGTCGACAAACATGACGAAGGCGAAGAACTGACCGAGGGTGATTACAGTATTGCTGTCGATTATTTAGTAGCTTCGTTTGAAGAAGCTCTGCCTATAATGAAAAAAATAAATGATGCTCAAAATGATGGCGACTTTGAAAAAGCCAAAAAAATAAAAGACGAAGAAATTGCCAAATTAGAAGAAAAATATAAATATACTCAAGATGTATTATTCATTCTGGAAGGCAATTGCCGCGAGAATATAATCGGAGAAAAGAATTACAAGAAAATCGAGGATTTACGCAAAAAATTCAAAGAAGAACATTTCACATTAGACATCTAATAAAATTTAAAATCAAAATATTACGAATCACAGACATTTGACTTGTGTATAGGCTGATTTCTGAATACTGAAGTTTCTCCCGGACAATGTCTTAAACCCTTTGTCCGGGAGAATTTTATTTAGCTTTAACTTAGAGCTTGTCTAAAATTAATATCACTTTGCTTTTGAGGGTCTTGCCAGTGTCTTTTTGCTCGCTCTTCAGTCACGTAGCTACGGCTACGCTCGTTCATCGAAAGCAAAAATCCATCTGACAATCCCTCTCAAAATCTGCATCATATAAATTTATACAAGCTCTTATTCTGACGGCTATTCTATATTTAACATTTATTAACCTACCGATTCGATTTTTAATACATTTTTATCTTATCTTTGCTTAAATAGACTATTTATAACCTTAATATAACCAAATCAAGCAATTATGAAAAAGTTTTTAGTTGCAGCCATAGCGCTGCTTCTCTCGGCAGGTGCTTTCGCTTCAAACTCCGGTATAAGCGGCAACCAAAATACCGCTACCGCAGTCAAGCGTGTCGCCACTACAAATAATGCCACAAGTCAGGCTGTCAAAAATGCCGCTACCGATGATTTCGGATTCAGGCTGATGCTCTTCACTTTAGAAAGAATGACCGACAGAATGAAAAATGTCAAGACATATCAGGACTTAGAAGAAATCCAGAACATTCAGGAGGAATTTGCCCCTATTCTTACCGAGGAGCAGAAAGCCTACGTTCTTACTGCCGCCGACAAGGAGAAATTAAAAAACGTTACCATCGAATTCTACAAATATGCCGTGCCTGTAGCACTTAAATACAGCAAAGAAATAGAGATGACCAATGAAGAAATCCTGAAGCTCCCCACCGACATACTTGACAGCATTGACAAGGCCACTACCTTCGGACAATTTTATCTCGAAGATTAACCGCGACAGCTCAATAAGCGATAAGAGAATAATTGCTGCCCTGTTTGCCATTGTGGCAATAGAATAAACGCATCCGATATGGTAGTATGATAAATATTCTTAGTGACTGATTTGCAACGCTTGATAATTTGCCATATCTTTGCTGACGACAATACTAACCACTAAGCAACAATTCTCAATTTAATCATTTCATGAAAAAGAAACTTATCTCAGCACTTTTATTCGCAATGGCAATCGTCTCACTCCCTTCATGCGGAGGCAGCAGCCCGGTTGATGCAGTAGTCAAGATGTATCAGGAGGCTACCGAACAGGCAAAAAAAGCTACGTCAAGCAGCGAAGCGACGGCCATCGAAGACAAATTATACGACGACGTCGAGAAGTATTGCAAAGAGCACGGCATCAATGATGACTACGAACCCGACGGTAAAGAATTAGAGAAATTATACAAGGCTGAAAAAGAATTCTATGAAGCAATTGACGCTCTTAAATAACATCGTGACAATACTACCATTACGTAACAATTCTAAATTTAATTACTTCATGAAAAAGAAACTTATGCTTTGTGTTGCCGCTGTTTTTGCTGCCGCCACAATCTCTTTATCATCTTGCGGAGGTAATCCGGCCGACAAGGCCGTCAGCTTGTTCAAAGAGGCTACGGAGCAGGTAAAAAACGCCAAGTCGTATGACGAACTTCAGGAAATTGAAAAAGATCTCGAAGCCAAACTCGAGAAACTTGAGGATAGCAACAAGGACTTCGAGCCTACCGACGAACAGAATGAAGCTATAAAAAATGCCGAGGACGACTTCAATAACGTATGGCGACAAGCAAAACGCGAACTCAGATAACCGAATCCCCGACATTTCATCCTACCGACTACAAAACGACAGCATTTTTTAATCAAACCAAAACATTATGAAAAAGAAACTTATGCTTTGCGCTGCCGCTATTTTCGCAGCCGCGACACTTTCATTGACCTCTTGCAGCAAGAATCCGGCCGACAAGGTTATCAGCCTCTATGAGAATGCAGCAAAACAGGTAAAGAACGCCGATTCCAGAGATGAAATCAAGGAGATTGATGACAAACTGAACATGGAGGTTTTTGAAATTGCAATGAAAAATAAAGACTTCGAACCTACCGACGCACAGAAAGATGCGGTAAAAGACGCACAAAAAGCCTACAACAAAGCAAAAAGAGAGGCCAAAAAGAATCTGTAATCAACAACTTACTGCATAATTGTCAGTAATATCCTTATGGAGGGTGTTGGAGTACCTCCAATAGTAGGGACGCACGGTCTGTGCGTCCGCAAAAATAAGCGCTGATTACCAGTTGTTTATCGGACGCACAGACCGTGCGTCCCTACTTTGTTGGCCCGAATTTAGCAGTTTTGAAGCACCCCAACGATATAAAACCGGGAGGACAACGCCATCGCAGTTCCTCTCGGTTTTATATCGTTTTATATGTGTATTTCAATACATTTGCTCGTATCGGCATCTGAGCTGTTACAGCGCGAGGCCGTCAAGGAGACGGATGTAATATTCGATGGCCTGACGGATTTCGTCGAGGCAGATGTATTCATCGGCTGTGTGGGAGCGCGCGGAGTCGCCGGGGCCCATTTTGAGCGAAGGCCACGACATCAGTGCCTGGTCGGAAAGCGTGGGGGAGCCGAACGGTTCGAGGCCAAGCATTTGCGCGCGTTGTACGAGTGGATGGCTGACGGATATGCCTGACGGGTTAAGACGTGTGGAGCGCGGAGTAAGTTTGCATTGGGGGACGGCTGCGCGTATCAGTTCGAGTGTCTCGGCATTGCTGTAGGCATCGGTAGTGCGCACATCGACCACGAGCGAACACAGGTCGGGCACCACATTGTGCTGCGTCCCGGCATTTATCTGGGTCACAGATATTTTGACCGGTCCGAGCATCGTCGATTCCTTCTCGAAACGCAGGCCGCGCAATGTATCAACCACCTCCATCGCCTTATATATGGCGTTGACACCTTCGTTGCGTGCGGCATGGCCGGCTTCGCCGTACACCTCGCCGTCGAGCACCATCAATCCCTTTTCGGCAATGGCGGGACGCATGCCGGTAGGCTCGCCCACTACGGCAAAATCTATCTTTCCGATTTTGTCGGTCACCGACGACAGACCGCCTTTGCCGCTGATTTCCTCCTCGCACGACAGGAGCAGCACGAGGTTGTAAGGCTGGCGGGACTTCGACAGCATGATAAACGCTGCGATAAGCGAGACCACTGACGCCCCGGCATCGTTGCTGCCCAGACCGTAGAGGCGCCCTTCATCCTCAACGGGAGTGAACGGGTCGCGCACCCACCCTTCGACCGCACGGACAGTATCGATATGCGAATTGAGCAGAAGAGTCGGGAGCGAAGCGTCACGTTCGCCGGCCTCGACGCAGATATTATTGCCGAAGTGCTTCACGTCAAAGCCCTCGTCTTCAAGGAAACGGGTCACAATATCGGCTGCCGCAGCCTCGTCGTGCGATACCGAAGGGGTCGAAATCATCTCTTTCAGCAAGTCGACCGCCTTGTAATATATTTCGTCAATCATAATCAATATTTTATGCATTAGTGCCGGCAAAGATAATAAAAATTCAGTAATGACACGAGTAATGGAAATATCAATGCAACAGGTTGCACACCTGCATATACATGTGTGCAATTTGCAACGCGGAACATGGCTGATTGTGCTAACGAATGTTAACCGCCCGTCAAAATTGCATGAATATTCGTTAATATATAGAATAATGTAATTAACTTTGGCGACGAAATTGACTTGAAGATTCAATATGACCAATATACTTACCTCTTTAACAGCACGGGGGAATGACAGATACAGCGACCGGGTGGCGCTGACGCAACGCGTGGCCGACCACACCTGGGTGCCCACGACCTGGCAGGTGCTCCACCAGCATGTCAATGATGCCGCGGCGGCGCTCGAGACCCTCGGAATAAGTGAACAGGAACACATCGGCATATTTTCCAACAACCGCGTGGAAATCATCGAGACAGACCTCGCCGCCTACGCCAACCGCGCCATACCGGTGTCGATATACTCGACAAGCAGCAAGGAGCAGGTGGAATACATAGTATGCGACGCCGCAATATCCTTACTCCTTGTCGGCGACCAGCAGCAATACGACATAGCGCGCAAAGTGGCGAAATCGTGCGGCCGGCTGCGGCAGATAGTCACCGTTGAGGAGGTGCGCCGCGACGATGATGACGACACGACTATGACATTCGCCGCGCTGCTCGACCTCGGCCGTCACGCCTCGCAGATGTGTCGCGACGAAGTGGCACGCCGCACGGCTGCGGCGCGTCCCGATGATGTCGCCACCCTGATATATACGTCGGGCACCACGGGTGAGCCGAAGGGCGCCATACTGCCCCACAGCGCATTCGACGCAGCCATAAAGATACATGTCGAACGGCTTACCATGCTGTCGGAACACGACACATCGCTATGCTTCCTGCCCCTAAGCCATATATTCGAGAAGGCATGGACATATTTCTGCCTGTATTGCGGCATGATTGTCAATGTCAATCCCGACCCGCATATCATACAGCGCGCCATCAAGGAGGTACGTCCGTCGTGCATGTGCAGCGTACCCCGTTTTTGGGAGAAAGTTTACACCGCGATAGATGAGAAGCTGTCGCAGACCAAAGGTTTCAGGAAGTGGGTATTCAACCGTGCCATCAAGGTCGGGCGCCGCCGCAACCTCAACTACGCGCGGCTCGGGCTCAAGGCCCCGTGGTGGACGGAATTGCAGTATAAGTTTTTCAACCATCAGGTATTCAAGCCGCTGCAGCGTGTCATAGGAGTGGAAAACGGCAATATATTTCCTACCGCCGGCGCTCCCCTTTCGGCCAATATCACCGAGTTTCTGCACGCCTGCGGCATCAACATACTGATAGGATACGGCCTGTCGGAGACCACGGCCACAGTGAGCTGCTTCCCGCAGACAGGATATGAGATCGGCACCATAGGCACAGTGCTCCCCGGCATAGAGGTGCGCATAGGCGACGAGAACGAGATACTCGTCAAAGCGCCTACCGTGATGCGCGGCTATCACAACAAGCCTGAGGCCACGGCTGAGGCTTTCACAGCCGACGGATGGTTCCGTACAGGCGATGCGGGCTATATTACGGCCGACGGCGCCATCGTGCTGACCGACCGTATAAAAGACCTTTTCAAGACATCCAACGGCAAGTACATTGCTCCGCAGGCCATCGAAAGCCGCCTCGGCGAGGATAAGTACATCGACCAGGTGGCAGTGATAGGCGACAAGCGCAAATATGTGACAGCCATCATAATCCCGGCGTTCGAGGCACTAAAGGAATATGCCCAGCGCAAAAAAATAGCCTACAAGTCAATCGAAGAACTTGTAAGAAACGCCGACATACGCCACATGATTGAAGAACGCATAGAAAAACTGCAGAAAGGATTCGCCGGATTTGAAAAAATCAAGAAGTTCACCCTGCTACCCAACGCATTCACGATGGAGTCGGGCGAGCTTACCAACACCCTGAAGATACGCCGCTCGATAATCAACCGCCGTTACTCGCGCGAAATCGAAGCTATGTATGTATAATCCGGTCAGCTGACCATATCAGCAACCGCATGCAGCATGAAGAACGAGGATTCAATTCTGGCCATAGTGATTCCGGTGTACAATCGCGCGGGAATCGTTGAACGCACCCTCGCTTCGCTGGCGGCACAGACACTCAGGCCGCTGCATATAGTCCTGGTAGACAATGCCTCGACCGATTCGACATATATGGTTTTACAGGACTGGAAAAACGCCGTACAGACCGACGGATTCATAGTCGACATACTGCAATGCCCCGTTCCCGGAGCTGCCGCCGCAAGGAATATAGGTTTTACGGCGGTCAACGAGCCTTGGACAATGTTTTTCGATTCAGACGATATTATGCCGCCCACCCATGCCGAAAAAGTCGTCAGTCACATCAACGGTGCGGATGTAATCGGCTGGGATGTGGAAGAAATCAGCGGAAATAAACGCAGGATTTTGACATTTGTGCATAGTGGCAGGGAACATTACGACAACCTGTTTCATGGCGGAATGGCTACGCAGCGATGGGCTGCGCGGACAGAACTGTTCAGAAGAGCCGGAGGCTGGAACGAGACCGTCAGATACTGGGATGACATCGAATTAGGCGCAAGAGTACTTGCACTCAATCCGCGTATAACCGCTATCGGACACAGTGGCATAATAAAAGTCACGGACAGCGCCACCATAACCAACTCGGCTCTCGGCAAACCTGAAATGTCGCTAAACGCCTTACGGCTCATCGAAGACACTCTTACAAAGGCTATCGGCGCCAGCAAGGCAAAATTATGGTGCGCTACAAAACTGGCAATCGAGTGCGGCGTGACAGACCGGAACGGGTGCCGGACAGGAAAGCGTTTGCTTCAGACCATTCCCCACATCCCGACGAGCGCCAAATGGGCATATCTGCATACACGCAGCGGACTACCGGGAGCCGCACGGATTTTAAAGCGGCTGAATATTCTGTGACATGCCCGCTGCGCTGACCCTTCACGCGAAACGGATTGCCGAAAATTACGGCAATAAATTTTGTCTTGTCAAAAAGATATATTACCTTTGCATCGAAAACGATAACGGGAGCGTGACGCCATAGCGATGCCACGCTCTCAATTTTCACTATTTTATTATTCCGATTTTCAAGTATCTCACATCGGACATATCCGGTTGAGATGCTATTATTTTTTGAATAGACCCTGACAAAACCGGACAACCGGTTTGTAATATCAGACAAATTACCCAAGCTGGCCGCAGACAGATAACGGCCAAAAATATAACCTGAAAAATAACCCATAAAAAAAATTTCAATATCATAGATTATGGCAATCACATTCATGACCAAAGAGGGGTATAAGAAAAAGATGGAGGAAATAGCTTACCTCGAATCGGTAAAACGTCCCGAAATATCACGCGCCATCGCGGAAGCCCGCGATAAAGGCGACCTTTCAGAAAACGCCGAATATGACGCTGCAAAAGAGGCCCAGGGCATGCTTGAGATGCAGATAGCGAAGCTCAAGGACCTTGTGGCAAATGCACGCATCATCGACGAAAGCAAACTGAACACCAACGAGGTCCAGATCATGAACAAGGTGAAAATCAAGAACCTCACCAACGGCATGACCGTGGAGTATACCATCGTGGCCGACAGCGAGGCCAACATGAAAGAGAAAAAGATAGCCACCTCAACCCCTGTGGCACAAGGTCTTCTCGGCCACAAGCTCGGCGACATCGTGGAAATCAAGGTTCCCTCGGGACTCATGAAATTTGAAATCATCGAAATCAGCTTCTAATCCGACAATCATCACGACAATGGCAACACTGTTTTCACGCATAGCCGCAGGCGAGATACCTTCATATAAAGTGGCCGAAACCGACCGCTATTTCGCTTTTCTCGACATCAATCCCGTGCAGCCGGGGCATGTACTCGTAATTCCCAAGAAAGAGACCGACTATATATTTGACATTGAAGATGACGAATATGCCGGCCTCCAGCTTTTCGCCAAGAAAGTGGCCCGTGCGCTGCGCCGCGCCGTTCCCTGCCGCAAAGTGGGGGTAGCTGTAATCGGCCTTGAGGTACCGCACGCCCATATCCACCTCGTGCCCATGAGCAAGGAGGGCGACCTCGATTTCACAAAAAAGACCACACTTCCCGACGCGGAGATGAAATCAATCGCCGAGGCAATAGCCGCTGAATATGCAATGGAAGCCTGACCGCATCAATAACAGATTACCGATGAACCGTATATTATCGTTTTGCGTCGCAATGCTGGCATGCTGCGTGGCGCTCATGACGTCGTCATGCTCATCAAATGACAAATGGCACGTTGAAGCCACAGTCAACGGAGCAGCCGGCAAAACCGCGTTGCTTGAAGTAAGCGACAACGGACGCTGGCATATCATAGACTCCGTAAAGATTGATAATGACGGCAAGTGTAAATTCGGAGTAAAGCGTTCGGAATATCCCGACATCTACCGTCTCACGGTGGATTCCAAGTCAGTTTATTTCCCGATTGACAGCACCGAGACCGTCACCGTAGCCGCCGACTATGTCGACATGGCTACAAAAAGCACGATAGCAGGCTCAAAATCAGCCGAAATGATGCAGGAAATCAATGCGAATATCGCAGAGGCTCTCGCTTCGGCATCACCCAAAGAGGTTGTGGCAGACAGCGCGCTCAAACGCCGTCTCGCCGAACTGATACAGACCGACTGGTCAGGCATCTCAGCCTACTATCTCATCAACAAGACTATCGGCAACGAGCATCTGTACAATCCCTCCATAGCTTTTGACCGCGGCATCATCTCGGCAGTGGCAAACGCCTATATCAATATCAAGCCTAACGATCCCCGCACCAAGCTGCTTGAAGCTCTCGCGCTATCCAACCGGAGAGCTTACGGGCAAGGGACTCCTATCAAGGCGCTGGAAATATATTTCCCTGAGGTGAACCTGAAAGATTTCAACAAGACGGAACAGAGCCTGTCGGCTCTTTGGGACAAATCAAAGGTTTTAATCCTTAATTTCACGGCCTATACGGCAGATGAGTCACCCGCATTCCAGCTTGCGCTCGGCGAGGTCTACAAGAAATATCATGACCGCGGGCTCAATATCTATCAGGTAGGATGCGACCCCGAGGAATACCGGTGGCGCATGGCGGCCGAGAACATCCCGTGGACCGCTGTTTATTGTTCCGGTCAGGACGCAGAGCAGTTGCTCCGCTATAACGTGACATCACTCCCGACCACATTCGTAATCGACGGCTCGGGCGAGCATATCGAACGCGTGGAAGATATAACAGAACTCGACTCAACCGTAGCAAAATATCTGTAGGCAATTTTTCACGATAACAGCTGTCGGCGGGAATTTACATAACCAAAATGTAAATTCCCGCCAATAGTTTTTCCGCTAATATTCATTATGACGCAAGGCTATGTTGTTTACTTAAGCTATAAAATCCCAGTTCTTGGCGTAATATGATTGTAAACGACATAAAGCCAGCCTATTGCATATTTTAATATTATGCCAAGGTGGAATACGTTCAAAAAACTCGGAAATTGAGCATAAGGCAATTATCGAATATTACGTCTTTTTGAGGGATTTTATAGCTTAAGGCCGTGACGTCCGCAGGACGTCGATTATGCGTAACCCCGTACGCCGAAGCTTGCGAAGGCGTGCGGGGCAAGTAATCATATCTGAAGTGGCGTCCGGAGGACGCCGATTTACACCACTTCATTTATAATAAAAAACTGATAGTCAAGTAAATCGGCGTCCTCCGGACGCCACAGCTATATATATCCATTATTCCCCGCATGCCTCCGTTTCACTCCGGCATACGGGGTTACGAATAATCAGCGTCCTCTGGACGCTTAGATGCTTAAGTAAACAGCATTATGACGCAAGGAGATTGAAAAATGTAAAAATTCGCCATCGTTCCTTGTGATTTTTTTCGTATATTTGCAAAAATAGATTATTTTAATTATCGTTCGTACGGAAAAAGATTAAAAATCGCACATGGAGCAGGACGACATATTCAGCAGTGATTTCGGGGATGACGAGCAGCAGAATGCCAATGCCCGGGAGGAAGTGGCGTATACCGAAGATAATATTGTGACCCTTGACTGGAGGGAGCATATCAGGCGGCGTCCGGGTATGTATATCGGCAAACTCGGCGACGGTTCAAACTTCGACGACGGTATCTATGTGCTTCTGAAGGAGGTGCTCGACAACTCCATCGACGAATACATGATGGGCTACGGCAAGCAGATAACCGTGGACGTGACGGAGACCACCGTGGCTGTACGCGACTATGGCCGCGGCATCCCTTTGGGAAAACTCATCGAAGTAGCGTCTAAAATGAACACCGGCGGCAAATATGACTCGAAGGCTTTCAAGAAATCGGTAGGTTTGAACGGAGTCGGCATAAAGGCCGTCAACGCGCTTTCGTCAGATTTCATCATCAAGAGCGTGCGCGACGGACAGGCACGCCAGGCTGTGTTCTGCGAGGGTAAACTGGTGTCGGAGGAAGAGCCGTTCGCCACCGACGAGCCTAACGGCACTTACGTGAACTTCACACCCGACAGCATCATATTCCGCGATTACGCATACCGCGAGGAGTATATAGTGCCGCTGTTCAAGAACTATACGTTCCTCAACACCGGACTTTCAATCATATACAACGGCAAACGCTACCATTCGCGCAACGGTCTGCTTGACCTTCTGCGCGAGAACATGACCAAAGAACCACTCTACCCCATCATACACCTCAAGGGGGAGGATATAGAGATAGCCCTCACCCACGCCAACCAGTACGGGGAGGAGTATTATTCGTTTGTCAACGGCCAGCATACCACTCAGGGTGGCACCCACTTAGCCGCTTTCAAGGAGTCCGTCTCACGCACGCTGAAGGATTATTTCGGCCGCAATTTCGAGTATTCCGACATACGCAACGGCATGATTGCCGCCATCGCCATCAAGGTAGAGGAGCCCGTGTTCGAGTCGCAGACAAAGACGAAACTCGGTTCGCGCGACATGGGGCCGGATGGTCCGACAGTAGCCAAATTCATCAGTGACTTCGTCAAAAAAGAGCTTGACAACTATCTCCACAAAAATCTTGAGACAGCGGAAATAATACTCAAGAAGGTGCAGGAGAGCGAGCGCGAACGCAAGGCGATGGCCGGTGTGACCAAACTTGCCCGCGAACGCGCCAAGAAAGTAAACCTGCACAACCGCAAACTTCTTGACTGCCGCGTCCACCTGAATGACGTAAAGGGCGACGAGGAGAAGAAAGCAGCGTCGTCAATCTTCATCACCGAGGGTGACTCGGCCGCCGGCTCGATAACCAAGATACGCAACGTGGAGACACAGGCCGTGTTCTCGCTGCGAGGCAAGCCGCTCAATTCCTACGGACTGACACAGAAGGTAGTGTACGAGAACGAAGAGTTCAACCTGCTTCAGGCAGCACTCAATATCGAGGAGGGAATCGACGGACTGCGCTACAACAATGTAATCATCGCTACCGATGCCGATGTCGACGGAATGCACATACGCCTGCTGATGCTGACTTTCTTCCTGCAATTTTTCCCCGACCTGGTGAAGAAAGGCCATGTGTACGTATTGCAGACGCCGCTGTTCCGCGTGCGCAACCGCGATACCGTACGGCGTGCCAAGGGCAAAGGGAAAGGTGAGAAAAAAGATGAGACATATTATTGCTATACCGACGACGAACGCATAGAAGCCATCAACAAGCTCGGCAACAAGGCGGAAATCACCCGATTCAAAGGACTCGGTGAAATTTCGCCGGAAGAATTCCGCGATTTTATCGGTCCCGACATGCGCCTTGACCGTGTGACGCTGCGCAAGGAGGACGGAGTGGCCGAATTGCTGGAATTCTATATGGGCAAGAATACGTCGGAACGCCAGACATTCATAATCGACAACCTTGTAATCGAGGATGACGAAGCCATATCGTAAAAATTACTTCATAAACATGTTTTGATGCATACGGACAGCAATGACATAACGGAAAGAGAGGCGGCCGCAGGGCGCAGAGCAATGTTCCCCGGGTCGTTCAACCCGTTTACCATCGGGCATCAGTCGCTTGTGGACCGCGGGCTTGAACTGTTTGATACGGTAGTCATAGCCACAGGCATCAGCTCCACAAAGCAGGTGACCGAGGAGGAAATCATCGCCCGACTCGAGCCGATAAGAGCGCTGTATGCCGGAAATCCGCGTGTCGAAGTGACATATTACACGGGCCTTACCGTAGACGCAGCACGCCGGCACGGATGCAAATTCCTGCTTCGCGGCATACGCAACACCATCGACATGGAGTATGAACGGTCGTTTGCCGACATCAACCGCCGCATATCGGGCATAGAAACCGTGCTGCTGTTCACGCTGCCCGAACTGTCGGCAGTGTCATCGTCGACAGTTCGTGAGCTGCAACACTACGGACACGACGTCAGCGAGTTCATGCCGGATACAGGAGATTCGGGAGAATAAACAACTACCGCCGAAACTGCGTTCAACTAATAATAAGACAACTTCCAATAAGACAACTTCCAACCAGGTACAATATATAAACTACAAATGGAAAAGACCGACACACCAGAAAAAGCTGCACAGGCCGGAGAAAAGACGGCGGTGCTGCTGATGCACTGCCCCGACCGACCCGGCATCATTGCCATACTCACCGAATTCATCAATGCCAACGGCGGAAATATCCTATATCTCGACCAGTATGTCGACCGTGTCAACTCGGTATTCTACATGCGGGTACAGTGGGATCTCGAAGGCTTCGCGATTCCGGCCGACAAAATACGCGATTATTTCGACACTCTTTACGCGCAACGCTTTGAAGTGAGCTACAACCTCTATTTCACCGGCACGCCCCAGCGCATGGCAATCTTTGTGTCAAAAATGTCGCACTGCATCTATGACCTGCTTGCCCGCTACAGAGCCGGTGAATGGAAAGAGTGGAATGTGGAGATACCGGTAATAGTCAGCAACCATCCCGACCTGAAATATGTGGCCGACCAATTCGGCATACCGTTTGAGGTAATACCCGTGACACGAGAGAACAAGCCGCAGGCCGAAGCGCAACAGTTCGCGCTGCTTGAACACTACAATATTGATTTTGTGGTTCTTGCCCGCTACATGCAGGTGCTGTCGGACGACTTCACGCGCCGTTATCCCAACCGGGTAATCAACATACACCACTCGTTCCTGCCAGCATTCATCGGTTCGAAGCCCTACCACGCCGCCCACCAGCGCGGAGTAAAGCTCATAGGAGCGACAAGCCACTACGTGACAGCCGACCTTGACGCAGGCCCCATCATAGAGCAGGACATCGTGCGCATCACTCACAAAGACACAGTAGATGACCTGGTGAAGAAAGGCCGCGACCTCGAAAAGATTGTGCTTGCGCGCGCAGTCGAGAAGCATCTCCAACACAAGATACTGCCGTACGGAAACAAAACGGTGGTATTCAACTGAAAAAACTGACATGAAATTAGCAAAATACCTTCTTCTGTTGCCCGCGGCCTTACTATGCCTTGTAGACGCCGCGGCTAAAAACGAGCCTCTCAAGGGCTTTGACAAAATAGGCTACACAAGCCGTATCATCGAGTCATTCTATCTGGACCTGTCTCTTATACACATCTCCGA
>CEAC01002778.1_pt1 | contig 43186 bp, 35 predicted proteins | sample 557411 | NCBI WGS metagenome assembly CEAC01 (sample SAMEA3182094, study PRJEB8094) | gut metagenome | biome: human; feature: gut; material: Stool; isolation source: human stools | place: Canada | collected 2012-02-21
TGTGACGATGGAGTGTACGTGTGTACACGACTGAGGAACAGGACGAAAGCAGGCCGGGATATGCGAAACAAAGGTAACTCTTCACAAAAGATATTACTCAGAAACATGAAAATAAGTTTTAATAGATGTGAATGCCATGAAAATAATACCATGTGTCGGCCACTGTCCGGCATCTTTCTGTTTGCGCATCGGTCGTTATGGAACCCCATAACTCCCTCAACGCAAGCAGAAATCTGCTCGGACAGTGACCGTCCTATCGGTAACATTTATTATTAAACAAGCTCTTGATGACCTACTGCGTGAAAGAAACCGCGCTGATGCTTGTGCAGGCGCTCAAAGAGTATGGCGTGACCGATGTGTTTGCATCGCCCGGCTCACGGTGCGCGCCTCTGACCGTGGCGCTGGTGCGTGACGGCGAAATCAGAGTGCATCCGGTGGTAGATGAACGCTCGAGCGCGTTCATCGCGATGGGCTTTGCGTCGGTCAGCCGCAGACCCGCTATGCTACTCTGCACCTCGGGCACGGCGCTGCTCAACTACAGCGCGGCAGTAGCCGAGGCTTTCTACCGCAATGTGCCTCTGCTGATTGTGTCGGCCGACCGTCCCGAAGATTGGATCGGGCAGGATGACAGCCAGACTATCCGCCAGCCCGGAGCATTCGGTCCCCATGTCAAGGCCTCTTACTCACTCCGCGGCGAAATTCCCGACAGCAATTACAAATGGGTGGTCAACCGCACTCTCAACGAGGCCATGCAGCTGCTCCGCTCCGGGCGTCCCGGGCCGGTACATCTTAACATCTCATTCACGGAGCCGCTATTCTCCGACAACCCGACGCCCCGGACAGAGGCTTCGTTCCGCCGCATCGGGCTACTGGAGCCGCCGCATAGACTCGATGCCGGTGTTGCACGCACTCTTGCGGAAGAAATAGCCGGACACAACGTGCTTATCGTGGGCGGTTTCTGCCCGCCGTCGGCCGAGATGAACAAAGCGTTTGCAAAACTGGCCGCCCTCTCCAATGTGGTGGTACTGGCCGACGCACTGGCCAACATCAACGCGCCCGGTATAATCGCACAACCCGAAGCTACGCTCCGCGCCGGCACTGCCGACAGCACCGGCGCACTGCTGAAATCACCTGAGTCTCATCCTGACATACTCATCACTTTCGGCGGTTCTCTGCTGTCGCGCGACATGAAAGAGTGGCTGCGGGCTCTTGACGTAAAAGAGCACTGGCATGTCGGCAAAAACGGATGGGTCATCGACTCTTATTTCTCGCTTACCCGACGGGTGGAAATTGCGTGCACAGATTTTTTCCCGCGATTGGCCAATGCGCTGGCATATCTGGCGCGACGTGACAAACCGGAGCACACCCGGTTCCGCACGCTGTGGGAGCAAGCCCGGGCCATAGCCGCCGACCTTCCCGCGACCGATGAATGGAGCGCCCGCACTGCCATCGACCGTGTGCTTGATTTCATGCCTAAAGAGTGGAATCTACAACTTTCCAACGGCCTGACACCCCGCTATGCCATGAATTCGGCTGCCGCATCGAAGTTTCACCGGCGCGACTGCAACCGCGGTGTCAGCGGCATCGACGGGTCTGTCTCCACCGCCGTCGGCGCATCGCTTGCCTACGGAGGCACCACACTGCTGATAACCGGCGACATGTCGATGCAATACGACCTCGCCGCGCTATCGTCAGGTTTACTTTCTCCATCATTCAAGGCAGTGGTAATCAACAACAACGGAGGAGGTATCTTCCGCAAAATCAGTGCCACCCGCCCGCTGCCCGAAACAGAGACATATCTGTCGTGCCGGCTACATCTTCCGTTGAAGCAGCTGTGCGACGGTTACGGCATCAGCTACTATCGCGCCGACTCACATGAGTCTCTGCGGGAGCAGCTGACTCTCTTCCGCGACAATCACCGTTCTCCCGCTATTTTAGAAATCATAGTTCCCGACTAATTCATACAAGTTTTTATGAAACGCGACTGGATAAAGATAAAAGATTACGAAGATATTCTCTTCGACCGTTTCGGCGCCATCGCCCGCATTACCATCAATCGTCCTGCTGTCTACAACGCTTTCCGCCCTCAGACCAATGCCGAGATGATGGACGCTTTCACCTTTTGCCGCAACAATCCCGAAATCGGTGTGATCATCCTCACCGGCACAGGCGACAAGGCATTCTGCTCAGGCGGCGACCAGCACTACAAGGGTCTGGGCGGCTATATTGATGCCGACGGCACTCCACGCCTCAATGTGCTCGAGCTGCACAAAATGATCCGCTCGATCCCCAAACCTGTGATTGCCATGGTCAACGGCTACGCTATCGGCGGCGGCAATGTGCTCAATGTGGTCTGCGACCTCTCTATCGCATCGGAAAATGCCATCTTCGGCCAGACCGGACCGAAAGTGGGCAGTTTTGATGCCGGTTTCGGTTCTTCATATCTCGCACGCTGCGTGGGCCAGAAGAAAGCTCGCGAAATATGGTACCTCTGCCGCCAGTATTCAGCAGCAGAGGCCCTCGAAATGGGCATGATCAATGCCATAGTGCCTTTTGAGCAGCTCGAGGACACCACCGTGGAATGGTGCGAGACTATCCTTAAACGCTCGCCCATGGCAATACGCATGATCAAACGTGCCCTCAACGCCGAACTCGACGGACAGGCAGGCCTGATGGAGTTTGCCGGCGACGCCACTCTCCTCTATTATCTCATGCCCGAGGCACAGGAGGGGAAAAACGCGTTTCTGGAGAAACGCGATCCCGATTTCGGTCAGTTCCCCAAATTTCCGGGCTGATGGTCAAGGTTTCATGGCGCCCGTATACCCTCCTGTTCAAAGAGAGGGCGGTGACTTCGCGCAACTCCATGACCGAGAAACCTACCTATATCGTCACCATTGAATCGGATGAACTCCCCGGCGGCCAAGCCGTGGGCGAGGCAGCCCTGTTTCCGGGACTGAGCGCCGAGGATTCACCGGAATATGAGTCTGTGCTCGATGCGGCATGCCGCGAGGCTTCGCGCTGCGCCACGCCGGCCGAAGCCATGCAATCGCTTCCCCCGGTGTCGTCGGTGCGGTTCGGCTTCGAATCGGCACTGATGCGGGCACTGGCGCGTCCCACAGCCAACACCTCGCGCCTCCGCTGGCTCGACGGTGAGGAGGGGATCCGCATCAACGGTCTGATATGGATGGGCGACAAGGTCACCATGCGTCGCCGCATCCATGAAAAACTCAAAGCCGGTTTTCACTGCGTAAAGCTGAAAATCGGCGGTATCGACTTCAACGATGAACTGGATCTGCTCTCCCTTATCCGCAAAGAATTCCCGCCGGAAATCATAGAACTGCGTCTCGACGCCAACGGCGGTTTCACCCCCGAGAACGCACTTGACCGTCTGGAGCATCTTTCCCGCTTTGGCATTCACTCGATTGAGCAGCCAATAAAACCGGGCCAGTGGGATAGCATGGCCCGCATCTGCCGGGAATCTCCCATCCCCATCGCTCTTGACGAAGAACTGATCGGCTTCTCCTCCGACCGACAAAAAAGTGAACTGCTCGACGCTATCAGACCGCATTATATCATCCTAAAGCCCTCGCTTTGCGGCGGTTTCCGCGAAGCGGAGGAGTGGATCTCGCAGGCCGTAGCACGTGGCATAGGATGGTGGGGAACTTCGGCCCTCGAATCCAACATCGGGCTTGAAGCGCTGGGAATCTGGACCGCCGGACTGTCACCCGACATGCCGCAGGGGCTCGGCACAGGCGCCCTATATGTCAATAATTTTCCGTCGCCGCTGTCTCTCGAAGGCGAACGATTATATTACCGCAACACGTGAGATGACGAAGATTGAGATATGCGGCACCGACAATGCAGAGTCACGGCACATCGGCGATTTTGAGCGGGAATGGTGCTCCGACATGGAGTTTATCGTGGCTCATACATCAGGCTCCACTGGCCAGCCCAAAGAGATCAGGCTGCCCAAGGCCGACATGCGGGTATCGGCCCGCGCCACCAACAGCCGCTTCGGAATCGGGGAGCGGTCGGTGATGATTTGCCCTCTGTCAATCAATTATATAGCCGGGAAAATGATGATGGCAAGGGCGTTCGAAGCCGGGTGTCATCTGCTTTTCTGTCACCCGTCCAACCATTTTCTTTCCGATCCGAGCGTACGCGCTTTTATCAACAGTCACGGTGCTGTGGACCTGGTGCCGGTTGTGCCGTCGCAATTGTCGCAGATTATCGAAAATCCGCATCTGACCGAAGGCATACACAATATTATAATAGGAGGCGCGCCTATAGATTCCGAGCTGGAGACATCGCTGAAAAGCCAGCCGGGTACCACCCGATATTTCGCTACATACGGCATGACGGAAACCTGTTCACACGTAGCACTACGACCGATAGGCGAATCGCACTTTTCGGCCATGCCCGGAATAACTTTCGACATCGACGCGCGTGGATGCCTGATTATCAACGCTCCGCAATATTCATTCCGTAGGCTCACGACCAATGATATTGTCGAACTTCTCGACTACCGCACGTTTATCTGGCGTGGACGGTTCGACAATGTAATCAATTCGGGCGGTATCAAAATTTTCCCTGAAGAACTCGAGCGACAGCTCGCACCGCACATCACCGTGCCTTTCTATATAATCGGCTTGCCCCACCCTAAATGGGGAGCCACTCCGGTGATAGTTGCGGAAGAGAGCAATACGCTATCCGACAGCGACATAGCAGCCATATGCAAATCGGTGCTTCCGTCGTGCCGGCGCCCGTCGGCAATATATCGGATAAAAACGATCCCGCTCACATCCACCGGCAAAATCAGGCGCATTCCGCCCTGCCAATTGCCGGAAATTTAAGAGCTTGTTTAAAATTTTTGACGATTTTATTAAGATAAATTTGGAAAAGATAGCCATTTAGGCTATTTTTGTAGATGTTTTTGTGCAGGCATGCGCCCGCGCAGAGGCATGGTGTGTGCAACACCAGCACCAACACATTTATTTTCAGCATTTTATATCGTCCATCCCAAGCCCGTATGCTTAAAAATTTCTTTATTTCGATGCTCGGCGCCATCGCCGGTTTCTGGATCTCGCTGATGCTTTTCATGGTGTCATGTATGATTCTGCTCGCCGGCTCTCTGGCCACTTCTTTAGTTAATTCAGAAGTCAACTCAGCTGAGATTAAGGACAATTCAATCCTCCGCATATCATTTGACGCCAACATCGAAGAGAGGGGCGGTTCCCTTTCCTTTGAGGAAGTTCTGCAGGATGTGCCCGCACCGATGACCCTTGAAAACATCCTCCGTGCCATCTCCGCCGCCAAGGAGGACAAACACATCGCAGGCATCTATCTCGATTGCAAGGGCGGTTCGGGTGGTATAGCCACAATGCAGGCCATCCAGAAAGCGCTGGCCGACTTCCAGAAGTCAGGCAAATGGGTTTGCGCATATTCCGACAACTACACTCAGGGCAACTACTACATAGCATCCGGAGCCAAATATCTCTATCTCAACCCCGTAGGCTCAGTGGATGTGCGCGGTCTCGGCTCGCAGATTCCTTTCTTCAAGAATCTGCTTGACAAGCTCGGCGTGAAGATGCAGATTTTCAAGGTCGGCACATACAAGAGCGCCGTGGAGCCTTTCATCCTGACCGAGATGAGCCCCGCCAGCCGCGAGATGACCGACTATTTCCTGAAAAACATCTGGAACAACATGTCGACCACCATCGCACAGAACCGCAAGGTGTCGGTGGCCACAGTGAACCAGTGGGCCGACTCGCTTTCAGTCTTCAACGCCCCTGAGACTTACGTCAAGGCTAAGATGGTCGACAAACTGCTCTACGCCAACGAGCTGACCGACCATCTCAAAAAAATCACAAAAACCAAGAAGGACGACGATCTGAATTTCATCGACTATAACGTATATCTCGCCTCTGCCAAAGTGCCTCACGAGAAATCCAACAAGAACAAAATCGCCGTGCTCTATGCTTGCGGCGACATAGTCGACACCGGCGACAAAGGCATCTCGGCCGAGAAGATGGTGCCCGAGATTCTCGCCCTCGCCGAGGATGACGACATCAAGGCCATGGTGCTCCGCGTGAATTCGGGCGGCGGCTCGGCTTTCGCTTCCGAACAGATCTGGCACGCTCTCGAGGTGTTCAAGCAGAATGGCAAGACGCTGTATGTGTCGATGGGAGATTATGCGGCTTCGGGCGGCTATTACATCTCGTGCGGCGCCGACCGCATCTTCGCCGAGCCTTCCACTCTTACCGGCTCGATCGGCATCTTCGGCATGATTCCCGATATCCAGGGCTTGCTCAACGACAAAATCGGCATCAACCTCAGCACCGTAACCACCAACGCCAACGGCGACTTCCCGACCATCACAAAGGCCGTAACACCCTATCAGACAGCCAAGATGCAGGAAACCATCGCCCGCGGATATGACCTCTTTACAAAGCGTTGCGCTCAGGGCAGAAACATTCCGCAGGATTCCATCAAGGCAATCGGCGAAGGCCGCGTATGGGATGGTGTGACAGCCAAACGCATCGGTCTGGTCGACAACCTCGGCGGCCTGCAGACTGCAATACGCTCCCTGGCCAAAAAGATGAAATACGACAATTATCAGGTTGTCACCTATCCCAATGTCGAGAAAAACTTCTGGGACATGCTGGCCGAAATGCCTATGCAGGCCAAGACGGCTGCCATGAAAGATGAGTTGGGAACATTCTACCCGGTATATCTTGAAATGAAACGTCTGGAAGGCTTTAATCCTATTCAGGCCCGCATGCTCCCCGTCACTATGCAGTAAACCTGCAAGGTGAAGCAGACGCAAATCATAATCAGCTGACTTCCACACATCTTGGTAAAACGAAGCTTCATATCGAACCTGGTGACACTCCCCGCGTCGAAACTATATGGCGCCGGGGTGTGGGTGCGCAATCTCATGTTCAAGTGGGGCATTCTGCGCCAACGTCGGTTCAATGTGCCTGTGGTGGTAGTCGGCAACCTTGCCGTCGGCGGCACCGGGAAAACACCCCATGTGGAGTATATTCTCGATCTGCTGAAATTCAAATACCGGATAGGCATGATTTCACGCGGCTACAAGCGTAAAACCAAAGGGTTTGTGCTGGCCACCCGACGATCCTCCCCTCTCGACATCGGCGACGAACCATACCAGATTTACCAGAAATTCGGTCGCGACGTCACAGTGGCGGTATGCGAGGACAGGGTGCGGGGCATCGAGGAATTGCTGCGCATCGACCCGAAAATCAACCTCATAGTCCTTGACGACGCTTACCAGCACCGCTATGTGAAACCTACGGTGTCGATTCTCCTCACCGACTTCAACGCTCCCGTGTTTGACGACACGCTTCTGCCGCACGGACGGTTGCGCGAACCCATGAACGCCATCTACCGCGCCGACATGGTTGTGGTCACAAAGTGTCCCGAACGGCTCAAAGCCATCGAATACCGTATTTTCAAAAACAGTCTCAAACTCTTTCCCTATCAGGGACTGTTTTTCTCGTCAATTGAATACGAACAACTGGTGCCCCTGTTCCCCGACAAGGCACTCCAGCCTCCATACCTGAGCTGGCTCAGCGAGCATGACAGCATTCTCGCAGTAAGCGGCATAGCCAATCCGCGCCCGTTCGTGCGCTATCTCCGCAGCTTCCACGCAAAAGTGAAAATCAAACAGTTTCCCGACCATTACAACTTCACGCGCCGCGATCTCGAGCTGCTTCTGCGGCGCTTCAACGAGATGGACGGCGAGCGCAAACTACTGATAACTACCGAGAAAGACGCCGTGCGCATGCTCAATAACCCCTACTTCCCCGAGCAGCTCAAGGAGTGCACCTACTATCTGCCTGTGAAAGTGCGTTTCGACCCGCACAATGTGGAGACTTTCGACGACGAGCTGCAGAAACTGCTGCTTAAGGCGGTGTTCTGACGACGGCGCCGACACAGCTCCATTTTTCCTCTTCTCCTGTGATTGATAATTTTTTCACTTACATAGCTCTAATAATTAACTGGCGACGATTATGTTAGAAAAAATCAAACAGACAGCCGACTTTCTCCGCGCGAAAGTGTCTCTGAAACCACATATCGGCATCATCCTCGGCACTGGTCTCGGCCCTTTGGCCGACATGATCGAGAATCCGCTCGTTATCCCCTATAAAGATATTCCCAACTTCCCGGTATCGACCGTCGAAGGCCACAGCGGCAACTTCATCTTCGGCAATCTTGCCGGGAAACCCGTGATGGCTATGCAAGGCCGTTTCCACTACTACGAAGGCTACGACATGAAAGCCGTCACCTTCCCGGTGCGTGTGATGCGTGCCCTTGGAGCCGAAACGCTCATTGTCTCAAACGCCGCCGGCGGCATGAACAAGGAATTCAAGGTGGGCGACGTGATGATTATCACCGACCACATCAATCTCTTCCCTGAGAATCCTCTGCGCGGGCGCAATTATCCCGAACTCGGTGTGCGTTTCCCCGCCATGACCGAGGCCTACTCCAAGCGCCTCGTCGCCGTGGCCGATGCCATTGGCCGCGAGAAGGGCATCAGACTGATGCACGGCGTTTATGTCGGCACGCCCGGTCCCACTTTCGAGACTCCCGCCGAATATGAGTATTTCCACATCATCGGGGGCGATGCCGTGGGCATGTCGACTGTGCCCGAGGTGATTGTGGCCCGCCACGCCGGCATGGAGGTGTTCGGTCTCTCGGTCATCACCGACTTAGGGGGCAAGGACGTGACGCAGGTGCCCACTCACGAGGAGGTGCAGCAGGCCGCCGTCACAGCCGAGCCTGTCACCAAGATGCTTGTCCATGAGCTCGTGGCACGTCTCTGATTCCCGCCGGCACTCCGCTTTTGTCGGATGGCCGCGACTCTCTTTTCATTCAGCTCAAATCTATGAATTCAGAACAACAGACTGAAATATCAACCTTAGGCGAGTTCGGTCTAATCGACCGTCTCACCCGCGATTTTCCCCTGGTCAACGTATCCTCCAAAAAAGGTGTCGGCGACGACTGCGCCGTGATGCACTACCCCGATACCGAAGTGCTTGTATCGACCGACCTTCTGATAGAGGGCGTACACTTCGACCTCACTTATGTGCCCCTGAAACATCTGGGCTACAAGGCGGCGGTGGTAAACTTCTCCGACGTTTACGCCATGAACGGCCATCCCCGCCAGATCACAGTGTCGCTGGCCATTTCGAGCCGTTTCACTGTGGAGCACATGGAGCAGCTATATGAGGGCATCCGTCTGGCATGCCAGATCTACGGCGTGGACCTTGTCGGCGGCGACACCACCACGTCGCGTTCCGGACTCGTGATTTCCATCACGGCGATAGGCGACGCTCCCGCCGACCGCATTGTCTCCCGTTCGGGCGCACACGACACCGATCTTATCTGCGTCTCAGGCGACCTCGGTTCTGCCTATATGGGTCTGCAGCTGCTCGAACGCGAGAAAGCCGCCTCGGGCGGCCGCTCCGATTTCGAACCTCAGTTCGGCGGCAAGGAATACCTCATCGAGCGTCAGCTCAAACCCGAAGCCCGTCGCGACATCATCGAGAATCTTGCCCGCGAGGGCATCATACCCACCGCCATGATGGATATATCCGACGGTCTTTCGTCGGAACTGCTCCACATCTGCAAGGACTCGGGCGTAGGCTGCCGCGTATACGAAGACCGCATCCCCATCGACTACCAGACGGCCGTGATGGCCGAAGAGCTTAACATGAATGTGGTGACCGCCGCAATGAATGGCGGCGAGGACTACGAACTGCTCTTTACCATCCCCCTTCATGCCCACGAAGCGATCAAGAAGATTCCCGGCGTGAAAGTGATAGGCCACATCACAAAGCCCTCTCTGGGCGCTTTCCTAATCACACGCGACGGCGTGGAGATGGAAATCAAAGCCCAGGGATGGAATCCGCTGGCCGCCGCTCAGGACGGCGCCACCGACGCATCACATTAATTTTAAAGCTACTGGTTATTTTTTAGCAACTGGTCAATCTTTCTTATGCCTCAGCTATCTCAACGCGGCATTGAAATGCCCGCATCCCCTATCCGACGTCTCGGCCCGCTGGCCAAAGAAGCTATAAAACGAGGCGTCAAAGTCTACCGACTCAATATCGGTCAGCCCGATGTGCCCACCCCGAAAGAGGGGCTCGACGCGCTCAAAAATATCGACCGCAAGGTGCTCGAGTATTCTCCGTCCGACGGACTTGAATCACTCCGCCGCAAGCTGCGCGAATATTATCACCGCTACAACATCGAAGTCGACGTCGACGACATCATCGTCACCACCGGCGGCTCCGAGGCTGTGCTCTTCGCCTTCATGGCATGCCTCGACCCGGGCGACGAAATCATAGTGCCCGAGCCGGCCTACGCCAACTACATGGCTTTCGCAATATCGGCAGGCGCCAAAATCGTCACCATCCCATCTTCGATCGACGAGGGTTTCGCCCTGCCGCCGCTCGAAAAATTCGAGGCTCTCATCACTCCCCGCACCAAGGGCATCCTTATCTGCAACCCCAACAACCCCACGGGCTATCTCTACACAATGAAAGAGATGCTGCAGCTGCGCGACATCGTGAAGAAGCACGACCTCTTCCTCTTCTCCGACGAGGTCTACCGTGAATTCTGCTACACGGGCGCGCCCTACATCTCTGCGTTCCACCTCCCCGGCATCGAGGAGCAGGTGGTGCTGATCGACTCCGTTTCGAAACGCTACAACGAATGCGGTATCCGTGTGGGCGCCCTGATCACAAAACACAAGGAGCTTAAGAAAAATGTGATGAAATTCTGCCAGGCACGCCTCAGCCCCCCTCTGCTCGGGCAGATTGTGGCGGAAGCTTCGATCGACACTCCTGCCGACTACATGCTCCAGACCTACAACGAATATGTGGAACGACGCAAATTCCTCATCGACGGCCTGAACAAAATTCCCGGAGTCTACTCCCCTATTCCCATGGGGGCGTTCTACACCGTGGCGCGACTGCCGGTCGACGACGCCGACAAATTTTGCGAATGGTGTCTGCGCGAATTCCAGCATGAGGGCGCCACAGTCTTCATGGCTCCAGCCTCGGGTTTCTACACCACTCCCGGAATGGGGCACAACGAGGTGCGTATAGCCTATGTGCTTGAGAAGGAGGAGTTGCGCAAGGCTCTGCGGATCCTCGCCAAAGCTCTCGAGGCATATCCCGGGCGCGTGCAGCCTCAGGCACCCGCACTCTGACATCCCACGACACGCCGCGACTGACATGTCATGTCAGACCCGGCTGTCACACCACCTACAACCATAAAGCGCTGTGTCAAAATGCTTGACACAGCGCTTTTTCTACGCCTGACACCCTCAAACCACTCCCTCCGGAACGATTCTCCGATAAATAACCGATGACACCAACCTTTTTGGCACAATGTTTGTTTCATTTATGAGACGAGAAATAAAAATGTCCGGTCGCAACACACCGGCTCTTAAGAATCGAAAAATCAATAACAACAAAACTATAACAACTATGGGAAAAATAATAGGTATCGACTTAGGTACCACCAACTCATGCGTAGCTGTCCTTGAAGGAAAGGACCCCGTCGTAATCCCTAACTCCGAAGGTCGTAACACCACTCCCTCTGTCGTCGCTTTCGTCGACGGTGGCGAACGTAAGGTCGGTGACCCCGCCAAACGTCAGGCCATCACTAACCCCGGACGCACCATCTACTCCATCAAGCGTTTCATGGGCGAGACCTACGATCAGGTTCAGAAAGAAATCGAACGTGTGCCCTACAAAGTGGTACGCGCTGCCAACAATACTCCCCGCGTCGACATCGACGGCCGCGAATACACCCCCCAGGAGATCTCCGCAATGATTCTTCAGAAAATGAAGAAGACTGCCGAAGACTACCTCGGCCAGGCCGTGACCGAAGCCGTAATCACCGTCCCCGCATACTTCAACGACTCCCAGCGCCAGGCCACCAAGGAAGCAGGCGAAATCGCCGGCCTCACAGTCAAGCGTATCGTCAACGAACCCACCGCGGCCGCACTCGCCTACGGCCTCGACAAGAGCGACAAAGACCAGAAGATCGCCGTGTTTGACCTCGGCGGCGGCACATTCGATATCTCCATCCTCGAACTCGGCGACGGAGTGTTCGAAGTGAAATCGACCAACGGCGACACCCACCTCGGCGGCGATGACTTCGACCATGTAATCATCGACTGGCTCGCCGACGAATTCCTCAAAGACGAAGGCGTTGACCTCCGTCAGGATCCCATGGCTCTCCAGCGCCTGAAGGAAGCCGCCGAAAAAGCCAAAATCGAGCTGTCATCCTCGACTTCCACCGAAATCAACCTCCCCTACATCATGCCCGTCAACGGCGTGCCCAAGCACCTGGTAAAAACCCTCACCCGCGCCAAATTCGAGCAGCTCGCCGACCGTCTCATCAACGCCACCATCGCTCCCTGCGAGCAGGCACTCAAAGACGCCGGCCTTAAAGCCAGCGACATCGACGAAGTGATCCTCGTAGGCGGTTCCACCCGTATCCCCGCAATCCAGCAGATCGTAGAGAAAATCTTCGGCAAAGCACCCTCCAAGGGCGTCAACCCCGACGAAGTGGTAGCCGTAGGCGCAGCCATCCAGGGCGGCGTGCTCTCAGGCGACGTAAAGGATGTGCTTCTGCTCGACGTTGTGCCCCTGTCGGTCGGCATCGAGACCCTCGGCGGCGTAATGACAAAACTCATCGAAGCCAACACCACAATCCCCACCCGCAAGAGCGAAACCTTCTCCACCGCAGCCGACAACCAGCCCTCGGTTGAGATTCACGTCCTCCAGGGCGAACGCCCCATGGCCAAGGATGACAAAACCCTCGGCAAATTCCACCTCGACGGCATCGCACCCGCTCCCCGCGGCATCCCCCAGATCGAAGTCACCTTCGAAATCGACGCCAACGGCATCCTCAACGTTTCCGCCAAAGATAAAGCCACCGGTAAACAGCAGAGCATCCGCATCGAAGCATCTTCGGGTCTCACCGACGAAGAAATCAAGCGAATGAAAGACGAAGCCGAAGCCAACGCCGCTGCCGACGCCAAGGAAAAAGAGCGCATCGACACCCTCAACAAAGCCGACGCAATAATCTTCCAGACCGAGAAACAGCTTCAGGAATTCGGCGACAAACTGCCCGCCGACAAGAAAGCGCCCATCGAGGCAGCCCTCACCAAACTGAAAGAAGCCCACAAAGCACAGGACGCCCCCGCCTGCGAAGCCGCAATCAAAGAAATCGAAACCACCTTCGGCCAGGCACAGCAGGACATCCTCAACGCCCAGGCACAGGCACAGCAGGCACAGCAAGGCGCCAACCCCGGTGCCGGTGCTCCCGGCGCAGGCCCCTCCGCAGGTCCTGGCGCCGGTCCCGATGACCACGTCACCGACGTCGACTTCGAAGAAGTCAAATAATCCGTCAATTTAGAAATATCTAAATCCATATAAATGGAGTGTAACTCAAAAGGTTACGCTCCATTTTCTTTTTATGATTTTCCGTCAAGATTGATGGAATTTGATTTATTTTCGCTATATTTGCACCATATTTGGAACGTCCCTTAAATGGCGATGAGATGTGCCCATTCCCCATTGCAGTCACTAAATAATGCTTGGAAAGTGGAAGCAAACAAGATAAAGAGTGTTTTGGACTTGGTCGGGTCTGTAGAATCATACACACTACAGGCATACCGAGATGCATTGCTTTTGTCAGATGGATTGCGGGTATCTAAGGAGAAATCACCAAATAACCCCCCATTTTCTGTCAACGTTCTTGAGCATTTAAAAGCTCCAGAGACTTTTACCAGCTGGATTATTCGCCATCTCTTTGCGTATATGTATGAAGGACGTCATCCGTTTTTTGTATCCTTTGCAGAAACTTTCCTTCATAGAATTGGATTCAAACCGGAATGGATAGATACTCCGATCATTGACAAAGATCATGAATATAAGAATATAGACATATTAGTCAGAGACAAGCAGTATGCCGTAATCATTGAGAATAAACTGAAGGGAGCAGATTTTCAGTTAAATCAGATTGCCCGATATATTGCCACTATTCGTAATGAAGGTTATTCTGATGACCAAATTTTCGTTGTAGTGTTACCAAAAAACGAGATCTCTAATGATGAAGTCAGACAATCAGTTTGGAAACTCCCAGTAGACTGGCAATCCACTAATCCAAAACGCAAGTGTAGAACGAGTGAGTATACTTGTCGGTGTGATGATGAAAAGAACTATAATCATCATGATCATTGCTCGAATTGTGAGCCGTTGAAAGAATTATTTCAGTCCAGAACGCTATTCATTCATAACGAATTATCTGAATGGCTTTTAGACTGTGTTGCAAATAACATAATACGAATTCCACACGAAGAACTTCGTAAGCAATATGTGCTGACATCAGCGGCCTTGCAATTTGTGGATTTCTTGAATTTCTTATATGGAACTCGCGAAAATGATAAATACAAAATGGATATACAAAACTTTTTAAGTAAACAGCTAAATTTAGATGGACTTGATATTCTTGATCAACTATCGTTAGTTGAGGACAAAGAACAAGACGCAAAAGAATTAGAGTCTCAACTAAACACGCTCTATTGGAATAAAATCAAAGAATATATTGATATAATTGGTAACAAATATCATATTCATCTCATTTTCGAAGAAAATGACGAATATTACTTTTCTTGTAAAATTGATTTTGAAGGAACTGCCGTAAACGTCATGTTGGGGAATGATCAGGATGGAGAGGGTGACTATTGTCAGATCGAGACAAAACAAAGGAAAAAAAATTCCTGAGATTATCAGAAAAGACTTCGACATATCAGAGGAATTAAACGACAAGGATATTCGTGCAGACTGCATATGGAAATACGATTCATACACAGAATCATTGAAAAGATTTGACAAGGTATTAGGGCGTTTGTTCGATCTTAAAAACCAGCTTGCTCCTAATCCTACATAATCTATATGTGGATTCTGCTCTCATCATAGCAAGGACTATTGTGTCAGTAAAGCAAGAATATAGTCTTAATAATTTATAGCGTGGTGTTATTGCAGCCTCAAGAAATCATATATATAGTTGATTGATTCTGCTCTATCTGGCTTTATTTTAATTCATTATATTATGTTCATATTTGGAACATGGATACATATAGTATTGAATGACAACGCACATTACAATTGAGGAAGTGAAGTAATCTCCCAATTCAGATCCATCTAAATCCACATAAAGGCGCTGTGTCAAGCATTTTGACACAGCGCCTTTTCTATCCGGATGGGAGGTGCTGTCAGAATGGTTCAGATGGCAGGAGCTTGGAGGTGAGGCTGATGGGAGCAATCTGGAGATTGTGACCGAGGCCAAACCCTTCAAGCGACTACCCAGATGAGCCATTATGACACACCCTCATTCACACACCCTCATTCTGTTTACCACAACGAAAAAACATAGCCGGAGGCGCCATTAAATCAAAAATAATCCGTAACTTTGCAGCCGACTTACTATCTATCACCAAGAGATTACAGTCAGAGTCTTTAATGACTATCGTACCGACTTCCTATTCCCTCCGCCACGTCAGTGCCCACCGGTGTTGACGACGCCGTAGGCATACCCCCAAGGCGCCTGTAATTAACACATATAACTTTCTTCTTAAGCCTCAAGAAGTCGAGTACAGACACAGTTCTTACTCTGCTAAAAAACATTTGCAAAAGTACCACTTTTAAAATCCATCATACTCGAATGGGATATAAACAATTAAAATTCCCTGACAATTCATTCTTCCTTGTCACCGGAGGAGCCGGATTCATCGGTTCAAACCTTTGCGAAGCTATTATCGCAATGGGATACCGAGTGCGCTGCCTTGACGACCTTTCAACCGGGAAACAATCCAATGTGGATATGTTCCTGGACAATCCCAACTATGAATTTATGAAGGGAGACATCAAGAATCTTGACACATGTATCAAAGCTTGTGATGGAATTGATTACGTTCTTCATCAGGCTGCATGGGGAAGTGTACCCCGCTCGATTGAAATGCCTCTTTTCTACAGCCTCAATAATATTCAGGGAACTCTTAATATGCTTGAGGCCGCCAGACTTCAAGGCATTAAAAAATTTGTCTACGCTTCAAGCTCATCAGTATATGGCGACGAGGCTCACCTCCCCAAAAAGGAAGGGGTTGAAGGTAATCTACTTTCGCCATACGCCGTAACCAAACGATGTGATGAAGAATGGGCTAAGCAATACACTTTGCACTACGGTCTTGATACATATGGTATGCGATATTTCAACGTGTTTGGGCGTCGACAGGATCCCAATGGAGCATATGCGGCTGTCCTCCCGAAATTCATCAAGCAGTTGATTGACAATGAACAGCCTACAATTAACGGAGACGGCAAGCAGAGTCGAGACTTCACCTACATTGACAATGTTATTGAGGCCAATCTCAAAGCTTGTCTTGCCACTCATGAGGCAGCCGGTCAGGCATTTAACATTGCATACGGAGGACGTGAATACCTAATTGACATATATCATACACTCACGAAAGCTTTAGGCAAGAATATCGAGCCTAAATTCGGCCCAGACCGCAAAGGCGACATCAAACATTCCAATGCCGATATTTCTAAAGCTAAAAGGCTTTTAGGTTATGAGCCAGAGTATGATTTCGCCCGCGGTCTGAACGAAGCAATCGAATGGTATAAAGCAACTCTTTGACAAGCACACATATTTCTACTATGAATAAAGAAATTAAAATTTGCGTGATAGGGCTGGGCTATGTAGGCCTCCCGCTGGCACGCCTATTCTCGACCAAATATTCCACCATAGGATTCGACATGAATGCGGCTCGATGCGAGGCGCTTATGGCCGGTCATGATGCAACACTTGAAGTCAGTGATGAACTGCTTCAGAATGCAATTGAGGAGCATGGTTTCAAATGCACAGCCAACATCGAAGATATTCGCGACTGCAACTTCTATGTAGTGGCCGTGCCCACTCCCGTCGACGAGAACCACAATCCCGACCTGACACCGCTCTATGGAGCATCTGCCACAGTCGGCAAAGTGATCAAACCGGGGGATATAGTAGTTTATGAATCGACCGTATACCCCGGTGTTACGGAGGACGAGTGTATTCCTGTGGTTGAAAAAGTCAGTGGCCTTAAATTCAACGAGGATTTCTTTGCTGGATATTCTCCAGAACGCATCAATCCGGGCGACAAACTTCACACTGTTGAGAAAATCAAAAAAGTAACCTCCGGTTCGACACCGGAAATTGGTAAATTCGTCGACGCAGTCTATAGCAGTGTCATAACGGCAGGCACTCATCTTGCCCCCTCTATCAAGGTTGCAGAGGCTGCAAAAGTAATTGAGAACTCGCAGCGCGACATCAATATCGCCTTTGTCAACGAACTTTCGAAAATATTTACCCTGATGGGCATCGATACTTCGGATGTTCTTGAGGCAGCTGAGACAAAGTGGAATTTCCTTCCTTTCAAGCCAGGACTCGTAGGAGGCCACTGCATCGGCGTTGACCCCTACTATCTCGCACAATGCGCGCAGCGATACGGATATAATCCCGAAATCATTCTTGCCGGGCGTCGAATGAATGACGGCATGGGAGCATACGTAGCCGACCGGGTCATCAAACTTATGCTCAAGAAAGGCATTCAGGTGCTAGGCAGCCACATTCTCATATTCGGATTCACATTCAAGGAGAACTGCCCCGACGTCCGCAACACCAAAGTAGTTGACATCGTTAAAGCTCTTAAGGAATACAACCTCAACATCACCATCTTCGACCCCTGGGCTAATCCCTCCTCAGTAAAACATGAATATGGTCTTGAGGTCGTCAACGAACTGCCAGCCGACGAGCAGTTCGACGCAGCCATCGCCGCCGTCTCCCACCGAGAGTTTAAAGATATCAACATCACATCTGTCCTTAAACCACTTCATGTAGTCTTTGACGTAAAAGCGACCATGAACAGGAATGAGTGTGATGCAAGACTCTAAAATATATATTCAACATGTCGGTTTTCAACAATAAAACTCTTCTGATAACCGGTGGCACAGGGTCATTCGGCAATGCAGTTTTGCGTCGCTTTCTAAACACTGATATCAAAGAAATCCGAATATTCAGCCGCGACGAGAAGAAACAGGATGACATGCGGCATGAATATCAAGTTCGGTATCCCGCAGTCGCTCACAAGATAAAATTTCACATTGGAGATGTACGGGATCTTCAGTCGTGCAGGAATGTGATGCCCGGAGTGGATTACATTTTCCACGCGGCAGCTTTGAAACAAGTGCCTTCATGCGAATTTTTCCCGATGGAGGCAGTCAAGACCAACGTAATCGGCACTGACAACATCCTGACGGCCGCTATCGAAGCGAATGTCGGCGCTGTAATTTGCCTGTCGACCGACAAAGCTGCTTATCCTATTAATGCCATGGGTATCACAAAAGCAATTGAGGAAAAAGTGGCTGTAGCCAAAAGCCGGTATTCCCAAAAGACAAAAATATGCTGCACACGTTATGGCAATGTGATGTGTTCACGTGGCTCAGTGATTCCTCTTTGGATTGAACAGATTCGCTCAGGCAACCCGATCACTATTACGGAACCGTCCATGACCCGCTTTATCATGAGCCTTGAGGAAGCAGTGGATCTTGTTCTGTTCGCATTCGAGCATGGCGAGAACGGAGATATACTCGTGCAGAAAGCCCCCGCATGCACCATCGCAACACAAGCCGAAGCCGTGTGTGAACTTTTTGGCGGTAAAAAAGAGGATATTAAAGTAATTGGTATCCGCCATGGTGAAAAAATGTACGAAACCCTCCTGACTAACGAAGAATGCTCCAAAGCTGTTGATCTTGGCAATTTTTATCGAGTGCCGGCCGACAATCGCGGACTAAACTACGATAAATTTTTCAAAGAAGGGGATGAAACCCGCAACACTCTTTCTGAATTTAATTCTAATAACACGCGCCAACTCAATGTTGCTGAAACAAAAGAGAAGATCGCATCTTTAGAGTACATTCAGAAAGAACTAAGTGGTGAAGGTAATTTCGTGCAGTAATGCGATTGGACAATACTCTGTTGGACTCCGTCAGCGAGTTAGCTAAAAAATCTCTTCGACAACGGACAGCTTTCGATTTGCGGACATCTGCCTCAGAAAACTCTCAGCGAATGCTCAATGCCATTGAGCCCGGAACCGAACTACCGATACACCGCCATCGCAACAGTTCCGAAAGTTGCATCGTCCTTCGGGGTAGCGCAGAGGAAATTTTCTTCGATGACAAAGGCAATATCACAGATCGGGTAGAAATGCGGGCTGGCAGCGACACAGTTGGCGTGAATATTGAAAAAGGACGCTGGCACAAAATTGTGTCACTTGAGCCTGGCACTGTAATTTTCGAGGCCAAGGACGGAGCTTACATGCCTATATCATCTGAAGACACTCTTACTTTATGAATATTTTAGTTACAGGAGCTAAAGGCTTTGTAGGTAAAAACCTTTGCGCCCAGTTTAAAAATATCCTCGAAGGCAAGGCGAGAAACTATCCCGTCGAAATTGACAAAGTCTTTGAGTATGACATCGACTCAACTCCGGAACAACTCGACATATACTGTCGGGAAGCTGATTTTGTTTTCAATCTTGCAGGAGTAAACAGGCCGGACAATCCTGAAGATTTCCGCAAAGGCAACTTCGGGTTTGCATCTACGCTCCTTGACACGCTAAAAAAACATGGCAACTGCTGTCCGGTAATGCTCAGCAGCTCCGTCCAGGCCACACTTATAGGACGTTATGCCGGACACCCCTACGGGGAAAGCAAGAAAGCGGGTGAAGAACTCTTTTTCGACTATGCCGAAACGACAGGCGCCAAAGTGCTGGTTTACCGCTTCCCTAATCTTTTCGGGAAATGGTGCCGTCCGGACTACAACTCAGCGGTAGCTACGTTTTGCAACAACATCGCAAACGACCTGCCTATACAGGTAAACGATCCTGATGTAATACTCGAGTTGCTTTATATCGACGATCTCGTAGAAGAGATGATTCTTGCACTTCAAGGCAAAGAACATCATTGCGAGTATAAAGATGTCGAGGCTATAGAAAATAAAGATGGTCGTTACTGTCATGTGCCGCTGACATTTAAAGTCTCACTTGGGAAAATTATTGACTTACTGCATAAGTTCGCGGAAATGCCGCAGACATTGATGATTCCGGCGATTCCAGCCGACGGATTCGCAAAGCGTCTCTTCTCAACCTATCTCAGTTATCTGCCGAAGGAAAAAGCCCTGATTGATCTTAAAATGAATGTTGACAATCGGGGCTCGTTCACGGAACTTGTCCACACACCCGACTGTGGACAAGTAAGCATAAACATCTCGAGGCCAGGAGTCACCAAAGGTCAGCATTGGCACAACACAAAATGGGAGCAGTTTATCGTCGTAAAGGGACACGGGCTAATCCAGATGCGCAAGGAAGGCTCCGATGAAGTAATCGAATACGCAGTGAGTGGCGATAAGATTCAGTCAGTAATCATGCTCCCGGGTTATACTCATAATATCATCAATCTGTCCGACACCGAAGATCTCGTGACTGTAATGTACTGTAACGAGATTTTCGATCCTTCGCGTCCCGACACATACTTCGATCCGGTAAAATGAAAACCGATTACAACGACATACATTTTGCCGGCAACGGCAAAATAAAATTACTTATCATAGTTGGTACACGTCCCGAGATTATCCGATTGGCAGCCACCATCAATAAGTGTCGCAAATATTTCGACGTGATTCTGGCACACACAGGCCAAAATTATGATTACAATCTCAATGGCGTATTCTTCAAGGATCTTCATCTTGAAGATCCCGAAGTACATATGGATGCCGTGGGCGATGATCTCGGAGCCACCGTCGGCAATATCATCAACTGCTCATATAAAATGATGGTTGCCACTCAGCCGGATGCCTTACTAATCCTCGGAGACACCAACTCCTGCCTGTCGGCAATTTCGGCAAAACGCCTGCATATTCCCATATTCCATATGGAGGCCGGCAACCGATGCAAGGACGAATGTCTGCCAGAGGAGACAAACCGCCGTATTGTCGATATAATATCCGACGTGAACCTTTGCTATTCAGAACATGCCCGCCGCTACCTCGCAGACTGCGGACTGCCCAAGGAACGCACCTACGTAACAGGCTCGCCCATGGCAGAAGTGCTGCATGAAAACCTTAACGCCATCGAAAACAGCGATATCCATGCACGTCTCGGCCTCGAGAAAGGCAAATACATCCTATTGTCGGCACATCGCGAGGAAAACATCGACACCGAAAAGAATTTCCTGTCTCTTTTCAACGCTGTTAATGCCATTGCAGAAAAGTACGACATGCCGATTCTCTACAGCTGCCATCCTCGCAGCCGCAAACGTCTGAAAAAATCAGGATTCAGGCTTGATCCTCGTGTGATACAGCACGAACCGCTCGGCTTCCATGATTATAACTGCCTCCAGATGAATGCAGCCGCAGTCATATCAGACTCCGGCACACTTCCAGAAGAATCAAGTTTCTTCACATCCGTTGGGCATCCATTCCCGGCAGTCTGCATCCGCACATCCACAGAGCGTCCCGAGAGCCTCGACAATGCAGGTTTTATTCTTGCCGGCATTGATGAAAAGTCTCTGCTTCAGGCTGTCGAGACAGCAATAGAGATGAACCGGAATGGAGATCATGGCACACCAGTCGATGTTTATACAGGCGAGAACGTCAGTAATGTCGTGGTAAAGATTATCCAGTCATACGTCACCGTAGTCAACAAAATGGTCTGGCGCAAGTAAACCGCTTTATGAACGGAGAGAAAATATCATACTTTTCAATTCTATATCTGATCGGCTGGTTTATATCTCCGCCTCTGGCTTCCGGCATGGTATATCGTGCCATTGCAATCGTCGCAGTATTATGTGTTGTTTTTTTCTCTTTGGTCAATAACAGGCGGCAATTGGTACATCGGTTCTATGGATGCGCAGTGTTGTGCCTTTATATCATACTGCTCTGTTTTGTCACAGGAGAAAGTGTTATCTGGAAGATTAATACGCTGATTATACTATTAGCATCAGTCTCTTTCGCATTATGGAATAATAAATACGGATATAATACCAAACAGCTGAAGACTTTGGTATATTTTGCCATCTGTCTATATTGCATATGGAACACTACCACACTTATAGCAGTGGCTAAAGAACCAAATATAATGAGATTATTGGCTAAAAACTCGGGAGAAACATCCGGATATGGGGGAAGTGGAGTAGGCGGATACGGGTATCTATATAGCGTCATTATCATGTTGCCTATCGGAATCTATCTTCTGAAAGAGGAACAAAAAATATGGTTACGGGCTGTCATCGCATATTTCGTGATAAGCACCGTCATATTAGCCTATCAGTCTCAATATTTTATCGCCTTGATATTGGCGTTTTTGGCAGTGCCGATGATGGTTATCGCCAACAGAAACCGGGGTGGGCTAAATGTCATATTTTACATAATATTGGCCGTTGTATTATTAGTGATATTTGCTAATCTTGAAAGCATTCTGGATTTCTGTATTAACATCGTAGACATCCCATCAATTCAAAAAAAATTGACCTTAATGAAAGCCACCCTAATGGAAGGCAGCGTGGACGAAGAAGGCACTTTTGGAGAGAGATACGAACGTTATACACGAGATCTCAACCTCATACTGCAAAACCCGGTTCTTGGTGTTTTCCGATTCTATATGGTAGGCAAACATTCCACCATATTGGATTTCTTCGCTCAATATGGCATTCCTTTAGGAATCGTGTTTGTCAATATTCTATTCAGCTCTTGCCGTGACTGGATTAAACAACGGATTCCGGCTGCATCGGTAGTTTTCTGGATTACTTTGATATTAGCAATAATGAACCCGCTGACGTTACAAGTTGCAGCTCCGCTGTGCGTTGTCCTGCCGGCTTTCTGCAAGCAACAATGGCTAAAATCGCGATCATCCATCACTCGGGAGTAATCGGCGGTGCAGGGGTTAGCCTTATAAATACAATTAAGGCTCTTTCCTCGCAACATGAGATCACGGTATTTGTATCAGATAGTCCTGATGATATTTTGAAAACTCTAAAAAAATGTCAGGACGAATTAGGAATTAAAGTAGAATCATACGGCCGCCGGATAGGGGCACTGACATATTATAATGGAGGTGACAGAATATTTTCCCCCCGTTTTCTATACCGGTTCTCATTAATAATAAAGCAATGGCTATATTGGAACAGGACATTGCGGGAACTTAATCCCGATATAATTATTACCAATTCCATCATTTTGTCATGGATGAGCCTGCTTCCTGAGGTTCGTCGACGTAAAAGCATCTGTTTCGTACGTGAAACCATCTGCGGCTCTATCCGACATAGTTTTAATAAATTTCTTCGGAGGTTATTGTCTGGCTTTGATCGGGTTGCTTACCTGTCGGAGTTCGACAGGGAGTCATGGAATTTTGATAAAACCCAATCCGAGGTTATTCGCAACTTCATTGATACATCATCATTAGACAACACTATTAGTCGAGATTCCGCATGCAAATTACTAAACCTTGAACCGGCATCTTTTCATGTTCTTTATGTCGGGGGGGTATCCCATATGAAAGGTTTTGATCTCGCGATAAAGTCAGTGTTAAATCTTAACGAGTCTATGGACATTGAAGTCATTATCGCCGGTGTGGATTTCGATGACCGCATGAGAATGGGTGGAGGGAAATTGTCAAAGTATGAGACAGAAATACAATCTTATATTTTACAACACCAATATAGATCAAAAGTTCACATGGTCGGCAGGCAATTAAACATGTCACAGTGCTATGCGGCCTCCGATGTCCTGATTGTGCCAATGAGGCGTGTACACCAGTCCCGACCGGTTTTCGAAGCCGGATATTATTCCAAGCCCGTGATTATATCACACTTCCCTAATATCAAGGAAGATGTAATCGACGGCATCAATGGTTTGTTATTCAAGCCTGACAATGTCGATGATCTGTCCAATAAAATTCTGCAATTGGCATCAGATCATCAATTAGCAACCGAAATCGGGAACAGAAACCGACAAATGACAGAACGGAATCATTCCGAGGCAAGCAGTCGACGGGCAATCTTAAACCTCATAATGCAAATATCATGAAGATTCTGAATATTGCGATGAACGCCCCTTTTACGGAAGGGTACAGTTATCAGGACAATCTTCTCCCTGAATATCAACAGAAACTCGGACATTCGGTAACAGTACTCACTGGAATTGTCACAAGAAATTCCAATGGGGAAAAAGTGAAAACATTTCCTTGCGATAAAATAATGAGCAATGGAGTCCGTCTGATTCGCATAAGGCCTTTTAATAAAGTTTTCCCTATTATAGGATATAATCCACACATTTCTCGAATTATCAATAAAATAAAGCCGGATTTAATCTTTATTCATGGTTTGTGTTGTCTTACTCCAATTCAAGCTATAAGATACAAGCGAAATCATCCCGCAACAATCCTTGTAGCCGACAATCATCAGGACAAAAATATTTTTAACTTCAACAAGTTCCCCTTTTCTTCATTATTAAGAATTTGGAAATCAGGATGGAAGAGATGGAGCAAACATTTCAATCACATATACGGCACAACAAGCTGGAGACGAGATTTCGCTATTGATTATTATGGAATTCCCCGAGAAAAGACAGATGTTTTGTTGTTAGGTGTCGATGCCGACAACTTGTCAGTTGATGTTGATAGAGTAAGGTCTGAAATCCGACATGAATTGCACATTGAGGATAACGAATTTGTTTTTATTCATGGGGGTAAAATGGATACCGGGAAAAAAAGCCTTAAGGTCATTCAGTCATTTTCAGAATTAAGTAATCCAAATGCACGACTGATATTATTTGGCTCCGTCGGATCAGATATTAAGTTACATTTTGATCAATTAGTTACGAAAGACTCCAGAATCAGATATCTCAATTATATTGAATCTAAGTTGATTCATAAATATTTTTATGCATCAGATTTTGCCTTATTCCCCGGTCAGCATTCTGTGCTTTGGGAAGAAGCTATAGGATGCGGCTTACCCGGATTGTTTAAGTCATACGGGAACGAAGATCACACCAATATTTGCGGGAACAGCATATCAATGTCTCCAGATGCTGATGTTAATGACATATACGACATCATTAATAATATTTTGAATTCAAAAGAATTGTATTCCGAGATGAAAGAGAATGCATTAAAAGCATCCAGACACTTGTCTTATTATGAAATAGCAAAAAAATCTATTGAAGCATAACAAGATTCAGGTTATAATCTTCTAATATTTAATACTATGAGCTTTGCCTCGATAAATTTCATCATCTTTATATTTATAGTAATTATAATAAACTACTGTCTGCCACAACGGAAACGCTGGATTTTTCTTTTGGTTGCATCATACTTCTTTTACTTCAACTGGAAGCCTATATATGCCATCCTTATAATTGCCACAACTGTTACAACATATATCTGTTCCAGGTTACTTGTCAGCGAGAATAAAACTGAAAAATATCGCAAATTTGTTTGCTGGTCAGGATGTTTGTTTCCACTATGTTCACTTATACTTTTCAAGTATTACAATTTTATTAATTCCTCTATAACAGCGACTATATCATATCTTGGAATAACTTTAGAAATGCCCCGACTTGAATTCCTTATGCCGTTAGGAATTTCCTTTTATACATTCACCGTCATCGGGTACCTAATTGACATATACCGAAGAAGTTATTCTCCTGAACGCAACTTTGGAAAACTTGCACTTTTCATTTCATTTTTTGCTCAGATTGCATCCGGCCCTATACCTCGGGGGAATCAGCTTATACCGCAGCTTTCCGCTCCTCAAAATCTAAGTTATGACAATGTCATCGGAGGACTGAGAGCCATGTTGTGGGGCTTTTTCATGAAGCTATGCATTGCCAACAGAGTGGCAATATATGTCGATGTGATCTATAACAACATGGAGCATCATAATGGCATTACACTCTTTCTGGCATCTGTGCTATATACAATCCAAATATATTGCGACTTTGCAGGATATTCCCTTGTCGCAATCGGCGCCGCAAAGATGTTGGGGATAAAGCTGATGGACAATTTCCGTCGACCATATTTTTCAACAAGTATAAAAGAGTTCTGGAGCAGATGGCATATATCTTTATCGACCTGGTTTCGTGATTATGTCTATATTCCGCTTGGGGGCAATCGGGTCTCCAAATCACGAAATATTTTTAATCTGGTCTCCACTTTTCTCGTAAGCGGATTATGGCATGGCGCTGCATGGAATTTCATATTATGGGGTGGAATGCATGGTGTGGGACAATCTGTAGAAAAAGTTACCCACAAAAGCAAAACAATTAAGAACAAAAACGTAATCATTGCATTTATTACTACTGTTACTGTTTTTATCTTTATCAATTTTCTCTGGGTATTCTTCCGTTTAAATTCAATGGATGAAATTTCATTGTTCTTTAAAAAGATTGTCACGGAATTCGGCACACCTTTCTATCATATCTCCCTGGTTTCCGGCGGTATAGCAATTCTGATATTGTTCATCAAAGATTTTACCGATGAGTTTTTTCCGAAAGTAAAACTTCTTAATAGCGATAATCTGGTTGTTTCAAATGTAACGACAGGTTTTCTTCTGGCCACAATATTGCTGTTGGCAGTCTTTGATTCATCATCATTTATTTATTTCCAGTTTTGATGAGGCAACTTCTCAGAATAATTGTTGCCATTTTTATAATTCTTGCTACGGTGACCTGCGCAGATATCATCTTCGGCAGAATAATCGATCGGCTTTATGTAGATTCTGACTGCACAAAATTCGGATATGCCATAAATAGTTCCGAAAATCCGGAACTCATATTTGTAGGTTCCTCAAGAGCTCAACATCATTATGACACTCCCTTTATTAACGACAGTTTGCATATCACTGCATTGAATCTTGGAGAAGCAGGCAGAGGACTCACCTATTCCTATGCAATTATTGCATCCTATTTACAGAGGCATCATCCAAAGGTTGTCATATTAGAACTTTTGCCGGATGATTTATCCGGAGAATTAAACGATCGTATCAAGCCCTTGTTCCCGTTCGTTGATTCTGTAAATTCAATCTCTGAAGCGGCTAACATGGTTGATTCGAAGAATTTATTACTATTAAACAGTCACTTTCTGAGATATAACTCAGAAATCATAAATGTCGTGAAAGCCATCAGGCATCCCTATAATAACAATAACTATGGCTACATACCTTTAAAAGAGAAAAAGAGAACACACCGCATTGCAAGAACTCATCGCGTTGTAAATGAGAAAATCGACAGTGTGGCACTAAAGAGTCTCTTCAATATCGTCAATATATGTAAACAGAATAATGTCAAACTGGCAGTTGCATTTTCTCCGGAATATTTCATGCCTTACCCCCCCTACGTATATTCCTCATAATCAACCAATTAGATATATACCTAATAGACTACAGACAATATTCTCCAAACAAAACAGATGAAGCATTTTATGATAATTATCACCTGACCGGTTATGGAGCACGGGAATACACCCGTTTTTTTATAGAATCAAATAGTGATTTATTTGATTGATTCACATACAAGAGGCATTACTGAATGATAAAAAACCAAATAATTAAAATACTCATTGCAATTTTAATAATACTTGCCACTGTGGCAGGTATAGATATATTGTTTGGAAAGTTTGCCGATATGTTATTTATCCATAGTAACAAATCAAAATTCTCATATGCGGTAAATTCTCAAGAGAGTCCTGAGATAGTGATATTTGGCTCATCTAAGGCCGAGAATCATTACGATACACCCTACATCAACGACAGTCTTAAGATTTCAGCATTTAATCTTGGAGAACCGGGTAGAGGATTGACATATCACGAGGCTGCAATGACCAGCTATTTGAAAAAGCATTCTCCAAAGACAGTGATATTAGACTTACTGCCGGATGATCTATCAGGACGGGGCAATAATCGAATCAAGCCTTTATATCCTTACATTGATGAATTCCCTGAAATATATCAAGTGGCAATAAATGTTGACAGGCGAAATCAATTCTTCTTAAAGAGCTACTTACTACGCTATAATACCGAGGTGTTCGAACATATAAAGAAATATCGAAATCAGTTTTTGCCAACTTTTTTTGGATTTTATCCCTTAATATCACGCAATTCGCATTCATCCTTGAAAGAAAAAACATATAATTCTTTGGGATATAAAATTGACCCTATTGCTAAAAAATGCCTGATTGATATAATAGAATTATGTAAGTCAAAAAAGGTGAACTTCGTTGTTGTATATTCCCCTGAGTTTTATATCAGAAATCACAAACTGCCGATTACTGAAATATGCGATTCGCTAGGGGTCAAACTAATTGACGAACGCCTTTTTCGTTCTCCGGTAGACCCCACCGAATATTTCTATGATAACCGACACCTTAATAAGAAGGGGGCCAGGGCATTTACCAAACGGTTCATGGAGCATCTTGCACAAGACTCAATCATTTCGCCGAAACAGATCTGATATGCCTAAAGTAAGCATAATCATACCAGTATACAATGCTTCCCGCTATCTGAGGGAATGCCTTGACAGTATTTTGCTCGGGGATCTGAAGGAGATTGAAGTTATAGCTGTCGATGACGGGTCAACCGACGATTCATTGAATATACTCAATCAATATCGGGAAGAGCATGGTATCATCGTCTTATCACAGATTAATTCGGGACCGGCAAAGGCAAGAAACGCGGGATTGAATGTGGCAACCGGAGAATACATCGGATTTGTAGATGCCGATGACTGGGTCGAGCCCACCATGTTCTCCGAAATGTATCTAAACGCTAAACAGGAGAATGCCGACATAATATTCTGTAATGTATTGCGGAATCAAGATGTCAGGATGAAAAAGTATTTGGAATCCGGTGTCTACCATAAAACAGCAATCCTAAATAACATATACCCTATTTTAATCAGCAACCTTGATGAAACAGGGGGGAAGTCAACAATAAGAGGATCCGTATGTCTTAGAATATTCAGGCGGGAACTATTGGTTAAAAACAAAATCCGATTTGACGAACATCTCATTTATAATGAAGACGGTCTTTTTTGCATAGAGGCGACTCTTGCCTGCAACCGATATGTTTATCTCGGCGACTCCTACCTGTATCACAACAGATATGTAGATGGTTCTCTGACCAAAAGATATATCGACAATTTGTGGTCGAGACAACATCCGATGATCGGGAGGTTGAAATCGGCAGTTGGTGACAGCGGATATGATTTTTCTTCTCAAATAAGTAAAAAAGCAATGGAGATTGCAATCTATTGCATCGAGAATATCTGTAAACCGGACAACCGACAATCATATTCTGAGAAGAAAGAAACGATCAGAACAATCATTAAATCTGACGATATCCGGAATGGAGTTAAAAATATACCCTTGGGGAGGCTTAAACGTATAAATAAATTGTATTGGCTAAGCATCCTTCTTTGTTCTCCCATGTTAGCTGTTGCTGCGGCACGACACAGGATGAAAAGAAACGGTTCAATGTGATAAATCTATGGCAAATGTTTTAATCATATCGGGATCATACTTTCCTTATGCCACAGCCAATGCTGTCTGCGTGAAGAAGTTTGAAGATGTATTGAAAAGTCACGGACATAAGGTGATATACTGCAACCGGAAACATGACCTCTATGAACCTGACTACCATATATATGAGGGAACAGAACTATATACTGTAGGGAAAAACAGCGATCTGTTCTTTCAAACTATGCATAAGCTGAACGGATTGTCTCTTCCCAACAACATGCAAGGCTGTTTTGCGCTCTCGAACAGAATTTTCAGGATATTGATGAAACTTCGCAACATCGGGAAAAACAAAAGCAGACTGCGGGAAACCGCTTCTGATTTCTACATAAATCAATACGCAGAGCGCATCGCGTCAATCATTGAAAAAGAAAACATCGATGTCATAATGTCGGTTTCTATGCCATTTGATTCTCATAAAGCGGCATTGAAAGCAATAAACAAGTTGAAGTCCGAACAAAAAAAGACACCTAAATGGATCGCATATTGCATTGACGCATACTGGAGCAAAGCTGGAATTCCTAAAATTGACATCCCACAAAAAAAACAAGAAGAGAAAGAAGTATTCACTTCGTGCGACATGATTCTTCTGTTGGATACCCTTCTGAATGATTTTGCTTCAAAAGATTTCGATTATTGTAGGTCCAAATTTAAACCGCTACCGCTTCCTCTATTTGATTTAAAACAGGAAAAAACATACAACGATGGGATAGAATATGATAGCACCAAACTTAATTTTGTGTATACCGGGACTATATACGACAAATACAGCAACGTTGACGCTCTTGCTGAAATCATTCGTAATCTTCCGGCATCATCAATATTTCATCTCATGGGCAAGATCTATCCTATGTCCCTTGCGGTTCTTGAAGAACTTTCTCGGGACTACAACGGAAGAATATTAATGCTCGGACGAAGATCATATGATTATGCAAAAGGCTCTATGCAAAAAGCTGATATTCTTATAAATCTGGCCAATGACAATGCCAACCAGATTCCATCAAAAATATTTGAGTATATCGCTTGTTGCAAACCAATTCTAAATATTTACAAGTGCGCTGACGACGTGGGCACAAAATACCTTAAACAATATCCACTTGCATTCAATTTCAATGTCCAGGACATGGACAATGAATTAATAAGGCTATCAGTCTGGCTTAAGTCAATATCAAGACAAGCGGTCTCATTCGAGCGGATAGAATCAATATACAAGGATATTCTAACACCCACTGTCATAAATAATTTTTACAATTTAATCAAGCCCATTTTATCCACAACAACCGAACAATGAGCAGCAGGAGTAAGAAAGTTGTTTTCAACACTTTGACGGCCGCACTAAACATGATTGTTGTGCAGGTTGTGGCTCTTGTTGTTAGCATTAAAGTTCTCGAAATATATGGTGCTGATTTTCACGGTCTGAACTCAATTCTCTCAAACGTGATGGTATGGGTTCTGCTCCTTGAGGGCGGTCTTACCACTGCAACCACAGTCGCCTTATACAAGCCATATGTACAAGGGGATAAGGATAAATGCAACAGCATTATTTCGGCCAGTCGTATACAATTTGAAAAAATAGGGATTCTGATATTCGCATTAGGCGCGGTTATAGCGTTCGTATATCCGCTTATCATCAAGTCAGATATTCCTTATTGGGATATCTGCCTTATGTTTCTGATAATGTCTTTCTCGACTTCATTCGGTGTATATTTCACACGCAAATATGCTGTAATGTATTCGGTTACTCAAAACGAATATGTGCAACAATTAATTGGGATTGGCATTTCTGTTTGTGGAAGCGCAGTCATATATTTAATCGCAATAAGCGGCGCTCATTATCTATGGGTACGCACAGTTTATATGCTGGTAACACTAGCCACCGGTATCATTATAGCAATTGTAATAAGAAATAAATATAAATTTCTTAATTATCGCGCCCAACCGGACCAAGCTTCTATCAAAGGGACAAAACATGTAATCACACAAAAACTGACCGGTATTGTCCGCACATCAGCACCATCAATTTTCATATCCATTTTTGACACTACTGTTGCCGCCAGCATCTATGCAGTAAACATGTACGGATATAATTTTGTTCGCTCAATTATGAACAATGTGTTGAATTCAACTCAAAGCGGAGTTGGGCAAGTCGTAGCCGAAAAGAATGAAGACGGCGTTTATGACGTGTTCCGTTCATTCGAGTTTGTTATGGTGACAATTGCCATCTGGCTGATGGGGACAGCCATGGCCGTTATGATTCCTTTTATAAATATATATACTCATAATGTGTCCGGTGTGGATTATATCAGCTATTTTCTGCTGATTGTATTACCCCTAAACTATGCTATACAAATCTTCCATTTGCCGAGTGGAGTCATCATAAATATGAACGCCCGATTTAAGGAAGACCGGAATTTTCAGATAACAAGCATGATTGCGATGCTTGTGGCGATGTGCGTTGCCGGGTACATCTGGGGACTTAACGGCATTGTATTTGGCGCCACGGTCGGAAGCATTTTTCTTGCAGTTCAAGAAATTCATTTTGCCCGAAAGTATTTACTCAAACGGAATTACACCGATCTGATCAGGCCGCTCGTGATAGATTTTGCAGTAATGATTCCCGTTGTTTTGATAGAATTTTCATTAATTCCTCAAGATCTTTCCATCCTACAATTTTTTCTATATGGATATGTTGTGCTTATCATAAATGGAGTAATCCTGACGTCAATCAATCTTATATTTGAAAAAGACCGCATGATGGCACTCTATTACCGTTTTTCGAGGGTAATAAAGCGCAGTTCGAAAAAGCAATGAAGCGAATACTATTTTATTATAGTCAACTCAATATCGGAGGCGCCGAGAAATCTCTTATCCGATTGATGAATGCTTTTGCTGCAAAAGGTAATGAGGTGACTTTTCTCGGGAGATATTCAAGTGGAGCCGGAGAGTATCTTCTGAGCGATAAAGTCAACAAGCATTGGTTAAGCGGCACTCTGAACAAGAGCAACCGTTTTATATATTTCCTTAGTCTGGTCAAATGTTTTCTGGAAAGATTATATTCGACATACAAAATAAGGAGATGGCCTGTATTTGATGTAATTTACATCGGCCTTCAGGGACTGTCACCGGAATTTATAATCGACAATCTGAAAGCTCGCCAAATATGCATATTCATCAGAACAGATATATCATCCATTCCAAAGAAAAAAGCTGTAATTGCTAACTTTAAGACACATTTCGACAGGATTGACAGTTTCATATGTGTTGCGGAGACCGTGAGACAATCACTGATTGATGCAATTCCTGAAGCCGAGGAAAAAGCACAAGTAGTCTACAACATTCTCGCCGCCGAAGATATGCGCAAAAGACTTACATGCGCTCCTAATCCTTTCAAAAACGAGACGGAACCCACATTCAGGATAGTAAGTATCTGTCGTATCTCAGATGTATCCAAAGGCGTGTTCCGGATGGTCCGAGTCTGTCGGCAGTTAGTCACAGAAGGCTTTAAATTCCGTTGGTATATAGTAGGAGATGGCGCAGATCTTGCTGCCCTCCGTCAAAAAATTACAGATGCAGGTCTGGACGGAATCATGATTACTCCCGGGAAGGTGGATAACCCCTTTGGATATTATCGTGAATGTGATTTGGTTGCAATGCTGTCGTATTACGAAGGACTCTGCGGTGTGGTGAATGAAGCTAAAATATCAGGAAAGGCGATAATAGCTACAAGAGTATCGGGTATTGACGAACAGCTGACTCATGGCGTAAATGGATGGATCGTGGAAAACGATGAAGACAGAATCTTGGAAGGAATGCGCCGGTTACTAACGGATAACAATATAATCCGGTCATTGACTAACGACATTTATCCTGAGGCATTGACTGATGATAATTCCAAAATTGACAAACTTCTGAAGTTGACCGAGTAATGGTAGCCCCAAAACGACTGGATTCCATAGATATTCTTAAATGCATTGCAATTCTAATGATTTTGACTGTTCATCAGGGGCAGATGTTCAAGCACTGCAGTCTTTATGAATTAAGCAAAATCGGTCAATTGGGGTGCCAATGCTTTTTTGTGATTTCGGGATTCACCTTGTGTCAATCGTGGGAATCTCGCAAGCAAACCGTAGGCAACTTTTATAAACGACGGTTACGCGCCATTGCGCCGGGATATTATTTCGACATAATTTTATTCACCATTATCAGTAGCATAATCGCGTATTTAAACATTCCTCGCTATTGGCATCAGGGCGAAAGCTTGTTCCCGGGTCTTTCGCATCTGGAGAATATATTATTTTTGCATGGATTATCGCCACAGAGCATAAATTCGATAGTGCCGGGGGGATGGTATATCGGTACTACAATGCTTATGTACCTCTCTTTCCCCTTGATGAAAAAGATGCTCGATGTGGTGAAGCCCTACAAAAGCGGAATCATAATCTTGCCCACAGTTTTCACAATTATAGCCATCGGGTTCTGGTATGCAGTAATGTCCTTCTCTGAAAAAACGTTGATCGGGAACAATTCATTTGCCTATTTCTTTGTCCTTACGCAATATCCCTGCTTCTTATGGGGAGGAGTATTATACTCATACTCATCGACTTACGGATCACCCCGCACCGTCCAAAGTATCTCGACATGCATCTTCCTGGCGTGTGTATCCCTGTGTGCAACCGTCTTACTTTTCTACAGCGACAATGACATGTTGTTTGTATTAGTACCCGTTTCTGCGGCCATCTTTTTCGGATGTATCATGCTTCTGATGATCAGACTGATTGACGACAAAGGATATCGGTTGCCTCGGATTGTCTTGACCGTATGCAAAAAAATCAGTGGAGTCTCATATGAAATGTATCTTATTCATACTCTATTTGCATACTTCATAGTATATTATCTCCGCAAAATATTAAAGCATTTCGACTATAGCTATATATTCGATTATTCATTTGTCTTCATTATATTCCTTTTTGGTCTCATTGTATTTTCTTACTACTGCGGTAAAATATTAAAGCATTATCTAAACAAGCTTACTCGCTGATTCTATCGGGCTCAATGGGAAATTCAAGTATTGATCTTAATAACAACAGAATCGAAGCCTTTGATATAGCCAAGGGGATCGGAATATTGCTGATGGTCATGGGGCATACTGGCTTTGGCGTGGATTTCAGCAAGATAATCCATACATTTCACATGCCATTGTTTTTCTTTATTTCGGGCTACTTTTATCGGCCTCAAAAAAACAACAATTTCAAAAGCTATCTGATCCACCAGCTCAATGTACTGATTGTCCCTTACCTTGTTTTTGCTGTTTTTTACGAAATTCTTCATTACATATATGTCGGAGACTGGTCTCTACAGTATTTTCTCAAATCTTTAGTTAGCAGCAACCACAACCGGATTGATGTTGCCGGCGCATTATGGTTTCTTCTTAGCCTATTTTCTTGCAAAATAATTTATTGCATACTACAACATCGGATAAAAGGGTTACTCCCCCTGACCATAACAATATCCGTTATATCATTTCTTGCGATGACATTGCGCAAGTTCAGCATAATGTTGCCATTGTGTGTCGATAGCGCTCTTTCAATGCTAATCATCGTCCATGCAGGCTATTTATTATATGCCTATCGTGACAAGAGGCTTCTGCATCGATTGTCGACATTAAGTCCGGGAATTTTTATTCTTGTCGTTATTCTGTTCATCGCATGCGGTTTTTTAAACGATGATGTCAACATCCGTCGCAACAGATACGGCACAGAGGTGTTATATCTGATAAGCTGCATTGGAGGAATTGTTTTGACGATGAATATTGCCCACATGTTAAGCAAACCGGCCAACAAGGTGTTGACGTTCTTGAGGGAATCTCTCTCGTTCTGGGGGCGAGAATCCGTTGTGTTCCTGCTCACTAACGAACTCTTCATTTTCATTGTCAGTGAGTTTTTTGTTGTAGTCGGCGTTTCACAATCTCTTGTTTCCAGCAATTTGTGGTTTCGGGCGATTATTCTATTGGGCGCCATGGCTCTGATGTCTCTGCTCGCACTCCTTTCCCGAAAATCACCGTTTACTTATATATTCGGCAAGAAAGCTCTTTTTAAGCCTATAGATAAATAACCGACTGCCAGCCATCCGGCCAAAGCAGTCTTTTATATATCACCTCCTCGATGAAAGTATTATATCTCGGCGGTTTTGAATTGCCGGATCGAAATGCCGCCGCACACCGGGTTGTCTCTATTGCAAAAACGCTACGGTATGCCGGTCATGAGGTGGAATTTATAGGTGTAAGCAAGAACGCAGAAGAGATTGGAAAGACGTTTTGTGTCGATGGTTTTAAGTTCACCACCATTGCTTATCCGTCAGGAATAAGATCCTGGATAAAACAGATTGTTGAGTTTATCCCGTTAAAGACAATTGACAAGAGCCGGCCCAACGTCGTTATTTTATACAACCTTTATGCTTTCGCTCAGAAACGCATTATCAATTATTGCCACAAAAACAACATAAAAGTTATCGGTGACATTACAGAGTGGTATCAGGCTCATGGTTGCTCAATACGTGAGATAATCCGACGTACTGACATCCGGCTTCGCATGAAGAAATATAATTTCAGATTGGATGGCATTATCGCCATCAGTTCATTCCTGCATGACTACTATAAGTCTAAAGTGCCCACAGTATATATTCCGCCAACAGTGGATTATTCGGATGAAAAATTCGGGAGAGACAGAATACTTGAAATCCATAATCCGATTCGATTGATATTCTCAGGAAGCATCAGTGCCGAAAAAGACTCCATCGGAGAAATAGTGCAACTCGTCAAGGATGACCGACGTTTTCAACTCGATATAATTGGTGTTGACAAAATTCAATTTTATAAAATCTTCAAGACCTATGCTGTTGAAGCCGACAACATTGTTTTCCATGGTCACATTGAACACAAAAAAGCAATAGCAGCCTTGAAAGAATCGGATTTCCAATTGGTTATAAGGGATATGAATTTAGTAACAAAAGCAGGATTCCCCACTAAGTTTGTAGAGTCACTCTCCTGCGGTATCCCCGTTATAGCAACTCCTTCAAGCAATATTTGCGATTATCTGATAAATGAAGTCAACGGCTTCGTTATCGATGAAAAGCAAAGTCTTAAACAATGTCTTGACCGAATAGGAAATATGACAGGAAAAGAGATTCTGGACATAAAAAAAAGAGCCGTCGACATGACTGATTTCTCATTCCAGAATTATGCAAATGAAATTAACACTCTAATCGCAGGAAATGAAAATTCTGGTATTGACAAATAGTCTCTCCGGGTTGATTTCATTCCGGAAAGAGGTAATCAAATCTTTTATCGACAAAGGACATTCGGTATATATTGCTGCTCCAGAAAGTAATCGCAGTGAGGAACTAAAAGACATCGGCGCACGAGTGCTCATCACACCGGTTGACCGTAGAGGCACCAATCCATTCCACGATTTCTCACTGCTATTATCGTACATAAAATTACTTAGATTGATCAGACCTGATGTTGTCTTGACTTACACTATCAAACCAAACGTGTACGGAGGTCTGGCCTGTCGGTTAACAGGCATTCCACAAATAGCCAATATCACTGGTCTTGGCACATCTTTGGAAAATGTCGGATTTCTACAAAAAATATCCCGGAGTCTATACAGATTTGGCTTATTGAAAGCAAAAACCGTTTTTTTTCAAAATACCGGGAATCTGAATTATTGTATTTCCTCTGGAATCGTAAAACCCAAACAGATAAAATTGTTGCCCGGCTCAGGCGTCAATCTTCAACAATTCCATGTATTTGACTATCCTGAAGATTCCGTTATAAGGTTTCTATACATCGGGCGTCTCATGCAAGCCAAAGGCACAGACGAACTACTGTGGGTGGCAAAACAGATAAAACAGGAATATGCCAATATAGAATTCCATATAGTTGGCAGCTACGAAGACAACTATCAAAAAGTAGTTGAGGAATATATTAATGATGGAATTGTCGTTTTTCACGGGTCGAAAGATGATGTACGCCCTTATATTCGGGATTGCTCTTGCCTGATACATCCATCACATCACGAAGGCATGTCCAACGTGATTCTGGAAGCAAGCGCTTGCGGAAGACCGGTTATCACAACCGATATTTGCGGATGTAGAGAAGCCGTCGACGATGGAATAACCGGATTCTTGGCTTTGCCTCGCGATTCAAAAGATCTTTTACTTAAAGTCAAACGATTTGCTGGGCTCTCATTGAATGATCGAAAAAACATGGGCATCGCAGCACGATCCAAAGTCGAAAAATCTTTTGATCGGAACATCGTCATAAAATCATATCTTGACGAAATAAATTCGATTTAATAAGACCTCGGATTAACCTCAAATTACTAAAATTGTATCTTAAATAACATGTCGTTGCGAAGTCTGATAAAAGGAGAGACCATATCCATCGACAACCACAACCGTGGAGTTGCGATGGATATTGACGACTCGTCAATCCACCTGCACAAGCGGTTTAACAGAGACAACAAACGGTTTCGGGACTCAGAGGTTACTGTTGACCTCAATCGCAACAGACACAAAATAACAACATCGTCGCGCCGAGGCCCGAACGCTGAAACCATTTTAAAAGAGATCCAACGGGCATTCAACGATGATAACGTGCGAAGAGCATTTGTGGATGATATGATTGACCAGTTAAACAATCTCGCATGCTTTGCCGATAATGCATCTTATTTCAAAATCGACGGCAACACTCAGGAACGTACGCTGACTCAAGCCGGAGAAGACAAGATAAAGGAAATAATCAACCGCGTATATGACTATTTCCGCGGGCCCGCCGATGAGCTGAAAAGCCTGCAATATAACCAATCAACGGGCGTTATCGCACAGTTCTCTCGAAATCAGAACACCCCATCGCGTCGCATCTCCATCCTCTCCGACAGATTCGTTGACGCCAACATCCCCCTGAGCCGGCCGAAAAGCTACTACGTGAAAGCCGACCTGCACAATAACACATTCTCACTCTCGAGTTCCCGGAAAGAATTGATCGGCGACAGCGAAGAATAAACCGCCCTGCCAATAATGATCACGAAATAAAATCATGCAAATTAAATAGCATAATTAAATTCTATGCAGCTTGAAGTATACAAAACTATGCGTTATAGTCGTATTCAGGATGAATGGGCTAGGCTTTATGACTTAACGCCAGAAGTATCGCCATTTCTTCACCCTGATGCGATGCACATTGCTTACAGGTATTTCTACCCATATTATATAACAAGAAAAGCATTACCTTGCTTTATGGTCTTTAAGGAGAATGGTGTCGCACGAGCTATCATTCCCATCCTAAAGTATAGATCGGGGAAATTGCAACTTTTTGGAAACGTAAACGGCTTCGACGAGTCTGGCTTTGTGTATGATTCTGTAAATATTCTCCCTGAATTGTTTCAAATATTAAGGGGGGGGAGCACAACATCGAATTTATAAGAATTAATGCCAATTCACCTATTTCGGCTTATATGCCTGCAAACGCCCGTCCTACATCTAATGCCGCGATTCATTTCGACAGCAACTTTCAGGAGTACATTTCAACTTTGTCAAAGTCTGTCAGGCAAAATATCCGCACAGCTTACAACAGGCTCACCAGCGATGGTCTACATTTCGATATTAAAACCTATGTCGGGAAGGATGCTGACTTTCCGATCAATGATATTATCGACCTTTATTGCCGCAGACATTACCAACGTTATGGCGTGAAGACAGGACGACTTAAACATTGGTTTTTGAAAACACAAAGCTTCGCAACCAGGTACTACCGGTTTTCATCTAATGCGCTCACTGTTGTTCTTAATATTAACGGCAAGCCGGCAGCATTCCTGTCGGGATTATTTAACGAAAATCGCCTTGTTGTCCCACGCTTGTCAATTGATTCCAATTACCGGAGATACTCACCCGGAATGTTGCTAGGAGTCGAAACCATCAGGCATCTTCAATCAAACACCAATATCCGAACTCTCGATTTGGCCATTGGCAACGAATCCTATAAATATCAACTTGGAGCTGAGGAATATTTCACTTATAGATTCTTTTTGTGATTATTCTAAAAAAGTATAAAGATATTTTTGATGAACTATTATACCCGGGAGATGAAACTGTACAGAGATGTTTTCAAGCGAGCCATCGATATTGCCGCATCGGCCGGAGCGCTGCTGGTACTGGCCGTGCCTTTGACAGCCGTGACCATTTGGCTACGCTTCGCCAATCGCGGAGCCGGTGCGTTCTTCACACAGGAGCGGCCGGGCAAGAATGGCAAAATCTTCAAAGTGGTCAAGTTCAAGACCATGACCGACCAGCGGGATGCCGACGGCAATCTGCTGCCTGATGGCGAACGCCTGACAAAAGTGGGACGGTTCGTCCGTTCCACATCCATCGACGAACTGCCACAACTTTGGAACGTGCTCCGTGGTGACATGTCGCTCATCGGCCCTCGTCCCCTACTCGTTCAATATTTGCCACTTTATTCACCCATGCAGGCGCGCCGCCACGAAGTGCGCCCCGGCATCACCGGCTGGGCTCAGTGCCACGGCCGCAACGCCATATCATGGCAAAAGAAATTTGAACTCGACGTTTGGTATGTGGACCACATCTCTTTCGTCACAGACTGCAAAATCGTCTGGACAACATTGATGAAAGTCATTAAACGATCCGACATCAATTCTCAGACCGACGCAACCATGGAGGCTTTTAATGGACACAATTAACGGATTATGAAAGACAAAATCTTTATTTCACATAGCAGCGCATGGAAGGAATCTGTGGTCAAACCTCTTGTCGAGCTATTAGGACGCGACATGGCAGTTGTAGACCTTTATAACTTTGAGAGTGGAGAGGAAATATGGGCTGAGATCAGAAAAGCGATAACCGATTGCCGATATTTCTTGTTTTTAATCTCGAAAGAAGCTCTTCGTGAAGGTGGATGGGTTGAACGGGAAATCAACTTTGTCCGCGATCTTGTTGACGAAGGTAAAGTGCTTTTTTGGCCGGTCATAATAGACCCTGATGTTGAATGGAGTGATTCTCGTATCAAGTCTTGGATTCGAAACAAATACATCACTGACCATTTTTCTACCATTACTCTGCTCGCTCATTTAGTGGAATCTAAGGTCAGAAAAGATTTATATGCCCGAAACGACAAATTAAGAGCACGCCGTACCCTTTTCATGGGACGTGATGCCGAATTGAGTGAGCTAAAAGGCATACTCAGCGACAGGAGAACCGATAGTGACCTCCCTAGTCCGAACACACTTATTATATCGGGGCTTCGCCATCTTGGCCGAAAGAGGTTTCTAAAAGAATTTTTAAGCAGAGAGGTCAAAACCAATACTACCCCAGAAGATTTCTTTACCATTTCGCTGGATGCATCGGATGATGAATGGGCTTTCCTGCAGAAGCTCAACAACATTGTCAGCAAATATCAGCCATGGGAAATAACGGATATATATAATCATCGGGAAAAGGTACTTCCTCTAATTAAAGATCTTTATAAAGTTCTCCGAGACAGTAAGAGCACGGTAGTTATTGTTGACGACGGTGCTATTGTAAAGCGTAACGGACATCTGGCTAATTGGGTTGTTGGCCTAATCAGAGTTCCGGAATTTAACGGTGACCTGATGTTCAATATAGTCAGCCGTTTTCGTCCGGCCTATAATACCTCAACCAATTTCCCTACGGTAATAACAATGTCAATCAGAGAAATAGAGAAAGCGTGGCTCATACGTCTCTTTAAAGAATATGCTCTGATTTGCAATATCCCCGTATCGGAAACTCTTGTAGAGGAATGTGTGGAAGAATCTAATGGATACCCCTTGCCGGTATACAAGGCTGTGGAAGCTCTGGCTACGGGAGGGCAACAAAAGGGCAGAATACGCAATGCTTTGAACACGGCAAAAGCAGTAATTGAATCTGATTTCAGGGTTATTTTGGAAGAGTTGCAATATGAGTGTCCCGGAGCAATTGATGTCCTTACGGTTCTCTCAAGAGTTCCGTTGATGTCTGACCGCGATCTTGCCACAGTAATAGGGTCCGAGCTGTATGACTACCTTGATGTCCTTGACAATTACAGCGTTTTGCTGTTTAGCGGTATCGACAACTCGCTGATTTCCGCAAACCCGGGCATTGCCAATTATATCCGACGCCGCCCATCCAAGCTCCCGGATGCAATGGAACAGCGATATAATGAACTGGTTTTCGAAAACATTAAGAATTTTCGGATGGAAGGCATGGATATTGCAGGATACATGCTCGCAGCCCGTGAAAGCATTAAAAACAATCCGTCTGCAATTCCTGACGACCTGTGCATTCCATCATTAGTACTTCGTTTAATGATGGAATACTATTATCAAGGGAACAATGATCTCGTAATAAGCATGGCGGACCAGGTTCTTAAAGGATACTCGAGGTTGACCAAAGAGATGGAAAGATCCATCAGATATTGGCTTTGCAGCGCATTGTGTCGCAAAGGAGATACTCGAGCACCTAAAGAGATTAAATTTTTTGACACGAACTCTTACAGTCACAACTTCCTGATGGGGTTTTATTACCGTCATAAGATCGGGGATCACGAACGCTCATATTGCCTAGCTCGTGATTATTATATGAGCGCTTACGAGCTGACTTTTGCAAACAATGACTCAGAGTTTGACGATGCTAAACTTCTGCATGAATTATGGATTGTCAAATTTTCACTTCGAGAATCTGACGCTCTTGATTTTGCGAAAAAGTGCTATGAACGTCGTCCAACAAATTTCTATCATGTCGAAGCCTACTTCCGTAGTCTGGTTCGCTCCAAATCTGCCGACACCAAAGAGCTTAACAACCTCGTCAATGCGATGAGAAGTTCTGATGACTCTCATAAATTGATAATCGCCAATACGATGGAAGCCGAGATCAAATATTTCAAAGGGAACAATATCGCAGAATTCGTAAAAAGCATTGAGAATATTATTAGCAACAATATAGACTCTGACTATATAAAATATCCTTTCAGAGTTCTTCGTGAAATCTGCGAGTTGAATGACTCTTTACAGATTTACAATGGAATAAAAAAGAAATATTCCGATTTTGCCGAAGATTTCGACTATCCACACATCCCCGACTGACACTGTATGACCCATTACCAAGAACTTCATTCCCCATGCTTCATCTTTGACGAAGCGGAGTTCAAACGGGGTATTTGCGGCTTCAGAGACGCATTAAAAAAGCGCTTTCAGCAGGTCGATATCGGTTATTCTGTAAAGACCAATTCGCTGCCTTATGCACTTCGCATGGCTAGATATAACGGATGTATGGCCGAAGTTGTCAGCCATGACGAGTATGAACTTGCACTACTTTGCGGTTTCTCCCCCGACAAAATAATCTATAACGGGCCATTAAAATCCCAAACCACTGCAATTCAAGCAATTATGGGGGGGGGGGGGGGGGG